>Ga0209172_10003522_pt1 | contig 23640 bp, 26 predicted proteins | sample LarsenN4metaG_FD_184113 | JGI IMG/M metagenome (GOLD analysis project Ga0209172, IMG submission 184113) | Hot spring sediment bacterial and archeal communities from British Columbia, Canada, to study Microbial Dark Matter (Phase II) - Larsen... ... | reverse complement strand
AAAGAGCCCGAAGCTTCAGAATTTCATTGGTTCGATCGAGCGAGTTGGAGCAAGCGAACCCAAGTTAGCGAAGTCGAACAATTGCCCTACGCACGTCGAGCATGCCCCAGATAAAGAGGAACAAAGGTAGCAAGGAAAACTGGAACTGGTGAAGAGAGCCGAATCTAAACAGCAACTGTATCAGCGGCCGCTGACCTTGCTGCGGGCTGTTTCCGCCCCGCAGGCTTGCCCCGCTCCAGCAACAATCGCAGCAGCACGCCGCCGTCGTCGGCGACGCCGGGATTGCGCGTGACCATCGCCGCGATGATGGCGCCGTCGATCAACAGGCCGATCTGGTGCGCAACCGAGGCTGCAGGCGCGATGCCCGCCTCCGCCACGAGGCTCTCGATCTTGCGCAGCACGACGGTCTTGTGCCGGATGGCGATCGCGCGCATGCGGTCGTCGGCCTTGTCGTGTTCGCCGACCGCGTTGATGAACGGGCAGCCGTAGAAGCGCTCTTCCGAGAACCATTGCTTGAGCAGCGGAAAAATCCGCATCAGCTTGCTGCGCGGCGCGGCATTGCCGGAATCGATGCCGGAGATGAACCACTCGCGCCAGCGCTCTCCCTCGCGCTCCAGCACCGCCTCGATGAGTCCTTCCTTCGAACCGAAGATCTTGTAGAGCGTGGTCTTCGCCGTCTTCGCCTCGCCGATCACCGCGTCGACGCCCGTCGCATTGATGCCGTAGCGGCAGAACAGATGCGTCGCCGCGTCCAGCAGCCGTGCGCGCGCCGGCTCGCCCGCGCCCGGCTCGGGTGAATGAACGTCGAATCCAGCGCTCTTGCCCATGTGACGCATCTTTAGTCCGAAGATCACGTCGAAGGCAACCGACCGGTCTGCACACTGTTCGGCTTTGCACTGCCCCCGCGATAGGCAGCCGGCGCTGCCGCTGCCGCCGGCCCGCTCACGCCGGCCCTGAAAAACAAGGGAAATCCTCCTGGCCCCGACTTGGCACGGCCTATGCAGTGTACAGACCGGTTGGTAGCCAAGGAGAACCCAAGATGGCAGTCGCCGCAGAAAAGGTCGTGCTCACCGGATGTCTCGCCCCGATCGACAAGGGCGGCCTCGACAAGCTGATCGAGAGCGGAAAAGCGAATCCGAAAGTCATCAAGACGCTCAAGTGCAAGACCGTCGCCGAAGGCAAGTTCCGGCACGCGAATTACATCCGCAACCTGCCGCCCTACATCGTCGACGAGCCGCCGGCCTTGCTCGGCGACGACACCGCGCCGAACCCGTCCGAAGCCTCGCTCGCCGCGCTTGGCTCCTGCCTTGCCGTCGGCCTGCATGCAAATGCCGTGCATCGCGGCTGGATCGTGCGCAAGCTCGAACTCGAGCTCGAGGGCGATCTCAACATCACCGCCGTCTGGGGCACGGGCGACACCAGCGAGAAGCCGGTCGGCTTCACCGACGTGCGCGTGAAGGTGAGCATGGAATGCGACGGCATCGCGCAACCGGAGATCGATGCGCTGATCGCGCATGTGAAGAAATGGTCGCCGGTCGCCAACACCTTCACCCGCCCTGTCAATCTCGAGGTCGGAGCCTGACGCGCATCAGGACACGTCGCATTAATCCATCAAACGGGGTTTCACCATGACTCAGGCCGCGCTCGCACAGGATCCTCGCTTATCGGACTCGATGACGGACGACCTGTGCGCGCGGGTGCGGGCTGTGGTGAAATCTGAGCTCGCTCCATTGGCCGACGCCATCGACAAGGGCGAGTGCTATCCCGCCGACGTATTGCGCAAGCTCGGCGCCGCCGGCGCCTGGGAGACGCATATCCCGCATCGCGGCGACGCTGATCTGCGTCCAGCGATTGCTGCGATGTCGGCGGTCGCCGAATGCTGCGGCGCCACCGCCTTCATGGCGTGGTGCCAGGACACGCTCGCCTGGTATGTCGGCAATTCAGAGAATGCGGCGCTGACCTCGCGCCTGCTCAAGCCGGTCGCATCCGGCACACAGCTCGGCGGCACCGGCCTCTCCAATCCGATGAAAAGCTTTTTCGGCATCGAGGCGCTGAAGCTTCGGGGCCGAAGAGTCGAGGGCGGCTTTGTCGTGCGCGGCGGCCTGCCCTGGGTCTCCAATCTCGGTCCGGACCACATCTTCGGAACGATTTTCGAACGCGAGGATGCACCCGGCGAGAAGGTGATGTTCCTCGCCGATTGCGCCAACGAGAACATTCTGCTGCGCCATTGCCCACCATTCCTGGCGATGGACGGCACCGGCACCTATGCCGTGCATTTCCGCGACGCATTCGTCCCCGACGAGATGGTGCTCGCGGACGCCGCCATGCCGTTCGTGAAGAAAATCCGGTCAGGCTTCATCCTGCTGCAGGCCGGCATGGCGCTCGGGCTCATCCGCGACAGCATCGCGACCATGGCCTCGCTCCGCCCGGCGCTCGGCCACATCAATTGCTTCCTCGACCAGCAGCCGGAAGACCTCGAAGTCGCGCTCGCCGATTGCGAGGCCGAGGCGCTGGCGCTCGCCGCAACGCCTTACGACCAGAGCGCGGCCTATTGGGAGCGCGTCATCGCCATCCGCCTGCGGCTCGGCGAACTCTCCGTCGCCGCCGCGCACGCCGCGATGCTGCATTGTGGCGCCCGCGGCTATCTGAAAAGCCATCGCGCCCAGCGCCGGCTGCGTGAGGCCTATTTCGTTGCCATCGTCACGCCGGCCACCAAGCAGCTTAAGAAAATGCTGATCGATCAGGGGATGTGAAACGCCTCGGAAGCACGCGCCGCGCCCGACAATCAAACAGAGATGGAGGTAGTCATGACTGCGGTTCTGATTTCTGCGGACGAGCTCAAGACCATGATGGGGAGCGAGCCGGTCGTCATCATCGATACGCGAAGCCCCGACGCCTATGCCGCCGGGCACATTCCCGGCGCGGTCAACGTCCACGACATCTTCACATATCTTGCGACCTCCACGCCGGAAGGCATTGCCGAACTGAAAAGCAAATTCGCCGAGGCCTTCGGCAAGGCCGGCCTCTCCGGCAAGGAGACGGCGGTCATCTACGAGCAGTCGATGAATTCCGGTTTCGGCCAGTCCTGCCGCGGCTATTTCCTGCTCACCATGCTCGGCTATCCCAAGGTCAAGGTGCTGCATGGCGGCTTCGACGCCTGGACGATGAAGGGCCTGCCGACCACGACGGAAGTCCCCTCGCCCGCACCCTCGTCGTTCCCGATCGTGCCGGAAGCTGGCGAAATTCTCATCGATGCCAAGACCATGCTCGCCGCGCTCGGCAAGCCGAATATCACGCTGCTCGACGTGCGCGACGTCGACGAATGGATCGGCGAAAGCTCCTCGCCCTATGGCAAGGATTTCTGCCCGCGCAAGGGCCGCATTCCCGGCGCGGTGTGGCTGGAATGGTATCGGATGATGAAGCCGACGGCGGAAGGCTCGCGCTTCAAGTCGCCGGAGGAAATCCTCGCCGAGTGCGCGACCGTCGGCATCGGCAAGGACACGCCGGTCTATCTCTACTGCTTCAAGGGCGCGCGCGCGTCCAACACCCTACTGGCGCTGAAGAATGCGGGGGTCAAGGACGTGCGCATGTATTTCGGCTCTTGGAACGAATGGTCGCGCGATCCGTCCTATCCGATCGAGGAAGGCCATCCCGCCAAGCCCGCGATGACCCAGGGCAAAGCGGCCTGACATCTCAGCACAGGGCAAGGTGCGGCGGCCGGACCGCGCCTTGCTCACTCGCAGGAGGGGAATTGCATGACTGACAAGCTTTCATCCGGCGGCCCGATGTCCACCTGCGCCTGCGGCGCCGATCACGGTCCCGGCCTGGCCTGCGCAGGCCTGAGCGACACCGGCCTGCGGCAGCGCGTGGAAACCGCCGTGCTGCGCGCTGCCTTCCCGAACGCTGTGACGCGCCGCGCGCTCCTGTCTGCCGTCGGCAGCGCCACCGTCTCCGCCGCCTTGTCGCAGATTTTTCCTATCGCAACGGCGGCCGACGCCTTCGCGCAAGGCGCCCCGCTTGAAAAGAGCAAGCTCGCGGTCGGCTTCATCCCGATCACCTGCGCAACGCCCATCATCATGGCGCATCCGCTCGGCTTCTATGCCAAGCAGAAGCTCGACGTCGATGTGGTCAAGACCGCCGGCTGGGCGGTGATCCGCGACAAAACCCTGAACAAGGAATACGACGCGGCGCACATGCTGGCGCCGATGCCGCTCGCCATCTCGATGGGGCTCGGCTCGACGGCGACGCCCTTCACCGTGCCGGCGATCGAGAATGTCAACGGCCAGGCGATCTGCCTCGCCATGAGGTTCAAGGACCAGCGCGATCCGAAAACGTGGAAGGGCCTGAAATTCGCCATCCCCTTCGACTATTCGATCCACAATTACCTGTTGCGCTATTATCTCGCCGAGAGCGGTCTCGATCCCGATCAGGATGTGCAGCTGCGCGTCGTGCCGCCGCCGGAGATGGTCGCCAATCTGCGCGCCGGCAATATCGACGGCTTCCTCGCGCCCGACAACATCGTGCAGCGCGCGGTGTTCGACGGCGTCGGCTTCATCCATCTGATCTCGAAGGATCTGTGGGACGGACATCCCTGCTGCAGTTTCGCCGCGCGCGCGGACTTCGCAACCGAGATGCCGAACACCTATGCCGCGCTGCTGCGCGCGATCATGGAAGCCAGCGCCTATTCAGCCAAGCCCGAGCATCGCAAGCAGATCGCCGAGGCGATCGCGCCGGCGAATTACATCAACGCGCCGGTCACCGTGCTCGAACAGGTGCTGACCGGCACCTACGCGGACGGGCTCGGCGGTGTGAAGAAGGATCCGAACCGCGTCACCTTCGATCCCTTCCCCTACGAGAGTTTCGCAATCTGGATCATGACGCAGATGAAGCGCTGGGGTCAGGTGAAAGGCGACATCGACTATGCTGGCGTCGCCAAAAAGGTGTTCCTTACCACTGAAGCCGGCAAGGCGATGAAGGACGCCGGCATGACGCCGCCGTCAGCGCCCACCAAGGGCTTCAGCGTGATGGGCAAGGCTTTCGACCCGTCGAAGCCCGAAGACTATGTCAAAAGCTTCAAGATCGGACGGGTCTGAGCGGCATCACCCGTCTGTCGATCTCCGCGGTGAGACCTGCCCGGCAGGGCTCACCGCCTGAGCCGCCGCGCGAACCAGCCGGCCACGATCAGAACGGCCAGAAATCCGACCGTCCTCAGGATGAGTTCCGGCGTGCTCAAATCGTCAAGCGACGAGCGGGGCGCTCCGCCCGCCTGCGCGTAAAATTCAAGCGTCCAGTATGCGAGATCGGTGCGCATCGATGTCCGTCGCGAAATATTTTGAACCCGCCGCATGCCCAGGCTAACAGATGATGCGAAGCTGCGTCGCATCCGCGTTGCGGTTGCTCTGCTGGATGCACACCGAATGAGCAGACATTAAGCCTCTCGAGGTATCATGATGTATCGACATCAGGCCGCAATCGCCGGCGCACTGCTGCTGCTCGTCTCGCCGGCCGACGCTCAAACGGTGCCACCGGCGCCGCCCGGCGCGCCGATCAATCGCATGATGGATATCTGGCCGGGCATTGTTTTCGTGTGTGTGCCTGACACCAAGCTCAAGTGGAGCTTTCCGGCATGCGAGGGCATCGAGAAGGAGGCGCAGCGCCTGGCCGAGGCAGGCAAGGTTCGCATCGCCATCGCCGGCACGCCGAAGGCCCCTGCCGATCCGAAAGAGGCGGCGCGGCAGGCGGGATTCGATGGCGAACGCGCGCTGTCGATCGTCGCCAAATTCGCCTCCGCAGCGAATGCGGGCAGCGACCTGTCGCTGCAGGCGACCTCGCGCGCCGACGCCAATCCCGGCGTGACCGCGCCGCTCTATCGCACCGTCTATGCGCAGTCCGCCATTCTGCGGCAGAGCGCAACTGCGGGGGACGCCGTCGCGACCGGCAAGACCATGCTCGAGGGCCTGTTCAAGGGGGTATTGCTGCAGCCAGTGAAGCGGTAAGGCTCGCCTGCGTTGCTACGCAATTCCGGCACGGCAGCGTTTGCTTTCCTGCTGGCTTGTCGAGCCGTAGCCCGCGAAGCAAGCGAAGGTTGGAGCGGGTGAAGGGAATCGAACCCTCGTCATCAGCTTGGAAGGCTGTTGCTCTACCATTGAGCTACACCCGCGTCCGGCACCCCGCCAGCGCCTCGGCGGGCAGCACATTTTGACTGGATGGCCTCCCAGCAGTAGCTCGCGAAGCGAGCGAAGGCTGGTGGAGGGGGTTGGATTCGAACCAACGTAGGCTAAGCCAACGGATTTACAGTCCGTCCCCTTTAGCCACTCGGGCACCCCTCCGGGAGATCACCAGTCTGGGCGGTCTATGTCTTAGACGCGCCATGCCGATAAAGGTTTACCCCGGATCGGCATCAGATAAAACGCAAAGCCGGGAACCGGCTCGCGCTGCGGCGGCCCGCGACCGCGTTATGGTGATGGGCATTCCTTAAGTCAATCCAAAATCACGGAAATCCAGATGCGCGAGCGTAAGCCCCGCCCCTTCCAAGCCCGCCGGGATGGCAGCAAGGGCCGCCCCGCCGGCGACCGTCCGGGACAGCGGTCCGGCCGCGATTTTACGCGCCCCCGCCGCCCCGCGGGCGAGGGCCCGGTGATCATCTATGGCTGGCATGCGGTGAAGGCGGCCCTCGACAACCCGGCCCGCAGGGTCCGCCGCCTGATGGCGACCGAGAATGCCGCCCGCCGCCTAGCCGAGGACGGGGTGAAGACCCGGGTGACGCCGGAGATCGTGCGGCCGGAAGCGATCGCGCGCCTGCTGACCGCGGACGCGGTTCACAACGGCCTGTGGCTGGAAGCAGAACCGCTCGAGGCCCCGGATGTCGAAGAGCTTGACCCCGACGGCGTGGTGCTGGTGCTCGACCAGATCACCGACCCGCACAATGTCGGCGCCATCCTGCGCAGCGCCGCCGCCTTCGGCGTGAAGGCGCTGATCACGACCGCGCGGCACTCGCCGGAAGCAACCGGCGTGCTCGCGAAAGCGGCATCAGGCGCGCTCGAATATGTGCCAATGGTAACGGTGCAGAATCTCGCGCGCGGCCTGGCCGCTTTGAAGGCGCACGGCTTTCTCACCGTGGGTCTCGACAGCGAGGGCGAGAGCGATCTCGCAGCCCTCCCCGTCTCGTCGCCGCTTGCGCTTGTGCTCGGTGCGGAAGGAAAGGGATTGCGGCAATTGACGCGCGACACGTGCGATCATGTCGCGCGTCTGGATCTGCCGGGAGAGATCAAGAGCCTCAACGTCTCCAATGCCGCCGCGCTGTCGCTTTACATCGCAACAACGCGGCTCAAGGAGAGACGCTGAGCCTTACTTGTAGTGATAGTATTTCTGCGCTGGCGTCCCGTGATGACGCGGCGCCGCGCGGTGATAGCCCGACCAGCGATATGCCTTGCGCACGCCGTAATAGGGACGATACGGACGGCCATAATAGTATGAGCGGTACTTGCGATACGGCCGGTAGGCCGGCGCACCGTAATAGTCGCCGCCGACATAGGGATAGGCCGCGACCGGCGTGGCAGGCTGATAATAGGCGCCCGAATAATCGGTGCCCGGACCCGAATAGACCGGTCCCTGATTCACCGCATAAGCCACGATCGGCTGCTGCTGCACGACAATCGGCGCGGGCTGCACCAGCACCGGTGCAGGCTGCACGACGATGGGCGCCGGCTGCACGTAGGTCACGACCGGCTGAACGGCGACGACGCTGGAAGCGCAGCAACCGTTGCCCCAGCTCCACGACGCATTCCAACCCCACGAATTGCAGCAACCGCCGGCGGCGGCCGGCGTTGCAATCGCGACGGTGAACGCCGCCGCGACCAGACTGGACTTCATACGAGACATTTTACTCTCCCTGCTGATTTCAACTTTGAATGTCATGTTCGGAGTCTCAAGGACGGTGCCCTCTGCGCCCGCGCCAGACATCGACTTCGGGCGAGATGAACATCGGGCCTGTGGGCGCGTAATCGGTCACCGGGCCGGGATCGGATTCCGCCGACCATGAGCGGTGATAAGGCTGCGCCTGCGGCGGCAGCGGACGATGTGCCGGCGGATTGACCTCGTAGCGGCCGACCTGCGGCGCGGCGCCGAGCGAGGGGAAATAGCGCGGCACCGGCCGATGATAGGGATGCCGCGGCACGAAGGGCGCCGGATAAATGGTGAGACCGACCGCGCCCGGCCGGTACAACCCCCAGTCGCCGTTCACGACGCCCCATGAGGCGTCGTAGCCGTTAATCATCACCGGCACGTCGGAGCGGCCCGGCACGACAAAAGCCGGCGCATGATCGGCTTGCGCCGCACCCACAAACAGGGCAGCAAGAGCCGCACCACTCAGTGACGCGAGACCGCGCCTACGCATGAACGCCACCACCGGACAAGCCTGAATAATCGTTGCATTTTAGACGTTCGGGCCTTTGAAGGTGCTAACGGCGCGGGTAAATCGGTTATTAGCATTAATCGCGCGTTCTCTTTCCGCGCGCATGACGGGACCGATGGCAGACAACGACACGGCGAAGGCGGGCTGCGGGACGACGAAGAAGGCAAGCTTCCGCCAGCGTTACAACGCCACCGAACGACAGCGTCTTGCGCTGGTCGCGCGTTTGAACAGGCTCGACGATCGCCGCCGCGCGCATCCCTCGTTCCGCAAGGCGATGACTCTGCTCACGCGGACGTTCCGCGAGTCCAAGCTTGTGCAGCGCGCCGCGATCCTGCAGGCGGCGGACTGGCTGATCAGCCTGATCGAGATGGGCACGCCGTTCGTTTGAACGCGGCGCCGGCATGTCTATATCCGCATCTTGCCGGACCGCAGCGATGCTGCTAGCTGTCCGGCCAGGCCGGGTTAGCTCAGCGGTAGAGCAGCGGTTTTGTAAACCGTTGGTCGGGAGTTCAATCCTCTCACCCGGCACCAGCTTTTTCCGATTTCGGATTCCTGTCAGGCTCTTGCTTGCGCAACGTCATGCGCCGCGTGAAGCGTCTCGCGCGGCGCATGAAGAAATCGATGGCGCTGAAATCAGTTGTCGTCGAGCTTGCCGAATTCGCAGCCCGAAGCCGCATAGTGATAGCGGCCGACACCATAGGCGTCCTGGCGGATCACCGGCTTGCAGCGCGCGAGCCATTTGCGGTCGCGCTCCATCGCCGCCTCCAGCTCCTCGCCGCGGGGCTCCTCAACCTTGTAGATGCCGGCCGGGCCGACCGGGCCCCGCCGCACAGTCAGGATGCAATTCCCGCTACCCCAGCCGCCGATACAGCCGGCGCTCACCCTCATATCGGCGAAGGCCGGCGCAACGATTGCGGCCTGCAATGCGAAGACGCCCGCCAGAGCCCCTGCCCAACGCGCTGCTGACATTTTTCTCTCCCCGGATTGCGGCTCCCGGCCGCCCATCGTTAATCCAGGGTAAAGAGTGCAACCGGAATGCCAGCGGAAATGTGCCGCTTTGGGACAGCATCTGTGGACAGCAAATAGGCTGTCTGTCTCCCGGCGGCTGCGCCGGAAGCCGATACCGCAAGCGCGGCAGGAGGAGTGGACCTTAGGCCAGCGCCGCCAGTTGCGGGAAGAAATGGGTGGCCACCTCGACCGGCTCGGCCATCAGCGGCTCGATCTTTTCCTCGAAGAACTCGCGGGCGGCGATCCAAGCCACGCCAATTCGGGCCAGGAATGCGGATTTGCGCCATCCCGAGCTCAGGCTCACCGCCTTGTCGGCAATGACCGACAGGCTGCTGTCCTCGGCCACCACATGCCCTTGTCCGTCCTCGAGAATATAGTCGTGTCCGATCCGGGTGATGCTGACCACGCAGTCGAGATCCGGCTGCGCGCCCAGAATATAGAATTGCGGTTCATGGCGTTCGGTCTCGCCGGTATCCCAGTCCGTCGCCTCGCCCTGCGCCTCATGCGCGGCATAGATCGACAGCAATTGCGACATCTCCTCGGCGTGCCAGAGGGGGCCGTAGGCGGCGGAGCGCGGGATGAAGGGCACGATGGTCATTTTGTCACCTTGAAGAGCAGCCGGTACAGCTCGCGGTCGTAGTAGGACAACAGCTCACGCGCGAATTCCGACGGATCGACGCCGAGCGCCCGCGCCCAGGCTTCCATGCTCTCGCTGGGCACCCGCCCGAAGCCATTCTCAATCTGGGAAATGAATGTGTAGTATTTCAAGCCCAATCTCTGGGCGAGATCGATCTGCGACAATCCGGCCTTTTTTCTGAGGTCCTGCAGCCAGCGGCCGGCCTCCTTGCGCAACTGGCGCGCTTCCGGCGCGGCTTTTGCGAAGTGCATGGAAGTCCCCATCCCTGAAACCTATTGAGTTATAGCGCATTTCAATTGTACTGAATGTTTCAGAACCGCTAAACTCTGGTTCGAGAAACAGTTTCAGCCGAAACTATAGATATCACGTTTCGGCTGACATGGAAGATCGTCGCGAAGGCGGTTCCCGAGGAGGATGCCATGTCGGTCAATTCGAGACGGGCCGCACAGCCGGCCATCCAGGGCCCGCAGGCCTTGGCGCTGCTGACCTTAGTTTTGGGATTTGCCGCCTTTGCCGGACTGCTCTGGCTGCTGCCGCCGCCGCTGATCTTGCCGGCGATCAGCGTCCTTCTGCTGTCGGTGGCCGGCGGGATCGCGTTCGTCGCCTGGCGCCGCCCGAAGCCGCATCAGTCGCAGCTCAGCTACTGGGACCTCGCCGGCGCGGTGACCTTTGTCGGAATCGCCGCGGCGCTCTTGAGCGAACCCGATCAGGCATTGCCGCTGCTGGAGGCCTCGCGGCCGCTGCGCGCCGACTAGGAAGGCACTTCATCGACCTGTCTCAATCCGAACTGCCAACGTTGCAATGAGGCTGACGTGAACATCTACAACGATCTCGTGACGCTGTTCGAATACCAGAACCTGGTCGCACTCGTTCAAATCATCATCATCGACTTCGTGCTGGCGGGCGACAACGCGATCGTCGTCGGCCTCGCCGCCTCGCGCGTTGCGCCCGAGATGCGGATGAAAGTGATCTTCTGGGGCATCGCCGGCGCGGTCGTGCTGCGCGTCGCATTCGCCGCCGTCGCGACGCAGTTGCTCACCATCGTCGGCCTGACCCTCGCCGGCGGCATCCTGCTGCTCTGGGTGTGCTGGAAGATGTATCGCGAAATCTCCTCGCATCAGCCGCAGCACCAGCCCGCGCTCGCCGGAATTCCGGGCGGTGTCGGATCGCCGGACTACAAGGGCGTCACAATCGGCGCCGCCATCCTGCAGGTCATCATCGCCGACGTTTCGATGTCGCTTGACAACGTGCTCGCCGTCGCCGGTGCAGCCAAGGGCAACGTCGTGGTGCTCGCCATCGGCCTCACGGTTGCGATCATTTTCATGGCCGTGGCCTCCGCCATGATCGCGAAATTGCTCGCGCGCTATTTCTGGATCACCTGGATCGGTCTCGCGGTCATTCTCTACGTCGCGCTGGAGATGATCTGGAAGGGCACGCACCAGGTCGGTTGCAGCTTCGTGCCGCAGCGCGTGTGCGACTCCGGCGTTCTGGCGACCCTGTCGGCCCTGTTCTGATCACTGCAACCGGCATCCGCCGCCTCTGCCTGGCCGGGGAACAAATCCCCGGCCTTCGCATTTCTCCTGACGCCCGGGCTTTCGCGGGACGCCTCTTGCCGCGCCGGATCAGGATGTGACCATCGAGCCGAAACCCTCGTCATGGAACTGGAACGCACGCTCCTTCCAGTTCGGCGCGCGCAATCCAAATCCAATTGCGGACCCGGCGAGCTTCTGGCGAGTCATGGCGCAGATGGCGACCATCGGCATGGCCGTCATCATTTTCGGAGCTTTTCTGTATGTCGCGCGTGCCCTGCTGGTGCCGATCCTTGCGGCCCTGGTCGTCGCTCTCACGCTCGGTCCGCTTTCCGCACGTGCCGTGAGATCCGGCTGGCCGGCCTGGCTGCCGGCCGCCGCGATCGTCCTGCTGCTTGCCGGTGCGCTCTATGTCGCGGCCGCCATCCTGGTCGAGCCCGCTTCCGACCTGATTTCCCGTTCCGACGAGATCGGCAACACCATCAAGGAAAAATTCCGCTTCATGGAACGCCCGCTCTTCGCCTTGCGAGAATTGCAGGCCGCCATTCTGGGCGGCTCGGGCATGAAGGTGGAGGTGAACGAAAACAAGATGCTGCAAGGCGTCGTCACGGCCTTGCCCGATATCGTGCTGCAGCTGGTCCTGTTCTTTGCAACGCTCTTCTTCTTTGTCTTCGGCCGGCAGGCTTTCCGGCGTTACGTGGTCAACATGTTCGGCACGCGCGAGGGCCGGTTGCGTGCCCTCAGGATTGCCAACGACGTGGAGCAGAATCTGAGCGCCTATCTGATCACCGTGACTGCCATCAATATCGGTGTTGGCATCGTCGTGACGGCGATCACCTTGGCCATGGGATTTCCGGCGCCGCTGCTGTGGGGGGCGCTCGCCTTCCTGCTCAACTACATTCCCTATATCGGCCCCGGCATCATGCATGTGACGCTGTTCATCATCGGGCTGCTGACATTTCCGAGTTTGCTGCCCGCGCTCGTGGCGCCGTTGCTGTTCATGGCTTTCACCTTCGTCGAAGGACATTTCCTGGTGCCGGCCATTATCGGGCGGCAATTGCTGCTCCACCCGCTGGCGGTGTTCCTGTCGCTCGCTTTCTGGGCCTGGCTATGGGGTCCCGCCGGCGCGTTTCTGGCGACGCCGATTCTCATCATGGCGATCGTCGTCATCGATCACGTCTATCCGCGCAGCCAGCAGATGCTGCCGGATTGAGGTCAGAGGCTGGCGCTGACGGCGCGCGCCACGGCGGCGATGACCCCGTTGCGCTCGTCGGGAGCGAGAGGCGACCCGGTGAGATAGGCGCAGACGACGAGCGGAGCACCCTCCGGCCGCCAGACGACGGCGATGTCGTTGGCGGTCCCGTTCCCGCCCGAGCCCGTCTTGTCGCCCACGCGCCAGCCCGAGGGAAAGCCTGCGCGCAGCCGCGTATCACCGGTCCGGTTGCCGACGAGCCAGGCCGCCAATTGTGCACGCGATGATTCCGACAAGGTCCCGCCGAGCACCAGCCTTGCGAGATTATCGAGCATCGCATTCGGCGTGGTGGTGTCGCGCGGATCGCCGGGTGCCGCCTCGTTCAAATCCGTTTCGATTCGGTCGAGCCGGGTCATGCCGTCGCCGATCGAGCGCGCGAAGGCGGTCAGCACCGCGGGCCCGCCGAAACTCGCCAGCAGCAGATTGGCGGCAGTGTTGTCGCTGAGCGTCATCGCCGCCTCGCACAGCTCCGCCACGCTCATTCCATCCCCGCCGACACGCTTTTCGGTGACCGGCGAATAGGTCACGAGATCGCCCTTGGCGAATACGACGCGCCGATCAAGACGTTCGTCCTTGCGGTCGACCCGCGCCAGCACGCAGGCCGCAGCAAGAAACTTGAAGGTGCTGCACATCGGAAAGCGTTCGTCGGCACGGCGACCGATGCGCCGGCCGGTCCCGATGTCCAGCGCCGCAACGCCGAGCCGCCCGCCATGTCTGCGCTCAAGCTCGGCCAGCTGCTCCGATGTCGCGGCGGACTGGACCGGCGGCGCTGCCAAAGCCGGGACGGCCAGCGCAAAGCCAAGCGCGGTCCGGCGCGTTACTTTTCTCGTCATGCGTTTACGATCTCACGGCGAGTGGCCGCCGGCGAGTATCTCCGGGACGGTCAGGGCGACTTTATGGCATGCGTCCGGCAGCGAGGCCGCCGTCTCACTCCGGCATCGGCCGTTCGCTTTTCGGGAACGACGCGAAAGCGGCGGCGGGGACGCCGAAATTCGTCGACAGCAGCAGATCCGGATTGGCGGCGACCCAGGCGGTTACAGAAATCGATTCATAAATGCCGTTGTTGAAGGCGAGCAATATCTCCAACTCCTCGGTGCCGGCATTCTCGATGTAATGCCCGAAACCTTGCGGCACATATCCGACATCGCCGGCCGAGAAGGTCTCGGTGCGGGCGCGGCCGCCCGACCCGAACACGGTCATGCGGCCGCGTCCCTTCAGATAATATTGCCACTCGTCGGCATTCGGATGCCAGTGCAGCTCGCGCAGGCCGCCCGGCTTGATGTGCAGCAATCCGCCGGTGACGGTGGTGGAGAGCGGAAACTCCCGTTCCGACACGACCCGCAGGGTGCCGCCGGGATATGTCTCGGGCTTCTGCGCCAGCAGACGGTAACGATGGGTCAAGGCGCCGGCATCGAGCGATCCGGGCGCCGGATTTGCCGGCAGCGCTGGCGGCACCGGCCCCTTGACCAGATACACTTCACGCTTCGGGAACGGTGCGAAGGCCGCGGCCGGCACGCCGAAATTCTTGGCGAGAATCTCGGGTGGCGTATGGCCGATCCAGTCGGTGATGCTGAAGGTGCCGAATTCGGAGAAATAGCCGTTGTCGAAGACCAGAATGAACAAGCAATCGTCGGGCCCGAGCCCCTGGATCGAATGGCCGTGCCCGCGCGGAAAATACCAGACGTCACCGGCCTCGAAATCGACGATCTCGCAATGCCCCTGCGGGTCGATCGTGGTGACGCGGCAGCGTCCCTTGATGACATAGGCCCATTCTGCGGCATTGGCGTGCCAGTGCAATTCGCGCAGGCCGCCGGGCGCAAGCTGCATCAGCACGCCGGCGAGCTTCTCGGAGACGGGAAAATTCAGGGCGGTGGCTTCCTTCGCCCATCCACCGTCGTAATTTTTCGTCGGCGCCGCCCCGAGCGCATAGCGGAACGATGGCAGTTCCTTGCCGGCGAGCGGCGCCGGGATCGGCCCAAAGGGGGGCTGCTCGCCGGCGGCGAGGCCATCAGTGCCGCTCGCGGCAACGACGGCACCGCCGGCCGCCGCACCGATCACATGGCGTCTCGAGATGTTCGACACGACCAGCCTCCGTGATGACCCGAGTGCACAATCGCCTCACGCTATCACCCGCCTGTGAGTCCCGAAATCGGTCTGGCCTAATTCGACAGCTTGGCCCCCGCGTCGGCGACTGCCTTGGACCAGCGCGCGAGCTCCCGCTTGTTCAGTTCCAGCAGATCCTTCGGCGATCCGCTGACCGGATCGATGCCCTGCGCTTCCAGGCTTTTTTTCACCTCCGGCGCGTTGATGATGCCGGAGATGATGGTGTTGAGCTTGCCGACGACATCGTCGGGGGTCTTTGCCGGCGCCCAGACGCCGAACCAGGCGGACACTTCGAAATCGTCCATGCCGGCTTCCTTCATCACCGGCACGTCCGGCAGCGCGTCGATGCGTTTGGCGCTGGTGATGGCGATGGCACGCAGCTTACCTTCCTTGATATGCGGCAATAGCGGCAGATAGTGGTAGAACATGAACTGCACCTCGCCGCGCAGCAGGTCGGTAATCGCCTGGGCGCCGCCGCGATACGGCAGATGCTGGGCCGACAGCCCGTTGCGCGCGATGAACATCGCGCCGGACAGGTGGTTGGATGTGCCGTTGCCGGAGGAGCCGTAATTCACCTTTCCGGGATTGGCGCGAATATATGCGATCAACTCCTTCACATTGTTGACCGGCAATGACGGATTGACCACGAGCACATTGGGCGCAGTGCCGAACTGGATGATGGGCGCGAAATCCTGGATCGGGTCATAATTGATCTTCGCGTAGACGGCAGGATTGATCGAGTGCGTGCCGATGGTGCCCATCAGCAGGGTGTGTCCGTCCGGCGCGGCGCGGGCGACCGACTCGGTGCCGATGCTGCCGCCGGCGCCGCCGCGGTTTTCGACCACCACATTCTGCCCGATCGATTTTCCGAGCTCCTCGGCGAGAATGCGCCCCACAAGATCGGTGGTGCTGCCGGCCGGGAACGGGACGACCAGCGTCACCGGGCGGCTTGGGAAATTCTGCGCGCCGGCCGCGTGGGCGCTGAGGCACACGGCAACAGCCATGGCGAAACGCATCGCCTCCGTGACGATCCGCACTCTCATAAAGTCCTCCCGGCTATTTTACTGCCTTGCGGCTGTTATTGATCGCGGGGAGACTAGCGGCAAGACCGCCACATCGACAAGATCGCGTCGCCGGAGATCGCGCCCACCTGGCGTCGCGGGAATAGAATTGGGCCGCCGGTGTTCTTGGAGTTCGATTGCACCCCGATTTCCACACTGAATGGAGGACCGTTATGACCGCATTGTCACGCCGCACCCTGCTCGCCGCCTCGGCAGCGACGGGTGCGGCGGTCGCACTGCCGACATTTGGCGCATCCAGCGTCAAGGCAGCCGCCCCCGCCACGGGCAAACAGGGGCCTGGCTTCTATCGCTTCAGGATCGGCGACTATGAAATTACCGCCGTCAACGACGGCACGTGGTATCGCCCGCTCGACGACAAGTTCGTGCGCAACGCGCCATTCCCGGAGGTGCAGAAGGCGTTGAGCGACGTCTTCCTGCCGACCGGCACATTGCCAATTCCGTTCACCGCACTGATCGTCAATACCGGCTCCAAGCTGATCGCGCTCGACACCGGCACCGGCGGCCAGCTCGGCGGGATGGCGCCGCAATCGGGCACCTATGCCGCCAATCTGGCGGCGGCCGGCATCGACCCGAAAGCGGTCGACACCATCGTCATCTCGCATTTCCATCCCGACCACATCAACGGCATCAAGACCAAGGACAACGCACTGTTCTTCCCCAATGCAGAGATCAATGTGCCGGCGCCGGAATGGACGTTCTGGATGGACGACGGCAACATGAGCAAGGCGCCGGAGGCGGCGAAGGGCACGTTCATGAATGCGCGCCGCATCTTTGCCGACATCGCCAAGGACGTGAAACGCTTCGAGCCGGGCAAGGAAGTCGCGCCCGGCATCACGTCGATCGCTGCGGCGGGACACACGCCCGGTCACACCGCCTACAGCATCGCCTCGGGCAACCAGTCGATGCTCTATATCGCCGACACGACCAACAATCCGTGGCTGTTCGTGCGCCATCCGGAATGGCAGGCGATTTTCGACATGAATGGCGACATGGCCGCCGACAACCGCAAGCGCCTGCTCGACCGCGCGAGCGCCGACAGGATGCTTGTGCACGGCTATCACTTCCCCTTCCCGGCCTCGGGCTACATCACCAGAACCGCGAAGGGTTATGATCTCGTGCCGGTGATGTGGGCGCCCAATCTATAGACGCCGCGACAGGGAATATTAAAAAGGGCCGCAGCGATGCGGCCCTTTTTGCTTCAGGCACCTGCCCTCACCATTTCACGCCAGCTCTCACCAGGAAGGTGCGCCCGGGCTGCGGATAGGCGTTGTAGCGACCGAAAGTCGTGGCACTGGCGACCGCATAATCGAAATACATTTCGTTGAAGAGATTCTCGACCGAGAATGCCCAGAAGAACTGATCGAGCTCACCGCCCAGCCGCACATCGACCAGTGTCGTGGCCGGTATCTGCGGCTGGAAGTTCGCCTGATCGTTGTCCATGTGCCGCTTGCCGACATAGCGCACGACGCCATCGAACATCAGATATTTCTTCCAGATGTTCCAGGATACACCGACGCTGCCGGTCCAGGGCGAAACCAACGGCACCTGTTTGCCGGAACTGCGCCCCTCGCGAAATGTCGCGTCGATATAGGTCAGACTCCCCTTGAACCTGACATCGTCGGTCGTCTGCCAGGTCGCGATGGTCTCGACGCCGCGCCGCTGCGTCGGATCGAGGTTGTAGTTCACGAAATTTACAGGGTCGAAGATCAGTTCGTTCTCAAGCTTCATCTGGTAGACGCTGGCTTGCACCATCGCCCGACCTAAACCAAATCGCACGCCCGCCTCCATGTCGTGCGAGGTCTGCGTTTTTAGATCGAACGTGGTCGGGAATCCAAACAAAGCCATGCCCACCCGCTCGTCGACATTCGGGGTGCGGAAGCTCTGCGCCGCCCGGCCGAACACGGCAAAGACCGGGCTGAAGCGGTGCTCGAAGCCGACATGATACGCCTTGTTGCTGTCGCTCTTGTCGAGCGGCAGGCCCTGCGGACCCGCGAAGGCGGCGCCGGGCGCAGTCGGGTCGTAGGCATCAGTTGCCGTCACATGCGTGCGCTGGATACGGGCGCCGCCCGAGAGGTCCGTCGTGGGCAGCACCGACACCGTCTGCTGCCAATAGCCGGCAATGGAGTCCTGGCCCAGCCGGTAACGGTGGATGGGAGAATTACCCGAGAACTGGCTGCGGTCGGAATCGTAATCTGAATCATAATAATCGAAACCGGCGATGACGCGCGACGGCAAGCCAAAAACGGTTGTATTGATCTTCACGCGCGGCGTCACCGAATAGGTGGCCAAAGTCGTGTTGACGTAGGCTTCGGAAAAGGGTGAGAAAAACCCCGCCTGCTGGTCCTTGCGCCGCCAGCCGCCATCGACGATCAGCTCAATTTCCGGCGTCAGCATGCGCGTGAAACCGGTGGTCGCGCTGTAACCCTGCTTGTCGCCGTAATCGTGGGGCTTGTTGGTACCACGCGGGTCGGTGACGAGCTGGTTCATCGTCGCCGAAACGATGCGCTCGCCTGGAAAGCCGAGCCGCTGCGTATCGGCGGACAGATTGAGGAACGCCGAGCCCTGCTCTGTCGTGTAGCGCAGTTCCCCGACGCCGTTCTGCTGGTTGAGATGATTGTTGACCCGGTAGCCGTCGGAGGTGACTGCGTTGCCGTAGACGGACGCCGAATAAGGCCCCGAGGATGTGCTCGCGGACACCCGCCCTTCGCGATAGCCATAGGAGCCAGCCAGGCCTTCGACCTTGGTCGACGGCGGCAGGTTGGCGCCGATCTTGGTGACGATGTTGATCACGCCGCCGACGGCGTTGTCGCCATAGAGCACGGCTCCGGAATTGCCGCGCGTGATCTCGATGCGCTCGATCGCATTCTGCGGAAGCGCCGAGAGGTCGACCGCAGCCATGTCGATATCGTTGAGCCTGCGGCCATTGATCAGAATCAGCGTGTTGGATTGCGCGGTGGCGCCGAAGCCGCGCAGATCGACCGTGGTGCCGGCACCGTTCACGCTGCCGTAAAGGCTGCGGGTCTGCACGCCCGCTTCGCGCGCCAAAATGTCCTGGACGGTCAGGCTCGGCGAGCGGGCGATGTCGTCCGCCGTGATGATGCTGGTCGAGGCGCCGGTGATGCCATGATAGAGACGGCTCGCGTCGACATTGATCTGCGGCAGAACCTCCTGCGCCGCCGTTTGCCCCTGCGGCAGCGCCGCCATGACTCCCGCCAGCGCCATCGCGCCCGCGGTTCGTCTTAGAGATATCGCCCCCAAATTCGCGTACATAACACGTCCTTCGTCTGGCCCCGCTTTCCGCGAGGTCCGGGTGAACACACCCGACGCGAAGGACACAGAACGCGCACGCCGTTACGCACCGCCACAACCGGCGATCCGCAATCGGCTACCCCGCCCGTATCCCGAAGGTCATGTGAGGAAAAACTCGCACGGCCCCCGCGTCGGTATCGACGTCACCGCTGCGAAAGACCGCTCCGTATGGACTCCCCGCCCACCGGTTGGGTGACCGCGCTGGCAGGTCTCCTGGCTTGCGGGTCCATGCCTTCCTCCGGCCTTCCCGGGTCCAGTTGCCTGGCATCCAGTGGCCATTTGCGGACGAAGGCTCGCCGCTCACAGTTGCGGGGGCAGCCGCGGCTTGGCCGGTCGGACCGGCGACTTCCGCGTTCCCTCTTGCCTCCCCGGAGCGACCCGGGGAACCAGCACGCGGCGGGATGATTGCTGGCAACTTGCCAGTGAGTCAATACGGCTTTTCCGCGGCGCGCCCGGCCGGCACGTTTCACTGTGCCTTCACATCGTTTTGAAAGGCGGTCACGCGAATGCCGTCAGCTTCTGCTATGTTGATGTTGTTGGCCGTTGCACGGATGGCAAGGCGTGGCTGCGCGGTCGACGGGGCATTCTTTCAGTTGTTTTCTTTCCACACAGCGAGATCCGACAATGACCAGCAAGACCCGTTCCGCCTTTTTCACCGCCGCCGCGCTCACGCTCGTGCTGGCCGCTACACCCGCTTTCGCCGCCGGCACCGACAATCCGACGCCGCCCGCCGAAACCAAGACCGACACCAAGCCTGCCGACCAGAAATCGACCGACACCAAGCCGGCCGAAACCAAGCCGGCCGAAACCAAACCCGCCGAAACCAAGCCCGCGACCGACAAGAAATCGCAGAACAAGTTTCTCGAGGGCTACAAGCACGCCTACAACCTGATCTACAAGCAACAGGATTACGCCGGCAGCATCAAGGCGCTGAAGGCGCTCGGCCATGACGAGCATGCCGATGTCGCCAACCTGATCGGGTTCTCCAGCCGCAAGCTCGGCCGCTATGACGACGCCAAGGTCTGGTACGAGAAGGCGCTCGCCGCCGACCCGAACCACACCCGCACTTGGCAATATTACGGCATGTGGCATCTCGAACAGGGCAATCGCCTGAAGGCGGAAGAGCACCTGGAGAAGATCCGCTACATCTGCGGCGGCAATGGCTGCGAGGATTACAAAGCCCTGAACGATGCCTTGAGCGGAAAAGGCACATACTGACCATCAGACCGACAGCGAGGATGTCATGGCGACATATCGCACGATCACACTGGCGGCGGCGCTCCTTTGCGCCGCCGCGTTCGTTTGCGGCGACGCTCGGGCCGTGGATTCGCGCGATCCGGTTGTGACCCAGCCTCCGACGCAAGCCGCCCCTCCCGCTGCCAAGAAGGAAGGCATCTTCAAGCGCCTGAAAAAGAAATTCACACGTCAGAAGAAAGCGCCGGAGAAGAAGGAGCCGGAGAAGAAATCCGAGCGGCAGTTCATCCGCGGTTATCGGCACGCACATGACCTGATCTACAAGCACAAGGATTATGCGGCAGGGATCGTGGCGCTGCGCGCGCTGCATCGCGACGAACATCCGGACGTCGCCAATCTCATCGGCTTTTCCAGCCGCAAGCTCGGCCGCAGCGAGGATGCGAAAATCTGGTACGAGAAGGCGCTCGCCGCCGACCCGAACCATACCCGCACCTGGCAATATTACGGGATGTGGCATCTCGAACGGGGCAACCGGCTGAAAGCCGAGGAGCATCTGGAGAAAATTGCCGGAATCTGCGGCACCGATTGCGAGGACTACAAGTCGCTCAAGCTCGCGCTGGCGGGTGGCGGAAATTACTAGGCCCGGTGCGATTGCACCGCCACCCACATTCAAATTGCTCATCTGAGGTGGCTGCGTCCCCCGCGCGGGGGATGCAGCTTGCATTATTTTGCATAACCTTCTGGAATTGCCGAAGCGAACAAAGCCAGAGCCGCGCTGTAATTCATGGCCAGCATCGATATCGAGAATTTGTCCGAGACGATCGGCAAAATCTACGACAGCGCCGTCGATCCTTCGTTGTGGCCGAATGCGCTGGAGAGCTGCTGCGGCCTGATCGGCGCCACGCTTGGCTCTGTCGCCCTCTATGACCTACCGCAAAAAACGACGCGCTGGACGACCCAATGGGGCGGCGATCCATATTGGATGAAGCTGCTGGAGGAAAAATACGGGGCAATGATGCCATTCTGGCCGATACTTCATCTTGAAGAGGTCGGTTCGATCAAGAATACGCGCGAGATGGTCGAAGTGCTCGGCGGCGATGAGGAGGAAATACGCAAGCGACCCTTTTTCACCGAATGGGCTGCGCCGGCTGGATACCACGATGTCGCGGCATGCATCATAGCCCGGACCGAAACCCAGAGAGGCATTTTCCAGCTTCACACCCCGCCGACCCGAGAAGTCGTCGGACCGCGCGACATCGCCATCGTCAACCTGCTTTTTCCGCATGTGCGGCGCGCCGTCATGATCGGCGATCTGCTGGACATGCGCTCGATCGTATCTGCGGCGTTCGAGGCGACGCTCGACACGCTGGCGGTGGCGGCCATTCTGGTAGATTCCCGGGGTCTTGTCCTCCACGCCAATATCGCGGCCCGGGCCATGTTCGATGCCGGTGGGCCAGTTCTCTCGATCCGCGGCGAGCTGAATACCCATCAGTCCAGCGCAACCGCTGCGCTGAAAGCCGCTATCGCCCGCGCCGCGGCGAATGAAAGCGAACTCGGACACGGCGGCATCGGCGTGCCGATCCGCGGGCACGAGACGGACAGCGCGACTACGTATTCCGTTGCGCATGTGCTGCCGCTGAAATCCGGGACGCTGCGGCCGGGCCTGTCGCTCGGTGCGGTCGCTGCCATTTTTGTCACGCCCGCACTTGCCGACCCGCCGCCGCCATTCGAGGCCCTGGCCGCGCTCTACGATCTGACGCCGATGGAAGCCCGCGTCATGACCGAGGTGGCGTCCGGAAAAAATCGCGCGGCGACTGCGCAGACGCTCGGCATCGCTGACTCAACGGTGAAAACCCACCTCGCCCGCGTGTTCGAGAAAACCCACACGGCGGAGCAATCCGAACTGGCGCGGCTTGTTGCCAATCTGACGCCGCCGGTCATCCGGCCATAAGCACTAGTTGGATTTGTAATTTAGGCCGATGCGAATGATGTGGTCGGTGTGATCGAACCGGTAGTCGAAGAAGTCGGCCGGAAACAGGGGGTCCGTCAGCCGCAAGGTATCGCTCCCCAGATCGAGATACAGATACTCGATCTTCAGCGCCCACTTGTTGTCCAACGCATATTCGGCGCCGCCGCCAATCGTCCAGCCGATCTTCGTCTTTTTCAGCGATCTGCTGAGGAAGCCGTCGCATACGCCATTGAACAACGGAAAGCAGACATCGGCGCGGCTCTCCACGCGGCCATAGGCAAAGCCGCCGGTGACGTAATAGAGCGCGCGCTCCGTCGGCGTGACGCCGAGCCGGGCGCGCACAGTGCCGAACCAGCGCAGCCGGTCTTCCGCATTCGAGATCGACGGCGCGGAAATTGCGCCGGTCGGCAGAAGCACAGTCCGGTTGTCGTGGATGTTACTCGCCTGCAGGTCGGCCTCGAAACCATAGACGATCATGCTGCTCTGCCAATTGTAGCCGACCTGGCCGCCGCCCAGGAGACCATTGGCTTGGACGTCATAGGAGGTTGGGATGGAGCCAACCACCGCCGCAAAACCGGGCGCGGTGGCCTGATAGCCGGTCCGGTCACCGGTCTTCTCTCCCCAGCCCCAGCCCGCATTCGCTCCGACATAAAAGCCGCTCCAGTTCCAGGCCGGCGATGCGGCTGGCGCCTTGGTCACCATGCGCGCGGGCAGATCGGCGGCGAAAGCCGGCGCCGACAGCACAGCGGTGACTGCAGTCAACGCAATCCCAATCGCGCCGAGACGCCAAATGACTTGCGAACCGCACATGATGATTCCCCCGCTCCACGTAATCCACTCGCTTCCTAGCGAGCGGAAATCTGCGCGGCGTCCGCCGCGCGGGGGAGATTTGCGATCGGTAAAGGCGTTTCGACAGCGTGTGGCGGCGTGGCCACACGCGGCTGGCTCAGCCCATGAATGAAAGCGGCGCGCGCTACGCCTTCACCGCCGCGCGGTCCGTCTCCCTCATCAGCCAGCGCAGATAGGTGTCCTCGACGCTCTCAACCGGCAGCACCATGATCGCCGGCACGGAATTGGGGTGCGAGACTTTCAGCGCCTTGCGCAGCCGGTCGGCGAGCGAGGCGCGGGTCTTGAGGATCATCAC
>Ga0209172_10003520_pt1 | contig 23641 bp, 13 predicted proteins | sample LarsenN4metaG_FD_184113 | JGI IMG/M metagenome (GOLD analysis project Ga0209172, IMG submission 184113) | Hot spring sediment bacterial and archeal communities from British Columbia, Canada, to study Microbial Dark Matter (Phase II) - Larsen... ... | reverse complement strand
ATACACTAATCCTTGGGCGTGTTGAACAATGGTTTCCATAACCGTTCAGTTAAATTTTGATTACGCCCTTTCTTTCAGATTTTTCCTTCTTTGGCAACCCCTTGTTGAAACTGGTGCAAGATCTCAGTTAACTTAAGATCCAACACAGAAATTGCGATCGCGGGTGAACCTGCTTGTAGCGCTGGATCAATTGTGAATGGCAAAATGTGGACAAGGGCTGGCTGACCGTGCAGCAGCATACCTTGATACACGTCTGTCTTTGTATTGCGAGCTTTTTGGATTGCAGATTTCAACTCAGGATGAACCGCTTCATAAGGTTGGTCTCCTTCGTCATGGTCAGTATGTGCAAGCGTGTTACCAGTTGCATCTAGAACCACAACTTCAAGTACACCTGGCAAGGTGGTGTATTCTGCAACGATTTGCCTGATTTCTTCTATACGTTCTAACCGCGTTGTTTTTACGGCAATTTGTAGCGATCGCGTAATTGAGATCGCTTTCATTTGAACCTCTTTTTCTAAGTTGGCCTGATGCAAGTAATAGTTCAGACCCAAGCTAATCCCCCCGGCTAATAGGAGCAGTATGCCAAAACTAGTGAGAAGTTGGTCGGCAAGACGAAACTTGTAAAACCAATATTTTCTTTTCATGAAGCAGCCGCATGATCACCTTATTTCTAAATTAAGGAAGAAATGTGAAAACTTTGTGGACAGAGTGTATGCGGTGAGAATTGCATTTCCACAAGAATGTCACATTTCATCTTTACGATACACGTAAGATTTAAGCGTTTGTCTGCCCCCAATGAATAGCCTACTCATGCCCATAAATTTTAGCCATCAAAGTGAGTGGCGAGAACTCCCACCAATTGTTAATGAGTCGTTGGTTCACAAATTTATGTACTGGAATCATGAAATTAAAATCGGCATGCGATATGGGGTTGCGCTTTATGTATTGTTGCAATCTTACCCAATTGCAGAACGATTAAAAGCTTGTGATATAGGTTGTGAGTATCAGCTAAAGGGGGCTGATGTTTGTATTACTGCATCTAGAACGACTTACTCTGTTTGGCTGAATCTCAAATCACTGCATCAATTATCACAAGCTACTAAAGATCCGCTCTATACAACCCAAGAATCAAAATCTGAATGAATACCAGACTTCTAGTTATGGAAAATTATTGATGTACAGCATTGTGATGCCAAGCCAAATAGATCGGAAATCTGCTGGGGATGATGCCCTACCACAAAAACCTCAACTGTCTCCAGGAAACCGCTATTACATTTGTCGATTACTGCAGCAGCCATTAAGTTATGAGTCTCCTGAGCTGCTGAAATTTACCGCTCGATTAACTGAAGATAATTGTTCAAATCTAAATGCGCACCTCCTCAACTTGTATCCAGATCTTACAGAGCTGGCCACAGTCATTCTAAAGCTTGAGAACTTAGTTTACTTTTACCAGTCAGTCAATGCCCAAATACTAATTTATCCTGAGTATGCGGAGTTACTTCAGCGGTTTAAGCAGGAAATCTTTCGGCTTCTAGGTTTTCCTGGGATATTGGATAGCTAGTACCTGCAATCGAGAAAGTCTTCATTTAGTATAATGGTTTAGCAAATTCAGGGTTTCAAATGACTTACTTCAAAGATATTGCCCAGGTGCATCAAAAACTACAAACCTTGGATCACTTAACTGAAAAATCAGAAGATATATCACTCTTTGTCAGCCATGAATTAAGAACTCCATTAACATCAATTCAAGGTGTGCTGGGTCTACTTCAATCTGGTCAATTGGGTGAGTTATCAGAGGAAGGCTATCGATTATTATCGATCGCTCTAAATAACACCACCCGATTAACTCGCTTAGCAAGTGCGCTTGAACATGAAAGAACACCTGCAATCACACTTCTTTCTTCGACCGATATAGAGCAATTACAGTTAGAAAATGAGCTTCATCAAGCGTTAGACTTAAAGCAATTTCAACTTGTTTATCAGCCAATCATGGAGGTTTCTTCTGAGCAAATTGCTAGTTTTGAGGCGCTCATTCGTTGGCAACACCCAACTAGAGGCGTGATCTCACCCGTTGTTTTTATTCCACTAGCAGAACGGATTGGAATAATTACTAAAGTTGGTTTTTGGGTGCTAGAACAGGCCTGTTATCAACTGGCAAGCTGGCAACAGCAATTTCCAGATTCTTCAGTCTCAGTGAGTGTGAATCTCTCTGTGTTGCAGCTATTACAGCCCGATTTGTTGCAGCAGGTTCAACAAGTATTGCAAAAGACAAATGTGAAACCAGAGAGTTTAAAGCTTGAAATTACCGAAACAACCCTCATTGGCAATCAAGAACTCGCGATCGCGTCCCTTTCTCAATTGAGAAAAATGGGTCTTCAAGTTTATGTGGATGATTTTGGCACAGGCTATTCTTCGCTGGCTCGCCTGCAAGACCTGCCGATTGATGCACTCAAAATTGACCGTTCTTTTATTCGTTCCAAACGTTGGGATATTAGTGAAATGATTATTGTGCTGGCAGCTAAACTAGGTCTAAGCGCGATCGCAGAAGGCGTTGAAACATTAGAAGACACAATCACCTTACAAAAGTTAGGCTGTCAGTATATGCAGGGCTATTTCTATTCACAGCCCATTGATAGCGAGACTGCCACCCAGCTATTAGCAACGTATTCAAAAGCGGTCTAAACTTCAAATGATCTTAACCCTGCTCAATAGACACTAGAAGCACTGTGATCGTGAGTTACAATAGTAGAATTTGATGGTGGTCACTTCATTCAATTCTTTTACATTTATGTAGATGCTTTTAATATTTTTTGCAATATGAGTGAGCAGACTGTAAAACCCCAGGCGGCAAAGCAAGGGGCTGTCAATCAGCAAGATTGTCAAGAATCATCGGAGGCACAAGCGTCTGCCAAACCCAAATCAGTGGACGGCTCTCAAGTGCAAACTGATTGGGCTGAAACAAGGCAAGAAAAGCAATCCCTCAGTGATTTTAGTGACAATGTAAAGCAACTTCATCGGCTCAGTATTACTCATTTTGACAATCTGCAAGATCTCCTGACAGACTATATTCGAACAGGTTGTCAAATCTTAGGTTTTGCAGCAGGCGCAGTTGGGCAAGTTCAAGAACAAATCTATACATTCTTAGCTGTTCAATCCGACGTAGGGTCTCTAGTTCCTGGTGTGCCTGCAAATTTGAACGAAACTTTTTGTGGAAAGGTAATTGAGCGGGGAAATACGGTCGCCTTTCATCATGTTGGGCGCATGGTGGATATGCAAAATCATCCACTGTATCTGGCACTCAAGTTAGAGTCATACCTGGGAACTCCGATTTGGGTGGATGGTGTATTATTCGGCACAATCTGCTTTTTCTCACAAGAACCACGACCCCAAGGGTTTGAAAGCCATGAGCAGGAAATTATTGAACTCATGGCTCAAAGTATTGGTAAGTTTATCAACTTTCAACAAACTGAGACAAAGCGCAAACAGGCAGAAGAAGAAGTTCAACTTTTGCTTAGCTTGACTCAGGCGATTACCAATGCGGTTGACTTCGATCAGGCGTTGGAAATTGCACTCCAGACGTTATGTGAAGCAACGGGTTGGATGTATGGAGAAGCCTGGTTGCCAACTGCTGATGGCTCTGGCCTCTACTGTAGCCCTATCTGGTACTGCAATCAGCAAGGGCAGTCAGAAGCCTTGATCGATGCCGTTGGGCAGTTGCGTCAAATGATTGTGGGAGAAACCTTGTCTTTGGGGGAGGGAGTCGCCGGACGGGTTGGCGCTCAGCAAAGTCCTGAGTGGACTCCTGATAACACCTCACTGATTGAAGCTTTGCATGGGCAAAAGAGTGTATCAGGGTGGAGAACTCGACCAGAAATGCGGCTTGGGTTTAAGGCTCATTATGGTGTGCCGATTGTCGTTAGTCGCGATCGCGAAGTTTACTCCGCTCCGGTAGAAAGTTTAATCAGCCCTACGCTTCACAAGGCTGACTCCCAACTGTTAGCGGTACTTGTATTTTTTATTCCAGAATGCCGACCTCATGATGAACGGCTAATTCATTTGGTGGCGGCTGTTGCGGCACAATTGGGGATGGTTTTAGCTCACAAGCAGACAGAAGCTGAATTAGAAGCCCTGTTTCGTGCTATGAGTGATGTGATTGTTGTGCGAGATCGGCAGGGGCGCTGTTTGAAGATCGCCCAGAGTCACCCAAGTTTATATAAACCTGCGCACGAGATGCTTGGAAAAACACTTCATGAAACGTTTCCGGTTGAAGTGGCTGACCTGGTTCTCAATTCGATTGAAACGAGTTTAACGACTTGGAGTACCGTTAACATTGAATATAAATTGCTAATTCATGGTCAGAGCGTTTGGTTGTCTACCAGTATTTCGCCTTTGTCTGACAATACGGTTATTTTAGTTGCTCGAGATATTAGTGAACGCAAACGATTAGAACTGGCTCTGAAACGGTCTGAAGCAAAGTTGAGTAATGTTCTCAACAGTGCAAATGCTGCGATCGCTTCTGTGCGCGTCTTTGATGACCAAAGCTGGGAGGTGGAATTTCGCTCGGTTGGCTATGAAAAGGTGTTTGGTTTTCCACTGCAACAATTTGAGGTAGATCCTCACTTTTGGCTGTCACACGTTTTTTGGGAAGACGCAGAACGATACCTCACAACATTGGTAAAGGATGTGTTGGCAGGCCGATCAGGGATGGTGGAGTATCGGTTCCATCATGGAGACGGTACCGTGCATTGGATTTCGGAAATTTACACTCCTCAGTGGGACGATGTCGCTAACTGTTGGGTGATCACTACCGTAGATACTGATATTAGCGATCGCAAGCGGATTGAAGAAACATTGACACGACAGCAAGAATTTCTTCGGAGTGTGATTGATGCCCCTCCTAATTTGATTTTTGCAAAAGATCGGAATGCTCAATTTGTTTTAGCCAATCAGGCTGTTGCCGAAATCTATGGCACATCGGTTGAAGACTTGATTGGCAAAAGTGATGCAAATTTCAATTCTAATTGGTCTGAAGTAGAGCATTTCTTGCAGGACGATCACGAGGTGATTTGCACTGGAAAACCGAAGCTTGTTGAAGAATTTGTCACCTCTGCCTGGGGTGAAACTCGTTGTTTCCAAACCATCAAAAAGCCGATTACTGCGTTGGATGGTCAATCAACGTTGGTACTCGGTGTGGCAACCGACATCACCGATCGCAAGCAAATGGAGGAAGCATTACGTTTGATTGTTGAAGGTACGGCTGCCAAAACAGGAAGGGAGTTTTTCTATTCTTTAGTACGTTATCTGGCGGAAGTGTTAAAGGTTCGATATGCGTTTGTTACCGAGTTGATTAAGCCAGAAATGAAAAAAGCTCATACTCTTGCTTTCTGGCAGGGCGATGGCTTCGGTGAGAATTTGGCATATGAATTGGCGGGAACTCCATGTGAGCAAGTATTAGCTGGTGAAATCATTTACTATCGAGACTCGATCCAGCAACATTTCCCGCACCATGCACATCTAGCAGAACTGGGTGCCGAAAGTTATTTTGGAATTCCGCTTAATGATTCGACGGGTAATGTGATTGGGCACTTAAAGGTGTTGGATAGTAAGCCCTTACCACGCAAACAATTTTCTGAGCAAATTCTTCGTATTTTTGCAGCCAGAGCTGGAGCCGAATTAGAACGACAACAGGCCGAAGAAGCTTTATCTGAGCTGCTTGCATGCACCCAGCAGCAATCGATTGACCTGAAGCAGGCGAGGGATATTGCTGAGTCAGCCAATCGTGCCAAAAGTGAGTTTTTGGCGAATATGAGTCATGAGTTACGGACTCCACTCAATATCATCCTTGGTTTTGCACAAGTCATCGCTCGAGAGAGTTCGTTGACAGATTCGGTACGAGATTATGTTGCCACGATTAATCGGAGTGGGGAGCATCTGCTTGAATTAATTAATGATGTCTTAGAGATGTCTAAGATTGAGGCTGGAAAACTAACGTTTGATCCAGTTGATTTTGACTTGCAGGAATTACTCACAAGTCTCAAAGAGATGTTTCAATTTAGGGCGGAGTCGAAGGGGCTTCACCTCATACTTGAATCGTCCCTTGAGATGCCGCGATATATCCAAACGGATGAAGGCAAATTGCGGCAGGTTTTGATCAATCTACTCGGAAACGCGATTAAGTTTACTAACAGCGGCACGGTTGCATTACGGGCCTCAGTGCTGTCAGCTGATAGCCACAACCAAACATGTGAATCTTGCAGCGATGGCGCTGATACAATATGGCTGCAATTTGAGGTGACTGATACCGGATCGGGGATCACTCCTGAAGAGTTGCCCATGCTGTTTGAACCCTTTGTGCGATCGCAGCAGCAAGAGCACTTTACAGAAGGTACAGGATTGGGGCTACCCATTAGTCGCAAGTTTATTCAATTAATGAAGGGCACCATTCAACTCAACAGTCAGTACGGTGTTGGAACGACAGTCCAGGTGCAAATGCCTGTCCAGCAAGCTGCCCAGGTTGAACCCCGATCGTTCCAACTCGATAGCTCTATTGTTAGATTAAAGCCGGGGCAGGAGAATTACCGAATTTTAGTGGTTGAAGATCATTTAGAAAGCCGTCAATTACTCGTGACACTTTTGCGATCGGTTGGATTTGAAGTGCAAGAAGCTGTGGATGGAAAAACTGCGATCGACCTATGGCAGAATTGGCGACCTGATTTAATCTGGATGGATATGCATTTGCCCATTCTCAGTGGCTACGAAGCAACTCGTCAAATCCGAACATTAGAACAAGAGCGTTGTGCCTTGAGAGACGCAGAAAAACAGCGAAATGTCGGGTTAGATGATTTTCATGATTCAGACTCCACCACCATCATTATTGCTCTGACAGCAAGCGCCTTTGAAGAGGATCGGGCAAGAGTTTTGGCAGCAGGTTGTAATGATTTTGTGCGTAAACCCTTCCGTGACAATTTGCTGCTAGGGAAGCTTCGAGAATATCTTGGAGTGCAATTTGTTTATCGCGATCGCGTACCGTCCTGCATCGGAGAAGAGGTTTATCTACAGCAGCCTCCGCTTGTGCAGGCTACCCTGAGAGAAATCATGCCTGCAGAGTGGCTTGATCAGTTCTATCAAGCTGCTAACCTGGGTCTAGATCAACGCCTCTTTCAATTAATTACGCAAATTCCTGATACTCATCCTTCGATTTCTAATCTGTTGACTAACCTGGTGAATAATTTCTGCTTTGATCAACTGCTTATCCTTACCCAACTCTCTGAAGATTGACTCCAATGTCACCGATCGCTTCTGAAAATACGATACTGATCATTGATGACTCGCCTGATAATTTGCGCGTTTTGTCAAAAACGTTGTCTATTCATGGTTACACGGTTCGTTGTGTGACTAACGCTGCAATGGCGTTTGTTAGTATTCAAAGTGTCCCGCCAAGTCTAATCTTGCTGGATATTCGTATGCCTGAGATGAATGGGTATGAAGTTTGCCAGCAGCTAAAACAAAACCCCACTATGCAGGATATTCCTGTCATCTTTCTCAGTGCTTTAGATGATGTTAAAGATATTGTGAAAGCCTTTCAAGTAGGTGGGGTTGACTACATCATCAAGCCATTTCAGACAGAGGAAGTGCTGGCTCGGATTCATAATCAACTGACGATTCAAAAACTTAAACAGCAATTATCTTCCCAAAATCAAGCATTGCTTCAAGAAATTGATGAGCGCAAGAAAACAGAGCAAGCCCTGTGTCAAGAAATTCAACGCCGCATCTTAATCGAAGCATCTTTGCAAGATGCTAAGAATGTTGCAGAGGCTGCTAGTTACGTCAAGAGTGAGTTTTTAGCTCAAATGAGCCATGAGCTACGAACACCCTTAAATATTATTTTGGGGTATACAGCCTTATTAAAGGGCGATGAAATCTTGAGTGCTGAACACTGCGAGTATGTGACTACGATCGAAGACAGTGCCTATCGGTTACTCAAACTACTAAACAACACCCTATCTATTACTCATTCCAAATCCACGCAACTTTCCCTGACTCTACGCGAATTCGATCTGCATCTTCTTCTCAATTCGGCGATCGCCTTATGGCAACCTAAAGCATTGCAAAAGGGGATACAGGTTGAATGCCAGTGGGTAGCCGATATTCCTCAGTATATTCAGGCTGATGAAAGCAAAATTCGACAGATTCTTATGAATCTCCTCAGTAATGCGACTCATATTACAGAGAAAGGTTTTATTTTGTTTAAGGTTGGCATTGAAGCACAACCATCCATGACTACCAATGACTCTGCTTACCTGGTGTTTGAGCTGCAATGTAGTGGAGTTAAGCTGACTTCTGACGAAACAGAATTTTTATTTTTCTTCTCCCCTGAAACTGAGGCTAATCAGAAGCTTTTTCAAGAGTTAGGGTTAAGTTTTCTGATGATTCGTCAATTAGCTCAGTTGATGGGAGGCGATGCAATTTTTAATAACGGCTCCGGACAAGAAAGTGTGATGAAGGTTTATTTCTCAGTAAAAATTTTAGATTCTTCATCAAGTATCGTGCAATTTCCAGCCGGATCTTCACACAATCCGGTACTGTCTGTCTTAGATGAGGGCATCTTAACTTTAGATGCGCTGCAAGTTGTCATGTCAGATGACTGGCTAGTGCAGCTTCATCAAGCAGCGGTAAAGGGATTTGACCAAAAAATTCTCAACTTACTGCAAAAAATTCCGGCAACCCATGCTTCACTTTCAAAAACATTGGAATTGTGGACTCGTAATTTTCAGTTTGATCAAATTGTTGAAATTACAGAACGGCTGATGCAGTGAGAGCATGTTATGTAAAGTTCACCCAAATAGAAGTATGAAAAGAAAGCCTGACCAATCAATGTAAGTAATGAAGAGTAGTCATTCACCGCTTCATATTTAAGCTTAATGATAGAAGCTCCCAAGCAACAATAGAGCCTGTGCGAAGTTTTTCAATTCGAATCAATTGAAAAGATGACTGACATGGTGTCTTCTGGTTCAGTATTTTTTAATTTTCCTCTGCCTATCCATCCACTTGTTTATTTATATCGAGAAACTCCTAAACAATTAATTAATTTGTTGTTTGCATTGTGAAATTTTCATGCTGTCCCCTACCTGCTTTACTTCACCGTATTCCATTACGCTTAGTGTTGGTTGTGCCGTTTGTCTGCCAAATTGTGGTTGCAGTTGGTGTAACGGGTTGGCTTTCTTTACGCAATAGCCAGGAAGCAATCTCTAACTTAGCCAATCAACTAAATCAGCAAGCCAGCAATCATGTCGGTCAGAATCTCACCAATTATCTAGACATTCACTACCAGATTAACGAGGTAAATCGGCAGGCAATGCAGTTAGGTATGCTAACACCGCAGAAGCCTGATGCAATGCGGCAGTTCTTTTGGAAGCAAATGCAGTTGTCTAAGAACTTGAGCTACGTCAACTGGGGTGACCAGACAGGTACATTTATTGGTATCGGTCGGGAAGACGATGGTTCTTTATATACCGAACAAATGAAACCTTCTGATCGGTTCTATTACAAACGCTACAGCCTCAATCAACAAGGAGACCCAACTAAGCTTCTTGCCAGGAAGCACTACTTATTTCAGCAAGATGCTTGGTACAAAAGCGCTGTTAGGGCTGGCAAGCCGCTATGGAGTCCAATTTATCAGTGGGAAGACCGTCCAGAAATTATATCCATCTCTTCTAGTTATCCAGTCTACAACTCAGCCAATCGCATTGTTGGGGTGCTGGGCGTTGATTTTACTCTGTCTCAACTGAGCGATCGGCTTCGCACTTTAGACATGGGTGAAACTGGCAAAATTTTCATCATCGAACGCAACGGTATGATTGTTGCCAGTTCTAGCCAGGAGAAGCCCTATGTGGAGGTTCATGGTAGCGCTCAACGGTTAAATGCTGCCATGAGTCAGGAGCCTTTGATCCGCGATGCTGCTCAACAGTTAAACAATCACTTTGGCTCTCTTGCTCAGATTCATCATTCTGAAACGCTTTCCATGACGATCGCACAGCAACAAACGTTTGTGTCAGTCATGCCCTGGAACGATAGGCTTGGGTTAGACTGGCTGATTGTGGTTGTGGTGCCAAAATCTGACTTTATGACGCAAATTCACATCAACACCCGCAACACGCTTTTGTTATGTTCGCTGGCGCTGGCGATCGCCATTTTGGTTGGCCTCATGACTTCGCGCTGGTTGACTCAATCAATTCGGCAATTGGCTGAAGCGAGCCAAGCGATCGCCAAGGGAAGACTGCATCAGCCCGTCCAGGTCAATGGTATTGATGAATTTATGCTGTTGTCTGAGTCTTTTAACGAAATGGCACTCCGGCTTCAATCCTCATTTGCTGAGTTAGAAACTCGAGTCGCTCAACGTACGCTGGAACTGGCTCAAGCCAAGAATGCGGCAGAAACGGCAAATCAAGCAAAAAGTGAATTTCTGGCGCAGGTCAGCCATGAGTTACGCACCCCGCTCAATGCCATTATTGGGTTTGCTCAGATGATGGCATCTGACCTAGAACTCAGTGAAAAACACCAAAGCCAGGTCGCGATTATGCACCGAAATGGCATTCAATTGCTGGCCTTGATCAACGACATTCTGAAGGTTTCTCGGTTGCAAACCAGCGAGTACCAAATTCACTCTTTAGAACATACGCTGACGCAGCGATCGCAGCAGATTGAGCAGTGTACATTATCGATGCCTCAAACGCTCCAGTCCTATTTAGGGCAAATGTCTCCTGAGTGGGCGGCGAACCTGCATCAAGCAGCTGTCAAAGGTTCAGATGATGACATTTTGCATCTGATTGATGAAATTCCAGACGATCTTTACCCGCTAGCAAATATCCTTAAATCCTGGACAGGAGATTACTATTTTGACCACATCATTCATTTAGTACAGCAGAGGACCGATGATTAATCAACTCGAACAGAATCACCTACCCAAAAATGTAAAAGCAGATATTCTGATTGTGGATGACACGCCCGATAATTTGCGTGTTTTATCTGCCATGTTGACCAACCAGGGGTACGAAGTTCGTAAGGCATTAAATGGCCAACGAGCGATTTCATCCGTTCAATTAGAGCCACCCAATCTCATTTTGCTAGATATTAAAATGCCAGGAATGGATGGGTACGAAGTTTGTAGAAACTTGAAAGCGTCATACCCAACCTGTGAAGTGCCAATTATTTTTATTAGTGCATTGGATGATGCTTTGGATAAGGTCAAAGCTTTCGCATCGGGTGGTGTAGACTATATCACCAAACCTTTTCAAGAAGCAGAAGTATTAGCCCGGATCGAACATCAGCTTCGGATTCAGGAATTGCAGCATCAGTTAGTCGAACAAAATAAGGAACTGTTGCGATCAAATCGGGATTTAGAACAGTTTGCCTATGTTGTTTCCCACGATTTACAACAACCTCTACAAAGCGTGACAGGTTTCGTTAAACTCTTACAACTCAAGTATGGATGTTCTTTAGATGAGGTTGCGCAGGATTATCTCAACCGCATTTTTGCGACTGGAAATCGTATGCAAAAGTTGATTCAAGACTTGCTTGCCTACTCCCAGATCGATAAACAAGAACAAATGCTGGAGAACATTGACTGTAATGAAGTTCTCAACCAGGTGCTTGATAATTTGCAGGAGGCGATTGTAACAAAGCAAGCAACGATCACGCATGACTCGCTACCCACTGTTCAGGGTGATGAAACTCAACTGATTCAATTGTTTCAAAATCTGATTAGTAATGCTCTCAAATTTATTCCTGAACATACCAACCCAAGCATTCACATCTCAGCAACGGCTCAGAAGAACCAATGGCATCTTGGGGTGCGTGATAACGGAATCGGCATTAAACCAGAACACCTTGAGAAAATTTTTGAGATCTTTCAGCGCATCCACTCGACTCAAACCTATCCGGGCACCGGGATTGGGTTGGCAACCTGTAAGAAGATTGTAGAGCGGCATCATGGGAAAATTTGGGTTGAGTCTCAGTTTGGGGCAGGAACTACTTTTTACTTTAGTTTGCCAATGGTGAAAGTCTAATTGTGAGCATCCTCCCGTTCATCCTTGCAGGATAGCGAAAAATCTTAACAAAAGACTTCACAGATTCTTTAATGTTTACTCAATCAAAGTAACAATTGTTGATCCAAAAGGAGTGAGAATAAAGTTGGAATTATTATTGTTCTGACTTAATCCTATCTATGCCGATCGCCCCTCGTCGCCACCTTCCTAGAATGACCAGTATCCCTTTGCGGTGGGCATTGGTGATTCCCTTTATGGTGCCAACGGTGGGAGCAGTGGCTCTCGTTGGTTGGCTGTCTTACCGCAGTGGTCAACATGCAACAGAAGCGTTAGCTAACCAATTATTGCAACAAACCTCAGAGCGAGTCAGCGATCGCCTGGATCACTTTCTGCAACAATCTCAGCAAACTGTGGTTGCCAACCGTTTAGCTGTAGAGCAGGGCACCCTCAACCTGAATGACTCAGAACAATTGCGACGACACCTGTGGCAGCAAATGATGCTGAACCCGGCTATCCCCTCAAATGCATTTTGGAGCGAAACTGCCAGCAGTGTTGGTTATGGTCGTATTATTTCAAAATTAGAAGCGGATACGGCGACTAGGCTAGCTGGTAGACCAATGCCAGTTGGAACGGTGTATTTCTTTTTATCCAACTTTGTTCAACGGCAATTTTATTTGGTTGATGCTCAGGGTAACCCTCAAACCCTGGTCTACACCTTCAAAGGTGATTTCCACCAAGCTCAGTGGTATCGCGAAGCAAAGACAATGAAGCAACAGCAGTGGACTCTGGTAAGCATGAACCAGGTAGCTCCAATCTTGCAATTTACTTCAGTTGCCCCGATTCCTGCTGCTAACGGAAAAATGCAGGGTCTGTTTGTCAACAGTTATTTCCTGGCTGATGTGAGTACGTTTCTAAACACATTAAAGTTTTCTCCGTCAGGGCAAGTTTTTATTGTGGAGCGATCCGGTGATCTCATTGCAACCTCCATTCTCTCAGAAGCTGGAGGCATGAGAATGGTCGATGGTAAACCAGCACGCTTACCTGCTGTGGATAGCCAGGAGAACCAAACACGGGAAATTGCCAAGCAGTTGATCTATCAATTTGGTAACTTTGATACTCTGAAAGCTTCTGAGCATTTAACCCTGACGGTTGGGCAACAACGGTATTTTGTGCAGCTCAATCCGTATAACAACCATTTGGGGTTAGAGTGGCAGGTTGTCACAATCATTCCTGAATCTGACTTTATGGCAGATATTCAGAGGAGCACTCGTATGACGGTGGTGCTTTGTTTACTGGCATTAGCTGGTGCGATCGCGGCAGGATCATCCATTGCAAAGCGAGTAGACTCTCACTTTACGCGGTTGAGTCAGGCCAGCCAGAAACTAGCCGCTGGCGATTTGGCGCAGCAGTTACCGCTCGACAGCCCCATTGCTGAAGTGAAAGCAGTGGCACAATCGTTTAACCAGATGGCGAATCAATTACAGCAATCCTTTGATCGTCTGCAACACGCATTAGAAAAATCAGAAGAGAAATTCACCACTATTTTTCGTTCCAGTCCCGATCCGATCGCTATCGTAACCTTAGCTGAGGGACGGTTTTTAGATGTTAATCAGCGCTTAGTAGAGCTTTATGGGTATAGCCGCGAGGAGATCATTGGGCAAACAGCACTCGACCTTGGTTTATGGGCTAATTTGGAGGAACAACAGCAATTCGGGCAACGACTAACTACCCAGCGTTACGTTCACAACCAGGAAGTGACCACCTACACCAAGTCTGGTGAGAGCAAGGTTGTGCTGCTTGCCGCAGAAATTTGTGATCTGCAGGGGGAAGCGGCTGTCATTTGCATTATCCGAGATGTGAGCGAACGGGTCAGATTGGAGTTCGCATTGCGTGTGGGGGAAGCCCGACTCCGAAGGTTGACTGAAGCATTGCCAGTCGTCATTTACACCGTTGTTGAAAATCCCTTTGAACATATCAGCCGATTTGAATATCTCAGTCCAGCAGCGGCTGCCATTCATGAACGACCGATTTCTGACCTACGCCAGAATGGAGCTTTAATATCTGCACAAATTCATCCTGACGATCGCGAACAGTATTGGCAGCAAGTGCTGTCTAGCCTTGAAACCATGCAACCATTTCTCCATGAGTGGCGGATTATCACACCATCCGGCAAAATCAAGTGGCTACAAGGCAATTCACGCCCAGAGCGGCGCGAAGATGGGGAAGTGGCTTGGCATGGCATTGTGATTGAAGTGAGCGATCGCAAATTATCAGAGTTGGCTCTACAGGCTAAAACGGAAGAACTCGATCGCTTCTTCTCAGTTGCCTTGGATTTACTCTGTATCGCCAATACAGACGGCTATTTTCTGCGGCTCAATAGCCAGTGGGAAAAAGCTCTAGGGTACTCTTTGCAAGAGTTAGAGGGGAGTCGTTTTCTGGATTATGTGCATCCAGATGACCTGGCCAATACTTTGCGAGAAGTGTCAAAGTTAGCCAATCAACAAGTCATCCTCAATTTTGTCAATCGTTACCGTCATCGAGATGGTTCTTACCGTTGGATTGAGTGGCGTTCTTTTCCAGATGCTCATTTGATCTATGCGGCTGCTAGAGACATTACCGATCGCAGACAGGTCGAGCTAGCGCTCCGCCAAAGTGAACAGAAGTTCAAAAGTGCCTTTAACACAATCAACACGGGAATGGCTCTAATTGCTCCTACGGGCGTATTTCAAGAAGTGAATATCAACCTTTGCCAAATGCTGGGATATTCTGAGGAAGAGCTATTGTCACTACGCCTGGAGGACATTATTCATCCCCTCGATCACCAACTTGATGGCCCTTTAGTCGAACAAATGATGGTAGGTGAAATTCCTGGCTATCAAATTGAAAAACGTTTTCTGCACAAAAATAGCCATCCAATCTGGGGACTTTTTAATATTGCGCCGATGCGTGACTTGGGCGTGCATTTTCTCTATTTCATTGTCCAAATTACTGATATTAGCGACCGCAAACAAGCAGAGCAAGAATTGCATCAGGCGAAAGAGGCAGCAGAATCTGCTAACCAGGCAAAGAGTGTATTTCTCGCCAATATGAGCCATGAGCTACGAACCCCGCTCAATGCTGTTTTAGGTTTCTCCCAACTCATGCAACGCAGCTCCAATATATCCACAGAAGATCGAGAATACCTCAATCTCATTCATTCGAGTGGCAATCATCTACTGAAGCTGATCAATGAGATTCTTGATTTATCGAAGATTGAAGCGGGTAGATATACCCTGGAAAATCGAACAATTGATCTGCTCAAGCAATTAAATTTGCTTCACAATACGTTCAAAGACAGAGTCATTCACAAACATTTGCACTTTCACCTCAAGATTCATCCTGAAGTCCCCCAATACGTCAGTGTTGATGGTCAAAAATTAGAACAAGTGTTACTCAACCTGCTCAGTAATGCGATTAAGTTTACAGATACGGGTGAGGTAACGCTACAGGTCAGCGTACAAGCTGGAGAGTTGCCAAGAGATGAAATTGTAGCCTTGACAGAACAGAAAAATAATAAGTATAAGCAACCTGATGATGGCTCTTCCCACCTTACGTTCCTACGATTTGAAGTGCAAGATACGGGGATTGGTATCGCTCCCCAAGATCTAAATCTAATCTTTAATGCTTTTGTTCAAACATCGGTGGGTCAACAATCTTTTGAAGGAACAGGCTTAGGATTGACGATTAGCCGTCGATTAGTGCAACTTATGGGCGGGGAACTCTCGGTTCGAAGTGGTTTGGGCCAGGGAAGTACCTTTGAGTTTACAATTCCAGCTGAAGTCGCGGCTGAGACTAGCATTGAACCTGCTCAACGCGATCGCCAAGTGATTGGTTTTGCTTCTAATCAACCGGAGTATCGGATCTTGGTGGTAGATGACCAAACAGAAAATCGTTTGCTTCTGGTCAAATTGTTTGAACAAGTAGGACTGCATGTGCAGGAAGCGACAACCGGAGAAGAAGCACTCTGCATTTGGCAACAATGGCACCCTCATCTGATCTGGATGGATATTCGATTGCCTGGAATGAACGGTTATGAAGTCACGCAGCGAATCCGAACTATAGAGCAAGAATGGGCAACCCAGCCACCAGCAAGCACTTCAGTCTCCAACTCTCAATCTTTACCTTCTACCATTATCATCGCTCTTACGGCCCAAGCCTTGCTAGAAGATCAAACTCTGGCTCTCGCCGCAGGTTGTAATGATTACATCAGCAAACCTTTTCAGGCAGCAACGTTGTTTAGCAAATTAGCTGAATATCTGGAGATTCGCTATATCTATGCTGAGGATGAAACAACGTTTGGCGATCGCGCGGTATTCAGTCAGGCAGCCTTGACCGCTGAAGACCTTACCCTGATGCCTCATGACTGGATCGTTGCCCTCTACCAGGCATCGTTGTCCTGCGAGCAGAGAGTCGTAAAGCAGTTACTTCAGCAAATTCCACCAGAACAGGCATTTCTTCATCATGGCCTAGAAGCCTTAATCCAAAACTTTAACTTTCAGCAGATTATGTACTTGACTCAGAACTTTGTTGAAAGCGAATAAAAGGGCGGTAGTGCCGTAGTGGTGGATTTGTGTTTGCCTGTTGCTGATGTACAGTGACAACTCAAATGGGTTCTTGAATCCTACCTGATTGTTGCTTAATCATCTAAATACTGGACTTATCGTAATTCAGGGTGCTGCCAGGGTCACCCACCATCTGACGTTCAAGCCAATCATGCAAACAACCTCTTTTAAGGCAGGTTTTCTAGATATAGATGTTTACTGCGACTTCTTATCAAATAGTGCTGACAAAACTGGAAGGGTACGTTTACCCAAATCAGAAAACTGGCGATCGCTTCAAATACCGTAAGATAAAGCTTTTAGAAACATCTCCACTAAAAGTCAAGGTTGATTGGTAACGAGACTAGCAAACAAGTAAGAACTTTAGAACCAATCTGATAGTGGTAGTCACCTAGGTTAAGCCGGGGTGCAGGGGTGGAACCCTAGCTGGGGGTGCGCTTCCCCCACCTCCTTTATTTTCAATGGCCTAAGCCAACTGGCGATAGCTATCAAAGCACTTTGAGGGTTGCATTAGGTGCAGGCAAAAGCTGAATCTAAGCAGCACCCATAGCTGAGCTGAGCCAATTCAGGTAATTTGCTCGCTAAGCCCAAAGAAAATACTTGACATTAATTCCTATTAAGCATAGCCTCATCAATGAGCATATTTATCAATTCCATTGGCAGATGAGTGTAGGCTTATTTGCTGAAATTTGGTTGCCCAAACCTGAAACCTTTTAATCATGCTTGTTTAGGCAAAGGAGTTCATGATGCCGCCAAGTTACTAAACCGCTTTGACGGCCAAAACTAGGTTGCCTTTATGAAATAGGCCCCAAGCATAGAGTTAGTCAGTTTCCATTCCGAGAAGGTCGTTAGTATTTCTCTTCGTATCTTTTATTCTTTGGTTTGCCATTGTTGCGCTGAGGTAGATTTTGGTGAAAGCAGTACTCTTTAGCAAAAAGCCATTTAACTTCACTGCATTGGGGAGTCAAGGCATTTTGTTGGTTCTGATCGTTGGTTTGCTTCTGACAGTATTGATTGCTCTGATGCAAGGGAGCGTACAACTCAACGCAAATGAAGTTTGGCAATCTCTGCTTCATACAGGAGATCCCACTCACCAGATCATCATTTGGGAGCTGCGCTTGCCACGCATTATTGCGGCCTTAATAGTAGGTGCTGCTTTAGGATTGTCTGGGGCACTCTTACAGGGAATGTTGCGCAACGGTCTAGCAGAACCCTATTTGCTAGGTGTTTCAGCCGGGGCAGGGTTAGTCGCAATTATTCTAATCACACTGGGCATCTGGCAAACGTGGGTGCCACTTGCTTCCTGGCTGGGTGCCGTTGTTGCGGCTTGCGTCGTCTACAGTTTAGGCCATACCCCAACAGGAGTCTCAGTCGAACGCTTAATTTTGGGTGGAGTCGCGGTTAGCTTTTTGCTCTTTGCAATCCAAACTGTGTTCCTCCTCTTTGCTGAAGATGGACAGGTTCAGGCGGCTTTGATTTGGCTCACAGGTAGTCTGAATGGACGTGGTTGGGGAGAAATTATCATGGTCATGCCCTACCTCTCAGTTGCTTTATTCGCAGGTTGTTTACTGGGGCGATCGCTCAATATTTTGACTCTGGGAGACGAGATTGCTGTCAGCTTGGGTATTTCACTAGGGCGATCGCGCCTATACATCACAATTGTTGCAACCTTGCTGACAGCAGGTGCGGTTAGTGTTGCAGGTCTGATTGGCTTTGTCGGGTTATTAATTCCCAATGGTGTGCGTTTGCTAGTGGGTAGCGACTACCGCTGGGTGTTGCCTCTCTCGGCTTTAGGAGGCGCTTGGATGCTGACATTCGCTGACTTGCTCGCTCGGATTGGACCTGTCGAGCTACCTGTCGGAGCAGTCACGGCGATTCTAGGAGCGCCTTTATTTATCACGCTTTTGCATCGGCAAGGAAAGCACTCAGCGCATCACTAGACCATTATGATTCATCATTCAAAAAAAGATATTTGATCTCTGACTCAAATATCTTTCATCAGCTATTCAATCCAGATTCATACTTTTTCTCTATCTCTTTGCAGTTCATTCCCATGTCTCTTGAAGCAAGCCAATTAAAAGGTGGTTATCGCGATCGCCCAATTATTAAAAATCTAAACCTCCAGATACGATCTGGCGAATGGCTCAGTTTAGTCGGTGCGAATGGCTCAGGCAAATCGACACTCCTCAAACTACTGTGCCGCATTTTGCCAACCAGTCAGGGACGGGTCTTATTAAATGGCAAGGCGATTCATACCCAGCCGACCCATGAAGTTGCTCGGCAGCTTGCGATGCTACCCCAACAATCTCCTATCCCTGCTGGGTTGACGGTGCAACAATTTGTTAGTTGGGGCCGTACACCCCATCAACCCTGGTGGCAATGGAGTCTGGATGCCGCAGGACAAAAACAGGTAGACTTAGCGATCGCTCAAACTCAACTGCAAAACTACCGCGATCGCCCGTTAGAGAGGCTTTCGGGGGGCGAGCGGCAACGGGCTTTTCTCGCTTTAGCCCTGGCCCAGGCACCGCAAGTTCTACTGCTTGATGAGCCAACAACTTACCTCGATCTACGTTATCAGTTAGAACTTTTGGAACTGCTGAAGCAGTTGAAGCAACACCAAGGTTTAACTTTGGTTACGGTTTTGCATGACATTAATTTGGCAGCTCGTTATAGCGATCGCATCGCTATGTTGTGCGAGGGACACTTGTGGGCAGTTGGTACACCTGCCGAAGTCCTAACTCCTGCAAATTTGCGTCAAGTTTTTGCGATTGAGGCGACCCCAATCCAAACGCCAATTGGGTTACAGATCTGTGCTTTAGGAGCTACCCCAAACAGTCGAGCGAGTCCAGATGTACTGGCAACCAATCCCCATCCATGATTCAAACTGCTTGTGTCCGAAAAAAGAGGCAAGCCATAACTTGCCCCGAGTAATCTATATCCGTCTAGTATGAAACCTAATTTACATTTATTCAACCGTTTGCTGTTGAAGCTGTTTCCGTGTGGTCCCATTCCGCTTTTAGCTGCGATCGCGATGATTCAAACAGCTCAAGCTCAAACCTCACAATTACAGGGTGAAATGATTCACCAGTCGCCCATTTCTCAGACTAGTTTGACAGTTCCACTAGCCTGCTCAAGGGATACATGTGAGCCACCTGTTAGCGAAACTCAAATTCTTCGCTTACGCGATCGATTAATTCCTTCAACCCAAGCCCAAAACTTAGCACCAGAGACTTCACAGCCAGAAACACAACCTGAATCAGAAGAGGATCCTTCCACCCCAGATCTTGAGTCAGAAGAGATAGTTGATGACGAGTTAGAAGAAGAAATTACGATTACAGGTACACGTACCCCCCGTCCAACTCGCTTATCACCTGCAACAGTCACTGTGATTAGCGACACTGAAATTGATTTGACACTAGTTCGGGATCTGCGAGATTTACTCCGCTACGAACCTAATGTTTCGGTGGGAAACAACCGTCGCTATGGCTTGCAAGATATCAATATTCGAGGATTGGGTGGAAACCGTGTCTTAATTCAAACCGATGGGATTCGTGTGCCAACGCAATTTATTTTTGGCACACCGTCGTTAGGACGAGATTATGTCGATTTGGAAACGCTACAGGGAGTCGAAATCATCAAGGGTCCTGCCTCTGCTCTCTATGGGAGTGATGCTTTAGGCGGTGTTGTCACGTTTAGAACCCTTGACCCTGCTTATTTGCTCGATCGCTATGGCAAAGAAAACGCTTTACTCAGCCTCTCGACAAACTTTGATAGTAGCGACAATAGTTGGGTCCACAATGCAACATTTGCAGGTCGTACCGGAAAGTTAGAAGCGTTGCTAAGCTATACCCGACGGGATGGCTTTGAGGCGAAAGTTCCTGAAGGGAATGAATTTGTTGATCCACGAATTAATTCTCGTAACAACTATTTAGGGAAACTGATCTATCGGATTAATGAAACAAGCAGCCTCAATTTTACCGTTGAGTCGTTTAGAAATGAAGATGATTTTGAGGTCAATGAAAACATCGTTGAAGACTTAGTTGGACCAACTGGATTTGTAGGGGCTGGAGAAACTTTGGAGAGTTTAACGAAAAGAACTCGCCTCAGTTTGAGTTATGATTATGCTGACTCTGATAGCACTGGCTGGTTGAGTGGAGCGCGTCTATTTTTCTATTATCAAGACGCTTCATTTGAAGAAGAGCGTACCCAAGATTTTGTCAGAAATACAGGGAGCGATCGCCGCCGCTTTCGATTCTTGAGTAACCGCTTTGTAGATGAAGTGCTCGGGGGCGAAGTGCAACTTCAGAGCCAATTCAAGATTGGCAATGTGGCAAACCGTTTAACCTATGGGCTAGATATTTCATCCACTTACAATGAGCGGGTACGGGATGGCTTCGAAAACCGATTTAATGCAAACGGTAATCTGATTTTGGCAACAGACACCGTCGGGGCGGATAATTTTCCGGTTAAAGACTTTCCTGACTCTACTACGTTTCGATTGGGTGTTTATGTTCAAAATGAGCTTCAGTTTGGTGACACATTCACATTGATTCCTGGCTTGCGGTTTGACTCTTACCAATTGGCAACAAATTCAGATGCTTTGTATGAAAGTAACCAGGGTGCCGAAGCTGAAGACTTTGATTCCACGGCTCTTTCACCCAGCTTTGGTTTTGTCTGGCGGGTCACACCTGAAGTCGCCATTGTTGGGCGATATGCCCGTGGTTTCAGATCACCTCTTTACAGCGAAATTAATGCCGGGTTTACAAACCTGACAAGTCCATTCTTCCGCTATAAAACCCTTTCCAATCCAAACTTAGAACCTGAAACCAGCAATGGTTTTGAGTTGGGAGTGCGAGGAGCCTTTCGCCAATTTAGCTTTGGTGTCACAGGCTTCTATAATTCCTACGATAATTTTATTGAGACGTTTGCTGATGCCGGAGTTGATTTCTCAATTGTGCCGGGACAACCTGTGGCTTTGTTTCAATCACAAAATGTTTCAGAAGCAAGAATTTACGGTGTCGAAGCGATCGCTCAGTATCGCTTCAATCCAGAACCTCACGGCTTTAGTCTATTAGCAAGTCTAGGATATACTGTAGGCGATGATCTGACCTCTGATCAGCCACTAGAGAGCGTTGAGCCATTCAAAGCGGTTGTTGGTTTGCGTTACCGCGCACCAGAAGACCGATGGGGAGCCGATTTTATTGCCAGTTTTGTTGGCAGTCCTCGGTTGGGCGATGGCCCTTCTGGCTCCTATTCACCGGAAGGTTATACGGTCTTAGATTTAATTGGTTACTACAACATTACCCCTTTGGTGACGCTGAATGTTGGCGTTTTCAACTTGCTAAATAACCAATATTTTCTTTACTCGGATGTTCGTCCTTTGATTAATGCGCCTGCTCCAGGTGATTTAAACCGTTATGCTCAACCGGGTGTGAGTGTGCGAGTTGGCTTGACATGGCGATTTTAAGTACGTTCGGCTCCGCATTGCAACTTTCTCCAAGGGAGTCCCCCTTTTATCTTCCTTGGATTTCCTAATCATCTTTGTTGATTATCTTTCTGAAAACCTAACTACCATTCTTTAGAATCTATGAAATTTCCTTCGATCCAGGCATTAATTCCTGTTCTCTGCCTCACTTTAGTCGGTTGCACATCACCTTCATCCACGTCTAATGTAACTACATCACCATCATCAAATCCTTCATTAGTAGTTACCTCAACTCAAGCCAATCGAGTCATTGCTCTAACCTCTATTTCTGCCGATATACTGGGTCATTACGATAACAAGAAACTTGTCGGTATGACAGGTAGCCGCTTACTCGCAAAAGATGAGCGATTTAAGACAATTCCTACTGTGAGCCAGGGGCGCACCCCACCCAATTTAGAGGCGATCGCAGCGCTTAAACCAGATTTAGTGATTGGTGCTGTTGGCTTTCACGATCAAGTCCTCAATCGGTTGAAACAAATTGGGACAAACACCTTGGCAACTGAGATTAATAGTTGGAGCGATTTTGAAAAGTTAAATCGTGACCTTGCTGGTATTGTTGGTGCAGACCCATCCACTCTTTTAGCTCGCTTAAATAACTGTAAAAAAAGTAAACAAGGGCGATCGCCATCCACACTTGTTTTGGTGAGTCAACGTCCAATACTAGCTCCCAACAAAAATAGTTGGGCAGGTAATCTACTCGACCAATTTAAGCTGAAAAATGTGGCAGGTGACATCCAATCAGAAAGCCCTACCAAAGGGTACGTCACACTTTCTGCTGAGAAAGTGCTGGAAGCAAATCCAGAGCTACTGATTTTAGTTAATACAGAGCCTGGTACAGTTGAAGGGTTTAAAAAACTTCCTTTCTGGAGTCAACTTAAAGCAGTCCAAACCGACCAAGTCTATACCTTTGATTACTACGGTTTGATTAACCCAGGAAGTATTGAGAAAATACAACAAATGTGTAACAAGTTAGGGATGATAACGTCATTGAGTGGCACATCAAAACTGAGTCGAGCGAATAGAGTCGATCAAGATTGATCTCTGGAAAAATTGCATCAAGGCTGAATCGGCAAATGAGTAAGAAATAGGTGTAAAAGCTATTTTGGGGGGGTGTCAACGAAGCTGACAAATGCTGTTATTGCATGCCTAAACTCTTTCTCAGAGAGTATTTAAGCCATACTACAAAGTTGGGATGCGAATCATGTGATTCCACTCAGCTTCAGTAGATCGCAAATTCACTCTAGAGAGGGTAAATAGACTACCGTGATGGGTGGAAAATGTCGCTCAACTACTTGGGAGAGGAATTCCAGCATGGTTTTGAGGCTAAAGCGGTCTCGATAAACGACCCGTCCTCCTCGTTGCGTTCGACTGACAAAGAACCACAACAGACGCATTCAAAGGTTGACTGAGATCTTGCACCAGTTTCAACAAGGGGTTGCCAAAGAAGGAAAAATCTGAAAGAAAGGGCGTAATCAAAATTTAACTGAACGGTTATGGAAACCATTGTTCAACAC
>Ga0209172_10003519_pt1 | contig 23642 bp, 20 predicted proteins | sample LarsenN4metaG_FD_184113 | JGI IMG/M metagenome (GOLD analysis project Ga0209172, IMG submission 184113) | Hot spring sediment bacterial and archeal communities from British Columbia, Canada, to study Microbial Dark Matter (Phase II) - Larsen... ... | reverse complement strand
GTGGTGATCGATGTGGTTCATGTTGGGCTCTCATATTGGTGTGCTCGGGCACTGCCGGATGGTAGACCGTGGCAGGCTTGTTTGTTGTATTAAATTCCATTGTGGAAAAAAAGTCTACAAATTGTGCGATTACCAACCCCACAGGGTTTTGCGTATGTTTTTTGATGTTGATTTGACGTCAAGTTATTGTTATTTAAGTAATAAGTTGCAATTTGCGACATGGTTTTGTCATGAAGAGATCGGCTTTGACCGCCGTGTCTGGCAGGTGGCGCCCAGATTTTTTATAAATTAATTGTCCAAAGTGGAAAAAATGTCTATCTTGTGACCGAGCCAAAGCAAGACGTGAACGCAGCCCCGCCGGCTGCCAAACCACGCAGGCGCCATGGCCTGGCCAGGCGCAACGGGACGGGACGTTACCCGCTACAGGAACAAAGGAGACATTTCATGATCAGCAAACGCGTTCGCAATGCCGTTTTCCCCCTGCTGGCCTGCCTCGCCGGTACCGCCATGGCGCAGGGTGCGCCGCTGCGCATGGGGCTGGAGCCGTTCTACCCGCCGTTCGAGAGCAAGCAGGCCGACGGCCAGCTGGTCGGCTTCGACATTGATGTCGGCAAGGCGATCTGCGAGCGCATGGCCGCCAAGTGCAGCTGGGTGGAAACCTCGTTCGAGGGACTGATCCCCGGCCTGAAGGCGAAGAAATTCGACGCCATCAACTCGGCGATGAACATCACCGCCAAGCGCCGCGAGTCGATCGACTTCACCGCCCCGATCTACATCGTGCCGATCCAGATGGTGGCGCGTCGCGACAGCAAGCTGACGCCGACCGTGGCCAGCCTGAAAGGCAAGACCGTCGGCGTGTTGCAGGGCGCCACCCAGGAAGACTTCGTGCGCAAGCATTGGGAGAAACACGGCGTGAAGGTGGTTGCCTACCGCGACCAGGCGCAGATTTTCCTTGATCTGGCCGCCGGCCGGCTGGATGCCGGCGTGCAGGAAGCGCAGACTGCGATGGAGGGCTTCCTCAGCAAGCCGCAGGGCAAGGACTTTGACTTTGCCGGCGGCGTGCTCAGCGATTTCGCCACCCTCGGCGAGGGCACCGGCATGGGCGTGCGCAAGGGCGACCCGCGCAAGGCCGAGCTGGACAAGGCGATTGCCAGCCTGAAGCAGGACGGCACCCTCAGCAAGCTGTCGCACAAGTACTTCCACCGCGACATCATCGCCAAGTAAGCGGCGTGCAAGGTTGGCCGCAGCCTGCGGCCAACCTTGCAGATCCCGTTGCCATGGCCGCTGGCCGCAGCGCCCATGGCAACTGCATCTGAAAGAAGCAAAACATGGATTTCGACATCATCGTCCTCGGCGCCGGCATGATCGGCGTCTCCAGCGCCATCGCCCTGCAACAGCGCGGCCTGCGCGTGGCGCTGCTTGACCGCCGCGCCCCCGGCGAGGAAACCAGCCACGGCAATGCCGGCCTGCTGGAACGCGCCGCCGTGGTGCCGTATGGCTTCCCGCGTGACCTGGCCAGCGTGCTGCGCATCGGCCGCAACCGCTCCACCGACGTGCGCTACCAGCCGTCCAGCCTGCTGCAGAGCACGCCGTGGCTGTGGCGCTACTTCCGCGCCTCCGCGCCGCACCGGCTCGCCGCCGCTGCGCGCGACATGCTGCCCCTGATCAGCCGCAGCCTGGACGAACACGCCACGCTGATCGCCGCGGCCAACCTGCAGGATCTGTGCAGCGACGACGGCCTGTACGAGGCCTATCGCAGCGAGGCGGGCTTTGCCAGCGAGGCCGCCAACGCGCGCCGCATCGCCGCCGAACACGGGCTGCAGCTGCAGATCCTGGACGCGACGCAGCTGCGTGCCGCCGAGCCGGGGCTGGGCGAGGGCTTTGCCGGCGCGGTGCACTGGCGCGACCCGCAGCGCATCAGCGATCCGGGTGCGCTGACCCGCGGCTATGCTGCCTATTTCGAAAGCCTGGGCGGCACCGTGCTGCAACAGGCCGCCACCGCGCTGACGCCGGACGGCAGCGGCTGGCAGGTGGTCACCAGTGGCGGCACGCTGCGCGCTGCGCAGGTCGTCGTCGCCATGGGGCCGTGGTCCGATGACATCTTCCAGTCGCTGGGCTACCGCATTCCGCTGCAGACCAAGCGCGGCTACCACATGCACTACCGGCCGCTGGGGCCGGGGCTGAACTACACCGTGGCCGATGTGGAAGGCGGCTTCGTGGTGTCGCCGATGCAGCGTGGCTTGCGCATCGCCACCGGCGTCGAGCTGGCGCGCCGTGACGCCGCGCCCAACTACGCGCAGCTGGAGCAGGCGGAGGCGCTGGCGCGCGGGCTGTTCCCGCTGGGCGAGCGGCTGGACGCCACGCCGTGGCTGGGCAGCCGGCCGTGCCTGCCGGACATGCGCCCGGCGCTGGGCGCCGCGCCGCGCCACAAGGGCTTGTGGTTCAACTTCGGCCACGCCCACCACGGCCTGACGCTGGGGCCGGTATGCGGCCAACTGCTGGCGCAGGTGATCTGCGGCGAGACACCGTTTACCGACCCGGCGCCGTACGCGCCGGCGCGCTTCCTGTAGCCGGACACGTGAATGCAAAAAGCCCGCCGTAATGGCGGGCTTTGTCGTTGCGGCCAACCTTGCGCAAGGTTGGCCGCAGGGGCACGGATGGTGCGCTCAGCACTCGACGATGTTGACCGGCACCTCGATCACGTTGATCGCCAGCCCGCCGCGAGCGGTTTCCTTGTACTTGGTGCTCATGTCGCGGCCGGTGTCGCGCATGGTCTTGATCACGCGGTCCAGCGACACGAAGTGCTGGCCGTCGCCGCGCAGCGACATCCGCGCCGCGTTGATGGCCTTGATCGACGCCATCGCGTTGCGCTCGATGCACGGCACCTGTACCAAGCCGCCGACCGGGTCGCAGGTCAGGCCCAGATTGTGTTCCATGCCGATCTCGGCCGCGTTTTCCACCTGCTCCGGCGTGCCGCCCAGCACTTCGGCCAGGCCGCCGGCCGCCATCGAACAGGCGGAGCCGACTTCGCCCTGGCAGCCGACTTCGGCGCCGGAAATGGAGGCGTTGAGCTTGAACAGGATGCCGATGGCGCCGGCGGTGAGCAGGAAGCGCACGATGCCGTCGTCGCTGGCGCCGGGAATGAAGCGCGCGTAGTAGTGCAGTACCGCCGGGATGATGCCGGCGGCGCCGTTGGTCGGCGCGGTCACCACGCGGCCACCGGCGGCGTTTTCCTCGTTCACCGCCAGTGCGTACAGGTTGACCCAGTCCAGCACCGTCAGCGGGTCGCGCAGCGCCGCTTCCGGTGACGACAGAAGCTTGCGGTGCATGTCGGCGGCGCGGCGCTTGACCTTCATGCCGCCGGGCAGGATGCCTTCGCGCTCGCAGCCGCGCTTCACGCAGGCCTGCATCACGTGCCAGATGTTGAGCAGGCCGCTGCGGATCTCGTCCTCGCTGCGCCACGCCAACTCGTTCTCCAGCATGATCTGGCTGATGCTCTTGCCGTGGCGCTGGCACAGTGCCAGCAGCTCGGCGCCGCTCTTGAACGGGTGCTTCAGCTCGGTGACGCCCGGTGGCACGAAGCCGGCGTCGATCGCCGCCTCGTCGACCACGAAGCCGCCGCCGACCGAGTAGTAAGCACGCTTGGACAGGCTGCTGCCGTCGGCGGCAAACGCCTCGAAGATCATGCCGTTAGGGTGATAGGGCAGCGCCTTGCGCTTGTGCAGGATCAGGTGTTCGGCTTCGATGAAGTCGATCTCGTGCGTGCCCAGCAGCGCGATGCGCTTGTTGTTGCGGATGGCGGCCAGCATGCCGTCCACGGCATCGGTATCGACCAGGTCCGGGTATTCGCCCTGCAGGCCGAGCAGTACCGCCACATCGCTGCCGTGGCCTTTGCCGGTGGCACCGAGAGAACCGAACATTTCGGACTTGACCGCGGCGGTCTGCGTCAGCAGGCCGTCCTTTTCCAGCCGGGCGACGAATTGCCGCGCCGCGCGCATCGGGCCGACGGTGTGGGAGCTGGAGGGGCCGATGCCGATCTTGAACAAATCAAAAACACTGATTGCCATGTTGCTTCTCTTGATGTGGTGCCTGCGGGGCAGGTTCTGTTTTAACTATAGTCGGGCGCCGTCGGAATGACGGCGCCCGCTGCTGCTTAGCGATAAACCGGGAAGGCGGCGCACAGCTCCGCCACCTGGCGTTTCACGCGGGCGGCGACATCGGCGTTGTCGATGTCGTCGAGGATGTCGCAGACCCAGTGCGCCACCTGGCCGGCTTCCGCTTCCTTGAAGCCGCGGCTGGTGATGGCCGGGCTGCCGATGCGGATGCCGCTGGTGACGAACGGGCTTTGCGGGTCGTTCGGTACCGCGTTCTTGTTGACGGTGATGCAGGCGGCACCCAGTGCGGCGTCGGCGGCCTTGCCGGTGAGGCCCTTGTCGATCAGGCTCAGCAGGAACAGGTGGTCATCGGTCTTGCCGGACACCACGGTGTAGCCGCGCTGCTGGAATACCGCCACCATGGCGCGGGCGTTGGCCAGCACCTGTTTCTGGTAGTCGACGAATTCCGGCTGCAGCGCCTCGAGGAAGGCTACCGCCTTGGCGGCGATCACGTGCATCAGCGGGCCGCCCTGGATGCCGGGGAAGACCAGCGACTGCAGTTTCTTTTCCAGCTCCGGGTTGGATGCAGCCAGGATCAGGCCGCCGCGCGGGCCGCGCAGTGTCTTGTGGGTGGTGGTGGTCACCACGTGTGCGTGCGGAATCGGGTTCGGGTACAGGCCGGCGGCCACCAGGCCGGCGACGTGCGCCATGTCGACAAAGAAATACGCGCCGACGCTGTCGGCGATCTGGCGCATGCGCGCCCAGTCCACGATCAGCGAGTAGGCGGAGAAGCCGGCGACCAGCATCTTCGGCCGGTGTTCGCTGGCCAGACGCTGCACTTCGTCGTAGTCGATCTCACCAGTGTCCACGTTGATGCCGTACTGCACCGCGTTGTAGATCTTGCCGGAGAAGTTGACCTTGGCGCCGTGGGTGAGGTGGCCGCCGTGCGCCAGGCTCATGCCCAGCACGGTGTCGCCCGGCTGCAGCAGCGCCATGTACACCGCGGCGTTGGCCTGGCTGCCGGAGTGCGGTTGCACGTTGGCGTAGTCGGCGCCGAACAGTTGCTTGGCGCGGTCGATGGCCAGCTGTTCGGCGACATCGACGTGCTCGCAGCCGCCGTAGTAGCGCTTGCCGGGATAGCCCTCGGCGTACTTGTTGGTCAACTGGCTGCCTTGCGCCTGCATCACGCGCGGGCTGGTGTAGTTCTCGGAGGCGATCAGCTCGATGTGGTCTTCCTGGCGTTGTGCCTCGGCCTGCATCGCGGCCCACAGTGCGTCGTCGAAACCGGCAATCTCCATCTCTTTGGTAAACATCGTGCATTCCTTTTTCTTGGCGCGAACGGCAAAGGTTGGCCGCAACCGCGCTGGTAGTGGCGGCAGGGTCGGGCAGGGCGTTGACGCATGGATGTGCGGCGTAAAGGACAATGGCGCCCGCCCGGCGTCTGCCGGACGATGCCCCCTCTGTCCCTTTGCCTGAGAGATTGCGGCGCACGGTGTACCCACCGGGCCATGCTTCCTTCGGCGAGATCCGGCCTTGCGGCTGATCTACTCTCCAGAGTGCCAGACGTCGCTGCAGTTCTTTTGCCTGAGAGTTTCCGGGGCGATTCCCCTTCGGCGCTGTCAGCGAATGACAGTCTCTCCTGCAGCGGCTTGATTGGCTGGTCGCAATCTAGTGAAGCGGCGCGCGGCTGTCAACGCATCGACGACAGTATTCAATGTGCTGTTGCAACAAAAAACCCTGCCGCAAACGCGCCGATCCAGTCGGATCGGGCGTTCGGCAGGGTTTGCACTGCAAAACCGTATGCTTATATAAGGTGCGCTATCGCGGCGTGAATCAGACGCTGGCGACGGTAAAGCGCTGGCGGTGGTGTTGCGGCTGCAGCGCTTCGTCCACTACCGCCACGGCGAGGTCGGCGTCGCTGATGCCGGCCGGTACTTCGCCTGCCATCAGCAGCTCGTTACCGCCGAGACGGTACTGGCCGCTTCGTGCGCCCGGCGACAGCAGCGCCGGCGGCGACACGAACACCCAGTCCAGCTGCGTTTCCTGTTGCAGCAGGTTCAGTGCCTGGCGCGCGCCCTCGGCACCTTCCTTGTATTCCGCCGGGAAGTGCGGGGTGTCGATCAGCTGCAGGCCGGGGGCGACGAACAGGCTGCCGGCACCGCCGATCTCGATGAAGCGCGGCACGCCGGCGGTCTTGACCCCGGCGACGATGGCCTGGTGGCCGGCGAGGAACAGCGCGCGGATGTCGGCCTTGTCCCAGCCGGGGTTGAAGGCGCTGATCACCACGTCGTGGCCGGCCACGGCACGGGCCACCGCGTCGGCGTCGTAGGCATCGGCGGCCACCACCTCAAGGTTGGCCGCAGCGCCGATGCGCTCGGGACGGCTGGCGATGGCGGTAACGGCGACATTGCGCGACAGCAGTTCTTTCAGGATGGCCGAGCCGACAAAGCCGCTGGCGCCGATCAGTGCGATTTTCATGAGTGCTCCTTGCTGCCCGCTGACGGGCGGTGATTGATGAGGGCAGTGTAATTGCCGATTCACATTCCGATAATCCGTCGTAAAATTGATTAATTGTTAATTTGAAATAATGAATATGGACGAATTGCGCAGCATGGCGGTGTTTGCCCGGGTGATCGAGAAAGGCTCGATGAACGCGGCGGCGCAGAGCCTCGGCATCACGCCGTCGGCGGTCAGCCAGCATCTGCGGCGGCTGGAGCAACGCCATGGCGTCACCTTGCTACAGCGCACCACGCGCAAGCTGACGCTGACCGAGGCCGGGCAGCTGTTCTACCAGGGCTGCGCCGCGATGCTGGCGGCGGCGCGGCAGGCGGAGCAGCAGCTGTCGGCGCTGCGCGATGCGCCGGTGGGCGAGCTGCGCATCTCCGCCCCCAGCGGCCTGGCCGGCGGCGTGCTCAGCAGCGCGCTGGCACCGCTGTTGGCGGCCAACCCCGGCCTCAGCCTGCGACTGTTCTTTCACGACGAGATGGTGGACCTGCTGGAGTTGCAGATCGATCTGGCGATCCGTGCCGGCAAGCTGAAGGATTCGTCGCTGGTGGCGCGCCATCTGGCCGACTGGCACTTTGTCATTTGTGCGTCGCCGGTCTATGTTGCAAAGCATGGCCTGCCGCAAACACCGGCCGAGCTGTTGCAACACGACTGGGTCGGGGTGGCCGCGCACGAAGGCCTGAGCCGCTTGCAGTTGACGCGCGGGGCAGAAACGGTGACTTTATCGATGCCGCCACGCATCAGCAGCAACAATATCCTGTCGGCGCGTGCCTTTGTGCTGGAAGGCTTGGGTCTGTCCTTGCAACCGGAGCCGGAAGTACGCAAGGAACTGGCCGCCGGTCTGCTGCAGCCGGTGCTGAGCGAGTGGAGCCTGCCGGAATTGCCGTTGTGGATGGTGACACCGCGGCGCGAGGGGCAACCTGCAAAAGTGCGACATGCGATGTTGGTATTGCAGGCAGCCTTGGGTGGCGAACGCCATCTTTGACATTGGCAAGGGCGGTTTGTTGCCGGATTGTTTCGATATTGTTATATAAAAATGCCAGCTAATGAGGATTGTGCGCAGAATACAAAATTCCGTTGTTAACGAAATGCCATGAAATGGCTTTGTGAATATAAACAAATAACCACAGGTGGGCTTAGTAGTACTATGCCGCACCATAACTTACAAAATTCAGTGGGGAATACACATCATGATGTCATTGCGTACTCGCCTGATGGCCTTCGTGCTGCTGGTACTGACGGTACTCGCGGTCATGTTCTGTGCCGTCGCGTACTGGAAAATGAGCGACGCCCTGTCCAGTGCCATCCGTAACGAAATCAATCAGGCCGCCAACAGCAAGGCGAGCTTTGTTGCCGAGTGGGTGTCCACTCGCCAGAAGATCGTCGCCTCGGCGCTGCCGCGCTTCGGTACCGGCGAATTGCAGCCGGTGCTGGACCAGGCGCGCGATGCCGGTGGTTTTGACGACATGTACATCGGCCAGCCGGACAAGACCATGACCCAGTTCACCGGTGCGCCGAAAGTACCGGAAGGCTACGACCCGACCGGGCGGCCATGGTATCTGGCGGCCAAGGATGCGACCGGCCCGATCGCGTCGCCACCTTATATCGATGCTGCCACCAAGCGTCCGATCATCACCTTCGCCCAAGCGCGCAAGGATGGTGGCCAGCTGGTGGCCGTGGCCGGTGGTGACGTGACGCTGCAGCGCGTGGTGGACGAAGTGGTTGCCGCCAAGCTGCCGGGTGACGGCTATGCCTTCCTGGTGACCGGCGACGGCACCGTGATTGCGCACCCGGAAAAAGAATCCGGCCTGAAAAAGATCGGCGAGGTGGTGGCCGGCTACGACATGAACGCGGTGAACAAGGATGGCCAGATCGTGGACGTGTCGATCAACGGTGACGCCACCCTGACCGCGCTGTATCCGGTGGGCAAGACCGGCTGGTTCCTCGGCGTGATGGTGCCGGTGGCCGCCGCGATGGCACCGGTGACACAGCTGCTGATGGTGATGGTAGGCCTGCTGGTGATCGGCCTGGTGGTGTCCGGCATCTTCGCCTACGTTGGCGTGGCGCGCATGCTGTCCGGCCTGTCGGTGCTGCGCAATGCGATGCGTGAAGTGGCCAGCGGCCACGGTGACCTGACCAAGACGCTGCCGGTCGGCAACCGTGACGAAGTCGGCCAGATTGCCGAAGCCTTCAACCAGTTCGTGGCCAAGCTGCGCGAGATGTTCCTCACCGTGCGCGACGAATCCGATTCGCTGGCGCGCGACGCCGCCGACCTGAACCGCGTGGCGGAGCAGATCGCCCAGGATTCGCGCGTGCAGTCGTCGGAACTGTCGTCGACCGCCGCCACCATCGAACAGATCACCGTCAGCATCAACCACATTGCCGACCACGTTGGCGAAACCGAAGTGCTGGTGTCGCGTTCGCGTGACAACTCGCTGGATTCGCACCGCGCGATGGCGGAAGTGGCGCGCGAGGTGGAATCCATCGTCGGTGCGGTGTCGTCGCTGCAGGGCGTGATGTCCAACCTGTCCGGCCAGTCCGAGCAGATCAAGGGCATTGTCGGCGTGATCCGCGACATCGCCGACCAGACCAATATGCTGGCGCTGAATGCGGCGATCGAGGCGGCGCGTGCCGGCGAGCAGGGCCGCGGCTTTGCCGTGGTGGCCGACGAAGTGCGCAAGCTGGCCGAGCGTACCGCCAGCGCCACGGTGCAGATCGCCGAACTGATCGATACCGTGATCCAGAAAACCGGCGAGGCGATCAACCATGCCGACGCCACCAACGCGAAAGTGGAAACCGGTGTCACCCTGTCGCGTGAAGCGGCCAGCAAGGTGGAGCTGATCAAGGGCAACGCCGAAGAGATCTCGACCCGCATGGGCGAAATCACTTCCTCCACCGCCGAGCAGGGTATCGCCACCAACGAAATGGCGCGTAGCGCCGAGCGTGTCAACTCGATGGCGCAGCAGACCGACAGTAGTCTGCAGGAAGCGCTGGCGACGATCCAGGTACTGGCCAGCCGCGGCGACCAGCTGAAGGCACTGGTATCGCAATTCCGTCTGTGATACATCTTGCATGCAGCAAGCCCCGGCCTGTGCCGGGGTTTTTCTTTTTGTGGAGTCTGTTCAATGTTTGCCAGTCCTTTTGCCCGTTTTCAGGATGCCCCCGTCGTGTTGGACGGCGCGATGGCGTCCGAGCTGGAGCGTCGCGGTTGTGACCTGAATGACGCGTTGTGGTCGGCGCGGGTGCTGATCGAGCAGCCGGAGCTGATCCGCCAGGTGCACTTCGACTACTTTGCCGCCGGTGCCGATGTCGCCACCACCGCCAGCTACCAGGCATCGTTCAGCGGCTTTGCCAAGCGCGGCCTGGACGAAGCCGCCGCCGCGGAACTGATGCAGCGCTCGGTGCAGCTGGCGCAGCAGGCGCGCGACGAGTTCTGGGCCGATGCGGCCAACCATGCCGGGCGCCAGAAGCCGCTGGTGGCCGCCTCGGTGGGGCCGTACGGCGCGATGCTGGCCGACGGTTCCGAATACCGTGGCGACTACGGTCGCAGCGAAACCGAGCTGATGGACTTCCATCGCCCGCGTATTGCCGCCTTGCTGGCCGCTGCGCCGGATCTGCTGGCGTGCGAGACCATTCCCTGCGCGATGGAAGCGCGTGCCATCGCCCGCGTGCTGCAGCAGGACTTCCCGCAGGCGACGGCGTGGATCAGTTTCTCCTGCCGTGATGACGCCAACCTGAGCGACGGTACGCCCTTGCTGGCGGCGGTGGCCGAGCTGGAAGCCTATCCGCAGATCGTGGCGGTGGGCGTCAACTGCACTGCGCCGCGCCATATCGTACCGCTGCTGCAAACGTTGGCCGCACAGACCGGCAAGCGGCTGCTGACCTATCCCAACTCCGGCGAAGCCTACGACGCGGTGACCAAGACCTGGCACGGCAGCAGCGATCCGCTGGCCTTCGCCGAGGCGGCGCGTCAGTGGCGTCTGGCCGGCGCCAGCTGCATCGGCGGCTGCTGCCGCACCTCGCCGGACGACATCCGCGCGCTGGCCGGCTGGCTGCGCGACTAAGACTGTCCGGCAGCAAGCTCAGCCACGGCGACCTGCGGGTCGCCGTTTTTCATGACATCTACTGCAGCAGCGGGCCGGTGGCGAGCAGGCTGCCCAGCGCCATCAGCAGCAGGCCGATGCCGCGGTTGAGCCACAACTGCATGCCGAGCAGGCGCTGGCGCAGACCGTCCTGCGCCAGCAGTACCGCCACCAGCGCAAACCACAGCACGTGCGCCAGCGACATGAACAGGCCGTAACCGAGCAGCACCGGCAGCGGCGTGCTGGTGGCGACGACCTGGGTATAGGTGCTGATCACGAACAGCATGGTCTTGGGGTTGAGCGCATTGGTGAGGAAGCCGTTGCGCAGCGCGCGGCCGTGGCTGTCCGGCGCCGACGCCTCGTTGACGGCGCCGCTGCGGAAGGTACACCAGCCGACATACACCAGATAGCCGGCACCCAGCACACGCAGCAGCTGCAACAACAGCGGCGTCTGTTGCAGCAGGCTGGCGCCGAGCAGGGTGTACATCACGTGCACCTGCACGCCGAGGCCGATGCCGAGCGCGGCGGCGAGGCCGGCGCGTTTGCCGTACAGCAGGCTGTTGCGACTGATCATGGCGAAGTCGGCACCGGGGCTGATCACGGCGAGCAGGGTAATGGTCATCACGGCAAACAGTTCAGTCATTGCGTATACTTTCGGTGAGTTTGGTGCTGGGTAAACGGACGACTGTCATTGTCACGCTTTGCCCTGGCAATGAATAACGATGGTTTCTACCTGATTTACGTGAGAAAAACTGACCGATGAGCTTTGCCGCACTGCCGTCGCTGAACGCCTTGCGCGTGTTCGAGGCCGCTGCCCGCCACGGCAGCTTCGTGCGTGCGGCTGACGAGCTGTGCGTGACGCACGGCGCGGTCAGCCGCCAGATCCGCCTGCTGGAAGAGCAGCTGGGCGTGACGCTGTTCGAGCGTCGCAACCGCGCGGTCTTCCTCAGCGCCGCCGGCACCCGGCTGTTTGCCGCCTGCGGCGAGGCGTTGCACACCCTGCAGCAGGCGGTGACGCTACTGCAGCCGGCCGCCACGCCGCCGCTGGCGGTATCGTGCGAGCCGACGCTGGCGATGCGCTGGCTGATTCCGCGCCTGCCGCAGTTCCATGCGCGGCATCCCGATATCGAGGTCCACCTCAGCGCCGCCGGCGGCGCGGTGCGGCTGGAGAGCGGCCATGTCGAGCTGGCGATCCGGCGCGAGGACTTTGCGCTGCCGGCGCACTACTGCGTGCAAAGGTTGGCCGCAGAGCATGTCGGGCCGGTCTGTCGCGAGCAGGCGGCCGCGGTGCGGCTGCATACCCGTTCGCGGCCGCAGGCGTGGCCGGAGTGGCAGCGCTTGCAGCCGGCGGCCGCGATGGCGCTGGCCGGCAGCCGCGAGTTCGAGCACTTCTACCTCAGCCTGCAGGCGGCGCTGGCCGGGCTGGGGGTGGCGATGGCGTCGCTGTTCATGGTGGCCGACGATCTGGCGGCGCAGACACTGCAGGCCCCGGCCGGCTTTGTCGCCGACGGCAGTCACTACGTGCTGCTGTCGCTGCAGCCGCTGGCGCAGGATGCGCGGCAGCAGGCGTTTGCCGCGTGGCTGGCGCACAGCATGCAGCAGACGCTGACCTTGCATGCAAACAGGATAATCTGAGTGTGAAGGCTCGGCATTTATATTGCGCTGAATAAATAGTTATGCCGTGATATGTGCAAAATTTTGCCATTCACGGGTTTTTTGATCTGGATTCATTGCCTTCGGCGCACGGCTGGCTACAATCCGCGGCTGACATATTGCACTGCGGAATAATTCGAGATGACGAGCGCCAGCCACATCCTGTTGGATCCCGAAACCAACGACGTTTCCCATACCCTGCTGGAAGACATTCTGGCGATCCTGGTCGGCACCCTGCTGGTGGCCTTCGGCGTGGCGATGTTCAAGCAGGCCGGCCTGCTCACCGGCAGCACCGCCGGCATTGCCTTCCTGATCCACTACCAGAGCGGCATTCCGTTCGGGGTGGTGTTTTCGCTGATCAATGTGCCGTTTTACTGGCTGGCGGTGAAACGCATGGGCTGGGCGTTCACCATCAAGACCTTTGTCGCGGTCAGCCTGCTGTCGCTGTTCTCCGGGCTGCACGCGCAGTTTGCCCATTTCGGGCCGCTGGACCCGTTCTACAGCGGCGTGGTCGGCGGCCTGATGATGGGCATGGGCTTTATCGCGTTGTTCCGCCACAAGGCCAGTCTCGGCGGCATCAACATCCTGGCGCTGTACCTGCAGGACCGCCACGGCATCCGTGCCGGCAAGCTGCAGCTGGGTGTCGACCTGATGATCCTGCTGGCGTCGCTGTTCATGGTCAGCGTGCCGGCCTTGCTCGGCTCCATCCTCGGCGCGCTGGCGCTGAACATGGTGATCGGCTTCAACCACCGTCCCGACCGCTACATCGCGATGTGAGGCTCAGGCGCCGGGCAGCGGCGGCAGCCGGCGCAGGTGCAGGGCGATGGCCAGTGCCGCCAGCAGCAACAGGCTGAGGCAGGTGGCCACGCCCGGCCAGCGGTGCGATTCCCACAGCACGCCGGACAGCGTGCCCATCACGCTGGAGCCGGCGTAGTAGGCGGTCAGGTAACACGCCGACGCTAGCGCCCGTGCCTGTAGCGCGCGGCGCCCGACCCAGCTGCTGGCCACCGAGTGCGCGCCGAAAAAGCCGAAGGTGAACAGTGCGACGCCGCCGACCACCAGCCACAGCTGCTGCGGCAGCGTCAGCAGCAAGCCGGCCGCCATCACCACGATCATCAGCCACAGCACATTGCGCCGCCCTAGGCGGTCGGCGAGGGTGCCGGCCCACGCCGACGACCAGATCCCCACCACGTACAGCAGGAACACCAGGCCGATCTGGCTCTGGCTGAGGCCGAACGGCGCCTGCAGCAGGCGGTAGCCGAGGTAGTTGTACAGGCTGACGAAGCAGCCCATCAGCAAAAAGGCGGACAGGAACAGCCACGGCAGGCCGGCGTCGGCAAAGTGACGGCGACCGTTGTGCCACAGCTGCGCCAGACTGCCGCGTGCCGGCTGGAAGTGGCGCGATGGTGGCAGCTGCTTCCACACCAGTGCCGCCGCCAGCAGCCCGATGCCGCCCAGCACCGCCAGCGCCAGCCGCCAGCCGGCGATATCGGCCAGCAGCGCCGCCAGATAGCGGCCGCTCATGCCGCCCAGCGCATTGCCGGCGATATACAGCCCCAGCGCCTTGCCCAGCGAGCTGGCTTCCACTTCCTCGCTCAGGTACGCCATCGCCACCGCCGGCAAGCCGGCCAGCACCATGCCGAAGGCGGCGCGCGACCAGACCAGCGCGCCAAAGCCCTGCGTCAGCGTTGCGGCCAACGTCAGCAGCGCCCCGACCAGCAGGGCGGCTACCATCAGCGGTTTGCGCCCCAGCCGGTCGGCCAGCAGGCTGGCCGGGATCAGCATCAGCGCCATCGACAGCGTACCGGCAGAGAGCACGGTACTGGCACGGGCGGCGCCGCTGCCGAATTCGGCCGAGAACAGCGGCAGCAGCGGCTGCACGCCATAGAGCATGGCGAAGGTGGCAAAGCCGGCGCAGAACAGCGCCCAGCCGGTACGACGGTAGGCGGCGGAGCCGGTGACCAGCTTGCCGGGGGCGGGGGCGGCCGGCGTGACGGAGCAGGGGGAGGGCAGGGGTGCGCAATAGCTGGTCATGGCAAGGTACCGGGCAGAAGACAGGCTGATGCTAGGCTTGGCCAATTTGGCAGTCCAATATATATTTCAGTGATAATTCATATCTAAAAGCGATTAATGGAACTGCGCCATCTGCGTTATTTCGTCACCGTGGCCGAAGAGCTGCACTTCACCCGCGCCGCCGAACGGCTGCACATCGGCCAGCCGCCGCTCAGCCAGCAAATTCAGGCGCTGGAGGCCGAGCTGGGGGTGCAGCTGTTCCAGCGCAGCAAGCGGCGGGTGCTGCTGACCACGGCCGGCGAACGCCTGCTGTTACGGGCGCGGCGCCTGCTGGCCGATGCCGAGGCCGCCGCCGAGGAAGCGCGGCGGGCCGGTCGCGGCGAGGTCGGCGAGCTGCGCATCGCGTTCACCTCGTCGATGCCGCTGGCCGGCGTGCTGCCGGATAGCCTGCGCCACTATCGCGAACGCTATCCGGCGGTCAGCCTCAAGCTGGAGGAAATGTTCAGCGGCGACCAGTACCTCGCGTTGCAGCAGCAGCGGCTGGATGTCGGCTTCGTGCGCTACAACGGCGAGGAGATGGTGCCCGGCATCCGCCGCCGCGAGCTGCGCCGCGACCGGCTGTGCGTGGTGATCCGCCGCGACCACCCGCTGGCGGCGCGCCCCCGGCTGGCGTTTGCCGAGCTGCGCGACGAAGGCTTCATCGTCTACCCGCCGGGGGTATCCACCGGGCTGCCGGCGCTGATCCGGCAGCTGGCGCAGGCGGCCGGCTTCCAGCCGCACATCGCGCAGACCTCCGGCGAGGCGATGACGCAGATCGCGCTGGTTGCCGCCGGGCTGGGCATCGCCATCCTGCCATCGCCGCTGGCCTGCGTGCAGCTGGACGGGGTCTGCTACATCCCGCTCACCGACGCCGCCGCCTACCTGTCGATGGCGGTGGCCACCCGCGAGCAGGAGTCGTCGCCGCTGGTGGCGGCGTTTCTGGACGTGCTGCCAACGTTGGCCGCAATCGCGCCGTAGTGCGTGCTGCGGGTGAAAAATGGCGCCGTAGCGCTGCCGGGCGCAGTGATCTGCGCCGCCTTGCCGTCCCGGCGTGGCGGCCGTGCCGCGTGCGGCTTGATCCACGGCAACACTGGCCGGCAGCGGGGTTCGCAACTATGGTAGTAACACCGGCTTTGCTGTATTTTTAGCCTCACCCCGCGTGTGGTTGCAGCACTGGAGCAGGCCGTTTCGGCGGCAGATAACGATAAGAAAAACAAAGGAGGGCGTGTGAACACGTTCGATGAAAGCACCACGGTGCTGATTATTGAGGATTCGCATACCGTGCGGCAGTCGCTGCGCGCGATGCTGGCCCAGGTCGGCATCGCCCGTTCCGAGGCGGCGGTCAATGCCGCCGACGGTTTGCAGCGGATACGGCGCAAGCAGTTCGACGTCGTGTTGTGCGACTACAACCTGGGCGACGGCATGAGCGGGCAGGAGCTGCTTGAGCTGCTGCGCCGCAGCAATGCCTATCCGCTGACCTCGGTGTGGATCATGATCACCGGCGAGCGCAAGTACGAACGTGTGGTCGCCGCCGCCGAGGTGGCGCCGGACGACTACATCCTGAAGCCGTTTTCCAGTCAGACCCTGTTCGACCGCCTGCGCCTGGCGCTGCAGCGCAAGCTGTTCCTGCGCCCGGCCCACCTCAAGCTGCTGGCCGGCGAGGTGTCGCAGGCGCTGCTGACCCTGCGCCAGCTGGAGAGCATCGCCGAAAACAATGTGCAGGTGATGGACGTGCTGCGGCTGATGGCGGAGACCTATATGCTCAACGACCAGTTCAGCGAGGCGCGGCAGGTGTACGAGAAGATCCTGGCGATGAAGGCGATCCCGTGGGCGAAGATGGGCATGGTGCGCATCCTGAAGGAACAGGACGACATCGAGCAGAGCACGGTCATCCTCAACGAGATCATCGCCGACGCCCCCAACTACACCGATGCCTACGACGCGCTGGCACAGAACCTGACCCACGGCGGCCAGTTCCAGGAGGCACTGTCGATCCTGGAAAAGGCGGTTGCGCTGTCGCCGCGCAACTTCCAGCGTCTGTGCGCCTGTGGCGAGACGGCGCTGAACGTCGGCGATCCGCTGAAGGCGGCCACCTATCTGGAAAAGGCGGTGCTGATCGGGCGCAACAACAGCGCCTTCGGCCCCGGGGTGATGGTCGACCTGCTGCAGGCCTACAGCGAGGGCGAGCAGCTGGAGAAGATGGATCGCCTGTCGCAGGAGCTGGGCGGCCTACTCAAGGGCGAGGCCGACCAGTTTCTGCTGCTGGTCTGTCGCGCGCTGTCGACGCTGGGGCGCAAGCGCTATACCGATGCCATGGCGTTGCTGCGTCAGGCGGCGGCCTTTCTGCTGCTGCCGCAAACCGGCTGGCGCGACGCTACCCGCTTCATCGAGGCGGTGGCCCGCCTGCCGCAGGACATCGACGGCTACTGTGCCGGCGAATGGCTGCAGCAGCTGGCCTTGCGCTTCGTGAAGAACCACCAGGACGTCACGCTGATGACCGCGCTGTCGCGTGACAACCAGGTGATGATCGCGGCGATCGAGGCGGCGCACACCACGCTGCAGGCGGCCAACGATCAGGCGGTGGCGATGGCGAAGAACGGTCAGAAACAGCAGGCGGCACTGATGCTGTACGGCGTGGCGACGCAGACCCGCAACGACCGTCTCGGCATGAACGCCTGTTCGCTGCTGCTGCAGGACAGCGCGCCGGAGAGCCTGGACAAGGTGCTGCAGCTGATGAAATGGCTGCCGCAGGACCACGAACGGGTGCAGGGCTTCAACGCCATCCTGTCCAAGCGCGAGATCCTGTCCGAAGGCTGAGCCGGCGGCAGGTCACGAAAAAGCCCGGATCGGTGATCCGGGCTTTTGCATGCGGCGGGGTGGTGGCTTAGCTGACGAAGCGCATCTTGTAGCTCTTGGCCTTGATCTTGCCAACCGACAGCCGTTCCATCGCCTGCTGCGCGATGCCGCGTTCCAGCGCGACGAAGGTGCAGAACTCGAACACCATGATCTTGCCGACCTGGCTGCCGGCAATGCCGCCTTCGCCGGTCAGCGCGCCGAGGATGTCGCCCGGGCGCAGCTTGTCACGCTTGCCGCCGCCGATTTCCAGCGTCAGCATCGGTGGCAGCAGCGGGCCGCCGGGTGCCGGCTTCAGCTCGCTGACTTCACCCCAGATCAGCGGCGCCTTCTGGTATTCCTCTACCGCCGAGGCGCGTCGCGCGTCGCTGGGGCTGACCAGGGTCAGCGCCAGGCCGTGCTTGTCGCCACGGCCGGTGCGGCCGATACGGTGGATGTGGATTTCCGGATCGTGCGCCACGTCGACGTTGATCACCAGATCGAGGTCCTTGATGTCCAGGCCGCGGGCGGCGACGTCGGTAGCGACCAGCACCGTGGTGCTCTTGTTGGCAAAGCGCGCCAGGATCTGGTCGCGGTCGCGCTGTTCCAGTTCGCCGTACAGCGCCAGCGCGGAGAAGCCGGCCTGTTCCAGTTCGGCTACCAGCTCCTTGCAACGCAGCTTGGTGTTGCAGAACGCCAGTGCCGAGCTGGGGCGCACGCTTTGCAGCGCGCGGGCGACGATGTCCAGACGCTGGTCCGGGTCGATCTCGTAAAACCACTGTTCGATCTTGCTGTCGTCGTGCAGCGATTCCACCTTCACTTGCTGCGGGTTCTTCATGAACTGCTCGGCCAGCTTGCGGATATTGTCCGGATAGGTGGCGGAGAACATCAGCGTCTGGCGCTGGCGCGGGCAGGCGCGCACGATGCCGACGATTTCCTCGATGAAGCCCATGTCCACCATGCGGTCGGCCTCATCCAGCACCAGCGTTTTCACGCCGCTGAGGTTCAGCGATTCGCGGAACAGGTGATCCTGCAGCCGGCCGGGGGTGCCGACCACGATGTGGGCGCCGTGCTCCAGCGAGGCGCGTTGCGGCGCCATCGGCGTGCCGCCGCACAGGGTGATGACCTTGATGTTGTCGATGGCGCGCGCCAGACGGCGGATTTCCTGCGCCACCTGGTCGGCCAGTTCGCGCGTCGGGCACAGTACCAGTGCCTGCACGCCGAACCAGCGCGGATTCAGGCTGTTGATCAGGCCCAGTGCGAACGCCGCCGTCTTGCCGCTGCCGGTCTTGGCTTGCGCGATCACGTCACGGCCATCGAGGATGGCGGGCAGGCTTTCGGCCTGGATCGGCGTCATGCTGTGGTAGCCGAGGCTATCCAGATTGGAGAGCAGGTTTTGCGGCAGGGAGAGCGAGGAGAATTTGGCTTTGTTCACAATGACTTGGCGTTGATTAATCAGCAAGGGGCGGAGTGTAGCAGCAAGGGCGGCTGCGGCCAACCTTTCAGCGGTGGCGGGTGGCAAATCGGTGGCTGGGCGCGGACGGTGATGACCGGCCTGTTGTGCGGAGTTGTCTGGCTGGCCGGCGGATAAATAGGGGTGTCGCCGGTGCCAGATGCGAACAACCCCGCCGTAGCGGGGTTGTGCACGATGACGGCAAGGTTGGCCGCACGCGTCAGTTCAGGCGCAGCGGCACGTACAGCGTGCTGTCCTGGCGGCGTACCAGCAGCGCGATATTGCCCTTGGCGTTTTGCAGTGCGCGTTCGAAGCTGCGGATGTTGCTGATCTCCATCTGGTTCAGGCCGATGATCACGTCACCGTTCTGCAGCCCGGCTTGCGCCGACACGCCCTGTGCCTGCTGGATCACCAGTCCGCCGCGCACGCCCAGTGCTTCCTTGTCTTCCGCGCTCAGCTCGGACAGGGTCAGCCCCAGCTGGTCGAAGCGGTAGCTCTGCGGCAGCGCCGGACTGTTGTTGCCCTGCGGCGTGGCCAGCTGTTCGCCCGGCAGCTCGATCAGGGTGGCGTCGATATTGCGCTCGCTGCCCTTGCGCCACACGCCCAGCTTGATGGTGGCACCCGGCGGCTGGTCGCCGACCATGCGCGGCAGGTCGCGCGAGTTTTCCACGACCTGGCCGTTGAGGCGCAGGATGATGTCGCCCACCAGCAGGCCGGCCTTGCTGGCCGGGCCTTGCGGTTCGACACGCACCACCAGCGCCCCGCGCGGCCGGTCAAGGCCGAAGGACTGTGCCAGCTCTTTCGATACTTCCTGGATGTGCACGCCCAGCTGGCCGCGGCTGACCTTGCCGCTGGTCTTCAGCTGGTCGGCCACCTTCATCGCCAAGTCGATCGGGATCGCGAACGAGATGCCCATGAAACCGCCGGAGCGGCTGTAGATCTGCGAGTTGATGCCGACCACTTCGCCCTTCAGGTTGAACAACGGACCGCCGGAGTTGCCGGGGTTGATCGCCACGTCGGTCTGGATGAAGGGCACATAGCTCTCGTCCGGCAGGCTGCGGCCCTTGGCCGACACGATGCCGGCGGTGACGGTGTTCTCGAAGCCGAACGGCGCGCCGATGGCAGCCACCCATTCGCCGACTTTCAGCGCGTCCGGAGTGCCGATCTTGACGGTCGGCAGGTTGGCCGCGTCGATCTTCAGCACCGCCACGTCGGTGCGCTTGTCCAGACCGATCAGGCGCGCACGCATTTCACGCTTGTCGGTGAGCATCACCTTGATCTGGCTGCTGCCGCTGACCACGTGGGCATTGGTGAGGATGTAGCCGTCCTGGCTGAACACGAAGCCGGAGCCGAAGGACACGCTGTCCTGTGCCGGCGCCGGGTCCTGCTGCGCGTTCGGCGGCATGAAGCGGCGGAAGAATTCGTACAGCGGATCGTCTTCCGGCACCGGAATCGGCAGCTCGCTCTGGCGCGGGGTGCTGTCGGCGCGGCTGGCCTGGATGTTGACCACGGACGGGCCTTCGCGCTCCACCAGCAGGGTGAAGTCGGGCAGCAGCATGGCGACCTGGCCGTTTGCCTGCGCCGGAATGGCGACGGTGGAAACCGGCTTTTCGTCTTTGAACAGGCCTTCGATCTTGCCGCAGCCACCCAGGGCAGCGGCGATGGCGGCCACGATGAGCAGCCTTGTGTACGGATTCACCTCGGTATTCCTTTTAATGGTGTACTTTGCAGATGAGGTTTTGTCGCAAAACTTCAACTGGCAGGGAACTATCATAGCGGTTTTGCCGGATATTCGCAGAGGTCCGCGATGATGCAGCGCCAGCACTCCGGCTTGCGTGCCTTGCACACGTAGCGGCCGTGCAGGATCAGCCAGTGGTGGGCGTCGAGCCGGTATTCGGCCGGGATCAGCCGCACCAGCTTGTCCTCCACCTCGCGCACGTCCTTGCCGGGGGCGAGGCGGGTGCGGTTGGCGACGCGGAAAATGTGGGTGTCGACGGCGATGGTCGGCTGGCCGAAGGCGGTGTTGAGCACCACGTTGGCGGTCTTGCGGCCAACCCCGGGCAGCGCCTCCAGCGCCTCGCGCTGCTGCGGCACCTCGCCGCCGTGCTGTTCCAGCAGGATGCGGCAGGTGGCGATGGTGTTCTTCGCCTTGGTGCGGTACAGGCCGATGGTCTTGATGTACTCCTCCAGCCCTTCCACGCCCAGCGCCAGCATCTTGTCTGGCGTCGGCGCCACCGGGAACAGCAGCCGGGTGGCCTTGTTGACGCCGACGTCGGTGGCCTGTGCCGACAGCAGCACGGCGATCAATAGCTGGAACGGCGTCGCGTACTCCAGTTCGGTGGTGGGGTGCGGGTTCTGCGCCTGCAGGCGGGCAAAGATCTCGGCACGGATGGCTTTGTTCATTCGGTACTCGCTACGCTTGAAGTCGGGGATGCCGCATGGCTGGCACGCCGGGTGGCGCTGCTGCGGGCGCGTTCGTCCAGCCAGTTCTTGGCGGCGATCAGCAGCGCGAGGCCGATGAAGCCGCCCGGCGGCAGCATCGCCAGCAGGAACTGGTAGTTGGTCTCGGGCGGCACCAGGTGCAGCACCAACGCGTGGCCGGCGTCGCCCAGCAGCAGGTGTGCGCCGTCAAACAGCGTGCCCTTGCCCAGTGCCTCGCGCAGGCCGCCGAGCAGCAGCAGCACCAGCGTCAGCCCCAGCCCCATCATCAGGCCGTCCAGCGCCGCCGCGCGCACGCTGTTGCGCGAGGCAAACGCCTCTGCCCGCGCCAGCACGATGCAGTTGGTGGTGATCAGTGGAATGAAAATGCCGAGCACCAGGTACAGGCCGTGCAGCCAGGCGTTCATCGCCAGATCGACGCAGGTGACCAGCGTGGCGATGATGATGATGAACACCGGGTTGCGGATGTCGTTGGGGATCCACTGCCGCGCGGCCGCCACCGCGCTGCCGGAGAGGGTGGTCACCAGCGTGGTGGCCAGCCCCAGCGCCAGCGCGTTGACGGCGGTGTTGCTGATCGCCAGCACCGGACACAGCCCCAGCAGTTGCACGAGGCCAGGGTTCTGTTTCCACAGTGCGTTGTGGCAGATGTCGCGCCAGCGGCTGGCGCTTGCGGGTGTGGTCATGGCGTATTCCGGGGGCGCAGGGTGGCACGGTACTGATGGAAGGCAGCCACGGTGCGGCCAACCGCGGCGGTGACGGCACGGGCGGAGACGGTGGCGCCGCTGACGTAGTCGAATTCGCCGCCATCCTTGCGCACGCGCCACGCCGGCAGGTTGGCCGCGCCCTTGCCGCCGAACTGGCGCGCCCATTCGCTGCGCGCGAGGTCGATGTAATCGCCAAGGCCGGGGGTTTCCTGGTGCTTGACCACCCGTACCGCGTGCACGCTGCCATCCGGCAGCAGGCCGATCAGCAGGCGGATGCGGCCGCTGTAGCCGTCCGGCGCCACGTTTTCGAATACCAGACCGCTGACGCGGCCCTGGCGGCGTGCGGTATAGAACGCCAGCGCTTCAGGGCTGCCGAACGCCTGCTGGATGGCCGGAGGTAGCGGCTGGCGGCTGGCGGGCAGCACGTTGTCGAAACTGGCCGCGGGCAGTGTCTGCGCCAGCAGCGCACTCTGCGCCGCCATCTCGTTGGCGGCGACGGTGCGGTGGGTGGCCAGCCAGGTGCCGCCCAGCAGCAGCGTGGCGGTGGCGGCGAAACCGGCCAGGATCAGCGCGCTGCGTTGCGCCTGTTGCCACGGGCGGCGCATCAGGAACGCCCCTTGCGATGGCCGAACACGGCCGGCCGGGTGTACTGGTCCAGTAGCGGCACCGTCATGTTCATCAGCAGCACGGCAAAGGCGATGCCGTCCGGGAAGTTGCCGAACACGCGGATGACGTAGGTCAACAGACCGACGCCAAAGCCGAAGATCAGCCGTCCCTTGGGTGTGCTGGCGCCGGACACCGGATCGGTGACGATGAAGGCCGCCGCCAGCAGGGTGCCGCCCTGCAGCAGGTGCAGCAGCGGCGACGCGTACTGTGCCGGCTGCCACAGCCATAGCGGTAGCGCTAGCGCCAGCAGCCCGGCCAGCATCGCCAGAGGCGTCTGCCACGGAATCAGCTTTTGCTGCCATAGCCACAGGCCGCCGGCCAGCCAGCCCAGCGCGATCAGCCCCTGCGCCGACGATTGCGGCAACAGCCCGGCCAGCGCCTGGCCCTGACGCAGCCCTGTCTTGAGCACGTCCAGCGGCGTGGCGCTGCTGATCGCGTCCGGCACGCTGCTGGCTGGCAGTGTGTGCAGGAAGATCCACTGCCACTGCGCGGCGGCGTCCAGCGGCAGCTGCGGGCTGCCCCACTGCGCCATCTGCGCCGGGAACGACACCACCATCAGCGCAAAGCCGGCCATCGCCGGATTGAACGGGTTGTTGCCGAGGCCGCCGTACAGCTGCTTGGCGACGATGATGGCGAACAGGGTGGCGACCACGATCATCCACCAGCTGCCCAGCGGCGGCAGCGATAGCGCCAGCAGCCAGGCGGTGACGATGGCGGACAGGTCCTTCAGCGCCGGCCACACCGCCACGCCGCGCAGGCGCAGCATGGCGGCCTCGGCACCCAGTGCGGTGAGGCTGGCCAGCAGCAGTTGCAGCAGTATGCCGATGCCGTTGCAGTAGACGGACAGGGCGATGCCGGGCAGCAGCGCGGCGAGGACCTTCAGCATCACCGTGGAGACGGTGGCCGGTTTGGCGATATGGGTCGAGTGGATGGCGGTCATGAGTCGGGTTGCTGGTTGGCCTTGGCTTGATCGGCGGCAGCCTTGCGCGCGGCGGCGCGGGCCATCGCGGCGGCAATGGCCGCCTGCTTTGCGTCGTCGAGCCCGCTGCTCTGCGGGGACGGGGTCGGTGGCTGGCCGCTGGCGGCCTTGGCTTCGTCGGCGGCGCTCTTGCGTGCGGCGGCGCGGGCCATTGCGGCGGCGATGGCCGCCTGCTTGGCGTCA
>Ga0209172_10003514_pt1 | contig 23670 bp, 17 predicted proteins | sample LarsenN4metaG_FD_184113 | JGI IMG/M metagenome (GOLD analysis project Ga0209172, IMG submission 184113) | Hot spring sediment bacterial and archeal communities from British Columbia, Canada, to study Microbial Dark Matter (Phase II) - Larsen... ... | reverse complement strand
GAGTCGTATTTATCATTGCAGGGTTTATCGCCGTGAGGAGGCCAATAACCGTTCGAGAATAGGACAGATTAAGATGTAGCGCAACCTGACAGGTTGCGCCCGCTCTCGATATTTTTCTATTGTCGAGTCAAGAGCAACCTGTCAGGTTGCGCCTGCTCTCGATATTTTCTATTACCAAGCCAGGAGCAACCTAACAGGTTGCTCTACATTTTCTGAGTAGCGCAAGGCGGTCAGGTTGCGCCTGCTCTCGATATTTTTCTATTGCCGAGTCAGGAGCAAGCTGATGGTTGCTCTATACTTTTGTAGGGGTGTATCCAAAATGATCAAAAATAGAATTCGGCTAAAGGATCCTGACATTCCCAAGCCGCAACCGAAGGAGCCGAGGCCGGCTCCTGATGAGCCTGTGCCTATGCCCGGCGAGCCGACTCCGCATCCGAGACCGAAACCTACACCCAGGCCGCCGTTGTAGGAATAGCAAGAAAGTTCGGAGCACAAGCTTGAAGCTTGTCCTGTCACTGCGCCTGTTGTTTGCTGAGCTTTCTGAAAAGCTCAAGCTCTGACTCTGCGTGAGCATCCATTGCCAGTCGGCGATAGATCTTGCTCAGAGTTAAATGAGGCAGGGCGAAATCTTGCTTCAATTCCAGAGCCCGCTGGCATTGCTTTATAGCATCATGCAGTTTCAGATAATCATCTTCCTCATCCCCGATAATTGCATAGACCTGCCCTAATTCGTAGTGGCCCTCGTAGTCTTTAGGGTTAGTCTCAAGATAACGCTTCAAATACTTTTCTGCTTCTTCAAATTGGCCGCTCAGTTTCAAAGCCACACCGAGATGAAAGAAGAAGCGCGGTATGGCGCGGACGTACTGCTCATCTCGCTCAACGATCCTGTACTCAACAACCGCTTCTTGAGACTTGCCCATAGCCTCAAGACTGAGGCCCATCAGATGGTGTGCCCTTGCGCTGTTGGGATCGATTTGCAAAGCCTGGCTTGCGTACTCCTGCGCCCGCTGGTATTGTTGTTTGACCAGATAGAATTTAGCCAGGTTCACTATCGTGTTGAAGTGCCGCCGATCGAGTTCAAGCGCCCTGCGCCAGTTCTGAAGCGCCTCAGCTTCCTGGCCCATTGCCAGGCGTATCTCTCCCAGAATGCTGTGGCCGCGCGCAGTTTCGGCTATTTTGAGCGAGCGCATAGCTTCATAAGAAGCGTCGCGCAGATTCTCTCTCTTTATCAACGCCAGCGCTAGATCAAGATGAAAGTTTGCTTTGTCTATCGGCGCGACTATCTTGTGATCAAGATAAGCTTCCACTCCCTCTGCCCGCAGAGCAAGCTCGGCCTCATTGGCTGTAACTGTGCTTGATCCGGCGAAGCCCACCCGTTTGGGGGCCTGAAATTCAATCAGCGCGTTGTCATCTGTGTTGAGGGGCCCCGATCCGGTGTAGCTGGCAATCTCATTCGGGCCGAGATGAAACCGGGCAAGCAGATCATGAACATTTTCTATGCCGATTCGCTTCAAATCTGCCCCAATCTTAGGATCGGACAGTTTGCGGCGCAGAAGTTCAAGGTCGATCTTTTTCTCCTGAAGAGAGCCGGTGAGCAGAAGGTCCCCTTCCGCGCCACGAAATACATAGACATTGGGGAAGACGGAATGAAAAGTGCGCACAAGCGTCTTAACATCTTGAGGGGGCATCTCGTATATCTGCACCCATTGACAGAAGATGCCATCGGCTTTCAATCGGCTTGCGCCGATGCGAAAGAAGTCTTGAGTGAATAGATTTGAAACGCCTGACAGCCAGGGATTCGACGGCTCCGAGATGATGACATCGAACCGATCCGGCGTAATGGTAATATGATTCCTTCCATCGTCAACCACCAGCTTCACGCGCGGATCTTCCAGCGGACGATTATTCACCTGATCGAAGAAATGCGAAGCTTCAACGATTGCCTGCTCAAGCTCTACGCAGGTGACCCGCCCGACCTGATGTTGAATCACCGAGCCAAGCGTGACGCCGCTTCCCAGCCCGATGACAAGCGCATTGTCGGCCTTCTCTTTGAACAGCAGAGGCAGATGCCCCGCGAGCGTCTGAGTAGGAAGATCGCCGGCAGTCGAAGCATCGGGTTTGCCGTTGACTTTCAGGATGAAATGGTTCTCTTGCTTTTGCACGGCAACGGTCGCCGTCAACCCTTCTTTGTAGAAGACGGCCTCGCCATCGCCACCTTTGTTGTACCGCTCGAAGAATTGTCTGCGATTGAGATCAACGAGCGAAGGCGCGTAGCGATAGACGCCGCTTGACATCACCGAGACGTTCCACGCGGGCCTGGCTGATATTACAGCGGCAAGGAGAAGAACAATGCAAAGGCCGGCGAATCCTACATTCCGTCGCCTCACTTGCTTTACTGCCAACAGAAGCGCAAGGCCGAGAAGAATGTTCAGACTGCTTGCCAGCACAAGCGTATTTTTCAGCCCCAAAATGGGAATTAGTATAAACCCGGACGCGAATGAGCCGGCAATTGCCCCCAGAGTGTTTATGCTGTAGGCATTGCCGACGAGCCTGCCTACGCGCGAGGCGCTCGCATTATAAATCTTGACCACAAGCGGGAAGACCGCTCCCAGTAATAGTGTTGGAATGAAGATAATCAGAGCGGCCAGCAGGAATCTGGCAAAGATGAGAACGGCGAGCGGACTGTCTGAAAAGCTCCTGTACAATCGCACAAACAGGTAAGGCAGCTCAGGGAACAGGTATAGACCGGCAAAGGCAGAAAGACCGGTCAATACTTGAATGGCGCAAAGAGTAAGGACTTTCTTTGAGAGCCTGTCTACGAAGCGCGAGATTATCATTCCCCCTGCCGCCAGCCCGATCAAGAAGGTGGTCAGCATTATGCTGAATGCGTAAACCGAAGATCCGATGATCAGCGTCAGTATGCGCGACCAGACTACTTCATAAGTCAGTGCAGCAAATCCCGAAAGGGCGAAGCTTGCCAGCACAAGCTTGATGGCAAAGCTCGATAGCGCCTCTTCTTTGCCCGCGCGCGGCTCTCTTTCGTTTGTTCTGGCAAGATTCTTTTCTTTTGCTTTTGGCCGAGCAGAGTCGTTTAAGGGGGCCTCAATACTGTTTTCCTTTTTGCGGTTGCCGATCTCTCCTGCTGCTCTGGCAGGGATCAAGACAAGCAGAGCTAGCGCCAGGTTAGTCACAGCAGCGATAAGCGTAGTTGCTTTAACACCGAAGAGAGGGATTAGCAGAAAGCCGCTCGCAGCTACGCCGAAGACAGCGCCGAATGTGTTGATCGAATAGAGCAACCCGACCGAAGCGCCAAGCCTGTCCTGGGCGCGCGCATAGTAGCGGCTGAGCACAGGCAATGTGCCCCCCATCAATGCCGTCGGCGCGATCAGCGCCAGCGACGCGAGCAAGAAGCGAACGATGCTGATGCCGTAGAATGACAGATCAAACGTTTGCCAGAGAGCGCGATAAACAGGCGCAAGGAGAGGGAAAATAAGGGGCACCAGCAGGCCGTAGATTCCCACTGCTGCTTCCAGCGCGCTATAAAGCAGTAAAGGTTTTGTCGCCTTATCGGCGCGCCTGCCGAAAAGGAAACTGCCCAGCGCCAGCCCGCCGAGAAAGGCGGTCAGAACTGCGCTGATGGCGAATGAAGTAGAGCCGAACGTGAGGATGAGCATCCTCACCCAGATGACTTGATAGATAAGCCCGCTTGCTCCCGAAGCGAAGAAGCAGAGCAGGATGACCCAGGAGAACCGGGAAGCGACTCGTTCGCGCTCTGCGCTGAGATGGAGAGGTATTGCAACTTCTTTCACGCAGGTAATAATAGCATGCGCAAGCGGCAGATAGATGTGAGTGGGCGGGGCTTTCAACCAAGTGGTAGTAAGCATTGGAAAAGGATTCATCAGGTCTTCCGCTGCGTTTGGTTTGCGGAAGAGTATTTTTGAAACGGGGGAGGCGTTCATGGCAGACCCAAGCTGCTGCGCTCAACCGATCTGATTAAGTGGCAGGTGGGCAGCCCTGATGCCAGAAAAGAACTCGCTGGCAAGCCGGTTTGGCATAGCAGAATTGTGTTTGCAGGCAATGACAAGCTCTATATGGCGTTTCAGAATGCCACTGATGACACAAAGATAAATGGCGGAGTGATCTTGTGGCGAGAGCCCTAGATTGCTGTCATCAACAGGCGCCTGACAGATTCTCTTTTGGCAGGATATACTGACAAAAAGCTTTGTCAGGCGCTGATGCTTCGCTGAGCAGACGCGAGGGAAGAGATCGATGCCGAGCGGGTGATTAGTTTTAAGCCTTGCCGAAAGCCGGTTGGAGCGCGTACACTCTTTTATTGCAAGACAAGCTGACCCACTAAGCGCAGGGGCCCTGTCTTGATCGCTTTTATTCAGGCTCTTGACAAAATTTTCAGCCGAGGAAATGAAGATGAGAAAGCAATATCTTTTGTCTGTGATTCTCGTTGTTCTGGGATTGGCGGTCGGTTGTTCCAGCAATGAAGCGCCAAAGGATGTAGCTGCCCCTAGTGCTGGCGCAAATCTCAAGCCAGCAATCGACAGCATAACTGCCGGAGATCTGATGAAGCACATCCAGGTGCTGGCATCCGATGAGTACGAGGGCCGCGCGCCTGGAACCAGAGGCGAAGAGCTGACGGTCGCTTATCTAATAGAACAATTCAAAAAGCTCGGCCTCAAGCCGGGCAATCCGGATGGCACTTATATCCAGCAGGTGCCCCTGGTTGGTTTCACCGCTCAGCCTACTGCCTCGTTTACTTCCGCAAGCAAGAAGATCGACCTTAAATTCACCGATGACTATGTCGCGGTATCTCGCCGATTCGTGCCCGAAGTGAAGATAGAAAATTCTGACATAGTCTTTGTCGGCTACGGAGTGGTCGCGCCTGAATATGGCTGGGATGATTACAAAGGAGTCGATGTCAAGGGCAAGACGATTGTGATGCTCATCAACGATCCGGCAATACCCGACGCCAGTGATCCATCGAAACTCGATGAGAAGATGTTCAATGGCAAAGCGATGACCTACTATGGCCGCTGGACCTACAAATACGAGATCGCTTCAGAGAAGGGAGCAGCAGCAGCCGTTATTGTTCACGAGACCGGCCCCGCCGGTTACCCTTACGCAGTGGTCTCAGGCAGTTGGGGGCGCGAGAATTTCGACATCAAGAAACCGGATAACAATATGGGCCGCGTGGCAGTCGAAGCCTGGATCACGCTTGATAAAGCCAAAGAGCTATTCGCAATGGGCGGGCAAGATTTCGAGGCGCTCAAGAAAGCAGCTATCAGTAAAGAGTTCAAACCTGTTCCACTCAACGCCAGAGCCAACTTCGCCATCAAGAATAGGCTGCGCGAAGTGCAGTCGAAGAATGTCATTGCCAAGATCGAAGGCAGCGACCCCAAACTGAAAGATGAATATGTCATCTACACTGCGCATTGGGATCATCTGGGAAAGGATGAGAAGCTGAAGGGAGATCAGATATTCAATGGGGCCCTCGATAATGCTTCCGGCACAGCAGCGCTGCTTGAACTCGCCGAAGCTTATACCAAGCTGCCCGCGCCGCCGAAGCGATCTATTCTCTTCCTGGCAGTGACGGCTGAAGAGAAGGGGTTGCTGGGCGCGAAGTATACGGCTGAAAATCCGCTCTATCCGCTGGCGAAGACTCTTGCCAATATCAATATAGATGGAATCAATCAGTGGGGGCGAACGAAGGATATTATTGTCGTTGGCCTGGGCAATTCAACTCTCGATGATATATTGACGGAAGCGGCGCGAGCGCAGGGGCGCGTGGTCAAGCCTGACGCCGAGCCTGAGAAAGGCTACTACTACCGCTCAGATCATTTTGAGTTCGCCAAGCAAGGGGTCCCCGCTCTCTACACCGATTCAGGCGAGGAGTTCATCGGCAAGCCCGAAGGGTATTCCAAGCAGAAACGCGATGAGTACACGGAGAAGGATTATCATAAGGTTTCGGATGAGGTGAAACCGGATTGGGATCTGGCGGGCGCAGTAGAAGACCTTGCCTTGCTCTTTCAAGTAGGCTACCGGGTGGCGCAAGGGGACAAGTACCCTGAGTGGAAGCCGGGCACAGAGTTCAAAGCCAAGCGCGAAGAGATGTTGAAATCGGCAGCCGGTAAGTCGTAGCGGTTTATATTGGCGTTATTTTCCTAGAGCTTCTTATACTGTTTGAAGTTCGATTACGAACTCATTTTGGTCCAAGCCCGGGTCGTAAGGCGCTCAGGGTCGCTTCCCAATGGTCCGATTCCAAACTAAAGGGTTAGTTCGGGCGCGAGAGCGCCCTCAAAACAGATTCATTTTGAGGGCCAAATACTTCGGGCGTGCAACGCCCTCAAAACCGCCCGAAGTTCCTGCGCCCCCAAAATAGATTAAAGTAAGAGATGTTTTGAGGGCGCTTACTTTAATCTGTTTTGAGGGCGCTTACTTTAATCTGTTTTGAGGGCGCTTACTTTAGTCTGTTCTGAGGGCGCTTACTTTAGTCTGTTCTGAGGGCGCTTACTTTAGTCTGTTCTGAGGGCGCTTACTTTAGTCTGTTCTGAGGGCGCTTACTTTAATCTGTTTTGAGGGCGCTTGGCGCCCGAATAATACTGTTTGAAGTTTGATTACGAACTCATTTTGGTCCAAGCCCGGGTCGTAAGGCGCTCAGGGCCGTTTCCCAATGGTCCGATTCCAAACTAAAGGGTTAGTTCGGGCGCGAGAGCGCCCTCAAAACAGATTCATTTTGAGGGCCAAATACTTCGGGCGTGCAACGCCCTCAAAACCGCCCGAAGTTCTTGCGCCCCCAAAATAGATTAAAGTAAGAGATGTTTAGAGGGCGAGCGATACAGCTTTTAGGGCGCGCTCCTGGAGAAGATGCGCGGCGCTCCCGCGAGCAGACCTAGCGCAAGAACGGCGAGCAACGTCGCTGATGGTACCGCGCCCAGGCTTGTGCCGATCAACGGGATGCGCGCCAGCGAGATTATCTGAGATAGTCCCAGCGAAACCAGCAAAGCCCACCAGGCCCACCTCTCGCCGCGGCGATAGGGGCCCAGCACAATCCAGGCAGATAAAATAGCGTAGGCGAGCGCCCAGGTAGCTGCCGTCACGCGCCTGCCTCTAGTAGCTGTGACCGCTTCTTCGCTTACTGCTCGCAGGTGTTCCAGCGTGGTGCTGCTTGCCAGTTGATCATTCTGGCCGGAGAAAGCTACCCAGGCTGAGGCCAGAGAGAAGAAGGCGAGAGCAATTGTCAATATCAACAGAAGGATCCAGCTTGCGGTGAACAGTTTTGAGCCTTTCATGTATGCTCCTTCGGTAAATGAGATTCCAGATTAAACGATGGATCAGTGGCGAATTACGTTTAACGCTGTACTGCAATTGTGACGCCGCTTACTTCGGGCGCTATGGTGCCCCCCAGGACAATTCTTTTAAAATTATTTGGGGTCACCCGGCATCTGAACAGGCTGCCTGTGAAGCTATGATATATTGCAACTAGCTCTTCTTGTCCCCGTCCTTTGGCTCAATATAGCTCTTGCGATGTTGCACAACAAGGCGCTTATTGTCGGGCTGGCCATCTCCATCAACATCTACAAACAATTCAATTTTGCGGCGCTTGCCCTGGCGGCGCGTATTGGTCGGGCTATAAGCGAGGCTATATTGATTGCGCAGCATTGCTGAAAACGATTCAAGCACTGTAGGGATCTCGCCCGGGAAAGTCACTGCTTCGTACTTCCCTCCGGTTGAATCGGCGAATGTGCGCAGAGTATTTTGCGCCTGCAACATGGTCATGCGAAATTCCGCTGGCAGATAGGCTTCGTATTTTTTAAAGAAGAGATTGCCGGTGCCAATCACGTATATAGGGACGCCGGAATTCTCAACGATCTTGCGCGCCTGATCGTAATTGATCTTGCTGAAGGTATCGATTCCTGATGCTACCAGCAATATAGCAGTGTGCCCTTCGACCTCCTGCAAACCTGCGTACTCCGCCTTCTCTTCTTTGCTGTCTTCAAGCACTACTGCATCGCCGACGCCGCCGCGCAAGACAAAGGCAAGAGCATCAAACAGGTTAGTCTCGCTGAAAGCGGGGTTGTTGCGCAGCAGCAGATTGACGGCAGCGAAGAGCCTTTGTGGATCATCGGTGAAGTCTACGATTGGGGTCGGGCGGATATCGAAAGCTACAATCGAAATCCAGTCTTTGGGTTTGACGAACCTGCTGACGAAATAGATAGCCGGGCGCAGCACTTCATCGCGTCCCCATTCCCACCAGTTGCCGCTGAGCTGATCGGTGAGCTTGCTGTACTCAAGCAGGAGGACCATTGTCACCGGCTGCTCGGTAGCGGCGAAGTTGCTGATCTCCTGTTTGACGCCATCTTCGAAGATTTGAAAATTCTCTTTCTTGAGCCCGCTATAGATGCGCCCTGACTTTTTGTCATACACAACTGCTTCGACATTCACAACCTGAGTAGCGATCTTGACGATGTCGCCGCTCTGGGCATCAACTTGATCTGACCGCCGTCTGGGGCCGGGGCGCGTGCTTGCGGGCGGCTGGCCTGGTTGCCCCGACTCGGCCGGTTGAGTGGTAGGCTGCTCAGGAGGGAGCTGCTTCTTCTCTCGCGGCAGAGGATTATTTCTTCGCCCCGATTGCCAGTAGCTGACAGAACTGTTGCCGGAAGCAGCGTTATCTGAAAGCCCAGTGAAACTGATAAAAGTCAATGTGACAACAACAAGCAAAACCAGGCTGGCTCTTCTTTTCATGTCGCTTCACCTCGCTGAAAAATAATAGCACTTGTGTAACCCCATTACAATGAGCATCAGAATAAGCTCATTGTCCTGTAGATGCCGCTGAGTTTGTCATTTATCCATTGCTCGTAGAGTACTCCTACAAGTATAATCTCGCAGAGCTTGGGAATTAATCCTGCAATTTCATTGTTAGTGATTCGTTCAATCGGTGCTTGCTGATAACAGATGCGCTGCCGGTTGTCTATTGCTGATAGCTCTTTATCAGCGGCCAAGGACAATGGACAAGATCAGAAAACCTCTTGTCAGATGAGGAATTATGGTGCTAGACTTTGCAATCATGGCGCTGGATTTTACAGTCAACCGAGTGTCTAATAGCCCGCCAATTAGGAAGGCATCGCTTAAGTGTAAGCGAAGAGTTTTGTAGAGTTGAGGTGGTTTTTTATGCCAGAAGAGAGATCGACTTCCAGGCTAAGCTTCTGGGGTCTCGTTGGGATCGCAGCCATTGGACTTGCAGTCTATGTATTTCTGCAATACGGGATGGCGCTTGCTCTGTTTGAATTAGCTACTGTTGTAATGAGCATCTTCTTGCTTATAGTCTCATTCGACTTCGGAATCAAACAAAAGAGCGGCAATGACAGTGATGGGGGTGGCAATCCGCAAAATAAGATTAAACCGAATCCTGAAGTGAAAACGTCTAATAGAAAGAAGAAGACAAAGGAACGTGAGCCTGTAAACGTCTAACAGCTAGACTGGATGGAGAATACCTCCTTCAGAGTGATTACAGGAGGCCGAATATGAAATTTTGCGAGAATTGTGCCAATCAATATGGGGATGAATTCATGTTTTGCCCGCAGGACGCAACGACTCTCAAGCCAATAAGAGAGCCTCAAGCAAAACCTACGGAAACGATTAGAGACGCCGGCAAGGCTGATGATGACTTGAAGATCGGTTTCATGCTCGATCAGGAGCCATTGCTGCTGAGGTTCTGGCGGAGTCTTGCCGCTGCTCTGGGCGATTTCTTTAAAGATCCTCGTGCATTCATACGCCAGACATTCATCGGCACTTATGATAGTGGTCTTGAACAGGCATCTCTCCCTGTGAGATTATGGGGGGGACTGTCAGGCGCCATCGTTGAATTCAGGCATAATCCGAAGGCGTTCCTTGTCGAAACATTTGCGCGAGATGCTCAGGGGCGCAAACGCAAGAGGCTGATGCGAGCTGGCATCGCCCTGGCTGTCAGCACTTATGCCATCATACTGGTATTTATTGGCACGGCCCACTTGAGGCGGCCAGGCGCTCAGGCAGCAGATGAGCAAGAGACTGCTCAGATAATCAACCTCGCTCCACTCAGCCCCATTCAGCCGATAAAAGCGCCTAAAGCAGAGAAGAAAGCATCGGGCGGCGGCGGTGGCGGCGCGAGAGAAAAGACCCCTCCCTCAAGAGGGAGATTGCCTATTGCCACTTTGACTCCTCCAATAGTCGCGCCGACAACCAAGCCATCTCCGATAGAACATCCTTCACTTCCGGTTGCGCCAACTATTCAGGTGCAGCCTGAGCTTGTGCCCCCACAACCGGCTAATATGCCGCTGGGTCTGCCTAATGGAGTAATAGGGCCCCCAAGCGATGGTCCGGGATCAGGCAAAGGAATAGGATCGGGCAAAGGCGGAGGAGTGGGCTCGGGTGATGGAACAGGACTTGGCCCAGGCAGAGGGTTCAACACCGGAGGTGGTGATGCTGGCATTGGTGGAGGGGACATTGGAATTCCCGACGTCAAGCCACAGGTGCTTTCCTGGCCCAAACCCAAATATACTGAAGAAGCGAGAAAAGAGAAGATTCAAGGCAAGGTCTTCCTGAGCGTTGTCTTTGGGGCGGACGGTCGCATTAGAGATATTAAAGTAGTCAGGGGCCTGGGCTATGGCCTTGATGAACAGGCGATAATCGCCGCGCAACAGATTAAGTTCATACCTGGCACGAGGAATGGGCAGCCCATCAGCGTGAGGCAAAGAATCGAAGTAGAATTCAGGTTGCTGTGATAATGTTCCCGCGTTAAACTTTGCTCACTGACGGTTTTGCCTATCATGCGAGACCGTCAGCGCAAAGGGAGCCGAAAAAATCGGGAACGGGTTTTTATGCGCGAGGCTCCAATTTTCGATCCATTTCTTAATAGTGACCCTATTCTCCTCAGGTTATGGCGGGAGATCAGTTCCACTACTTCCGAATTCATCAATGATCCGCGCCGCTTCATCATCGAAGCCTTCTCCGGTGAGGCAGGGCAAGAGAAGCGGCGCAAACTTTTAATGCTGGGCCTGTGCTTTGCCGCTGTCTTTTATCTGATCGCTATTATCTCGCTTCAAATCTTACAGCAACATTATCCACTGACCAACTCTGTGGTTGAAGCAAGTGATGCCGGCAGGTCTTCAAGCAATGTAGAAGTTGTTCGCCTTCTATCACCGTCTCTCCCTGGCTCCTCTGCAAATGGGGCCAGAGGAAATGGCGGTGGTGGAGGGGGCGGGCGACAGGAACAGTCTCCGGCCTCCAAAGGGCGATTGCCGATTGCATCTTTGGGGCCCCAGATACTGCCTCCCAGCCCGCATCCATCGACTGTGCCGAATCCTTCTTTGCCTGTGGCTCCGACAATATCGATGGATCCGCGATTGCTGCCGCCGCAGCCGATAGACCAGCCTGTAGGGTTGCCAGCGGGAGCTAGTGGGCCCCCATCGTCAGGACCGGGGATGGGCGGCGGAATCGGCGCCGGTGCAGGAACAGGAGTCGGTCAGGGAAAAGGAACGGGGATTGGGCCGGGGACCGGCGCAGGAATCGGTTCAGGGCGTGGCCGCAACATCGGCGATAAAGATTCCGCAGCCAGCACAGGCGCGGGCGATATAGTCTACACATCGGGCTCCGGGATTACATTGCCGAAGATACTCTATAAAGTAAAGCCACAGGTTACGGAAGAGGCGATCAAGCATCGCGTGCAGGGCAATGTAGTTTTGATGGCCGTCTTTCGCGCAGATGGTCAGCTTTCAGATATTCGCGTAATCCAGAGCCTCGGCTACGGCCTTGATGAAGAGGCGATAAAGGCGGCTATGCAGATCAAGTTTATCCCGGCTACTAAGAACGGCGAGCCAATCAACTTTCGCGGCCAGATCACGTTCCCGTTCACTCTGGGGGCCAATTGAGATAGCGCAAATCTTAATCTATCTCTCCTCAGAAAACAGAAGGCAGGCGGGCAGGCTTCTTCCAACTGCGCTGTTCTCATTGTTTCTGGGCGTCGTCGAAGACGACATGAATGACTCCTCAGAAAATACTCCGGGAGCGCCGCGACGAGAGAGGGTGGCGCTGCCTTGCCTGCTCAGCCTTGCACTAGCTGGCAAGGCGCGCCTCGCAAGGAGACTAGTGCCCCCAGGCTTTTCATTGTTTCTCTTGCATTGTCGCCGACAACATGAAAGACTTCTCAGAATTTGGGATTGCCTTAGTACGTGTTTAGCGCGGTTGTAAGTTATGCGGCTGTGGCCGCTACCTGTGTGCGGCGAGTCTGCGGACTTGCCGGGAGTCTGCTTCTTATATCCTTTAGCGGCTAAGGAGGCTGTTCCTGTCCACGCTAAACACATATATTTGAGACTATTCCAGATTTATATCAAGCTACGGAAGAGGCTGAGAGATCACATCAGCCAGCATTGATTAAGAGACAATCGGAGGAATATCTATGTCAAAAGCTGCGGTTGCGGGTGAAGACAGGTCTACAGGTTTTGTTCGAGGATTAGGGCTGCTGGATTCAACCATGATGGTTGCTGGCTCAATGATCGGTTCGGGCATTTTCATCGTCTCAGCCGATATTGCACGCCAGGTCGGTTCGCCCGGATGGCTGCTGATGGTCTGGCTTATTACCGGCCTACTCACGATCACAGCGGCGCTCAGCTATGGTGAACTGGCTGCAATGATGCCCAGGGCCGGGGGGCAATATGTCTATCTGCGCGAGGCATTCTCGCCGTTCTGGGGGTTTCTCTACGGTTGGACATTATTCCTGGTGATTCAGACCGGGACGATAGCAGCAGTTGCTGTGGGTTTTGGCCGCTATCTCGGCGTTCTCTGGCCGACGATCTCTGAGCAGCAATACATTATCGAGCCGATCCAGATCGGCTCTAAATATGCTATTTCGCTTTCTACTGCGCAGCTTGTGGGTGTGCTCATGATAGTGTTCCTCACTTGGATGAATACGCGCGGGTTGAAGCTCGGCAAGATTGTGCAGAATGTCTTTACCATTGCCAAGACCGGCGCGCTATTTGCCCTGATAGTGCTAGGAGTTATTGTTGGCTGGAGCGCTGCAGCGGTCAGCAGCAACTTCAATGATTTCTGGGCGGTGCGCAGCCAAAACCTTCAGGAGGTTGGTCCAGGGTTGACGGCGATAACTGCTTTCGGACTATTTGTTGCTATTTGCGTTGCGCAGACCAACTCGCTCTTCGCAGCCGACGCCTGGAATAACATCACCTTCACAGCCGGTGAGGTTAAGGAGCCGCGACGCAATATTCCGCTATCGCTTGCCTTCGGCACGTTTCTGGTTATCGGGTTGTACCTGTTAGCCAATGTTGCTTATCTTGTTAGTCTGCCATTCGAGACGATTCAAACTGCTCCCAGCGATCGTGTAGCGGCTCTGACGGCTGATGTGATCTTTCCCGGCTCAGGCCCCACGATTATGGCAGTAGCAATTATGATCTCGATCTTTGGTTGCAACAACGGGCTGATCCTGGCCGGGGCGCGGGCTTACTATGCAATGGCGCGCGATGGGTTGTTCTTCCAATCGGTAGGACTGCTCAACAATAAGCATGTGCCGGCCTGGGGGCTGGTCATTCAAGGCGTCTGGGCAGCATTCTTAGTGTTGCCACGGACGGTCAAAGGGGTTGACAGCGCCGGACAGGTAATCTACGGCAGCCTCTACAATGATCTTCTCACCTATGTCATTTCGGCGGCCTTGATCTTCTACATCCTGACGATCTACGGCATATTTCGCTTGCGCCAGAAGCGCCCCGAAGTTGAGCGGCCCTATCGCGCTTTTGGTTATCCGATAGTCCCCCTGTTCTACATGCTTGGCGCAGGCGTGATTCTGGTGGTGCTCTTTGTTTATCAACGAGCGACAACCTGGCCCGGACTGGTGATTATTGCGACCGGCATCCCCGTTTATCTTATCTGGCGTCGGGTTGGTGTGCCGCTGATCGAGGCGGAAGCAGCGGAAGAAGCGTAATATGATTGACTGGCGGCAAGGATGCGGTTAGAGTGTACCGGCAAGCCCATTTCTACTTCGTCTTTGGTTTGCAAATATCACCACTACAAATACGGGAGGGAATGAATGCCACTTTTTGCAACTAAATCGATTGAATTGATCAAGGCTGAGGCGGAGGCTTCAGGGGAACAGAGTCTCAAGCGGGTGCTGGGGCCGGTTAATCTTGTTACTCTGGGAATCGGAGCAATTATTGGAACAGGCATTTTTGTCTTGACTGGTCAAGCAGCCGCAACTTATGCTGGGCCAGCCATTGTGATCTCAATGGTGCTGGCTGGTCTGGCCAGTGCGCTGGCAGGTCTCTGCTATGCCGAATTTGCTTCAACTGTGCCGATTGCCGGATCGGCTTATACTTACGGCTATGCCACGCTGGGCGAATTTATCGCCTGGATCATCGGTTGGGATTTGATTCTTGAGTATGCGCTGGGAGCAGCTACTGTTGCTGTAGGTTGGTCCGGCTACCTGGTCAGTATTCTGCACGACATCGGTATAAATTTTCCCGCCGCGCTCAGCGCCGCGCCGGGCACAGTGGTTCAGACCGATGCCGGTCCGGTAACTGCGATCTTCAATCTTCCTGCTGTAATTGTCACCGTCGCTGTTACAGTTTTACTGGTCATTGGTATTAAGGAATCAGCCAATGTCAATGCTGCTATCGTGATTATTAAGGTTGCGGTAGTGCTGGCTGTAATTATCTGCGGCGCGGCATTCATAAATACTGCCAACTGGAAGCCGTTTATTCCGGCCAATACCGGCAATTTCGGCGAGTTCGGCTGGAGCGGGATTTTGCGCGGCGCGGGTGTAATCTTCTTTGCTTATATCGGTTTCGATGCTGTTTCAACGGCGGCGCAGGAATCGAGAAATCCTCAGAAAGATATGCCCATTGGCATTCTCGGATCGCTGGCCATTTGCACAGTTCTGTATGTGCTCGTTTCCGGCGTGATGGTCGGGCTTGTGCCATACAAAGAGCTGGGCGTCTCTGCGCCGATGGCTGTGGCAATAGATGCTGCGCGGGCGCAAGCTGCGGGAACCGCCTGGGTCGGGGTAATGAACTTGATGCCTGTGATTGTGAAGCTGGGCGCTCTGGCCGGCCTCAGCTCGGTTATGGTGGTGATGATTTTGGGTCAACCACGCATCTTCTTTTCAATGGCCAATGATGGGCTGCTCCCTGCCTGGGCAAAGAAAGTGCACCCCAGGTTCAGAACACCTTATATTACCACTATAGTAACCGGCGCTGCTGTTGCCATTGCTGCTGCCTTCACGCCTATTGGCATTCTCGGCGAGTTGGTCAGCATCGGTACCCTGATGGCTTTCGTAATTGTCTCTATCGGTGTCATCTTCCTGCGGTATCAGCGTCCGGAGCTTGAGCGACCGTTTAAGACTCCATTCGTACCGTTCGTCCCTATTCTGTCTGCTATTGTTAGTTTGGCGCTGATGTTGGGCTTGCGCAGAGAGACGTGGGAGCGATTGATCATCTGGATGGCGATCGGTCTAATTGTATACTTCTTGTATGGTTATCGCCATAGCTTAATCCAGAGAGGCGAAGCAGTAGCCAATCCCAAGTAAGCGACATTGCTTACCAGGACCGAGTTCTATAGCTCTTTGGGAAGAACAGTTTCTCAGTTCCGGCGGTTTTGATGTCGCCCGCCGCCCGAAGTTATTGCGCTGGCAAAACAGATTTAAGATAAGGCTGTTTTGATGTCGCGCTGGCGGAACAGATAGTAACCTTTTTCTTGAGCTTTGTAGTCTCAGGAAAGAACAGATGCACCGGCTTTTTATTAATTGCGACCGTCTGGTCGCCTTTTCTTTATATGCAGCGGGCAGGGCAAAGGATCTCAGCAACTGGCCGTGTGATATAATGCCGTTACCAGGGGCAAAGCTTTATGACCAGGCCTTTTCCCGGCATGGACCCTTACATTGAACATCCCGCCTGGTGGCCAAGCGTCCATCAGCGGATGATTACTTATATCGCCGATGCAAGGACGAGAACTCTATTTGACCAAGCGACGTGAAGTGCTCAACAGCGAGACTCACCTGTTGGAAATCGATCTGTTGCGAAAAGACGCGCATACGGTTGCTGCGCCTTATGGAGCATTGCGTCGTCAGGGGCGATGGGATTATCTTATCTGGTTGCATCGCGGCGGCCAGGGCGAGCGTTACGAAGTCTGGGGACGGACTATCCGAGAACGGTTGCCGCGCATCAGCGCCGAGTGGGCTAATGCTTGCTCAAGGAAAGGGGACTGAAATAAGGATCTAATAGTTGAACTATGGACGAAAAGTATTTTCCCAAAGAGATTGAACAGAAATGGCAGAAGCGATGGGCTGATGAGCAAGTATTTAAGTCGGAAATAAGACCCGACCAAAAGAAATACTACTGTCTTGAGATGCTCCCTTACCCTTCAGGCCGAATTCACATGGGGCATGTACGCAACTACTCTATTGGCGATGCCATTGCGCGGTTTCGCCGTATGCGCGGATACAATGTCCTTTATACAATGGGCTGGGATGCATTTGGGCTTCCGGCAGAGAATGCCGCTATCAAGAACAATGAGCAGCCGGAGAAGTGGACCCTGGAAAACATTGATTACATGCGCAGCCAGCTCAAACGTATGGGCTATAGCTACGACTGGTCGCGCGAGATAGCTTCCTGCTCGCCCGACTATTATCGCTGGAATCAATGGTTCTTCATCAAGATGTATCAGCGCGGGCTGGCCTACAAGAAGAAATCGGTCGCCAACTGGTGCCCTGAGTGCCAGACGGTGCTGGCTAATGAGCAAGCCGAAGGCGGAGTCTGCTGGCGGCACGAGACTACTCGCGTTATTCAAAAGGAGCTGGATCAATGGTTCCTGCGCATCACAGACTATGCTGATGAATTGTTAGCAGGTTTAGACGAGCTTGAAGGCGGCTGGCCTGAGCGGGTGCTCACAATGCAGCGCAACTGGATAGGCAAGAGCGAGGGCGCCAGAGTTGACTTTCCTATCAAGGGATCGAACGAGAAGCTTTCCATCTTCACCACTCGCATTGATACTATTTACGGCGCTAATGCGATGGTGCTCGCGCCTGAGCATCCGCTCCTGCCAAAGCTGGTTGAAGGTTCGCCAAATCGAGACCGAGTGCTCTCCTTTGCCGAAGCGTTGAAGAAGCAGAGCCGAGAGGAGCGCGCTGCGGCTGAACTCAAGAAAGAGGGCATTGCCACCGGCGCATACGCTATCAATCCATTCAATGGCGAAGAGCTTCCCGTCTGGGTCGCCAATTTTATTCTGATGGAATATGGCACAGGCGCGATAATGTGCGTGCCCGGCCACGATCAGCGCGACTTTGACTTCTCTTGCCAGTACGGTCTGCCTGTTCGCCAGGTGATTGCGCCGCTGGATGACAGCGGCAATCCGATAATCTTTGAGGAGCAGAAAGAAGCCTTTCCCGGCGAAGGAGTGATGATCAATTCAGGCCGGTGGAACGGATTGCCCTGGCGCGAAGCGAATAAGAAGATGACCGAGTTTGCGGCAGAGCATGGTTTTGGCCAATGGACGGTTCAATTCAAGATCAGAGATTGGGGCATCTCGCGCCAGCGTTACTGGGGCACCCCTATTCCGATTATCTACTGCGATAGGTGCGGCGCGGTAACTGTGCCTGAAGATCAGCTTCCGGTCGAGCTGCCGAAAAACGTCCACATCACCGGCATGGGGGGCTCGCCTCTGGCGCAAGTGGAAGAGTTTGTCAACACCAGTTGTCCTCAGTGTGGGGGCGCGGCCCGACGGGATACCGATACGATGGACACTTTCGTCGATTCTAACTGGTACTACTTCCGCTACTGCGACCCGCGCAACGACAGGGCCCCCTTCGATCGGGATAAGGTTGAATACTGGATGCCGGTCGATCAATATATCGGCGGCATCGAGCATGCCGTGCTGCATCTGATCTACACGCGATTCTGGACAAAGGTGATGCGCGATCTGGGATTGAACAGCTTCTCCGAGCCGGTCAAGCGATTGCTGACTCAAGGCATGGTCTGCATGTACAGCGAAAAGACCGGGCGCTCGGAGAAGATGTCGAAATCGCTCGGGAACACTGTGGACCCTGATGAGATGGTAGAACTGTTCGGCGCAGACGCAGTCCGCGTCTACATGCTCTTCACTGCTCCGCCGGAGAAGGATGTAGACTGGCAGTTCAAGAAGGATGAGCACGGCAACGTCGAATATCCCGGCGTCGAGGGGGCCCATCGCTTCCTCGCCAGAGTCCATCGCATCGTCTGGAAATGGCATAAACATCTGGCGGAGTTTAATCGCAAGGCAGATGAGCTGGAGTTTAATGACGCTCAGCGGCGGTTGCGGCGCAAGACTCATCAGACGATCAAGCGCGTTGCGGCGGACTTTGAAGAGCGATTGCATTTCAACACTATGATTGCCGCGCTGATGGAGTTGACCAATGAGATATATGACTTCGATACTCGGCTGGGCAAAGTAGAGAGAGCTTCGGAGGCAGATGTCTTTGCCTTAAAAGAGGCGATAGAGAACCTGACATTGATGCTTGGCCTATTCGCTCCTCATGTGGCGGAGGAGATGTGGGAAGGGCTGGGGCGCCGCGAGATGCTGGCGCGGGCTCAATGGCCGGAATACAATGAAGAGCTGGCGCGCGAGGAGTCGCTGGAGATCCCGGTGCAGGTTAATGGAAAACTGCGCGGGCGAGTTCAAGTGAGCATTGATGCCAGCGATGAGGAGATTAAATCGGCGGCGCTGGCCGATGGCAAGGTGCTCTCGTTCACTCAAGGGAAGGATATTGTGAAGGTGATTGTTGTGCCCAGGAAGCTGGTGAATATTGTTGTAAGGTGAAAGAATGGCGACTAATAAGTGAGTTAGTCTAAGTAATGGAAAAGAAACTCGTCTCTGAATATACTGTTCTCGTGAAACCGACGGTCTACATTGAGACAACAATCATTAGCTACTTGACTGCAAGACTGAGCAGAAACCTGATTGTGGCGGCCCATCAGCAGCTTACAGTTGAGTGGTGGGAAGATGTGCGCCCCAAATTAGAGTGCTTTATTTCTCCGTTTGTGATTCAAGAAGTATCAAGAGGAGATAAAGCTGCGTCCCAAAAACGTATTGAGGTTATTTCAAGTCTTCCTATTTTAGAATTGAACGATGAGATACGGGAACTAGCCTTTAAATACTTTGAGGCTATTGATATTCCAGAAAAAGCCAGAATAGACGCCTTTCATCTTGCCATTGCAGTCTGGCATAGGATTGATTATCTGCTCAGTTGGAACTGTAGGCATATCGCAAGTGGTCGTGTGCGGAAAATCCTCCGAGAAATTAATGATAATCTTGGTATCCATACACCAGTGATATGCACTCCAGAGGAACTTATGGAGGTATAGTATGTTGAAAGATCCTATTGTAGAAGAGGTTCGTAAGGTTCGGCGCGATATAGAAGAAGAGTGCGAAGGTAGCTTTGAAAGGATCTTTGCAGAGGCGATTGAGATCCAGAGAAGGTATGCTGGCAAGCTTGTATCTCGCCCATTACATTTGCCAGAGGAGAGAGAAGTAGCGCCTGGCTTGAACCATTCCTAAAACTGCTTGGCGAGTAAAATACCAATATGCTCAGGGCCAACGGTCTCAGGAGAGACGCTAACATAGTTGGAAAGAGAGGATTGATGAATGCGCTTGTTTCTTGCTATAGGTCGGATCGCGCTCTTGAGCTTCAAGGGAATAGCGATTCTCCTTATTTTGACCTCCATTTTAAGCGGCTGTGGCTACAGGCGAATAGGCTCAGGCGCCAGTCTGCCTGTGCACATCCACACAATAGCGATCCCTACTTTTCAAAACACAAGCCTGCGCTATAAAGTCGAGCAGCGATTCACAGCGGCAGTGATAGATGAGTTCTTGCGCCGGGCGCGATCACTTCGCATTACTTCAGATCCGGCAGGCGCCGATGCCGTGCTGACAGGCACTATCAAGCATGTCTACAGGGCCGGTGGGATACTCGATAATACTGGCCGCAACCGCGTCTTCGAGGTAGTAATAGTCCTGGGTGTGACTATGCGCGATGTCAAGAACAAGAAAGTTATGTTTGACAATCAGGGGTTTGTCTTCAAAGGCGAGTATGAACTATCAGACGATCCTGTCTCATTCTTCAATGAAGATGATCCGGCAGTAGATCGCATCGCGCGCGATTTTGCGCAAAGCCTGGTGACAACGATACTGGATGGAATATAAACTTCTCCTCAGAAAACAGTAGGCAGTAGGCAGAAGGCAGTAGGCAGGCGCTCCTTCTTCCAACTGCGCTGTTCTCATTGTTTCCGGGCGTTGTCGCCGACCGTCTGAAACTCCTTAGAAAATGTACAGCAACCTGTCAGGTTGCTGATAGTGCGCGACTATCAGCAACCTGACAGGTTGCTGTACATCGCATTTTCATCATTTCTGGGCGTCGTCGAAGACGACATGGATGACTCCTATGAAAATAGCCTAGGAGCGCCTCTCATCCTTGCCTGCCATATTGCGCTAGAGTGCAAGCAGGCAGGGATGAGAGGCGCTCCCAGAATTTTCATCATTTCTTTCGCGTCGCGCCAGTCGCCTGAAGAACTTCTATGAGCAGAAAGCGCCCCGGTGGAATCACGCCTGATGAACTGGAGAAAGCGATAAAATCCGGTCGCATAGATCCGCTCTACCTCTTTCTGGGAGAAGAGCTTTATCTGAAACAGCGCGCTTTGAAGATGCTCATCTCCACAGTTGATGAAGCAAGCCGCAGCTTCAATGTAGATTTCTTCTCCATCGGGCAATCGGGCATAAATGCAGCTATTTCGACGGCGCGCCAACTGCCTATGGTTTCGCCGCGCCGCATTGTTGTCATCCGCGACTTCGATAAACTCAGCGAATATGATCAAGAGACTTTGGAAGAGTACCTCAAGCGCCCGGTTGAAACCTCCTGCGTTATCTTTGAAGCCGAATCGCTAGACCAGCGCCGGCGCATATCGACTGCGCTCGTCAAAAGCTGCGCCGTTGTCAGTTTCAACCCCCTGTCTGAAAAAGAGCTTCAGCAGTGGGTAGAGAACTACCTGCGCGAGATAGGCTGCTCGATTGAAACCAATGCGCTGGGGGCCCTGATAGGGCTGGTAGGCACGGAACTCATTAACATCACGCGAGAGCTTGACAAGCTGGTAACTTATGTTGGGCGAGTGCGAAGAATCACTTTCCCTGATGTTGAGGCTCTAGTTGTGCGCTTGCGTCAGCATTCCAACTTTGAGTTAGGCGATGCGATACTGGCAGGCGAGCGGAAGCGCGCGCTCAAGTTGCTTCATCGCCAGCTTGAAGATGGGTCTGAGCCGGTGGCTATAGTTGGAATGCTGGCCTACAGCTATCGCCGCATGCTAATAGCCAAGCAGATGATGGCGCGGCATGTTCTACGGGATGAGATAGCGCGCGAGATTCGTATGTCCCCCTATCAGGTTTCAAATTACCTTGCCCAGGTTCGACAGATAGAGCTGGATAGAATTCTCTTCGGCATACAACGCATATCAGAAGTAGACCTGGCCATCAAGACATCCCTGGCCACACCCAGATTGCAACTGGAATTCCTGATATGCGAGCTTACATCTGGCAGATAATCTTTGATGCGTCGCCCACTTCAAGGCGGCGATTAATTCGGCATATCTCTTCTGCTCATGGGTCAAGCAAAGGACACACGATTTTGGCCAGCTCCATCTCCAGGCGAGTAGTTTCTTTGCCATCTTTCGCTTCGATGATGCGCGTCGCAGTATCTTGCAGAAGCGACTGAGTTGGAGTCGCTGATAGAAGCGAGAGAAACAAAATAGATGCCATTGAAGCTTTCGATCATCTCTGATGCCGCTTGCAGGCCCAGATGAGTCTTGCCAGAGCCGCCCGGCCCGATTAATGTGATCAAGCGCGCATCATCTCTTAGTACCTTCTCTTTTACAGCAGCAATATCTCTATCACGCCCGATAATCGGTAGCCATATTTAGGAACCGTTTTAATGAACTGGCAATTGGATGAGCCATCACTCAAAGCTTTTCTGAGTATGGAGATGTTCTTGGTCAAACTGCCTTCTTCAACGAAGGAGTCGGGCCAGATTGCTGTCATCAATTCTTCTTTTTCAACCAGTCGTCCTGAATTCTTTACAAGCACAAGCAATATCTCAAACGCTTTCGGACTGAGTCGCACCGTCCTGTTGTCGCGGAGCAGAAGGCGCTCGGATGGGTCTAGGCGATAGCGGTCAAACAGATAGACACATTTCGATCGGTTGCTCATAGAGTGGCTCCTCAGGAAATACTCTGGGAGCGCCGCGACGAGAGAGGGTGGCGCTGCCTTGCCTGCTCAGCCTTGCACTACCTGGCAAGGCGGGCCTCTCAAGGAAACTAGCGCGACGAGAGAGGGCACATCGAGGCTTTTCATTGTTTCTAGTGGACTGTAGCATAAGTTTTTGTACAAATTACTTTAGAAATCACCTGTGAAAACGTAGTTGGCTGCAACACGATATATAACATTACTTTTGCTACAGTCCACTAGGCATCGTTATTGACGACATGAAAAACATCCTCAGACATAACGGTGCGGGGGCCACAGCTGGGCTATCCCAATGAACCAGACATCCTGCGAGGAGTAGCACAACGAGACTATCGAGTGTTGAAGAGACTGAAGCAGCGAGGAGTGGAGGGGGGTCGAGGCTGGGCGAGAGAAAGACAAATAGATATTCCATCTGGTCAAGCATCACTATCCGTTGGCCAAGACCAGTTTAGGAGAAGAGAGAAGTGTTAGAACGGTCGGTCGCCAAGACGAGAGAATTGGTCGAGCAGTGCCGGCGGTTGGTGAGGCGAGTCGGTCTTTCCCTAGCGGTGATCCGGCCCAAGTTTCCTTCTAGTGCAGACGTCTGTATTTACTTGGTCTGTTGCGCGGCTGGTCGCCTCGTCTTACTTATTCCCCGCCTTGCGCGCTTCCTCATCCTCATACTCGACCTTCTTCCCAGTGCGTGCCTCCAGGCTGGCCAGAGTCGTCCTGGTCACTTCCTTGCCAAGCTCGAAAACAGCCGCCTGCTTTTTGCCTTCGCTGTCGAGGAATCCAACTGTCAAATAGTGGCGCCTCTTCTTCGAGAAGAGCAGAGGCCAGGCAACTACAATTGCGAGCCCTACGCGGCGCCCGGCGTGCTGGCCGTATTCAAGCGTCTCGATCTTGTTGTAGGGGATCGCCAGCTTGCCCCCTTTGTACTGGAATATAAACTCGCTCTCGCTGGCGGTCGAAGAGACGCCCTCGGTCTTCTCCGGGATCGAGGTCACAGTGCCCCCAACGTACATGGTAGCTCTCTTGCCCAGGCCGCAGAGGGCACTCGTCTGGAAAGCGAAGAGGATCATCAATATCGCAGCGATTGATTTTCTCATGGTCGGTCTCCTTTGATTGATTAAGATTTATAATGCCGGTCAAAACTTCACAAACTCCCTCGGCAGATACCCTGCCAGTCCCGCTTTGGGGCCCTCTAGTATGCACACCTTGACTTTGGTGAATCCCATGTCGAGGATGAGCACCTTAGTGCTTCGTTTCATAAATACGTGTGGGGTTAGGCAGCGCGTTTCAATCGCTCCCAATCCTGCAATCGCTCGTACCAATCTTCAAGGTCTTTTGTCGTGAATTGCCAATGAAAGGGTTCGGCCAATT
>Ga0209172_10003509_pt1 | contig 23704 bp, 17 predicted proteins | sample LarsenN4metaG_FD_184113 | JGI IMG/M metagenome (GOLD analysis project Ga0209172, IMG submission 184113) | Hot spring sediment bacterial and archeal communities from British Columbia, Canada, to study Microbial Dark Matter (Phase II) - Larsen... ... | reverse complement strand
TGGTTCGAGCGGCTCCTTGCGATGTCTACGTGCAAGTTCTTATTTATCAAGCGCATCAATCATTACTCACTAATCAATTTTCAATTCTCATCCGCAACCGGCGGTGTCAAGTGTGTGTAAAGATCAGCTTTGAGGGGGAGAGCCGCCGAAGGCGGCAGTAGGAGCTTTGAACACGTGGCTGTTTATCAGTTTACTCCCCCTTCGAGGGGGAGAGCCGCCGAAGGCGGCAGGGGGTCGAGTACCCCGTTTGCCTGACGCCCCTCATCCGGTCTGCTCGCGCTTGAGTCCGCCGCTCCCGCACTGGTATATTCCCGCCAGCGTTTGCAAAACAATCTGACGGAGCGGCCAGAAACGAATTCAGGCCCTTTGACCGACGGAAGGATTCCTTTCTTTTCCTGAGGGAGGTCGAGGATGAGAAGGTTTACCTTGACGGTGGCGACTGTGTTGTGTCTCGTTTCGGTGAAGGCGTTCGCCCAGGGCGGCAATGCTTCGGTGAGCGGATTCGTGCAGGATCCCACGCAGGCAGTGATTCCCGGGGCCGCCGTGACCGCGACGAATGTTCAGACCGGCGTTGTCGCGACGGCAATCACGAACGAATCCGGGGCGTATAACTTTCCAAGCCTCCTGCCGGGAACGTACAGGTTGAGCGCCGAACTTTCCGGGTTCCGCCCTTACGTATACAACGACGTCCAGTTAGGCGGAGGCGTGTCCGCCCGCTACAACTTCGTGCTCGAAGTCGGCGCCGTGACGCAGGCCGTTGAAGTCACGGCACAGACGACGACGGCGCTGGCCGAGTCCTCCGCATCGATCGGACAGGTCTTGAACCAACAAAGCGTTCGCGATCTCCCCTTGGTCACCAACAACGTGCTCGATCTCATGCGAACGATGGCCGGCGTGCGCGGCGAGGGTCTGGGGCCCGGGACGACGTTTGCAGGGATCAGTACGAACTACGTCAATACCACGCGCGATGGCATCAGCGTTCAAGAGAATCGGTACACGCTCGGCGTGACCTCGACCACGCTGATCAATCCCGATCTCGTCGGGGAGATGCGCGTGATTCTGACGCCCGTGGACGCTGAGACGGGCCGCGGCAACGGGCAGGTTCAAATCTTCACGCGCTCGGGAACCAACCAGTTCGCAGGAACCGCCGTCTGGACCGTGCGCAATTCCGCGCTGGACGCCAATACGTGGGACAACAACAACGACGAGGTGAATGGCGTCTGGACGCCCACTAGACCGGACTGGATCAATCGCCACCAGGCCACGGTCAGCTACGGCGGTCCGATCGTCCGAAACAAGAGCTTCTTCTTTGCGCTGTACGATCACCAGATCGAACGGCGCCGCGAGGTCGAGCGTCCGACCGTTCTAACGGAATGCGCCCGGATGGGGATCTTCCGCTATTGGGAACGGTGGGCCAACGGCAATGCGCTTCAGGCAACGAACCGGTCGGGCGCCAATCCAATTACGGCTGTTGTCGACTCGTTCGGCAACCCGGTGCGGCCGGCGACAAACCCTGACGGGTCGACCTACACGGGCCAGTTGCGGTACTTCAGCGTCTTCGGGCGCGTCGTGAATACGCCGCAGCAGCCGGACTGCTCGGACGCGATCGTCGAGGGGCCCTCGTGGAACTCGCTCCGCACGGGAACGGACCCGGGTGGACTTGCCCAGAGATTTCTCGACGTCATGCCGAAACCCAACCGGTTTGACGGAGGCGATGGTCTCAACACTGCCGTGCATCAGTGGGAACGTTCGTCGCGCAACACCGGTTCGCTCAACCTGGCGTCCGGAAGCGAGACCGACACGGCGCGCAAGCAGATCAATGTAAAGTTCGATCACCATTTCAATACGAGCCACAAAGCCGCCGTCAACTACAGCTATGACTTCATCGACGGAGACTATCTGCTTAACACCTGGCCGGGCGGCTACAGTTCCCAGTTGATCCGCCGGCCGCAGGTGTTGACCGTGAATTTCACGTCGACGCTGACGCCGACTCTTCTCAATGAAGCGCGACTGGGATACCGGCAAAACTGGCACGTCATTTGGGCGCCCTGGGAAGTGACGGACCCCGAGAAGCGAAAGGTTCCCGAGTCGTTCCTCCTGCAGGGCGGCGGCTTTCCCATCGCCGTCCAAATGGCGACGGTGGGCGGCATGAACACTAACAACTTCTCCTGCTTCACTAACTGCGCTCAGCAAGGCAACAAAACGCCGCTCTATCAGTACGGCGACACGATGAGTTGGACTAAAGGGAAACACGCGTTCAAGTGGGGCGGCGAGCTGCGTTTCGGATCCTCCCGCGGATCGGAGACGCCCACAGCCCCGATTCCGAAGGCGTTTGGCGGCGCGGGGCTCAACCCGAACCAGGCGTTTCAGAGCAATCCGGAATTGCCGCTCCTCGTATCGAACAATCAGACCCTGGCGAACAGCCTCCTGTACTTTCTATCAGGCTCTATGAATAGCGCGCAGCAGTACTACTTCATCCAATCCGCCGACCACAAGGGCCAATGGCTCGACTATCTCGACGTAGAGAACCACCGGAAGATCACGGATTCCCGTCAGAGGGAGTTCTCATTGTTCTTCAAGGATGACTGGAAGGTCACACCGTCGCTCACCTTGAACCTCGGAATGCGCTACGACTACTTCGGCGTTCCTTTCGAGGGCCAGGGCTTGACGGCAGTGCCGCAGGGCGGCGGAATGGCGCTGTTTGGCGTATCGGGCCGAAGTTTCGATAACTGGATGCGGCCGGACGCCGGCGTCGACCTCAACCTGGTAACGACCATGGAGTTTGTCGGGCCGAAGACTCCGAACCCCGACAAGTCCGCGCATCCGAAAGACGTGAACAATTTCGGACCCGCGATCGGATTCGCCTGGCAGCCGCCATGGTTCGGCGGCAGGACCAATGTGCGCGGCGGCTATCAGATCACGTATACGGGAGGCGGACGGTACGTGAATCTTGCCAACTACATCTTCAATAACCAAGGCTACGTCTTCCTGGCGCAGGCGCAGGAGCCGCTGGGCGGGGGCCTTTTCGATACTTCCGACGTTCCGTCCCTGATTCCAATTCCTCCCACAACGCCGCCAATGCAGCCGATTCCCGTGCATAAGCGGGATGTCGACGCCTGGGCGTACGACAACAACTACAGGACTCCCTATGTCCAGAACTTCACGTTGTCGGTAACTCGCGACATTACGAGAAACGTGACATTGGACGTCCGGTACATCGGCACGCGCGGCGTAAAGCTCTATAGCGATCTGTTCAATCTGAACGCGCCGAACGTGTTCTACAATCCGGTGCTCTTCGACGCGTTGGAAAGGACGCGGCGCGGCGAGGATGTACCGCTCTTCGATCAGATGTTCCTGGGACTGAGCCTGGCCGCCGGACGTCCGGCCGTGAACGGTACGACGCAGAGAGGCTCTGAACATGTGCGGCGCAGCACAACCTTTCAGAACAACCTGGCCAATGGCGATTTCGCGGCTGTTGCGGACTCGCTCAACATATTCAACGGCACGGGAAGCAGCATTGTACCCGGCGCCGCCGGCGAGCAGGGCCGCGTGCTGCGGCGCGCCCACAGGGGCTTCAATGTGCCGGGCGGAACGACGACGCCGGACGGCATGGTCGTGCCGGCCGGACTGTTTCCGGAAAACTGGATCGTCTCGAATCCACAATTCGATGACGCCATGCTGTTCTCCAATAACGGCAGCTCCAACTATCACTCGCTTCAGGTCCAGGGTGCGCTGCGACCCACGTATGGCCTGACCTTCCAAGGGACGTACCTTTGGTCCAAGACATTGGCCGTGCCGACCACCGGCTACACGAATCCGGCCGACCGGCAAAGGGACTACGCGCTGGCGGCGCAGCACGTCACGCACGATTTTCGTGGTTACGGCACGTTCGCCTTGCCCATCGGCCCCGGGAAACTCCTCTTCTCGAATGCTTCCGGATGGATCGCCCGGGCGATCGAGGGCTGGGAAACAAGTTTTATCGTCAACCTCAGCACGGGACAACCGGCCAGCATTACCGCAGGCAACATGCTTTACGCCGGCGGCGTCGCAGACCTTGTCAAACCTCTCAATCTGAGAAGCGGGGACGTGCAGTGGGGCGTGCTTACTGGAAGCGGGCAGCGCGGCGGTTCTTATTTCGGCGACGCTTTCGTCAAAGTGGACGATCCGCAGTGCGCCGAAGTCGCGGCTTCGCTCCAGGACTTGTGTACGTTGCAAGCAGTGGCCGACGCACGAACCGGCGAAATCGTTCTTCAGAATCCCCGGCCCGGCAACAGAGGAAACGTGGGGCGGCAAACCGTGGAACTGCCGGGAAGCTGGCAATTCGACGCATCGATGAGAAAGACGATCCGCATCAGCGAATCGAAAAGCGCCCAAATCCGCTTCGACGCAACAAACATCCTGAATCATCCTTCGCCCGGGACTCCGAGTCTGAATATCAATAGCGATAATTCATTCGGATTCATCTCGAGCAAGGGAAACCAGAGACGGGAGTTCCGAGGTCAAGTGCGGTTGAGCTTCTGACGGGGATTTTGGTTAGCCGCAGATTACGCAGATTCAAGTAGCCGCGTATCTGCGGCAGCCCTTGCTGGGCCAAGAAGGCAGAGGGCCGCCATTTCTGGCGGCCCTCTGTATTTAGGTTGTCTTCAGAGTGTGGATTAGAAGTTGAGTCGTAACTGACCTTGGAGCGTGCGGCCCTGGGTCTTCGACTCAATTCGACCGAACGGTATCACCTCGCCTGCGTTGTTTACGGCGTTGATGTTGAGGTTCGGATTGCCGGGCTGCGGGTGGTTCAGGACGTTTTGGGCGTCGAAACGAACAGTAAGATTCTTGCTTTCTGAAATCTGGAAAGTCTTACCGAGGTTCGCGTCGAAGCGAAAGCTTCCCAAACCGATGACGGTGTTGTTCCCGAGATTCCCCCTCTGTCCAGGTTGCGGATGCTGGAGGATGATCTGCACGTTCCGCGTGTCCGGCTGACCGTTGATGTTAGGAGCCCCAAGGGTATTCGCAGGCGCCGAGTCCGGCGTGCCCTCGGGAACGACCATCGCCAGGGCATTCAACGTACAGCGTAGCGGCCCCGTCAGGGTGGCCCTCCTCAGATTCTGATTCGGGGTGACCGCGCTGCACTGCGGATCGTCGACGGTCACGAATACATCGCCGTTGTCGAAATACCGGCCTTCGAGAAGCGCGCCGTTCGGAATGCCCCAACGAACTCCCTTGAGCTCGTTGAAATCCACGGGATGACGAATATCCGGAACTCCGTTGCCATAGAGCATGCTTGCCGCAGTGATGCTGACCGGAGCGCCGGAGCTCAGGTTATAGATGATCCCCAACTGCCATCGCTCTACGGCGCGGGCGAGCCATCCGGAACTGTTGCCCAAAAACCACTTGCCCGGCCCGATGGGCAGCTCGAACACGCCGTTTGCCCGGAGGGAATGCCCCGGGTTACTGAGGATATTGGTGTAGTCCTGAGCTCGATTTGTCGGATCGGTCAGAGCGCCCAGTCCCAGATTCTTGCTCCAGTTGTAGGTAGCGGATCCCGTAATGCCATGGAATGCACGGAATGAGATGTCCGCTTGCAAGGAGTGATAGTTGCTATACCCCCAGTTCGTGTAGTAGGTCACGTTGTTGAACTGTGGATTTGTCACGACGAAGTTGTCCGGGAATCCATTCAACCGGAGTGCGGCTCCGACGGTGTTGTTATCGGGGTTGGGATTGGGCAGCGTGCAATTCACACAAGGATTCGTTGAGGACGACCAGTTGTAATTGTAGTTCGAGATCGTTCCGGCAAGCGTGTTGTAGTCCCCATTGGCCAAGCTGGTCAAGGACGGCGTAGGTCCAGATGCCGGAAGCCCGCCGGCTCGAATCTGGGCCGCTGCCGTCCGGCCGGGTGTTACGCCATCGATCGGGCCGTAACTCGGGACGCCAGCAGTTGTAGCGCTTATGCAGCTCCCCGTCGCCGGATTGAGATTGGACGTACAGAGGTTGATGCCCCTGAATATCTGATCGAGCAAACCCGTGTTTGCATCGTCGCCTCTTCTGACGGCGTCCAGTGCTGCGAGCAGACCGTTGGTACGGAAGTTGTTGATGTTGAGGTTCTGCGTCGCGTAGCTCTTCCTCGACAGCGTGCCGATGTAGCGCACGTCGACGGTGATGTTCCGACTGACGCTGCGCGTCACCGACAACGTCAGGTTTTGAACGTACGGGTTCGCATAGTTGGGATCGAACACAGAAAGATTCTGATTCCGCGGTCCAGTGGTTAGCTGAGCCTGCAGAGGCGCCACCGCCGGTGGAAACGGGAGGTTGGCGTTCAGACTAGCGGCCGACAGATCCAAGTAACTCCCGGTCACAGTGTTCGCGTTGGCCAAAAAGGTGCGACCTGGAGCGCCGCTCAATGCCTGGGAGTACGAGGAGAAGCGTCCCTGCCCGGGATTCGGCGAACCGGTGGAATAGGTGATCTGGTAGCCGCCGCGAATGGTGGTCTTCCCTTCGCCAAACCACGGAATAGACCATGCGAATGCCAGGGACGGTCCGAAACTGTTATAGATATTCGGATACGCCGACTTATCCGGATTCGGGGAATTCGGGCCTACAAATTCCAAACCCGTCGGGTCGGCTCGCACTCCTGGATTCATCCAGTCGGTGAAGTCCCGTCCAGAGATGCCAAAAGCTGCCGCACCGCCGCCGACCAGACCTACTGTTGTTCCGTTTTCAAGATAAGGAACGCCCGTGTAGTCCCATCGGAGACCTGCGGTGAGAGTCAGATTCCGTGTGACCTTCCATTCATCCTTGGCCCACGCGGTAAATTCCGTTTGCTTCACTTTGACTAAGATTTCCTCACCGTTCCGGAAGTCCTTCCAGTCACTGATCTGCGGAGGAGACGAGACGTTCGGGTTGTCGATGTAATACTGCATCGCGAGACCCGACAAGGAACCTGCCAGGAAGTTCATCAGATTTCGAGCAGTGGTTCCGGTTCCTCCGGTCTGTAGCCCCCTCAAATTGTTTGGATCGCTCGCCGGACGGCTATTGACGTTGGTGAGGCCGTTGGGATCTTCCGTGCTCGGCGCCGTAATCCCAAAAGCGCCCAGCGTCGCCGAGGCGTAGGTGGACGTGCCGACGAAGTCCGTCGTGCCCGGGGTCAGCGTCGAGCTGCTGTTGAACCGCACCTCTCCGCTGAAGCGGAAAGAATGCCTCCCCCTGGACCAACTAACGGTGTCCTGGAAGGTCCATGTCGGCGTCTTCCCCCTCGACGTCGGAGCCACGTTGCAACCCGCAGCCTGATTGGGGAGGGGAGCGTTCGTTGGAGGTCTGCTGCCATAGTGAGGCGGGCAGGGACTCAGTCCACCCAATGACGTATTCGTGAAGCCGTAGAACGGCACAACCCGGATTCCGTTCGCTGGAGGAGGAAACAGGGCAGCCAGAGCATCCTGATACTGGGGCAGCGCCATCGGCGCGACCACGTTCAGATCCTGCAAGCGGTAACCAAAGCGGAACTCGTTCACCACCGCTGGAGACAGCGTCGACACCAATCCACCGGTCACCACAATCGGACGGCGGAAGTTCTCGTTGCTGAACGTATCCGGAAAAGCCTGAAAGACGTCGTCGGAAACAACGCGCTCGTAACTCCAGTTGACATTCGCCTTGTGGTTGTTCGTGAAGTGGTGGTCGATCTTCACATTGAACTGTTTGCGAACGCCCGTAGCCTCGCCGGAGCCAAAGAGGTTGTCGATGCCCCGTGAGCGTCGAAGCCAACGGAAACCGGCCGTATTCAATCCATCGCCGATGTCGTAATTGTTGGGCAGCGGAGTGAGGGCGAGCTGCCTCGCGATGTACCCGGACGTATCCATTTGACGGCGGAACTGATCCCAGCCTCCAGAGTTCGTTCCGAGCGTCCCCGTAACGCTGACGCCGTTCGGAATGAGCGTGTTCCTGTCGACCGGCGCATCCGCGCAGTCGTTCCTTGTCGGCATGCTCTGCAGCGGTCCAAAGACGCTTCGGTGTTGCAAAGTGTTGTCATAGGTATTGGGATCAAAGCCCGGCGGCGGTCCAGACGGAGCGATGGGATTCCCGTTCGCGTCTACGGCTCGCCTCACAGGATTGGCGCCTCCAGCGTTGTCTGTTCCGAGGGCGTTCGTGGAGTTCCAGTTGTTGTAGTAACGGAAGATGCCCAAACGCGCGCACGGCGTGAATACTTGAAAGTTATCCAAGGAACGCGTATGGGTCGAATTCAGGTCGAACAAACCGAAGAAGAACGTTTTGTTACGAACGATCGGCCCGCCGAAACTAACCGTTCCCTGTTGCGTATTCGTCCAGTTGGGCTGCAGGGCGCCGCCGATATTCCGGTTATTAGACCACGTGTTCGGGTCCAGCGCCGTGTTTCGGAAACTCCAGACGGCGCTTCCCGCGAACCGGTTGGTCCCGGACCGCGTTGTGTACTGGATCGAGCCGTTGCCGCGTCCCAGCTCTACGTCCACGGGCGCCAGAATCAGGCGGACTTCACCGACCAGGTCCGGGTTGATAGTCGTGATCGAATAGATCCCGTTCGGACTGCGGTTATCGTTCATGTTGATGCCGTCGCGAACGATCATCACGTTGTCCGCCCGGACGCCGGCAAAGGTCGTGTTCTCACGGCCAAAGGCGTTTGCCGCGCTCGGTGGATTTGTCGGCACGACGTTTTCGACCCCGGCCATCACGGCAATCAGATCCAAGATGTTGTTTCCGACATACGGCAGATTCTGCACTCTGTACTCCGTCAGCGCCTGACCGACCGTTGCGCCCTGGGCCGAGAGAAGCGTCTCCGCCGAAACGCTGACCTCGACCTGAGTGTTGACGCTTGCAACGAGCAGCTCGAAGTTGTATCGGTATGCCGTGTTCTGACTGAGGTTCACATCCGTGATCGTTTTCGTCTGGAACCCAGACAACGACGCACTGATCGAATACCGTCCAGGAAGCAGATCTCGATAGTTGTAAACGCCGGCTTCGTTGGTGAGCGTCGTGGAGACAATGCCGGTGTCCAAAGCGCTTGCTCTGATCGTGACGCCGGGAATGACAGCGCCCGTGCCGTCCGTGACGGTTCCGGTCACGGTCGCATAGAGTCCCTGGCCGAGAGCCGGGACAGTCAAGGCAAACGGCAGCAACAGCATTGTCGCCGCCGCAAGAATCCTTCTCAGATGACCTCTCACGTGTTACCTCCCCCTGCTGCGATTGAGCGGCCGCACCCCGCAATCGCCGATAGACGTTTCGGATCCCCCCGAACTCCTATGAGCAAGGCGTCTTGATTCTCACTGCCGAAGCCGGTCCCCGACGGGGGCCAAATCCACGTGGGACCTGTTTGCGCCTTGTATAGGACTGATTGGTAGCGGCATAAAATCATGCCGATGAATCAGTGTCAAGCGTCAAAGTTCAAACCCAGACTACCGGCACTTCATCTTCAAGCTTTCTGAATTCCGGGTCGCCCGTCACGACTCGGCCCCTCTCACTTCTGGCGAGCGCTGCAGCAAAGCAGTGGGCGTAGGCGATGGCGTACTTGCCTTTGAAGCGGGCAGCCTGTTTGGTCTGCGGCCAATCCGGAATAACGAATCTCACGCCCATCAGCTCGAGCTGAGAGATTCTTTCTTCGGCGATTTTCTCTGATGCGCGGCGGAAATACGCGTACCAGACCTCGCCCGCGTTAATCGCCGACATCAGCAGCGGCGTTTTGACGCTGTGAGCGTCTGTCAGGATCTGCTGCACTTTGTCGGCCGCCGGCTCACCCTGAAAGTAAGCCAACACGGCCCACGAATCGAGAACGATTGGGACGGCCATCAGCGTTTACGCTTTGTCTCTCTTCTCGCGCCAAGACGCCGCTCTTCACGTTCCCGGTCGCTTCGCCTCTCGTCCTCAAGGGCCTGGAGCAGCCCCTTTCCTTGATCGATCCCTCGGAGGCCTACAATGAATTGTTTCGTTATCGGTTTTAGAATAATGGCGCTTTCTTTTTCGTCTACGTAAACCGCGAGTCGAGTCCCTCCTTTGATCCCAAATTTCTTTCGGAGCTCCGCAGGTATGACGATTTGGCCCTTTGTTGAAGCAGTCGTTTCCATAACGCACCTTCCGGCCTCAGTATGACGTTGGCGTCGAGGTAAGTCAAAAACTGCGGCTACCTACCTCGCCTGGATGTTGTGAGCGGCTATTGAAACGCCCAAGTCGCGCAGGAGCCCGTTCTCGATGGCATAGATCCATCCGTGGATGCTGACTACCTGCCCTCGAGCCCATGCTTCACGCAGGATGCTGGTGTTGCTGAGGTTTCGCACTTGCTCGATAACGTTGAGCTGGCAGAGGCGGTCGCATTGGCTTGATCTGTCCAAACCGCACAATTCTTCCCGATATTTATCTCGAACGGCGCGCACAGAGTTCAGCCATCGGTCACACAACCCAAGGCTCCGATCCTCGCACACCGCCTGGACGCCGCCGCATCCGAAATGCCCGCAGACAATAATGTGCTCCACCTTCAAGACATCCACCGCGTACTGGACTACGGAGAGGCAATTGGCATCGTCCGGAGCAACCACATTCGAAATGTTGCGGTGTACAAAGAGTTCTCCCGGCGCCAGGCCCGTTATTTCATTCGCCGGCACGCGACTGTCTGCACAACCAATCCACAAGTATTTCGGCGCCTGTTGCCCGGCAAGCCTTCGGAAGAAATCAGGGTCGCGGGCCGTCATTTCGGCGACCCATCGGCGGTTGTTTTGGAAGAGATGAGGTAATCCGTCCATAACTTATCCATTCGCGCCGCTGACGATTTGAACGTACCGGCCAACGACGTACTCCACGCCGTGATAGAGGCACTCCACGGTAAGGGCGTGGCCGATCGAAACCTCGAGAATTCCCGGAATCTGGAGAAACCGGCCGAGATTTTGGAGATTCAGATCATGCCCAGCGTTGACGCCAAGTCCTGCGTTCTGCGCTCGCCGGGCTGCGTCGGCGAATCCCTCCAGGATCTGCGCTTCGTCGGACGTTCCGAACGCCCTGGCGTAGGGTTCGGTGTACAGCTCGACGCGATCCGCGCCCAAGTCCTTCGCCAGCGGGATCGAAGCGTTGTCGTAGTCGACAAAGAGGCTCACGCGGATGCCGCGGCCTTTGAGGTCCGCTATAACCTCGCGAAGCCGCTTTGCGTGGCGGCGCAAATCCCAGCCATGATCTGACGTGATCTGCCCGGCTTCATCCGGCACGAGCGTGCACTGCGTTGGCCGCACTGTGCGGACATGCGCGAGAAGCTCCTCGGCCGGATAGCCCTCCACATTGAGCTCGGCTTTGAACTGTCCGCAGGCGAGCGCATGAAGCTCCGCGATGTCGCTGTATCGCGCGTGACGTTGATCCGGTCGCGGGTGCAGCGTGATGCCGTGCGCGCCGAGCTGAAGGCAGCGCTCGGCGAACGCAAGAACGCTCGGAAAGTCTCGGCCGCGCGAGTTGCGCAGCAAGGCGACCTTGTTGATATTGACCGACAGCTTCGTCATTTCTCAGGAATTCCAATCGGGTTTCGATGGCGGGCAAGGGAGGCTCCGCCAGATCGAGTCCCAGAAAATTCTTCATCCAGTTGTCCTCGCTGACGCATTGATGAACCATCTGCTCATGGACGCTGCGCGCGCGAGCTTCCGGCCTCCATTGCAGGTCTTCGTCGCGAAACATCGCCCAAACGCTGAGCGTCTTTATCCGCTCGGTCGCATACGTTTCTGTTAAAAACGAATATCGTTTCATGGTTCAAGTCGTCCCTATCTTCACTATTTCGCGGCAATTCTACCCCATGGGTTGGGGCGGCGCCCTAGCAGCTCGCGGCTAATATCTCTCGGCGACTTATTCGTCGCGGAGAACCTGCATCGGCTCGAGCCGGGCGGCGCGGATGGAGGGCAGGCACGACGCCGCTGCGGCCGCTGCGAGCATCAGAGCCGTCACGCCCGTGAGAGTCGCCGGGTCCCATGGCGAAACTCCGAACAGCAACCCGGAAAGCACGCGGGTAAAGGCCGCTGTCAACGTCAGTCCGATCAGGCAGCCGAAAGCGGCAACCGCGACCCCGCGCGCCATAAATCTCCCGATGATCCGGGAGCGAACGGCGCCTAGTGCCAGTCGAAGTCCGATCTCGCGACGCCGCACGCTCACGAAGTAACTCAGGGTTCCGTACAGGCCGATGCACGCAAGCGAAACCGCGGTTGCGGCGAAAAACGCAAGCAGCAGCGTTCGCAGGCGGTTTTGGGCGAATGCGTCGCTTAAACGTTCTTCCAGAGATTTGATGTCGTAGACCGAACGCAACGGCTCGAATTCGCGCAGCTTGCGCCGGAGCGTCTCGACCATGGCAGTTGGATCGTTGTGCGTTCGCACCATGAACGCTGCGTTGGGCTGCGCTGACACGCCGCAACGGTAAAGAACCGGAGCGACGGCCCTGTCGATGCCCGCTTCCAGCGCATCTTCAACCACGCCCACGATCCGCACAGGCGTTGCGTTTGCATTTGGAAGGCGCAGGTTGCGTCCGATGGGATCTTCTCCGGGGAAATACGCCTTTGCGAAGCTGCGATTGACTAGCGCTTCAATGTAAGCCGGATCGCGCCGCTCACGGCATTTCTTCCCCGCGAGCAAAGGTATGCGCATGACGTCGAAATATCCCGCGGCGACGAACCGAGTTTCGGCGTTGATTCGCGGTTCGGTTCCGGGGCGGCCTTCCAGTACGGTCAATTCCGTCGCATACTCCGCGGGCGCGCCGGGAAACGTGAATCCAAGCGTCGCGCGCTCAATTCCCGGGATTGTCTCCAGAAATTCGAGCGTCCGCTCCGCCCGTTGCCTCATGTCGCCTTCCGCCCAGGAACCGGTGAGCCGAAACGTCAAGACGTTTGTTACATCGAATCCCGGAGACACGCGCCCGAGCGCCAGGAGACTTTTCAGCAGCAGCCCCGCTCCAGCAAGCAGCACGACGGCCAGCGCGATCTGCGCCCCCACTAGAGTCCACTGAATCGGATTCCGCGAGGAGACAAGCGTACGCGAGGCGCTCGCCAGCGACGATCTCGCGTCACGGCGAGAGCCGCGGACAGCCGGAACGATTCCGCACAGCAGCGTCGTCGCTGCAGCGCAGCCGAGCGTGTAGAGCACGATCCTCAGATCCAGCGTGATCTCGTCGGCGCGCGGGAAATTGAAGGCGAGAACGCGGAAACCGTGAATCGCGGCGAAGGCCAATGCGAGGCCCACGGCTGCGCCCGCCAACGCCAGCACGAAAGACTCCGTCAGGAACTGAAGAACCACGGCCCCGCGCGCCGCTCCGAGGGAATAGCGAACGGCGACGTCGTGTTCGCGGCGCGACGCTCGCGCAAGCAACAACGCTGTGATATTCGCGCACGCGATCAGCAGCAGCACCGAGACTGCGCCGAATAGCAGCCACAACGATTGCCCAGCTCGCCCCACTTGCGTTTCCTTTAGCGAACTAATGGAAACCGTCAAATCCGAATCCGGCGCGCCAAACTCGCGTCCGAGCGCCGCCTGCACGCTCGCGAGGTTCGCGCTCGCCTGCTCGACGACGACGCCCGGCTTTAGCCGCCCGACCACAGTAAACCACACATTAAAGCGGCTTTGCGCATACGGCGCATCCATGAAAACAGGAATCCACATCTCCACTTCGCGATCGGGGGACAGGAACGAAGCCGGCATGACTCCAACGATCGTGTAGGACGTCTGTGCGAATCGAAGCTGTTTTCCGATTGCAGCGGGATCGGCGTTGAAACGCCTTCGCCACAGCCGGTCGCTGATGATGGCGGCAAAGGAACCGCCAAAACGAAATTCTGCGTCCGTGAAATCGCGGCCAAGCGCCGGCGGCGCGCCCCAGACTTCGAGGAACCGCGGGGCGACAAACGCTTGCTTGACGCGTTCGGGAAGTTCGCCCGAAGTCTCCGCCCCGTCCTGAGTGTAGTAGCCGGTGATCGTTTGAAACGTGGAATTCATGCGCGCCCAGTCGAGCAGCCGCACGGGCGCCACCCCGGGTTCCGCCACGCGGGCATTATGCTGTTGAATCCGCACGAGCCGTTCGCTTTCGGGAAACGGCAGCGGTTTTAGCAAGACGGCGTCGATTGCGGAAAAAACGGCGCTGTTGGCGCCAATGCCCAGCGCCAGCGTGAGAACGACCGCCATTGTGAACGCGGGCGTCCTCGCAAGGGAGCGAACGGCGACGCGAATGTTCTGGAGCATCATGCCAGGGGATAACTCGCGTCGCGGAAAAAGGTTACGCGGCTCTACGGCCCTTGAAACATTGAAGGGCTTCTTTGCGCTTGTTCAGATAGCGACTGGCGCGCGGATAGATCGCTCCTCGCTATAAACATATGGATGTCAGAGCCATGTCCAAAGAAACTCTTTCGGCGTCGAGCAAGGCGAGCCGGTTCGGACCTCGGCTCGGCAAGCTTGGCATCGGCGCGGTTGCTGGCATCAGCGCCGGCGTCGCCCCACGGCTGTCGGCATTGATCGGGGCTTCGACAGGCGGGTCACTCGAGAGAAACGCGTTCTCGGAGGCCTTTGTCATTGGGTTGGTTTTCTTCGCCCTTCTACTGGGAGTCGTGGTCATGATCCTGGAGTGGGAGTCCAAGACCACTCCCCGGCAGACGTTCGTGACGGCCCTGGGCGTCCAGGCGCTGTTGGCGGGCGCCTTCAATTCTGTGGCTATCTCCAATGACGCCGTCCGCCTTGGGAAGCAACTGGACGAAATCACGGCGCAACTGATCAAAGAAAACGGAATCGTGGTGAAAGAGGCCAGTCTCCAAAGTCCGGAGGCAGAGCGGAGCGTTTCCGTCTTCGATATTTTCGATCATTTCCTGGTACAGACCGCCTTCGCTCAAGACCTGCGAGCGGAAACACAAGCGGAAGCCCGGAATCAGGGGATTGGAGTCTTTCGCCAGCAGAGGTACTGGGTTGTGCTGGCGACCGCCGCCAACATGCAGGAGGCGACCAAGGCCAAGGATAATGAACTCAAGAAGTACGGTCCACTAACACTGCAGCAGCTTGGGAAGCGATTGCCGTCTGCTTCGGCGGAGCGCCGATACCCTATTCAGAGGCGGTTTCGAAGGCCGTCGAGCTGAAGCGGCGAAGTGGAAACGCCCTTAGTCCGATGCTTGTCCCTGCTAAGTGAGAGTCTTCGAGAGTCTTCGCAGAAATTGACATCCGAGAAAGGTTTTGATATTGGCCGTAGCCAACTTTCCGGATCAGAGAGGTCGAATGTTTTCTCTTGACGCCGCGAGCGGCGCGCGATGCAACAGTCCCGCTCCGTCTGTGCGCGGATTCCTGCGCTTGACGATTGCATTGTTGTTGATCGGCGGCATGAGCGTCCTTGCGGCTCAGGGAATGAGGGACTTCCACAACCGCTCCGAAGGAACAACGGCGCGACCCAACGCTCTGGAGGACTTCGCAATCATCGGCGTGCACCGGAGCTTCCGGCCTTTTCCGAGAAATGCGAACATCAATGTGGGTTTCTTCCTTCCGACTGCGCCGAACAATCCGCCGAAGACTGTGTTTGTCGAGGCGGCTGAGCTTCAGAATTCGTTCCACTACTTGATGCGATCGAAGAGCTCGATCGCCTGGAAGGACGGGGCGTGGAATGTTTTTGCGGGATGGCCCACTGCCGACGTCATCGACCCGCTGGGCGTGCAATCCAGCAACCTGGGAATACTGGCGGGATACAGGATCGACAACAGGCCCACGGTGTACCTGCCGGTGGATGTCTATCACGATGACCCGAAACCCGTGAAGCTCACCTACACGTTCCACTTTGTGACGGGCCAGGATCTTCAGACCCTCGATATCTCCGTCACGAACTCTAACAACCCCGACGTGAATCTCAAGAAGCAGCTCAAATGCAACACTACCTTCAACCGGAACTGCAGACTATACGCCGCGGGTAGCACGCAGGCATTCGACCTGGACGACATGTCTTCAAAGCCCGCGGGCGAGTACACATTGAAACTCCTGGGGCGTGCGCCGGGGGTCACAATGCCTACTTCGCTGAGCATTGTTTTCTATCACCGGCCATAAGGAGCCGTATTGCGCCGCAAGAAGAAGCTTCGACGGTCCGTCGCTGGGATGATCGCCGTCGTCTGGATCGCTACAGGCGTTGCAGTCTTGGCCGCCGCTCGTCTGCGCCCGCCGACGGCAGCGACCATTTCCCTGAGCGTCAAGCAAATGTCCTTCCGGACAGACGCCCCGCATATCCTCGATCAAATCAATGAAGACGAGCTGATTGTTTCCGGATTGCAGTCGTTGCGAATTCATTTTGAAACTCCCCAAGCTGTCGCCGCGGCCGGGGCGCCAGTACGCGCCACAACAATGGAAATCCAGGGCGAACTCGGAGCTTCTTGTTCGTTCTATCACGTGCGGAGCGGCCGTCTTGATTTCGCGGGGCCGTCGATTGTCACCGTGGGCGCAGCCGCTCGCGGGAATTCGAATTCCTTCTTTCTGAAGACGCACGGCGCCGTCAGCGCGAATCTCACGAGCCAACCCGCCAAATCGGGCTCGCGGCCGGGGTTTACGTGCACGCGGACGCGCGTGAACGGAGGGCCGGCCGGCGAAGTAGTTGGAAATCTCTCGCCGCAGGGCGGCGACTCCATGTCGTTCACCACATTTCCAGACGCGCGTCTGGACTTCGTCCCCTCCGCCGGCGCCGAAATTGGATACACGCAGGTTCCGATCCTTGGCGAGATTCAGTTTTCTTACATTGATCCGCGATCCGCTGAAGAAAAAACCGTCCTTCTACCGCCGCCGGCCGGACAGAAGAATGAAATCAAGTTCGAGAAACTCGACAAAAGCGTGACTCTGGACAACGCCGATCTTCTCCGGGTTGTTCCCGACAATGAGTTGTATCTGAGGCGGTTCGTCATCGACAACGGAATCCATCTGAATCTGCACGGAGTCGTCCGAGACATTCGAGTGGGGGCCGGCGTTAACGACATGACGACGCATATGCCCTCGTATTTTGATCATCTGGACGGTCAAAAGCGTTTTTTCACTGCGGTTCCGGCGCTTGTGGCGCTGCTGCTCGGGATACTCGACCGGATGCGAGGTCTGCCGGAAACATGAACGCATGGGCTGTACTTCTACTGGCGTGGGCTGCGCTATCGCCGCAACTGGAGAGCCTCGAGATGCAGAAGGCGGCCGTGGTCCGATTAACCATTCACCGGCCAATGGCGGCGGACGAAACGGCGGCCGCTATGTTTGTAGGAAAGGACCAGCAAAACGCATTCTTTATTACCGCCTGCCACGCGATCGTCGAACTCTGCAAAGAGCCTCCGGGAAAGCCCGTAAGTTCGATTGATCTTCAGTTTCACAACTCCGCGACTCGTTTCGAAGCATTCATTTTCGAGCGCTTCAACGCGGGCCTGGATCTCGCCGTCGTGAGGACGCCGGTTGGAAGCCTTCCACCGGGGATTCCCACGATTCCGGTCGGCGACGCGGCCTCGGCCGCTCCCATTCGGGTTGTCGGACACCCGGCCGCAGGCGGATGGAGCACCTGGTCCGGAGTTGTTCAGAACGAAAACGGCGCCAACGCCGACGTTCAGCGCTTTATCACCAATCGTGACTTTTCCCTGGCGGGAGGGTACTCGGGCGGCCCGGTATTCGACTCAAGAGGCGCCTTCTTGGGCATGCACATTGAAACCACCGAAAGCTACGGCGTTGCCGTGAAGAGCGCAGACGTCCTAAGGCAGCTTAAGGCTTGGAACGTTCCAACCACTAACCTCGGGCCCGCAGCTGCCGGGGATCTTCAGGCAGATCGCGACGCGATTAGCAAAGTGCTGGACAATTTTGTGAATGCGTACAGCCGCAGGGACAAGGACGCCCTCTGGACCATCTGGCCCAACGCGCCCGCCGACCGGAAGAAAGCGATCGAATCCTCTTTCGAAAACGCCCGCTCGATCGCTCTGACGCTAAGCCAAGTCACGTTCGACGAAATGTCCCGCCAGCGCGCAACTGTGCGCGCGCGGTTCTTGCAGGAGTTCGTTTCCAAGACTGGAGCCGAATTGAAGCAACCTGGAACTTATGTGTTCAGGCTCGAGAAGAAAGACGGCGCTTGGATCATTGGCGCCCTCGAATAGCCAAACACGTTGCAATAAGGAGCCAATGACAATGTGCAAACGTTCATATCTGTTCGCTCTGTCCGCTGTTCTCGGGCTTCTGCTCACCTCCGCGAAATTGACGGCCCAAGGACCTTGTCCGCCCGCCGACGTACAAGAGAGGCCCCTTGCCTGTTTCATACCACAGGCGTTCGGAGTGACCGGTTTTGTAGATATCACGCAGCCATTTCCGGACGACTTTCTCGCCAGGAGCCTGAGGCCGTTGTCTTCATCCGTTGCGAGGCAGGCTGCTCTTCTCCCGCTCGCTTCCCCTTCATCCGGAATCACCTTTTCATGGAACGAGGAGGCGAAGGTTTTCTCAGCGTCCACGGACAGCTTCGGCCCGATCTTCGGAGAACGCGCCGAAACGGTCGGCAGGCACAAGGCCTTGGCGGCGTACAACTATCAGCGGATCAAATTCAACGCCATTGACGGGATCGATCTGGGGCGAATCCCTGTTGTTTTTACACAGCCGGACATCACTTTGACGAGCTTCCAGCCGTTTGGAGCGAAGTGCTCGATTGACGGCATTCAAATTCCTACGCCGCCGCCGACCTTCGGGGTCACGAATCCCGATTCCTACCATTCCGGAGGTTGCGCCTTCATCAGGAACTTCATCCGAATGGACAACAGGATCGACCTCGATGTTGACCAGCACACCACGTTCGTCACATTTGGTTTGACCGACAGGATCGATGTGTCAGCGGCAATACCCGTCGAGAGAGTCCGGCTGACGTTGTCCTATGACGCCACGATTGTCCTCAACGGCACTCCGCCGAATCCGCAGAATCCTAACTCTGCGCAGCACTTCTTTCCCACTCGAAGAGACTGTCCCTTTCCGTGCCTGCAGCGCTCGGACTCCATCGTGGGCGAAGCGTCAGGCATCGGAGACATCACGCTGCGCATCAAGGGGACGGCGTGGAAAGGCGAGCGGGCCGGTTTCGCGATCGGCGCCGACGTCCGCATTCCATCCGGCGACGAGCTCAACTTCTTGGGATCGGGCGCCGTGGGAGTCCGTCCGTTTCTGATCGGCTCCTACCACTCCCGCATCTCGCCGCATTTCATGGTCGGCTACCAGGTGAACGGCAGCTCCTTGATCGCCGGCGATATCGTGGAAGGAACTTCCGCCCGTCTGCCCAGCGAGTTTACATACGCCGCCGGCGCCGACGTCTGGGTTACAAACTGGCTGACTGGAGCATTCGACTTCATTGGGGAGCGCGTGTTTCAGTCGGGACGCATTGAAATGACAACCCTGAGCTTGCCTGACGCGTGCACGACCAGCGGTTGTCCAGACTCGCGATCTACTCTCGAGTCCACTATCACGCCGTCGGCCGGAGACCTCGTCATTTCAAATGCATCGATTGGCTTGAAGATCCGGCCGCTTCCGAATCTCTTGGTCACCGGCCACGTGCTGATCCGGTTGAATGACTCCGGCCTGCGAGCCGACGCGGTCCCGCTCGTAGGCTTCTCATACACTTTTTAGTAGGAAGGCATTTTGCGGCTGCGTAAATCGAATGTCGAGAACTGAGGCGATGATGCCAAAGTCTGCTGAATTCTCCGTGAGAATGATGGCGCCGAGTTCTCGGGCGCTTGCAGCAATTAGGATGTCGTTAGCGAAACTGCGGGTCTGAAGCTTGGACTGCAGATTCTTATGTTTCCGCAATCGCCGATCAATGCTCGCGGCCATCTCCCATGTCTGCCGCGCCGGTACGTGCAGCCTTTGCCTTGTTCGAAAAGGCTCGATGAGCCCGCGGCGAAGCAGCCTTTCTCTTGCAGCATTCGCAGCGCCCGCCAGCAGTTCGTGAACCACGACGACGCTCAAAACGAGATGCGGCAGGCGCTTCCGATGGAATTGCCGAAGCGCTTCGCCGAAGGCCGAATCACGGAACGCGTGAATGTATACATTGGAGTCGATCAGGTGAATCATCTGGAGAAGCGATCCGTGAACCCGCCTGCGCCGATCAAGGCGTCGAAGCCCTTATCCAGTTCGCGCTGAAACGCTTCAAGATCAACCACTGCGTCCAAGGCCCGATGAATTGCTTCTGTCTCGGTTGAGACGCGGAACAGGCGTTTCGCCCGGTCAATCTTAGATTGATCCAAAAGGAGGTTCTTGCGCCGGATATGAGCGCGTTTAGCGGACTTCTGACGCTTGAGAATCCTCCGTTGCTTGCTCATCGGCCCTTCCTCATCGGCATCTGTATACTTTAGCATTCTGTCTGTATGGATGCCGAGTGATAATTGGTCGCGTTGCGATTCGAATCCAGGGCTTGACAGCGCCGGACAAAGTGTATCAATATACCAGTACAATTGAACTGTAGGTCCAAGGTTGGTCTCTTATGGACATCACCATCAATCTGGCCGACGGCGTCCCGATTTATCGACAGATCGTCAATCAGGTCAAGTATCTGGCGGCGTCGGGACTGCTTCGGCCCGGCGAAGAGCTTCCGCCCATCCGGACGTTGGCGCTGCAGCTCAAGGTGACGCCCAACACGATTGTGAAGGCGTACGACGAGTTGGAAAGGTCGGGCGTCGTTCACAAGCGCCAAGGCTCGGGGACGTTCGTATCGGAGGGGCGCCCGCGGCTGGCGCAACGGGAGCGGCAGCGCATCATCGATCAGCGAATCGACGCCCTGCTGGCCGAGGCTCACCAGTTAAACTTCACCGTGGACGACATCCTGCGGATGTTGCGGGAACGCCGGGCGGTCATGGAGTCCGGGACCAGCGGCGAACTGGCGAAAGTGAGGAGATAGGCATGGGACAGTTTATCGTCGACGTTAACGACCTCTCGCGATCATTCGGCCGTAAGACCGCCCTCGACGGCGTGTGCTTCCGCGCCGCCGTGGGCCAGGTCTACGGCCTCGTGGGCGCCAACGGCGCGGGCAAGACGACGCTCCTCAAGCATCTGCTCGGTCTGCTGCGCGCACAGTCGGGATCGGTGCGCGTCTTCGGCCTCGATCCGGTTCGCGACCCTGTTGGCGTGCTGAGCCGCGTCGGCTACCTCTCCGAGGAGCGCGAGCTGCCGGAGTGGATGCGCGTCGACGAGTTGATGCGTTACACGCAGGCCTACCATCCCACGTGGGATGCGTCGTATGCCCGCGAACTGATCGAGATGTTCGGTTTGGACCCGTCCAAGAAGATCAAGGAACTCTCAAAAGGCATGCGCGCGCAGGCGGGTCTGGTGGCGGCCGTGGCTCATCGTCCCGAGCTGCTGATTCTGGACGAGCCCTCGTCCGGCCTCGACGCGGTGGTGCGCCGCGACATTCTCGACGCGATCGTCCGCACCGTAGCTGATGACGGGAGGACGGTGATCTTCTCATCGCATCTGCTCGAGGAAGTCGAGCGGATGTCGGACCATGTGACGATGTTGCAAGACGGCCGCGTGACGCTGAGCGGCGAACTGGATGACGTGCGCCGCGGCTACCACCGCACCCGGGTGCGGTTCGTGGAGTCCTTCGATCATCCGCCCGTGATCGACGCCGCGCTGGTCATGGAGGGCGGCGGCCGCACCTGGAGCGTCATCCACAATGGATCACTCGAGCAATTCCATCGCTCGGTGCTTGCGCTCGGGGGCGAGGTCGTCGAATCGCGCGACGCCACGCTCGAGGAGATCTTCCTGGCGCGCGCCGGCCGCAACCGCCAGGTGGTGGCTGCCTAGCCATGAGATCGTCGATCCACGCCATGCTGTGGGAGATCTGGCGCGTGACGCGCGTCGAGGCCGCCTGGCGTTTGGCCCTAGGAATCGTCGGGGGCTTGGCTGTATTGGCCGTGTTCTCTTCCCAACGCGAGGTCATCAAGGACTTCAGCGCAGCAATCGCCCTCATCCTCATCGTCCTCCCGCACTTCGTGGGGTGGCTGTCGTTGGCGAAGCTCAATAGTGGGCGGCCCGGCTTTCCGCTTTATCTCCTCTACACCCGTCCGGTTCGGACGGCCGTGCTCGTCGCCGTCCCAATGGCGTATCTCACCGCCTTGCCGGCGGCGATATACCTCGTGTCGGCGCTTCTCCTGAGAGTGACCTCCGGCTATCCGTTCCCGCTGCTGCCCGCGGCCGCGTGGATCGCGGCCCTCAACCTGGTCGTGGCGGCGACGAACTGGTCGGCCCGCAACAGGGCCATCCAGATGCTGGGAGTGATGTTCGCCACCTCGGCCTGGCTGGTTCTGGCCATTCATCGCCTTACAGCAGTGGAGATCCCGGGCAGTTACGACTGGCCGCCGCATCTGTGGCCGACGCTGTTCGACTTCCCGCTCACGGACTATGCACTGATCGGCGCGATTGGGCTGGCATCGTTCGGTGTGGCGGTCGCCAGTGTGGCCCGCCAGCGCCACGGCGATGCGCCGGCGGCCATGCCCCGGACCGTGGACTTCCCGGGTTTCCCGGAGGATGTCGTCAACCTGTTCCGGTTCCCGTGTCCCACCTCGTCCGCGACGCGGGCGCAGCTGTGGTTCGAAATGAAGTCCAGTGGACTGCCGGTGCTGACGATGGGATTGGGGCTCGCGATCTCGATTCCGCTTGTGTTCGCGATCACCCGTCCCATCGGGTTCGCCCATGATTACGCCCCAAGTTGGGCGGGGCTCTGCATGCTGTTCGTGCTGATGTTCGGGGTCAATGCCTTCGGTATTCGCTGGAGACAGGGACGTGCGTTCGCGAGCGCGTTCGAGGCGACCCAGCCGTACGGAACCGCTCGGCTGGCCGGCCTCAAAGTGCTCGTGAGGTCGGTCTGCGTGCTGCCCGCGATGATCGCGGTCGGCCTGAGTGTATGGGCATCCCTGTCATTCATCGCGGTCGGCAAGGGCGCCGAGTATCTGCGCAGTTGGCTGCATGTGATCGAAGACGCCGTCCAAACGCTGACCGATTACCAGCAGGTCGCGCTGGCGGTCGTCGCGTCTATCGGGGTCGCCGTCATGATCGCCTTGATCGCGGCAATCATGGCGCTCGCGGCGCGTTATCCCCGCCCCCTGAACATCGCGACGAGTCTGTACCTGTTGTCCTGGGGGCTCGTGCTCGTCCTGCTGGCGCTGGCCGGACGCCGCGGGATCGGATTGCTCTTCGGACCGACGCGCTTTATCGACGCACCGGCGATTGTGCTCGCGACGGTCTACCTCTCCTGGAGGGTGTTCTCGGAGCGGCTGCTGACGCTGCGCTCGGCGTGCGGCGCCGTTCTGGTCTCGGCCGCGTTCGGGGCGGCATGGATCACGGTGTTGCGAGCGGCCGGCGTGCAGCTTGCCGGGGCGCCTACGATGGACGCCGTCTGGATGCTGTCGCCGGCGCTGTTGCCCCTGATAGCCAGCTTCCTTGCGCCCTGGTCGCTCAGCCGCATTCGCCATGTGTGAAGGAGAAGTCGATTTTAAGCAGCTGTAGGCGCGGTCTATGACCGCGCGCTGGAGTTTGGACATTTCCTGCGGACGTCGCACAGCCAGGACGGGACTAACGTCTCGAATTTTGCGTTTCGCCTGCGGGATTATCGTACGTTAAAGCGTGAGTCACGTGTCGGGACACGCGATTCGCCCCTCCTTGGATAAGGAGGGGCGGCTGCGCCGCAAGTAAATATGCCGCGAAGCCACCTCAGCGGCGCAGCCGGGGTGGTTCGTTCAAGCCACCGATTATCGGA
>Ga0209172_10003508_pt1 | contig 23705 bp, 18 predicted proteins | sample LarsenN4metaG_FD_184113 | JGI IMG/M metagenome (GOLD analysis project Ga0209172, IMG submission 184113) | Hot spring sediment bacterial and archeal communities from British Columbia, Canada, to study Microbial Dark Matter (Phase II) - Larsen... ... | reverse complement strand
CCGCCCTCGATCCGTGCTCCGTCGAAGGCCGCCGGCTGCTCGAACTGGGCGCCCACAAAGTCGGCATCGCCACCGATGTGCACGCCGAGGAAGGTGGCCGGCCCAACAAAGTACGACCTCTCGAACTGTGCCCGCTTTTCAAATCTGGCAAAAGAGAAGTCCGCCAGGTCCGTGAACCGGCAGCCGAGCAGCATGACGTGCGCCTTGAATGTGGCGTAGCTCAGGTCCAGCCGGCCTACGATGATGGCGTTGGCCACATCAATGGGGACACGCACCACGCGTTCAGGGCCTTCGGCCAGTTCTTCGAGCCACGCCGCCCGGATGGTGCGGGCGCGCTTCTTGAGCCGCTTCGGGAAGTGCAGAGGCTTGCCCTGGTGCAGCCAGGTGTGTTTGCCCTGTTCGGTGGTGGGGAGGGCACCGGTCACGGTTCAGTAAATTGCGCGGATTATACGGAGCGTTGCCCGCCGCGGTCAAGCCTCCGGGGCGGCCGGAAGACCCGCGCCCTGCGCTCTTCGTGCCGGGCAGGTCCTGGTCGCCGCAGGCGAGCTGGGGCCTGGCCCCTGGCGCGGGCACCCTGGCGAATCTTTCTGCCGCCGCCCTGCCGGCTGGAAGCAATGGGCCTGGCGCCAGCCGGCGCGGGGCTGTGCCGGGTGCCGTGACGTGAGCCAGAAAACGTCAGTCTGCGGAGGTTACGTCGTCGGGCAAGCTCAGGACGAAAACGCATTCGCCGCTGGCCGAACAGGAAAGCGTGCCGCGACGCACCAGCTTGGTGGGGTTGCCCGGAGGGAACGCAAACTTGTAGTCCGCGGCGCGGAGTTTTTCCGCCAGCGTCCGCAGGGCTTCGTTTCCGCGAAGCAACTTGACCGCCTCGGCCTGCGCCCGCCCGCCTGCACCGGGCGCGAGCAGAACAAAGAAATCCGCCTCAGCGGATGCACCCGGCAGCTTGCCGAGCGGGATGGTGCGCTCGTCGGAGAGTTGTTGCCTGGCTTCGTCCACCAGGCCCTGCACTTTCTCCTCGCCGGCCAAAGCGACCAGCCGGCCGCGCGTTTCGGGGGCGGGGCGAGTGCCGGCCAGGGCTTGCGCGTAGGCGCGCATGGCCAGGTCCTTCCGGCCGGCTTTTTCGTAAATCTGCCCCAGGTGGTCGCCGACTTCGCCGTGCTGGTTGAGCTGCCAGGAAGCGCGGATCAGGGGCTCGGCCTTGTCCAGCTCGCCCTTCTGGAAGTGGACCCAGCCGAGGGTGTCCCAGTAGGCCGCCAGGGCGGCGACGCGGCCCAAGTCGAGCGCAGTCAGCCGGTCGAGGGCAACGTTGCGCAGTTCCGCGCCCGTGGCCGCGACCGCCGATTCCGCGTACTGCTGGGCGCGCTCCAGATGGACGTGGTGCAGGGAAAGCTCGTAGGCCACGTTGTTCCACGTCGTGGGCGAAGGGGCCAGCTCGACCGCCTTGTCGAACGCCGCCAGGGCCTTCTCCTGCTGGCCGAGGTTCAGATAGGACTGGCCCAGCCCGACATGCAGGGCGGCGTTGCCCGGGGTGATGGAGATGGCCGTCTCGAGCGATTCGACGGCCTGGGGGTACATGCGCCGCTCGCGGTAGAGCAGGCCGAGGTTGGCGTGCGCCCAGCGGTCCAGCGGATTCACCGCAAGCTGCTTGCGGAAGGCTGCGATGGCTTCCTCGTATTTCTGCTGCATCCAGAAGGTGCGGCCGAGGTTGTTGTGCGCGTACTCGTCGTAAGGATTCACGGCAATCTGCCGGGTGAAGGCATCGGCGGCCTTGTCCAGCTCGCGCAGGCCGAGGTAGGCCAGCCCCAGGTTGTTCCACGCGCCCTTGTGCTGGGGTTCGGCGGCGACCACGCGTTCGAGCAGCGTGACGGCCACGCGGAAGTTGCCGCTGCGCAGCGCCCCCAAACCTCCCTGGTAGAGGTCTTCGGTCTTGGTGTCCGCGGGGATCTGCGGAGCGCCGGCGCGCGTGGTTTCCAGGGTGAGCTTCTGGCCTTCATCGGTGCGCACGGCGCGGACGAAGGCCATGTAGTCCAGGGCGCGAGCAGGCGGCAGTGCTCGCGTGGTCAGCTTCAGGAAACGCTCCGCCAGGAGCACGTTGCCCTCCAGTTGGTAGCTCGAGCGATATTCGCCGTAATCGCGCTTCACCTGCACGGGAACCGGAGGGCGCGTCGAATAGTTCGCCGGCCACTCCAGGCGCATGCGCAGGGTCACTTCGAACGGCGTGCCCAGCTCGATAGGCTCCGCGTCGGGCTCTTTGCCCGCCTCGGCCTGCGGCAGGCCGATTTCGGGCAGCGGCAGCTCCACCTGCGCCGTCTTGCTGGACCAGTCGAGGAAGCCGGCCTGGGCCGATTGATAGCTGAACTCGAACGGTTCGCGAGTGCTTTCCGGGTTGCTGGCCTGCACGTCGTCCACCTCGCCGCGCACCCCGTCGGACCAGGCCACCCAGCCCGCCAGTTGCTTCCACTGTGTGCGCGGGGTGCGGCGGAAGGCCATGCGCAGGGGCAACTCGCTGTCGCCGCGAAGCTGGTAGCGCACGCGCGCCGTCAGCTTGCCGATTGCGCTGATGGTGCCTTCCACCTCGACCAGTTGGCGGCTGGGGAAGGGCGGGTCGGCGGGAGTGTTCTCGAGCCGGGGAGCCCCCTCGCGCGGGATCAGCAGGGCCTGCTTGCCGCGCAGGTTGGCGGCCAGCATGCCGAACGGCGCGACTTCCGCCGTGGTGTCCAGCCAGAGCAGGCCCCCTGCCAGCGGCACGGCCGTAATCAGATGGTCGAACTGGCCCGGCGAGGGCAGGTCGCGGGCCAGCTTGCGCTGCGAGTGGATCAGCGCCGGATAGGCCCGCAGGCCAGCGGCTTCCAGCAGCGCAGCCAACAGCGTGTGCTTGTCTTTGCAGTCGCCGTACTGGTTGGCCAGCACCTCCGCCGCGGCGTGCGGCTGGAACCGGCCCACGCCGAACGACAGGCTCACGTAACGGACGTTCCTGGCCACGTAGTCGTAGAGCGCTTCGACCTTCTCGCGGTCGGTGGCCCGCCCGCGGATGAGCTCGCCGGCGCGAGCGCGGATTTCCGCGGTGGGCCTGGCGCGGTCGCGCTCGAGCGCCGCATACCAGCGTCCGAGCTCCTCCCAGCTCCGGAACGTAGTCATCTGCACGGCCGGCTGCTCGTGCTCTTCCCGCTTAGCCTTCTGGCGTTCTCCTTGTTCCTTTTCCTGGCTCTTGCGCTTGCGGTGGGAGCTCTGCCAGCGAAAAACCTTCCGCGCGCCAGACTCTTCCACTACCGGGTCGCGGCCGGCCCGGGTTTTCACCTGCACGGAGCGGTCGCGGGGCACATCCACTTCCAGGCGCTCGTCGAGCACAATGGCGCCCTCTTCGAACTCGTGCTCGAACCAGAAATGTCCGGGGGCCAGCGGGGTATGGATTTCCGTGACCAATCGGTACTCGAGCGTCTCCCCCGGCCGCAGCGATGGAACGGTGACGTGCTTTTGCCGCAGGTCGGTATAAACCGGAGCCTCCCGGGCGACCGGCGCGGTCAAATCCTGCACGGCGTCCGGTCCGGCCTTCACCACCGTGCCGTCCGCCTTGTGCACTTCGACAGCGTTCACGGCGAGCCGCTCGCTCGCCGCGTTGTAGTCAAAGACGAGCTGGCCGAGCCGCTGCACGCCGGCTTCGCTCTGCACGCGCCAGCGCACCAGCATTTCGCGCCTCCCGGTGCCGTTCGGCTCGAAGCGCACGCGCACGTGCAGCTTATCAATGACAAAAGGTTCCTGGGCGTAGTCCTCCTGCTGCTCTTCCGAGGCGGCCTTCGTGGGGGGAGCGGGCTGCTGCGCCGGCCTGGGCTGCTCCGGCATCCCGGCCGCCAGCCAGAGCACACACAACACGGCCCAGCAACGCACCGGCATGAATCCTCTCTGCGGAAAACCCGCTTCAAAAGCAGTGTAATGGAGGTGACTCCGGGGGTAAAGCAGGGCGGGATTGGCGGTTTCTTGTAAGGAATGGGCTACAGGCTGGCCAGCAAGCCAGCGAGCAGCGCGGCGCGTTCCGGGAGCGAACGAACCAAGACGTACTCATGCGGCGAGTGCGCGCCTTCGCCTACGCCGCCCAGGCCGTCCAGTGTCGGCACACCGAGCGCCGCCGTCAGATTCCCGTCGGACCCGCCGCCGGTCGCGGACTCCTCCAGATGCATCCCCATGGCGCGGCCTAACTGCTGCGCCCGGCGAAGAAGTCCGACAACCTTCGCGGTGCGTTCCAGGGGCGGCCGGTTGATCCCCCCGCGGACTTCCAGCCGCGCCCCGGATAGGATGGGCCGCAGCGCGCGCAGCTTGCGCTCGAGTCTCCGGCCGTCTGCAAGGCGAGAAAAGCGCAGATCCACCTGCGCACGCGCCCGCTCGGGGATGACGTTGGGGAATGTGCCTGCTTCGGCCACACCCACGTTCACCGTGACGCCGCGGCGCGGCTGATTGAGCCGCGCGATGCGCGCGATTTGCAGGGCCAGTTCGTGGATGGCGTTCACGCCGTCTTCCGGATTGATCCCTGCGTGCGCGGCGCGCCCGGTAACCAGCAACTCGATCTGGCCGACGCCCTTGCGCGCCGTCTTCAGCCTGCCGGCCAGACCGCTGGCCGGCTCGAGCACCAGCACGGCGTCACTGCGCCGGGCCTCACGCTCGATGTATGCCCGCGAGGCGGCACTGCCGATCTCCTCGTCCGAAGTGAACAGAAAGACGAAGCGCTTGCGCGGCTTGATCCCGGCGCGGCGCAACGCATCCACGGCGAAGAGCGCCATCACCAGCCCGCTTTTCATGTCCAGGGCGCCGGGGCCGCGGGCCCTTCCGCCTGCCACGCGAAACGGCATGCGGGCCAGGGCGCCCAGCTCGTACACGGTGTCCAAGTGGCCGAGGACAAGGAGCTGTCCCCGGGGTTTTCCGCGACCCAGCCACAGCACAATGCGCAGGTGGTTGCCGCGCGCCGCCTGGCGGAGATGCTTGACGCGGGCTCCCCGGCGCCGCCACTCCGCGGCCAGCAAGCGCCCCAGGCGATCCACGCGCTGCTTGTGGTAACTGGGCGATTCCAGGCACACCAAGCGGCCGAGCAGCCGCACCATCGCGGCGCGCCTCAACTCCAGGTCGCGGCGCAGTTGCCGCATCGGCAGTTCTGTTTCCCCCATGGCGCCGCCATGCTAGCAGCCGCGCGGGGAGCTAGCAACGCCGCGCGCCTCAGGCGCCGCCAGCACCCTGGCCGGATGCGCGTTTCGCCCTCGTGCCCTTTCGCTTATAATGAACCGATTGTACGCAACCCTGGGCTCCACACCTTTGCCCTCGAGGCGCACGATGATTTTCGACACCAACGGCATCCAGCAGATTCTGCCGCACCGGCCGCCTTTCCTTTTGATTGACGGGGTCGTGGAAATGGAGCGCGCGAAGCGGATTGTGGGCATCAAGAACGTAACCATCAACGAGGAGTTCTTCCGGGGCCACTTCCCGGGCCAGCCGCTGATGCCCGGGGTGCTGATCGTCGAAGCCATGGCCCAGGCCGGCGGCATCCTGTTGTTTCAGGAGGTGGACCCGGGCGTGCGTGACGACAAGCTGCTGTATTTCGTGGCTATTGACGACGCGCGTTTTCGCCGCCCGGTGGTGCCCGGCGAGCAGCTTCGCGTCGAAGTCCGCGTGCTGAACTGGCGGGGCAACTTCTGCAAGCTAGCCGGCGCGGCCTACGTGAACGGCGAATTGGCCGCCGAAGCCACGCTGATGTGCAAGATGGTGGACCGCCGCGCATGAGCCAGATTGACCCGCGCGCCATCGTTTCCCCGCGCGCCTGCCTGGGACGCAACGTGCGCATCGGCGCGTTTGCCGTGGTGGGGGATGAAGTCGAGCTGGGCGACGACTGCGTTGTGCACGCCCAGGCCGTGCTGCAGGGGCCGTCGCGCTTCGGCGGGGGCAACGTGTTCTGGCCGTTCTGCTCGGTGGGCACCGACCCGCAGGACTTGAAATATCGCGGGGAGCCCACCCGGCTCGAAGTCGGCGACGCGAACACATTCCGCGAATTCGTCACGGTAAACCGCGGCACAGCGGGCGGCAGCGGAGTGACGCGCATCGGCAGCCACAACCTGTTCATGGCCTACACGCATGTGGCGCACGACTGCCAGGTGGGCAGCCACACCGTGTTCGCTAACGCCGCCACCCTGGCCGGACACGTGACCGTCGAAGACTACGCCACGGTCGGCGCGCTCAGCGCCGTGCATCAGTTCTGCCGCATCGGCCGTTACAGCTACCTTGCGGGCATGACCGTGGTCACCCAGGATGTGCCGCCGTTTGCCAAGGTCGTGACCCGGCGCGAGACGCGCAACTACGGCGTCAACACCATCGGCCTGACGCGGCACGGCTTCGCGCCCGAGCGCATCCGCCAGATTGAGCAGGCTTACCGGCTGCTGCTGCGCTCCAAGCTGAACACCACCCAGGCGCTCGAGCAGATGCGCGCCACCTCGAACGGTTCCGCGGACGTCGAGGAGCTGATCCGCTTCATTGAATCAGCCGAACGCGGCGTGACCAAGCGAGCCGGCCCATGAACCCGACGCAGCAACGCTGGGGTCTGATCGCCGGAAACGGCAAGTTCCCGTTCCTGGTGCTGGAAGGAGCGCGCAGCCAGGGCATCGAGATGGTGGTGGTAGCCATCAAGGAAGAAGCCTGGCCGGAGCTGGAGTCCGCCGCCGGCGGCCGCCTGCACTGGGTCAGCCTCGGCGAGCTGACGCGCACCATCGAGCTGCTGCGCGAGAAAGGCGTCACCCGGGCGGTGATGGCCGGCCAGGTAAAGCACAACAAGATTTTCAGCGCCATCCGGCCGGACGGGAAGCTGGCCAAGCTGTTGATGTCGTTGCCCGCAAAAAGCACCGACGCCCTGATCGGCGCCGTAGCCAAGGCGCTGGCTGAGGAAGGCATCGAGCTGGTGGACTCGACGGTGTTTCTTCGTCCCCTGCTGCCTGAGCCAGGCCTGCTGACCCGTCGCGCCCCGGACGAAGCGGAACTCGCGGACATGGGCTACGGGCGCTTTCTTGCGCGGCACATTGCCGGGCTGGACCTCGGGCAGACCGTAGTCGTCAGCGATCGTGCGTGCGTGGCCGTGGAAGCCATGGAAGGCACTGACGAGACTATCGAGCGCGCGGGGCGCATTGCCCGCGGGCGGCGCCTGGTGGTGGTCAAGGTGAGCAAGCCGGGGCAGGACATGCGCTTCGACGTGCCGGTGGTGGGTCTGCCGACCATCGCAGCCATGCAGCGCGCGGGAGCCACGGCGCTGGCCATTGATGCCCGGCGCACGCTGGTGTTCGACCGCGAGGCTTTCATCCAGGCCGCTGACCGCGCCGGAATCGCCGTGCAGGCCTTTGAGCCGGAAGCGGCCGCGACGGGCGGGAAAGGAACCGCGGGGTGAGCGACCGGATTCGCGTCGGCGTGATGGGCGTGGGCGACTTCGGCCGGCAGCACGCGCGCGTCTACAGCCAGCTTGATGGCGCGGACCTGGTCGGCGTGTTCGACGCGAACGCCGAGCGGGCGCGCCGGGTAGCCGCCGAGTTCAACACGCGGGCTTTTGCCAGCCTAGACGAGCTGGCGTCGCAGGTGGATGCGCTCAGCCTGGCCGTGCCTACCGTCGAGCACGCGCGCCTGGGTTGCGCTTTGCTTGAGCGCGGGCTGGACGTGCTGGTGGAAAAGCCCATGGCCGCCACGCTGGCCGAAGCCGACGCGCTCATCGCGGCGGCCAGCAAGCACGGCCGCGTGCTCCAGGTGGGCCACCTGGAGCGCTTCAACCCGGCCGTCGCCGCCGCGGAGCGCATCCTCGAGCAGCCGCTGTTTTTTGAAGTGCATCGCCTGGGCGTTTTTTCGCCGCGCAGCCTCGACGTGGACGTGGTCTACGACGTGATGATCCACGACCTGGAGATCCTCCTGGCCTTTGTGAGGAGCCCGGTGGCGGAGGTCAAGGCTGTGGGCATCCCCATCCTGACCGACAAGGTGGACATCGCGCAGGCGCGGCTGGAATTCGCGTCGGGCGCAGTGGCCAACTTGACCGCCAGCCGAGCCTCCACCGAGCGCGTGCGCAAGCTGCGCTTCTTCCAGGCCCACGAATACGTTTCCGTGGACTATACGCGCCAGGACGTGCTGCGCATCCGGGTGCGGCAGGGCGGGCCGCCGCCGCAGTTCGAGTTCGAAAAACTGCCCGTTGAGCCTGAAGAACCGCTGCGGGCCGAGCTCCGCGCGTTTCTGGAGGCCGTGCGCGCGCGCAGCCGGCCGCGCGTGGACGGTCTGGCCGGGCGCCGCGCTCTGGAGTTAGCCGATCGCGTGATGCATAGCATCCTCGACCACGCGCGGCGCGTCCAACTGGCTGTGGCCCCGCCTGCAGCGGGCAGCGCACCGTGATCCCGCGCACTCTAGTTCCGAGGGACCTGCCGCCTCAGGCGTTCGTCAACGGGGCTGAAGCGGGACTGCGCGCCACCTCGCTCGACGCCCGACAACTGCTTCCCGCCGGCCTGGTGGCTACACCGCTTGCCGATGAGGAGCCCATCCCGACTCACGTGCCGCTCGAGGTGCTCGGCCGGCGGACGTTGGTGCCGCGGGACCTGCCCGTCGCGCCCCTGCAGGGCGCCGATGGCACCGCGATGCGGCCCCGGCGTTCCGTCATTCCGGAAGAGGCCCGGCCGGCACCGCCCGTGGCCGCAGCGCCGCTCGATCCCGCGCATCTGCCGAGTGTGGTGGATCCGGACGTGATCACCACAGGCGAAGTCCACCTGCTCGCGCGACCCGTGGAAATGAAGGCACCCGTCTGGCAGCCGCGCGCTTCTGTGCCTTCGCTGCTGATCCATGCCCTGCTGATTGCCTTGATCCTGCTGCAGCCCAGGCTGTTCCCCTACCGGCCGCCGACCGCCGAACAGTTGGAGATTGCGCGACGGTCGCTGGGATTTGTCTTTCTGCCGCCCGCGCCGGAAGAAACGCTGCAGCCGCCTCCGACCAGCGCGCAGATTCACATTGATCCGCGGCTCTTTCGTCGCGAACTACCGCCTGTGGAAGAGCCTCCCGCGGTGCCCGGTCCTCCGCCCGCAGAGCGTTCGAGCCCTTCGCGGGAACTGCCGCCGGCGCCCACGCCCCGGCTCGAGGAACACCCCCCGGGAGAACGTGCACGGGACGATTCCGGGCGGGAGATGGCGCGGGTGGACACTCCCAAGACCGAGGGTCGCGGGCTGGTGCTGCCGTCACCTTCGCTTTCGCCGGGCCGCGCGCTGGAGGAATCGCTGCGCGGCGCCCTGCAGGGCCGGCGTGGCGGCAGTGAAACGTTCAGCGACCGCATGCCGGGTGGCCCGGGCGGGGCCGACGGGAGCGGGCAGGGGCTGCTTGGCGGCACCGTGGAGCTGCTGACGCCCACGGAGGGCGTTGACTTCACGAACTACCTGGAACGCCTGCTGGCGCGCGTCCGGCACAACTGGTACGCCGTGATTCCCGAATCGGCGCGGCTCGGAGAGAAAGGGGTCGTTGTGCTGCAGTTCCGCATCCTGCGCGACGGCTCGGTGCCCCCGCCCGAGCCGAACCTGTTGCGCACGTCGGGGCAGGAGCCGCTCGACCGCGCGGCGCTGTCGTCCGTCCGCGGGTCCGCACCATTCGAGCCGCTGCCTGCGCCGTTCAGCGGACCGTTCATCGAGCTGCGGTTCATCTATCTCTACAACCTGCGGCTCGAAGATCTCCGGTGAAGCTCAACCGCACGCAGATTCTCGGCGTAGTGTTGCTGGCGCTTCTGGCCCTGCTGTTTCTGGTGGTGCGCTACTGGAAGCTGCTGTGAGCAAGGCTCTCTATCCCCTGGTGGCCATCGTTGGCCCCACGGCCAGCGGCAAGTCTGCACTGGGAATCCACCTGGCCGGACAGTTCGACGGCGAAGTCCTGGCCTGCGATTCGACGCAGGTTTATCGCGGGTTTGACGTCGGCACGGGTAAGGTGCTGCCGGCGGAGCACCGCGGGATCCCGCACCACCTGCTGGACCTGCTCGAACCGCAGGAAGTCTTCACCGCGGGAGAGTATCGCCGTCGCGCCCTCGACGTGCTGGAAGGGGTGCGACAGCGCGGCAAGCTGCCCATCCTGACCGCGGGCACCGGACTGTATCTGCGCGCGCTGCTCGAAGGGCTGAGCGATGCTCCAACGCGCTCCGAGGAATTGCGCGAGCGGCTGCGCCAGCGCGCGGTGAAGAAAGGACCGGGCTGGCTGCACCGGATTCTTCACCGGCTGGATGCGGAGCGCGCGGCGCAGGTTTCCGCCGCGGATACCCCCAAGCTGATCCGCGCGATCGAAGTGTGCTTGCTAGCCGGCAGGCCGGCTTCGGAGGTTTACCGCGCGGGCCGGCCGCGACTGGAGGGCTTTGCACCCATAAAGGTCGGCCTGATGCCCGCGCGGACCGCCCTCTACGAGCGCATCGAGCAGCGCGTACGCGCCATGCTCGACGCGAGCTGGACCGGCGAGGTGCAACGATTGCTCGCTGCCGGCATTCCGGAAACGGCCAAGCCGTGGCAGTTCATCGGCTACGCCGAGCTGCGGGCGCACCTCCGCGGCGTGGTCAGCTTGAAAGAGGCCATCAAGACTATCCAACGCAAGACCCGGCACTATGCCAAGCGGCAGATCACCTGGTTCCGCAAAGAGCCGGGCGTCGAGTGGTTTCACGGCTTCGGGAATGACCCGGAAATAACCGAGGCCGTGGCGGCCTTTCTCCGCCAGCGGCTGAGCACCGGGCGCTCCGCATCGGCAAGCGGGAACCACCCGTGAGTGGGGATTCCGTTTTCGTCCCCCAGAGGCATATAATTGCTGCTGGATGCATGGAAATCTTCTTCCCGGCCACGCTGCCCGCCGGCTTCCGCACTCTAGACTATGAAAGCCGCAAGAACCACTGAGCACAGCGAACGCGTCCTGCTGGTGGGCATTGCGCGGGGAGGGCGGGCGCATACTTTCCGGGAACGGCTCGCGCCGGACGAACAGCCGCTCAGCGAGTTGAGGGAGCTGGCGCGCAGCGCTGGTGCGCAAGTCACCGGCACGGTCGAGCAGCGCCGGGAGCGGATCGATCCGGCCACGGTGGTGGGCCGCGGCAAGCTCGAAGAGATCAAAGCGGAAGCGTGCGTGCGCCAGGCGCCGCTGCTCATCTTCGACTGCAACCTCACACCCGTCCAGCAGCGCAACATCGAAGCCGCCACCGGCTGCCGCGTGATTGACCGCACGCAGCTCATCCTGGACATCTTCGCCCGGCACGCCCGCAGCCGCGAAGGCATGCTGCAGGTCGAGCTGGCGCAACTGAACTACCTGCTGCCGCGGCTGGCCGGGCGCGGCGTCGAGCTTTCCCGCCTGGGCGCGGGCATCGGCACGCGCGGTCCCGGCGAGCAGAAACTGGAAACCGACCGGCGGCGCATCCGCGACCGCATCCGGAAGATCCGCGAAGGCATCGAGAAAGTCCGCCGGCAGCGCGCCGTGCGCCGGCAGGCCCGGCAGGCCGTGCCGCTGGGCACCGTGGCCCTGGTGGGCTACACCAACGCGGGCAAGTCCACGCTGTTTAACGCGCTCACCGGGGCGGAGGTATACATCTCACCGCAGATGTTCGCCACGCTCGACCCCACGGTGCGCAGCGTGCGTCTGCCCTCCAACCGCAAAGTGCTCCTGTCAGACACGGTGGGATTTATCTCCGATCTGCCGCCCGGACTGATTGCTGCGTTTCGCGCCACGCTCGAAGAAGTGCAGGAGGCCGCCCTGGTGCTGCATGTGACGGACATCTCCAATCCGCGGCACGCCGAGCAGGACGCCGAAGTGGAAAAAGTCCTGGCCGAACTGGGGGTGAACGACCGGCCGCGCATCCACGTGTACAACAAGATTGACCGGCTGGCCGCGGACGTGCGCGCCTCGCTCCATGCGGGCAACGCAAACGTGTTCGTCTCCGCGCTCGAGGGCAGCGGGCTGGACGAGCTACTCCAAGGCATTGACGAGGCCCTGCCCGTGGATCGGCTGCGCCGGCTGCGCCTGCGCATCCCGCTGAGCGAAGGCCGCACCTTGGCGCTCGTGCATGGGCTGGGCCGCGTGATCCAGGCAGAAACGCGCGACAGCCAAATGTGGCTCGAAGCCGAACTGCCCGAATCGCTCGTTCGCCGGCTGGATCCCAGATTCATCCAGCGCGGGGCAGAGGAACTTACTGCGGCCGCGGCGCGCACGTTCGATCAGGACTGAACCCCGACCGTGCCGACCTTCCTGCTTTGGTGCCTGCTGTTTGTGCTGTGCGGGCCCCTGGGGCTGCTGGCCCTGGTGTTGTACCCGCTGGTGTGGCTTCCGCTCCTGCCCCTACGCATGCGGGGCATCGCCGTGCAGGGTCGGCTCGAGTTTTTCCGCAGCATGGCACTGCTCCTGGCGAGAATCCTGGGCGGTGCTCATCGTGGATAGCCGGGAACCACACACAAAGCGCGGTGGAAAACATTGTGGAAATCTGCGCATCCCGTTGGTTTGCTGGGCGAAATCGCCACGAAGAGCGGGATGACTGGCGTCTGCTCCTGCAGCTAGCCAACACAACGCAAAGGGCTTACGTCTAGGGGAGGGCCAAACAGAGGACGCCGGCAGGGCCTGCCTTTATCACTTTGGCTTTTATGGATTTACACAATAAACGGGGCGATCTCAAGATGCGCCCCTACAAGGCCGCACGCAGAAGGGTCAGTCTTCAGACGGCGCCCTGTGAAAAGAGAGGGCACGCGCCGAGCCAGCGAGACGAGCGGGATGCCACAGGATGCTCCTGCGGCGCGGGCCACGGTCACGCGGCCGCCGTTCGGGCCGTTGGCGTTGACTGGCACTGGGGCGGGGGCTATAGTGAGGCGGCACCGTCAAACGTCCGCCTGGGTCGGGCTGCGATGAATCTGCCGAACTCGCTCACCATCCTTCGCATTTTTTTCGTTCCGCTGCTAGTGGTCGTGTTGCTGACGCGCGAGCCCAACTGGGAGGTCTGGGGCTTTGCCGTGAAGTTCCAGATCTGGGGCGTACTGATTCTGTTGCTGGCCGCTGGGACGGACTGGGCTGACGGCCACTTTGCGCGCAAGCGGGGCGAAGTCACGACGCTGGGCATCCTGCTGGATCCGATTGCGGACAAGCTGCTGATCTCGGCGGCGTTCATTTCGCTGGTGGAAATGAACCTGGTTCCCGCCTGGATGACGGTGCTGATTGTGGGGCGCGAATTCACGGTGCTGGGCTTGCGCAACATCGCTTCCGCGGAAGGTTTTACCATCAGCGCCTCTGCCTTGGGCAAGACCAAAATGGTGCTGCAGGTGCTGGCCGTGTGCACGGTGATCCTGGGATCGAACTTCCCCGCCCTGAAGCCGCTGGGCACGCTGCTGCTGTGGCTGGTGGTGGCCAGCGCCGTGGTATCCGCCATGCATTACTTCCTGAAGTTCTGGAGTCAGGTGGACGTCCGCGTGAAGCAGCGCCGTCGCCGCCTGCTCATCCTGGAGCGGCAGAAGAAGCAGCAAGATGTCGCCACTCCCTAGCGAGGATTGCCGGGCGCTGCTCGCCCTGGCCCGACGAGTGATTACAGAGTCGGTGCAGCAGGGCCGCGCGGGGGAGGCAGGGGAAGTGGCTTCCGCTTCGCTCGCCAAACCCTGCGGGGCGTTTGTGACCCTGCGCTCGCACGGGCGCTTGCGCGGGTGCATTGGCCGCGTGGAAGCCGTCGAACCCCTGGCCCAGACGGTGGCTTTCTGCGCGGTGAGCGCGGCCCTGTGCGATCCCCGCTTCCCTCCCCTGCGGCCAGATGAGCTGGACGAAATCGAGATTGAAATCTCCGTCCTTTCTCCAGTCGAGCCCATCACGCCCGAGCGCATCGAAGTCGGAGTCCACGGCCTGCGCGTGACCAGCGGCCGGCTGCGCGGAGTGCTCCTGCCGCACGTGGCCACGCAGTACCGCTGGGACCGCGAGCGGTTTCTGGAGGAGACCTGCGTCAAGGCGGGCTTGCCGCGCGAGGCCGCGAAGGATCCGCAGACGCAGATTGAAGCTTTTACCGCGCAGGTCTTCTCGGAATCCGACTTCGCAGCGAGCAAAAAACGCGCCAGTTGAGCGAAAGCTCTCCTCACCGTCAACAGCACGAGCCTACCGAAGGCTAGCAAGCGGAAATCTTTTTCGGCGAAAACTAGAGCGCCGCGACGCGACGCCGGGGACAAGAATCTTTACTCCAAGGATACTGGCCGCAACGGCGGGCCCTGCTCCGCAATGCGAGCCGGGCAGGAACGGCAGGGGCCCGCGGCAAACCAGGGGAGAAAAAACCAGAGCGCCTACTGGATCTCGACGTAGTCGCCCAAGGAGATTTCGCGCAGGCTGTAGGTGATCAGCACCGTCGCCGCGTTGCGTGAAAGGCGCAACACGATGCCTTCGCCCAGGATTTCGCGCGGCAGGTCGTCCCGCTGATAGCTGCGCGGAGTGCTGCCGTAGCCGTAGAGTTTGTACTGGTAGCCCCAAGGCAAGTAGGCGAAGTCGTGCCGGGTGCCCTGGTAGCGGAAAAAGCGCAAATAGTCGCCGATCTTCACACCCTGGTTGCTGCCCAGATTGACGTACACCACGTCGTAGGTGCCGGCTTCCTGCCGGAAGTCTTTGGCGGACACGACCATGGCCACGGGCTTGCCGCTGACCGGAGCAAAGCGGTTGAACTTCGCGGCGGGCTTATAGGCGGGCACAGGGCGCTCGACAAAGGGGCGGGCGTAGTCGCCGCGCTGCATCCCGGCGCAGGAGGCCACCACCTGCGCGATGGAGACGTTCGGATGCAGCACCACCACGCGGATGCGCCCCACGTCCACGAACAGCCGGCCCATGGCCCGCAGCAGGTTCCAGCGGCCGGAAAACCAATTGACCTTGATGCTGTCCTTCACCGGGCGGGTCACCAGGTACTCATCCCCGACCTTCACGCCTTGCGAGGCGCCTTTGTTCAGGTACACGTACTCGCCTTCGGTCCAGGCGACCTTCACCCGCGCTTCTTCGCCGGAAATGACGTACGTGTCGCGGGGCACGCGCTCATCGGTGTACATCCCGGAGCAGTAGATATCGGCAGGATTAGGAGTGCGAGCCTTCTGTGCTGCCACGCTGGTCGCGACGGCCACGAGCAGAAGACAAATCCACGCTGCTTTGCGATGCATGAGCGACTTTCCTCCAGCCTCGCGGCCGTCTGTTCCGGTGCTCTCGGCCCGTTAACGCCTCTCGAGCGACCGTAGCAAAGCCCGGCGGAGGGGTCAAGGAACGACTGCGGAAGGCTTTACACTTTTGGCACCGCGTGATAGAAGCCGACGTTCCCCAGCCGCGAATCCCGAGTGGGATCACCCTGCAACGGATCAGCGTCCTATGGGCAAGCCCGGTCTCTTCAAGGATCGCCTGTGCGGTGTCGTCGCCGCGCCCACGGCAGGGGAGATGGTTCGCCTGCTCCGGCGGGCGCTGCGGGTGACACGCACCGTCGAGCTACGCCTCGACTACTTGAAAGACCACCGCGAGCTGGGGGAGCTTCTGAAGTGGCTCGCCGCGCACCGTCCGGGATGCGCCCTCCGCAAGCGCATGCATGTGTTTACGCCCGGGCGGCTGCGCCAGCTTCTCAGCCCCCAGAAGGTCGCGGTGCAGGAACGGATGTCTGTGCCACCGTGGCTTCGGCGGGCAATGGCATTCGGTGCGGATTTGGGTTCGCCTCCGCGGCGAGCGAGCGCCCACCCTGTTCGTGCGATCCTGATTGGCACGTATCGCCGCATGGAAGCAGGCGGACGCTTGCGGGACGCAAAGTTTCAGTTCCCGATACTGATGGTGGCGGCAGCGGCGGGCTGTGATTGGCTGGACTTGGAAATCGAAGCCGCACAGGCCCTCCCGGCAGATCCCCTGACGCCTGTAGGCGCTCCCAGATTCATCATTTCTAGGCACGACTTCCGCCGAACGCCCGGCAACCTGTCGGCCCTCCTCCGCCGCCTCGAGCGCAGCGGGGCACACGCCGTCAAGATAGCCACGCAGTGCCATTCGATCCGCGACAGCCTGCGCGTGCTCCGCTTGGGCCGAAACCGGCGCAACGTCATCGCGGTGCCCATGGGCGAAGCGGGGCTGCCCGCCCGCGTGCTGGCCTTGCGGCATGGCAGCGCACTGGCCTACGCCGCGGTCGGAGAAAAGACGGCTCCGGGACAACTCACCCTGGAAGAGATGAGACACCTCTATCGGGCCGACCGACTTGACCGGCGCACCAGGGTTTACGGCCTCGTCGGCGACCCGGTGGCCCATTCCCTTTCCCCGGTGCTGCACAACAGCGGCTTCATCGCCCGGCGCATCAACGCTGTCTATCTCCCTTTCCGGGTGAAGGAGCTGCGGGACTTCCTCGCGGCCATCGAGCCGCTGGGGATCGCCGGGTTCAGCGTAACGTTGCCGCACAAGGTAGCCATCCTGCGCCACCTGGACGACTGCGATCCGCTGGCGGCGCGCATCGGCGCGGTGAACACCGTGGTGGTGCGCGGCCCCGGACAGCTCTACGGTTATAACACCGACTATGTGGGGGTGCTGCGCGCCCTCGACCGCCGCGTCGCGCTGCGCGGCAGCCGCGTGCTCGTTTACGGCGCGGGCGGAGCCGCGCGAGCCGTGGCCTTTGCGCTGGCCCAGGGCGGCGCCGTGGTTGCGGTCTGCGCGCGGCGGATGGAGCAGGCGGAGCGGCTGGCTCGCGCGGTGGGCGGCGAAGCCATTGCCCGGCCGCGCCTGCGCCGGGAGTTCTTCGATGCGCTTGTGCAGTGCACGCCGGTGGGCATGCATCCGGGGGCGGCCGTGTCGCCGTTGCGGGCAGAGGAGCTGAATTGCCGCGTGGTGATGGATCTGATCTATCGTCCGCGGAAGACGCGCCTGCTCGAGCTGGCTGAGCGACGCGGCATCGCAACCGTCTCCGGGGTCGAGATGTTTGTGGCTCAGGGGGCGGCCCAGTGGCAGATCTGGACCGGCCTGCGCGCCCCGGAGGCGCGGATGCGCGCCGCCGTCATCGCCGCGCTGAAAAGACAGGGGTGACGTGGAAGGGAGGTCCCGCACGGCAAGGTGATTCAGCCCGACTATAAAACGTTCGCCGCGCTGGCCCGGCAGGGAAACCTGGTGCCGGTCTATGCGACGGTGACCGCCGACCTGCTCACTCCGGTGTCCGCGTATCTGCGCGCGGCGCGCGGGGCCCGCTATTCGTTCCTGCTGGAGAGCATCGAGGGGGGCGAAAAAATTGCGCGCTACACCTTCCTGGGCGCCGACCCGGTGGAAGTCTTCCGCTACCGCGACGGCGAATGCCGCATCGAGTCGAAAACAGCAACCGCGCGCAGCCGCGCCCATCCCGTCGCGCTGCTGCGCGAAAGGCTCGGCCGGTACAAGCCGGTGCGTCTTCCGGGCCTGCCGCCGCTGGTCGGCGGAGCGATCGGCTACTTCGCCTACGACACGGCGCGCCTGGTCGAGCGCGTTCCGGCGCGGGCCGCCGACGACCTCGGCCTCGACGACGCCGTGCTGATGTTTTTTCAGGGCCTGGTGGCTTTTGACCACGTACAGCACCGCATCTGGATCATCCGCAATGTGCACGTGCCGCCGGGCGACCTGCATGGCGGCCTGCAGGCCCGCTACCGCGCCGCGGCCCGCGAAATCGCGCGCACCCGCCGCGCCCTGGAAACGCCGCTGCGACTGCCCCGCCGACGCCGCAGCGCACAGCCGCTGCGCGTCGAGTCCAATTTCCGCAAAGCCGACTATCTGGCCGCCGTCGAAAGAGCCCAGGAGCACATCCGCGCGGGCGACATCTTCCAGGTCGTACTGAGCCAGCGGTTTGCCGCGCGCACGCCGGCGCAGCCCTTGGAAATCTACCGCGCGCTGCGCGCCGTGAATCCCTCGCCTTATCTGTATTTCCTCAAGCTGGACCAGCTAGCCGTGGTGGGCAGCTCGCCGGAAATGCTCATCAAAGTGCAGGGCCGCGAAGCGTTCTATCGCCCTATTGCTGGCACGCGCCCGCGCGGCCGCGACGAAGCAGAAGACCGCAACCTGGAGGCCGAACTGCTTGCCGACCCCAAAGAGCGCGCTGAACACATCATGCTCGTGGACCTAGGCCGCAACGACCTGGGGAGGGTCTGCGAGTACGGCTCGGTGCGCGTCGAGCAGCTCATGTTTCTGGAGCGCTACTCGCACGTGATGCACCTGGTGTCGAGCCTGCGTGGACGCCTGCGCGAAGGCGTGGATTGCTTTGACGCGCTGCTGGCCTGCTTCCCGGCGGGCACGGTGACTGGCGCGCCCAAGGTGCGCGCCATGGAGATCATTGACGAGCTCGAGCCGACGCGCCGCGGCGTCTACGGCGGCGCCGTCCTGTACTTGGACTTTTCCGGCAACCTGGATTCCTGCATCGCCATCCGCACGCTCGTCGCCCGGAAGGGCACCGCGTACGTGCAGGCCGGCGGCGGGATTGTGGCCGATTCGGTGCCGGAGCGCGAATACGAAGAAACGGTGAACAAGTCGCGCGCCCTGCTGGCGGCGCTGGAGGCCGCTCACCAGGGCCGCATCTGAAACGGGCAGACGGACCGTTGCCGCAACCTGCTTCCAGAAGACTCTTGTTGCCAAATGCAGCGGGCCGGTCATAGAATGCGCGCCGAACAAGGTGCGAGGGCGGGCCCTCAAACGATGGGGCAAGGTTCGCATTTCGTGGGCTGGGCCCGGCGAATCCGAAAAGGCTGCCAGGAACGCCCGCTGCGCCGCTTCGTTCCAGACGCGCTGGCCCTGTCTTCAAAAGCCCTTGCGGGAATTCGATCCCTGTAGGATGGATTGAGGAAAGAGAGGCAAACCGATGAAGTGCCCTAATTGCTCGGCGGAGGTCCCGGGTTCAGCGGTGTTCTGTCCCTCGTGCGGCAAGTCCATGCCTTCGACGGGCTCCGGGAGGGCAGCGGACGAAGTGACCAGGGAGTGGGTGCGGGAAGTCATTGTGCCAGCCGGATACGACGTGACGTTCTCCGAAGAAAAGGCCCACCTGCTGCGGGCCAAGCATGCCAGCCGCCCGAACATCCAGGTCGGCATCCGCAAAGACTTGGGCGTCATCACCATCCAGCACTGGTGGGGGATGCAGAAGCCCGGCTGGAGCGGGGACAAAGAGATGCGCGTGGCCCTCAACGAGGCCAACGCGGCCTCCTGGTTCGACACCTTCTCCGTGGACGCGCAGGGAGACCTGGGCGTGAGCTCCTACATCACCCTGGCGCACCGCCTGAGCGAGCACAACATCCTGCAGTTCCTGGAGAGGGAATCCGAGTCCTTCATGAAAATCATCGCGGTGTCCGGGCTGCGCAAGTTTATGAAGTAGGTTTGCTGCGAGGTCGAGCTCCGACGGGTCGGGGCCCCGCCCTAGGCAATGGTTTTACTCCTAGATAACTACGACTCGTTTACGTACAACCTGGCCCAGTACCTGGGGCAACTGGGCCAGGAACTCATTGTCCGGCGCAACGACCAGATCACGCTGGACGAGGTGGCTCGACTCAAGCCGGACCGCATCGTCATCTCGCCCGGCCCCGGAACACCCGACCAGGCCGGCATCACCCTGAACCTGATTCGACGCTTCGCCGGCAAGACTCCCATCCTGGGCGTCTGCCTGGGCCACCAGGCCATCGGCCAGGCCTTCGGCGGGCGCGTGGTGCGCGCGCCGGTTATCATGCACGGCAAGACCAGCCAAATACGCCACGACGGGAAGACCATCTTCCGCGGGCTGCCGAACCCCTTCACGGCCACGCGGTACCATTCGCTGATTGTCGAGCGAGACAGCCTGCCCGCGGAACTCGAAATCTCCGCAGAAACCGAGGACTCCTCTCCTGCCCCTTCATCGGCCCCGGGCCACGGTGCCGCGACGCGCACCGTCATGGGCCTGCGCCACCGCTCGCTGCCCGTGGAAGGCGTCCAGTTCCACCCCGAATCCGTCCTCACCGATGCCGGTATCCAGCTCCTGCGCAATTTCCTCGCGCTCTAAGGGAACCGCGGCACATCAGGCAGGCGGCCTAAAACCCGGTCCCACGGACAGGCCCGCTCCGCCGGGGGGCGTGCCGGGTCGGTCTTTGGGCCGGAATGTGGCTACCACTTCAACTCGGCCAGCAGTGCGGCGAAGACTTCGATTCCGCGGAAAAAATTCCCCAAGCGCAGATTCTCGTTTTCGGCGTGCTGATTGTTGTCGTGGTTGACGATGGGAACGTGGATGACGGGCAGGCCGAAGTTCTCGAAGATGTGCATGGGCACACTGCCGCCGCTGGTGGGCAGCTTGACCACAGGCTGGCCAAGCGCCGCTTCGACCACGCGCACTAGGGCCAGCGCCGCGGGATGGTCCATCGGCGTGCGCGAGGCGGGATAGCCGTCGAGCAAAACCACGCGAGCCAGCTTCGCGCAACGCGCCCGCTCGTCCGCGGTCGGTTCCTTTTCCACCAAGCAGTAGCCCTGCCGGCGGATGTGTCCCGCCAGCCGCTCGAACTGTCGCCGCGGCTGGATGTTTTTCACCAGGCGCAGATCCAAGGAAGCCGTGGCGCTGTCCGGCACAATGGTGCGCGCTGCCGCGCCCACGTAGGCGCTGCGCAACCCGCGCACATTGAGCGAGGGCAGGTTGATCAACTCCACGAGGCGCTTGCCGCCGCCTTCCACGGATGCCACGCCAAATTCGCGCATCAGCTCCGCTTCGTTGGCCGGAGCTTCGGCCAGGGCGCGGCGCTCCCGTTCGCCGAGCGGGGCCACATCGTCGTAGAAGCCCTCGATGAGCACCCGGCCGTCGTCGTCCTTCATGGTGGCCAGCAATGCGGCCAGGCGCATGGCCGGATTGGGCGCCCAGTTGCCATAGTGCCCGCTGTGCAGCGGCCGGTAGGGGCCATAGACGGTGATTTCCACGTCCGCGATGCCGCGCGCGCCAAAGACAATCTGCGGCCGGCCGCTCTGATGCACCGGCCCATCGGCGCTAATCAGCAGGTCAGCGGCCAGCAGTTCGCGGTGCGCCGTCAGCACGCGCTCGAGGTTGGGCGAGCCGTCCTCTTCTTCGCCGTCGAGCACGAACTTCACGTGGAATGCCGGCGCCCGGCCCTTGGAGCGCAGCGCGTCGAGCGCGGTCAGAAGGGCGACAATCGGCGACTTATCATCCGAGGCCGACCGGGCATAGATGCGCCAGTCGTCCTGATACGCCGTTCCCGGCTGCGGAAAGGGAATCAGCCGCCCGCCGCGATGAATCGCGTTGGTGCGCAGCGCCGGCTCCCAGGGCCTGCTGTCCGTCCAGCGGGCGGGATCCACCGGCTGGCCGTCGTAGTGGCAGTAGAAGACGACCGTGCGCATGGCGCCGGGGACCTTCAGTTCGCCGTAGACCACAGGGCCGCGCCCTTCGATGGGCAGGAAGCGCACCACGAAGCCGCGGCGCTCGAGCATCTGGCGCAGCTTGTCGGCATTGCGCTGGATGTTAGGCCGGTCAGTGGCCACGTTGGGGATCGCCAGCAGCTCGACCAGCTCGCGCACGATGCGATGCTGATGGGCACGTTGATACTCGCGTGCCAGTGCGGCCGCAGTTGCCGCATCCGCCGGCCCGGAACCTGGAGCGGCAGCAATAACCATTGTCCCCAGGAAAAACATCCCGCACAGAAGGGCAGTGGTCCGGGGGGCCTGGCAGCGATGGGTGCCGCCGGAGCGTGCGTCACGGTGCTGCAATTCGGGTGCCTCCGCGGACATAGATGGGATTGGAAACGATCCAGGGATAGTCGCACAGCGGCGCGATCTGGTCCAGATAGACTTCCACGCGGTAGACGCCCGGCTCGCGGGCGTGGAATTCCATGCTGCTGACGTTGCGTTGTTCGTGCAGCGGCTGCCCGTTGCGCATGAGAACGATGCGGCTGCGCAGCGGCGACACAACAGCGAGAACCACGCCGGTGCCCAGCGAGATTTCCGAGCCCATGGGCTTCTGGCCGGTTTCGTCCGAAGCCGTGAAGCGGAACCCGCTGCCGTCGGCGAACAGGTCGAAGCTCATGTAGACGCGGCCTTCGGCCAGCGCGGTGACTACGGTGCGCTCGTCGAGCGCCTGCTCCCTGGGCAGCAGGATGTAATTGCGCGCGATCTGAAACACCAGCTCGTAGGGATCAAGCTTCACCCCGAGCAGGGGCTGGGCCGCATACGTTTGCAAGACGAAGCCGATGTTGCTGTGCGCGTCCAGTCCGGCCACGGCCGTCAGGCGGCGGCCGTCGGCCCTTAGCGCGTCCACCAGACGCAGGTTGTCTTGCGGACGCACATAGAATCGCGTGCCGAGCACGTCGTCGTACGACCAGTACGACCAGAGGATGTCAAAGGCCAGCAGGAGGCGGCTGATCTGTCGGCTCTTGGTGTGCAAGTTGAAAACTTCGATGCCGTCGTAGCCCGGCGCGGACAGGTTGTCCTCCGCCTCCGGATAGGCAACGAACGCCAGTTTGCCTTCGGACTTGGCGCGGCGAATGCCCTCGAGAAGCGTTTCGGCGTACGGGTCGGCCGAAGCCAAGCTGCCGGGAAAGATCAGCAGGCGGCTGCTGTCGCGTGTGGAGACCTCGTTACCCCCGACGAACAGGACGCCACCCATGGTGCCGCGCAGCGGCGCCGGTAGCTGGGGGCCGCCGTCGGGAGGATGCTCGGTCATCACAACGTAGTCCAGCCGGTTCTTCTGCGCCCCCAGGACGACGTCGCGCGGCCGGCCGCTGCTGTGTCCGCCGAGGTCGGTATGGACGTGGAGGACGCCGCGATAGTCGCGGTAGCCGTCGCCGGCCGGGAGAGGAACGCGTTCGGTGCGAAGCGCCTCGACGATTTTCTTTAGCTCGGCCAGCCGGTAGCGGCGCCAAGCAAACGGGAGCTGCGAGACCAGGAGCACGCCCAGCACAACAAGGAGAACTTGTCTGCGGCGAGTCATCGTCGCCGCCCCAGTGCGGCGGTAGAGCCATTCCCTCCGCGGCCCGGGCGCCTTTGACAGCCGCCCTCAGCCCGAGTAGACTCCACCCTTGTTAACACGATGGCCGCTCCGATGCGCAGGCTCAAGTTTACCCTCCGAATCCTTGTCGGCTGAGAAGTGCCCTGAACCCGTTCGAAAGCGCGACATTATAGTGCTTTTCCCGTCCCTACAGGCATTCTGCACGTTTCGTTTTCCGGTGAGGCATAGCGATGACTCCCCCGGCCATTCAGGTTGAGAACCTCGTGAAGGTTTACCATCCCCGGCGCCGGGCGCCCGTGCGCGCCGTGGACGGCTTGAGCTTTGCCGTGGAGCGCGGAACGATCTTCGGCCTGCTCGGCCCGAATGGCGCCGGGAAGACCACCACGCTGAAGGTGCTCAACACGCTGCACCGGCCGAGCGCCGGTCGCGCTGCTGTGCTCGGGTTCGACGTTCAGGTTGAGCCGCTCGAAGTCCGGCGACGCATCTCCGTGGTGGTGCAGGAAACGGCGGTGGATATTTTTCTGAGCGTCGAAGAAAACCTGCTGAGCTTCGGGCGCTTCCACGGCCTGCGTGGCACCCTGGCCCGGCAGCGCGCCGGCGAAGTGATGGAGCGCTTTCGGTTGACGGCCGAGGCGCGCAGCAAGGTGATTGACCTGAGCGGCGGCTTCAAGCGGCGCGTCCAGGTGGCCAAAATCTTCATGGTGGATACCCCGGTGGTGTTTCTCGATGAGTTCTCCACCGGCATGGACCCCATCCTGAAGCGAAATGTCATGACCTACCTGCGCGAAGAAGCGGAACG
>Ga0209172_10003506_pt1 | contig 23714 bp, 18 predicted proteins | sample LarsenN4metaG_FD_184113 | JGI IMG/M metagenome (GOLD analysis project Ga0209172, IMG submission 184113) | Hot spring sediment bacterial and archeal communities from British Columbia, Canada, to study Microbial Dark Matter (Phase II) - Larsen... ... | reverse complement strand
GTTCGGCGAGTTTGACCTTTATTTCTTCTTCAAATTTCGCCACAAGTCCTTGTTTTTCAGCCAACGCCGCTTCGATTTCGGCTTTCCCGGCCAACTGCTTCGCATAGTCGCCGATTTTCGCCTGAATATCTTTTAGCAGTTCGCGCGTCTCGGCGATTTTGTCTAAGCGAGCCGAACGGTTGATGTGTCGCTGCCGCGCTGATTCGAGTTCGCCGAGCCGTTTTTTTTCTTCCAAAAATTGGGAAAACTCGCCGCGCTCGCCGTCGAGTTTTTCTTTTTGCTGCTGCAAATCCCGACTTTTTTTGTCCAAATTTTCACGTTGCGAATGCAATCCCGAAAGCCGTTCCTGCAACTGTCCGAGTTCGCCGTTCAGCGCGTTGAATCGCTTCAAACGCCCTTCTTCCTCGTCGAATTTTTGCTTCTCGGCGCGGTATTTTTCCTCCACCGCCCGCAGGTTTTTATTTTCTTTTTCAAATGCCAACTTGTTCTGTTCCAATAACTTTTCTCCTTCGGCAATCTCCGCTCGCAACGCCTCGACGGCCTCGACGGAGAGCAAATTCTGGCGCTGGCCTTCCATGCGACTGTTGAGGTCGCGGATGTCGCTGTTGACCTTCGCCTGCACGTCGTCGAGCGTGTCGAGGCCGAGCATTTTGCGCACCATGCGCTTGCGGGCTTCGCCGGTGGTGTCCGAGAGTTCGGAGAGTTCTTTTTGGCCGGAAAAAACCGAGCGTTTGAAGGCGTCGCGCTCCATGTGGAGCACTTTCACAAGTTCGTCGTTGACGGCAGAGACGCCTTTGGCGACGAGTTGGTCGTTTTTGAAAAGTTCGGCGCCGACGGCCAGCGCCTTGCCCCGAAACTCGCGCCGCACGCGGTACAAACTCTCGCCGATGGTGAATTCCAGCGCCAACTCCACGCTCGCTTTCGGGTCGGCGAAGGAGGAGCGCACGAGGTTTTTGTTGCTCTCGTCGCGCCCGAACAGGCAGTACAAAATCGCCTCGAAAATGGTGGATTTGCCCGCGCCGTTTTTGCCGATAATGCCGACCAGCCCCTCGCGGAAATCGAGCGAGAGGGCAGCGTATTGTTTGTAGTTGGAAAGTTTTAAGTTGTTGAGAATCATTTATTCAGGCTTGCATCTTTCGGATGCGGGCTGCGCCGGGCTGAATGACGATGAAGTGGTTGGCGAGCAAATCTTGATTGGCTGCGATGAATTCGGCGACAAGTTTTGAGCGGGTGACGGAACTCAATTCTTCAGCGCGGACGAGTATAATTCCGGTATGTACCATTTTCATGCGCCACACCAATTCTCCAAAATCCAGGTCGCGGGTGATGAGGATTCGGTTTTCGGAGTTGGCGATTTCCAAAATGACCGCGTCGTCGGTGCTTCGGTCGGTTTCGGCAAAGTAAATCACATCATGCCCGGCATTGCGCAGCAATTTGACCAACGTGCCGTCCACGCCTTCGTCCGCTATGAATTTCATGCGGCGGCGGGTGTTTGAACGAGCATTTCACCGCGCAAAGAACTGGCTGCGAAGGCCAAAGCCGCGAGGATGTGCTCGCGCTTGAGGCGAGGATGTTCGGCCAGGATTTCCTCGAAGGATTCTCCGTTGGAGAGTTTTTCCAAAATTAATTCGACCGTGATGCGCGTGCCGCGAACGACGGGTTTGCCCAGCATCACTTTGGGGTTGATTTCAATCAATTCGGCTGCTCCGTTTTTCATTTTTAGTGATTTTGAAACAAAAGTAAGGGAAAAATCAAACTTGCTGTTGGTGAAAATATCCCGCCGCTCTTTCCACCAACTTCCCCGCCAGCGCCTCGTCGTCGGGGTACTTGCTGCGCAGGTAATCGGCAAAAATCTTGTCGAGGCTGTCGAACTGGCCGACTTCGATGCCGCGCACGAAGGCGCTGTCGCTCCAGGTTTTTCTTTTGGGAATGAGTTGGAAAGCGTCAGGGAAAAGTTGGCGCAAGCGGAGGTTGCCGAGTTCGAGCGTTTGTTCCGGGCGGATGTCGTTGAAAATCAGCGAGAGCATCGCGTCGCGGGTATCGTTTTCCGAGATGAATTTTTCCAAAGCGGCCTCGATTTCGGCGACGGAGAGTTCGTGGCAACGGTTCATTTCCCATTTGAGCCAAGGGCGGGTCGGGATGGCTTCGAAAGTGACAGCGAGGTTGGAGTCGTCGCGTTCGTCACGTTTACGAAACCTGTCAGGTTTCGTAAACGTCAACTTGAGAAACCCCTTTTCCGCGCCGATTTCTGTGTCGCTCAGTCGCTCGGTGCTGCCGGAATACCAGGCGTTGGGGTGCAAGTCTATTTTTTGGAAATTGTGCCAATGGCCGAGCGCGATGTATTGGAAATCAGCGAGTTTGGCTTCAAATTCTGCTGGAAACACTTGCTCGCCATATTCTTCCATGAGGAATTTTTTGCCCAAAGAGGTGTGCAGCATAAGGACGTTGAACTTGCCCGCGACGGGTTCGAGACGTTCCAATTCCTGATATAAAATCCGGTTGTCGTTGATGTGCGGAATGCCGTGAACGACTGTGCCGTCGAACTCGAACTTTTCCCAAGCCTCGCCAAAAATCGGATACACGCAGTCGAGGTTGCGCAGCGCCCGCAGGATGGGACTGTTGTAAATCGTCTTCGGTGTCTCGTGATTCCCGGCGATGACGACGATGGGGATTTTGGCGTCGCAGAGGCGTTTGAGTTGTTCGAGGCCGAACGTGAGCGCCCGGTTGGAGGGGCTGGGGCGGTGGAAAAAATCGCCGCTGTGGATGACCACGTCGGGTTTTATTTCCAAAATCCTCGTTACCACGCGCTCGAAAGCGTCGTACATGTCCTGCTCGCGGGCGTTGATGCCTTCGGCGGTCACGCGGTCGAAGGCCTGGAAGCCGAGGTGGGTGTCGGAGAAGTGGAGAATCGTCATTGCGTTATTAAGGTCATTTTTTCAGAAGTGACACTTTTTAAAAAGTGTCACTTCTCGTGCAAGCGAACATATCTTATAAAATCCGTCGAAGGCGGATCGGTCAGTTCCAGATTCCGGGCGATGGTGACGATTTGGCCGCGATGGTAGGTGCTGTGGTTGATGCAGTGGTGAATCATTTGGTGGCGCGGGCGGCTGTCTTCCGTGCCGTTGAGGAGTCGGAAATGGCAAATTTCAGAGAAAGCGGCGTCGGGAAGCGCCTGCACGTAGGCGTTGAATTGCTCTGACATTTTCAAAATGCCGTTGAAAACGTCCTCCGTCGTGCCGTTGAAAGTTTGGAACAAGAAGGGTTCGGGTGGCGCTTGGCGGAGGCGTTCGAGCCAGATTTTTTCAGCGCTCCAGATGTGGAGCAAAGTCTGATGAAGACTCGGAAAACTCGACGGCACTTCGCGGGTCATCAGTTCGAGCGGCTTGGTTTTCAGCCAGTTGACTGTGTGCGTGTTGGCCCAGAGGTTGAAGGCGGCGTAGTCTTTCAGAAGCAATTCGAGTGTCATGGTTGCCGTGGATTCGGTGATTTGTTGATTTGGTGAGACGGTTATCTGGATGTCTGGCTCAAAAGTAAAAGCCTTTGAGCCAAAGAAATTAAAATTTCCCGGTCAGACGACGTACTGCGCTAAGTGGCACAGGTTTTGAAACAATCCGTTTGTCTCCCGTGCACAATATCTCATCATCCTTAATCACATTCAGAGGTTTTCCGGTCGGATTTCATGCTATGAGAAAACCAGCCGCCGGATCCTGTTAATCACCATGATTGCTTCTCAATTCAACGTTCAGGCAGGCCATCCAAAGGCCGAAGGGGGAGTAGAATTGTTTCAAAATTCGCCAAATCCTTTTATCGAAATGACTTTATTGTGGTTCCGTTTGCCTGCTGTGGCGAGCGTCGTGCTGCGTATTTTCGATGCGAAGGGAAAAGAAGTGAGCGCCAAGCAAGGCACTTACGACGCTGGCGAAAATCACTTGGTGCTGCACCGTGCCGACTTGCGCGAACCGGGGCTTTATACTTGCCGCCTCGAGACGCCGTTCGGCTCGGCAAGCCGCCGACTGATGATGTACTGATTCGTTTTTCTAATCCGTCCCATGAGGAAGCCGCTCCGCCCGATGGCGGGAGCGGCTTTTTGCTTTTTTTTGCGCATCGCGTTTGTTCACTCATTTTCCTGCGGCATTCGCACCTTCAGAAGCGGGTTCCGTACAATCTCCGTTTTTTCCCGCCTGTCCGTTGGTAGTTTGGTGGCCTCAAATAAATGGGCGCTATGAAAAATACCTTGTTCCCCGTTCTGTTTTTGCTGGGCGTCGGAATCGCCGCCGCGCAGACGCCCTCCGCCTGGCGCATCGAGGGAGTAGTGAAAGACGCTGGCGGTGAACCGCTACCGGGTGCCCGCGTCGTGTCTGACGATTCCACCGCCGCCATCGCCGATGCGGCAGGGGGGTATCAATTGCTGCTTTCGCGCCGTCCGGCGAGCATCAGTGTCGAGCGGATTGGTTATGCTCAACGCCGCGTCGCTGTACGTGCTGCTGATTTTCAGGATGAAGTGTTACGCCTCGACATCGTGCTTACGCTCCAAAATACCCTTTTGCAGGAAGTGGATATCGCCGTAAAAAAAGTGGAAGTGCTGGTAAAAGAGGATTTTCAGACCCACATCTTCGACTATGCCGTATTTGGCAATTACCTGTTGATGTTGTTGCGCGAGCGCAAAAAACACATCGTCCGTCTCAGTGGCGCTTCCAACCAGATCCTCGCCGAACTCGAACCGGCAGGCCGCCCCACCGTCCTGCACCGGAGTTGCACCGGCGTTTTTCACCTGGCCGGCGGCGAATTTGCCCAGGAACTGGTCGTGCATCCAGATCAATTAGACACCCTGCCGCGCTACGGCCTTTCTTTATTCCGCTCACTCGTAGCGCCCTGTGTGCTGGAAAACCGCGGGTATTATTTTTTTCGGGAAAACGGCCGGCTTAATCAAAGCATCCGCTACTGGTACTGCGAACCGTCGGGTAACTTGCTTCCGCTCGCGCAGATCGTCCGGGAGGCAGGTGAACGCGAAATGCAGGCGGCATTGAATGCCCTGCGCGCCAATGCGCCGCTTGTGCTCGAACCGAATCTGCCTCCTAACTGGCGCGGTCAGCCATACGACAAGGATTTCGCCCCCCTGCACCCATCGCATGTGACGGGCGATTTCAGCACCGAACACTTGCTGGCGATGGCATATTACAACAACCAAATCAACCACCTGAGCTGGCTCGAAAGCCTTCGCCTCGATTCGGTATATGCGCCGTTGATCGGTATGGGCGATACCATCCTGCTTTTCGATACCGAACTCGGTGAGGTGCGCCGCTTCAACGCAGGACTTTCTAACACCGAAACCCTGCCCCTCGATTTTCACCGTGCCGCTGGTTGGCAAAAACGGTTGCTGAAAGATGCCGCTACCGGGCGGCTGTATGCGCATTTTACCGACAAAGGCGTCCACGTTCTCAAACGGCTGAACCCACAGACTTTCCAACCCGAAGCGGCGTATCGCCTGCCACAGGTGGTGCATTTGTCGCATCACTACCAGGTGCACAACGGTTTTTTATATTTTTTGGGAAGAGAAAACGCCGTAATGCCCAATACTTCGCTCTTCAAAGTAGGGATTGCGCAGCAGCCCGCTGCCAGCAAATAAAGCGGCGGCAGGACGTTTACGAAACTTTTGAAAGATTTTGTAAACGTAAATAAACGGCACGATTGAAAACACTGTGGATCAAGGGCTTCCGGTTGCTGCGTGTTAAACATTTGCAAACCAAAATGGACGCTTCGCGAAAGCCGTAATTTTGCCTCACCAAAAGTACCGGTTCATCATTTCAATCTTTCATCTTCACATATTTTCAAAAAAAATGGAAAGAAGTAAACAAGTCCAGATCGGCCTGCTTTCGCTGCTGGCTCTTCTGTTGCTCGCCAATCTTTTCGGTGGCGGTTTCAAAAACTGGTTCAAATCGGAAGGTGACAAAATCCGCGAGTCCGCTGCCTCGGTGTCCAATTCGGGAAATCTCTCCGCTGCCAACAACGGCGGAAACGGCAACATCCCCGGTACTAACCTGAATGCGACTGTGTCGAATCAGCCGCTCACGACCATCCAGTACGAAAGCGAAAAGTTCAATTTCGGCGTGGTGGATGAAGGTGAGGTTGTGACGCACATTTACAAGTTCAAAAACACTGGCACCGAGCCACTCGTCATCAGCAATGCCAAAGGTTCCTGCGGCTGCACAGTGCCGAAATGGCCTCAAGAACCTGTCCCTCCAGGCGGTTCCGGCGAGATAAAAGTGGAATTTAACTCGAAAGGCAAACCCGGTCCGCAAAGCAAACGCGTGACGGTGACGGCTAATACCAACCCAACCGAAACGTACCTCGAAATCTCTGGCGAGGTGCGTGGCAAAGAACAACCGGCGGCTAAAACTGTGAAACCCAACGGTTAAAAAATTACCTCCTTTGAAAAAAAACCTGGCAATGCGCGCATCGCCAGGTTTTTTCTTTTTGTCCAAATCGCCTTGTTGAAATACGAGGGCGAAATTATTCAAGGGTTTCACACAACGACACAAAGAGTTGATTATCAGAAAAATCGTAGTGTCGTCGCGTGCCGTTGTGTGAGATAAATTTGTCCGAGCGTTACCAGAAAACAATGTACAGGGCTGCCAAAATGCCCGTTATCAGCAGCGCCCCAATGGCAAAAGTCTGGGATGTGCGAAACATGGAAGCGTCCACCCGCATCGCTTTGGGGTTGTTTTTGCTTTTCGGATCGATCAGGCTAATCGCCACCATCAACGCCACTAAAATCAGGAAAACCCAACCCATTTGATTGAGAAATGGCATTTTTGGCACCCAGGCCTTGAAAGCAAGTCCTAACGGAATCGTGACCAGTGCAGCTGCCAACGCAGCATTTGCAGTGGCTCGTTTCCAGAAAAATCCGAGCAGGAAAATGGCCACAACGCCCGGAGAAATCAGCCCCGTGAATTCCTGGATAAACTGAAAACCCTGTTCGAGGCGTTGCAATTGCGGCGCTACCGCTACGGCAATGATCATGGAAATAATGATAGCCCACCGCCCGATGCTTACCTGCTTTCCTTCACCTGCGTTTTTATCAAAGTATTTTTTGTAAATATCGAGGGTGAAAATCGTGGCAATCGAATTCGCTTTGCCAGCCAGTGAAGCCACAATAGCTGCCGTCAAAGCGGCAAATGAAAGTCCTTTGAGGCCGGGGCCGAGCAAATTGAGCAACACCGGGTAGGCTTTGTCAGGTTTCACCTCGCCGGCAGCGTTCACCATTTCAGCCTGAAACATGCCTTTTTGGTACAAAACATAGGCAGCGATGCCAGGAATGACGACAATAATCGGCATCAATAATTTCAAAAAAGCCGCGAAAAGCAAGCCATTACGGGCGGTATTCAAACTGGCGCCAAGTGCGCGCTGCGTGATGTACTGGTTGCAGCCCCAGTAGTTCAGGTTGGCAATCCACATTGCGCCGATGAGCACGGTAAGCCCCGGCAAGTCTTTGTAGTACGGGTTGGATTCGTCAAAAATCATGTGAAAATGGCTTGGCGCCTGTTCGCGGAGGAGACCAAGACCTGCCATAGCACCCTGCCCGCCAAACTGTTGTGCCACCAAATCGAGCGCGAGATAGGTCGTCGCGAGGCCGCCCAGCACCAGAATTGCCACCTGTATCACGTCCGTGTAGCCGATTACTTTCATGCCGCCGAGGGTAATGATGATGGCAAAAACGGCGAGAAAAGTAGCGCACGCTGTAAAACTAAAGCCTGAAATTGTGGAAACAGCAATAGCGCCGAGGTACAGAATAGAAGTAAGATTGACGAAAACGTACACCAAAAGCCAAAACACAGCCATCATAGTTGCCACAAGCGGACTATACCTTTTTTCAAGGAACTGCGGCATGGTGTAAATCTTGTTCGTGATGTAGCCCGGCATAAAAAATATGGCCACTACTATGAGCGTCAGCGCAGCCATCCACTCGTAGGAAGCGATGGCGAGTCCCATTGCGAAGCCCGAGCCTGACATTCCGATAAACTGCTCGGCACTGATGTTGGAGGCAATGAGCGACGCGCCGATGGCCCACCAGGTGAGCGCTCCTTCAGCAAGAAAAAAGTCGGTCGCGCTGGTTTCGGCTGATCTTTTTCGTTGATAAATCCAGTAGCCATAACCCGCCACAATGATAAAATAGGCGAGAAAAACAATGTAATCCTGGGTTTGTAGTGCTTGACCCATATCGAGTTTTACAATTTTTGAAGTGAAGAGAAACGGTTGGCAGAATAAAAAAATGGCAGTGGTTAAGGCGCCCAAATGTATGCAAAGACAGGCAGTTGAGCCGTTTGCCAGAAATAAAATTCATATTCGGAGAAGCTTGCGCGGTTTGAAGAAAAAGTCTTTTCTTTGTGCCCGCTTTTGGCGCAATGGTTTCTTGGCCGAGTGGTTAGGCACAGCTCTGCAAAAGCTGCTACAGCGGTTCGAATCCGCTAGAAACCTCCAGTTAAAAAGGGCTAATTTTCTGACGGACAGAAAGTTAGCCCTTTATCTTTGTCGCGACAATCCATGCGTCACCCTCAGTTTTACCTCCGTTTTTCTCCATTGCTGGTCGTCACCGGCCTGATTTTACTGTCAATGGCCTTGTCATTCGACGGTCTTTATGGGCAGGATGCGCATGAGTATTTGCGTCTGAGCCGGGTTTATTTTGATTTTTTGAAAGGAAAAATATCGGTGTTGGGACACGACGCTCATTCCGAATTGGCGGGTGGCTACCCGATTGCCGGGGCGCTGCTGCGGTTTTTGTTGCCTGACTCAGGATTGAGTTTGCTCGTTGTATCGTGGTTGTCAGCAGGGCTGGCGGTGTGGATGTTCGAGCGGTTGCTTCGTCTGTGGGCGCCGGGCACAAGCCCCAAGTCGAGGTGGACTTTTACAGGACTTGTTCTCGTTGCCTCCCCCTATTTTATTCGGGCAGGAATCACCGTTATGTCTGATGCTTTGGGGCTGTTCTTTTTGCTGGGAGCGTTGTATTGGGGTTTGGAAGTGTTGGAATCGGGGCGTGCCCGGAGTGCGGTGTGGGCGGCGTTTTTTGCAGGAGTGGCAGTGATAACGCGACTTACGGCGGCTGCTTTTTTGCTGCCATTTGCGATGGCGATCGGTTGGCATTTGTTGCAACGGCGGCAGTTTGGTTGGGCGATAGCAGCGGTTTTGGCAGGTGTTGTGGCACTTTTGCCGCATTTTTATTTCGGCGTGATGGAGAATTTAACTCAAAATGTCTTTGATCACGCGACACTGCGCGACTGGTCGGCGAGCAGTTTTTTCAAACGCTATTTTTCCAATTCCAACGGCGCCTACCAGTATTTTCTTCCCAACGGGCTGTACATTTTTGCCCCGCTCGCGCATCCGGGGTTTTGCCTGCCGGTGTCGCTGCTTTTTTTGATGGCGAAAAAAACGGATTTTCATCATCCTTCTCAGCGTGTGTTGCTGGCTTGCCTTGCAATTTTCTTGTTTTTCATCGGCGGGTTGCCGTGTCAAAACATGCGTTACCTCCTGCCGGCGTACATCGTTTTGCTGTTGTTTTTGTTCCCGGCCTGGGACCGGGTTTTTTCCTACGGTTTTTATTTTTTCAAAAAACTGACCTGGACGATTTTTAGTCTCGTGTTCCTGGTTCAGGTGGTCGGTACGATTAAAATTCTCGTTCACCCTGTTTCCCGCAACAGGCTTGAAAAATCGCTTGCAAGCGGAATCCGGCAGGTAGCGACTTCCGGCGATACCGTTTTTACTTTCGATATGGACGGCGCGATGCGTTCTTATTTGCCTGATTTTCAGATAAAAAATTTGTGGGAACGTCGCTACGAAGATTTTCCGGTGGGGAGTTTTATTCTTTTCAACGAAGGTGGTTTGCGCGCGCAATGGCAAGGGCAAAACCCGATGCTCAACTGGGATTTTGCCAATGAAAAATATCAGGTGCGGGAAATGTGGCGACAAACAAACGGCTGGGCGCTCTACAAAATCGAGGGCTCAAAATGAAGAAGCCGCTCCGAATTACCCGGAGCGGCTTCTTTTGCCAGGAAAATTCCAAAAATGTTACTCGAATGAATATTCCTTCGTGTTCACGTTGAATTTGACCGTGTAACTACCTGCTGTGACGGGAATATCAGCGCCGCCAGGGGTGCCTGTCCCGTTGGGGAAGGTGTTGCTGCCCCAGTTGTAGGTCCAGCCGTCGTTGACGCGGAATTTGGCAAAGCCATCTGTGAGCGTGATGTTGAGCGTCACGACGCCCACTTCTGTGCCTTCTATCATGTCGGTGTCGGTATCCCAACCACCGGGCGTCGCATTGCCGATGAGGCCGATGGAAGCGGGAGTGAAACTGTATTCGCCTGTGATAGAATTGAAAGTCACGAAATAAATGCCTTTCGTGACGGGAATATCAGCGCCACCTTGTGTGCCGGTGCCGGAGGGGAAATTGCTGCTACCCCAGTTGACATCCCAGGAATTGTTGGCGCGGAATTTTACGAAGCCGTCGCCGAGGCCGACGATGAGACTGAATGTGCCGTCGCCATTGCCCGACATGTCGGTATCGGCATCCCAGCCGCCCGGCGTGGCGTTGCCGATAATACCTACATCCTGAAAGCCTGCCGCTGTTTCAAAGTTGTAAGTGAGGTTGGCACGGTCGAAAGTAACATCGTAAGTACCTGCTGTCACAGGGATATTCGGGCCATTAAAAACGGCTGCACCGGACGGGAAGGTTGCTCCACCCCAATTGTTACTCCAACTATCTTCGGCACGGAATTTTACTTCGCCGTCCGAGAGGGTTATTTTTACTTTAAAAATACCGTTGCCTTCGTAATTCAGGTCAGTATCCGAATCCCAGCCAGTCGGTGTGGCGGAACCGATGATGCCAATGCTGGGATATTTGACGAAGGTGTAGGTGTAAAAACGCGTCTTGTCGTTGAAGGTGACTTTGTAGTAGGCTTCGCCTTCGGGCGCATTGAAGCTAATGTTGTTGCCAAACAATTCGGCTCTGCCGTCGCCGTCGTTGTCGCCCCAGTTGTTGCCCATAAAGTTCGGGCCTTCGGAAAATTTGAGCAAATCGCCGGGTTTCAGCAGGATTTCGTTCAATACCCAGGTGTTGTTGTCCACCAGGTTGAATTTGTAATTGTTGCCTTGAAAATTATTGAAAGAGCCGAGCAGGTAAAGGTCTTTGGCTACGCTGGTGTAGGTGACGGCTGAAGTAAAGCTGTACGCGCCACTGGGAAATTCGAAGCGAACTTTCCAGGTGCCGGGTTGAACAGGAATGTCAGCTCCGTCCTGTGTACCCACGCCGGAAGGGAAAGTATTGGCCCCCCAGTTGACAGTCCAGGCATCGTTGGCGCGGAATTTAACAGCGCCGGAGCCAAGCGTAATCACCAGTTCGTATACGCCCGGGCTTACTTCAGGCATATCAGTGTCGCTGTCCCAACCGGTGGGGGTAGCGGAGCCAATGATGCCGATATTGGGTTTGATACCAATTTTGAAATTCGTCGTGCGCGAGAGGGATTTGCCCTTGGTATCGGTGACGGTAATTTCCAGTTTGTAATCGCCAAGCGGGAGGTTGGAAGCATCGAACGTAGAGCCTTCAACAACGATGGAATCGGCCGTGCCGACCAGTCCCTGCGTTTTAGTGGCAATTTCGGTACCGCTCGCGTTGAATACTTTTACCGTAGTGGTGGAGAGGGTAGAAACGCTGCCCGATACGAACTTTACGACGACGTCGAAATTCTGACCCGAACCTACGACAGCGCCGTCAGCCGGCGTGATGCTGAAAATACCCGGCGGGAAGTCAGTCAGCGCAGTGGTGTCAATTTCATCCTTTTTGCAGGAGAAAAGCAGCGCGACAATTCCGAGCAGCAGGAGTGATGGTTTGAATATTTTTTTCATGTTGAAAAAAGTTTTTGCGACTTCGACACAAGGTTTTGAAATTGCTCAAATTCCAAAGTCTTGCGCTTTTTGTCATTTTTTGAATCAGTTGTACCCAAGATTTTGCTCCAATTTCGGGTTGGCGAGAATTTCGCTCGCCGGAATGGGGAAGAGGTCACGGAATTTTTCTGTGGTTTTGCCTTGCTGCACACCGCCTTTATGCGGCCATACGCCATTTTCCGTAAAACGGTTGAAACGAACGAGGTCGGTGCGACGGTGGCCTTCCCAGTAAAGTTCGCGGGCGCGTTCATCGAGGATGAAATCGAGCGTCAGGTCGCCGGCAGTGATGTTGCCGCTGTCGTTGCCATAGGCGCGTTGGCGCAACTGGTTGATGTAGCCGACTGCTGTGCCGACATCACCACCGCTGCCGCCGCGCAATACTGCTTCCGCGTACATCAGGTAAGCGTCGGCGAGACGGAACATCGGGTAGTCCGTGTCAGGAAACTCGAGGTCGGAGCCAGGGTCGCCGAGCGAAGTGATGTTGAGGTATTTCGGCACGGCGTAGCCTTCAGAGAAGTTCGAAATGCCGTTTTCGCTGATTTCTTTCGATTGACCTTCCGTGTAAAAAATAGCGCGTTTGTCCACAGCGCCCGTCGCGTCGGGGAACAGGTTGACGATTGCGCTGGTCGTGCGGAGACCAAACCAGCCGGAGTTGACGCCATATACGATGGACGACTCGCCTTTGAGTTCGGAACCATCGGAATCTTTCAAGTTGTCCACCATTTTCCCGCCCAGTGCAGCGTGTACCAGGTAGGTGGTGCCGCCGTAGGTCTGAGTGCTCAAGCCATCGAAAGTGATGGGAAAAATGATTTCCCGCGAGTTATTGTTGTCGGCCATGAACAGGTGGCGGTAGTTGCCTTCCAGTTCGTACACGCCGGCGTCAATCACTTTTTTGCAGGCCGCTACGCAGTCCGAATAGCGGTTGGTGTTGGCGTACACTTCGGCATTCAGGTAAAGTTTGGCTTGCAACATCCACAAAGCGGCGCGGTCGGCACGACCATATTCGTTTTGACCCGGTGCGAGCAAGTCGTTTTCAATTTCCTTCAATTCGCGGTCAATGTAATTGAAGACTTCAGCGCGATTACCTTGTGAGGGTGGCTCTGAACCGACGGGCGTATCTTCCGTGTAAAAGGGAATATTGCCGAACATATCAATGCCGTGCCAAAGGCTCAGTGCACGCATGAAACGTGCCTCTGCCCGGTAGGTTTTGACGGCGTTGCGGGTGGGTTGGCTCACGTTGCGCTCATCAAGTTTGGCATCCGTCGTTTCGCGGAGAAACTCGTTGGCCTGCGAAATCTGGAAGAAAATCCGGTAATAAATGGCACGGTTGAACTGGTTGGCAGTCGTCCAGGAGTGATCGTGCAAATCCTGGATGCCTGCATCGCCCCAGCCAATCACGGCTTCGTCGGTAGGCAATTCCTGCAATTGCCAAAGTTGGCGCAGGTAATTGGAAAAGCCTTCGTCGAGGCTGGTGATGTCCGAGTTTCCGGCTGGGCCTTGTTGCCCGGTCACGGCGATTCCAGAATAAATTTTTGCCAAGAACGCCCGGTACGACGATTCGTCCTTGAAAAGGGTAGAAGCCGTCGTCGTGCTTTGTGGTTCGAGGTCGAGGTCGGTACAGGCCCCTGCGAACAGCACGAAAACAATCGTTGAAAATTTAAGCAATGCCTTCATATTGAGTGTGTTGTTTTTTCAGAAATGAAAATTTAGAGTCCCAGGCTCAAGCCAAAAACCCAGCCCCTGGAACGTGGGTAAAGATTGTTATCAATACCCGACGCTAATTCGGGGTCAATGCCCGAATACTTCGAGAACAAGAGAGGATTCGTGGCAGTCGCGTACACGCGGATGCTCGTCCGGCCTGGCAGGCGTGGGATAGTGTAGCCGATTGTCGCGTTGTCCACCCGGAGGTAGGAGCCATTTTCTACATAATAATCAGAGAAATACTGCGGCCCCTGGAATCCCGTCACGAGGCCGGAAGTGTGCATGTTGTTCAGGAAGATGTCGCCGCGTTCATTCACGATGTTGAAATATCCGCCGTTCGATGCGTTGTTATTGTACACGTAGTTGCCGACTGCGCCGCGCAGCGTGAATGAAAAGTCGAAATTCATGAAATTCATTTGCGAAGTGACGCCGAGGAAAATATCGGGAGCCGGTTTTTCAAAAGGCCGTTTGTCGAGGTCGCTCACAGCGCCATCGCCGTTGAGGTCTTCGTAAATGTCGGCCAGGTTGGTGGCGCCGTCGTCGTTGTGGTCCACGCCGTCGGGCAAAGGATTGCCGGCGGCGTCCAATTTGTGTTGGAACACATAAAATGCATTGACGGGTTGGCCGACTTGCAGGATTTGGATAAAGTTACCCACGCCGCCGGAAATGCCGCCAGTCAGGACGCCCTGTTCGCTGATGCGGTCAATCGCCAGCACTTCATTTCTGTTGGCCGCCATGTTGAAGCCGACGTTCCAGCTGAATTTCCGCTTTTTCACCACGCCCAGCTCGAGTGTAAGTTCCAGGCCTTTGTTTTCCAATTCGCCGATGTTGGTCAGAATGCGGTCGGTCAGGTTGGTACCGGCGGGAATGTTGACCGTGAAAAGCAAGTCGTTGGTTCTCTTGACATAATATTCGATTGTACCACTCAAACGGCCATTCCAGAAACCGAAATCGAGGCCGAAGTTGGTGGAGGTCGTTTCTTCCCATTTCAAACCTGCGTCGTAACCGTTTGCACGGACGGTGCTGATGAAAACGGGGTCGCCGTTGGCGTAGCCGAATTGGTAGCGCGCTCTCGTATCGCTGAATGTGTAGGTCGGGATGTAACCGTAATCGGGGATGGTTTGGTTGCCCGTGATACCCCAGCCGAAGCGGAATTTCAGGTCGGAAAAAATATTTTTCAAACCGCCGGCCCAGTTTTCTTCCAAAACACGCCAGCCGAGTGCGAGCGATGGGAAAGTACCCCAGCGGTTGTCTTCGCTGAAGCGGGAAGAACCGTCGCGACGCAACGTGGCGGTCAGCAGGTAACGGTCGAACAAAGCATAGTTCAGCCTGCCATAGAAAGAAATCAGACGGTTTTCGATGACGAAATTACGCGCCTCAAAGTCTTCCGCCGGGCTCGTGCTGTTGAATTCAAAGGCATTGGTAGAAAGGTTAAAGGCCCGGTAGGAGGGGTATTCCTCGTTGAAATCCTGCCAGGAGTAACCGCCCACCAGTTCGAAACGGTGTGCCTCGCCGATTTCCTTCTTGTAAGTCAGGTACGTTTCAAGCAATTGGCTCGACCGCGAGGGGTCTTCCACGTAAAGTTCGCCGTTGAAATTATTGATAATGGTGTTGGCATAAGTCGTCGGCACGAAGCGGCGTTTTTTGCCATTCAGCACATCGAAACCGAGATTTACTTTGGCGCTCAGACCATTGATGAGGCCGTCGAATTTATACTCCGCTTCGATGTTGCCGAGGTTGCGGAAGCTCCGGCCTTCGTCCTTGATTTGTGAGAAAGTCGAAACCGGATTACGCGGAGCGAGGCCTACGCCGTACTCGAAAAATCCTGCAAAATCCCGATTATCAGCATCAAAAACGGATTGAGTCGGGTCAAAAAACCAGGCTGAACCAATTTGCCCCTGGTCAAATTTGTCCTTCGTGAATGCGCCGCGCAAGTTCACGTTCACGTTCAGTTTGTTGTTGAGCATGGAGTGGCTGTAGTTCAAGCCTATGCTCGTGCGTTCCGTCTCGGAGCCGCGTAGTACGCCCTCGATTTGCTGATAACCGACTGAAGCGCGGTAGCTGATGTTTTCGGAGCCGCCGGTGAAAGCCAGCGCGTGGTTGTGCCCCATCGCAGTCTGGGTGATTTCATCGAACCAGTTGGTGCTGGCTGTGCCCAATTTTTCCAAACGGTTGGGCGCTACGAACGTGACTACGTTGCGAAACTCCTCCGAACTAAGTACCGGGGGCTTTTCTGTGAATGAGTTGGAGGAAAAATACCCATCGTAGGTCAGGCGGCCGGGGCTGCCTTTTTTACCTTTTTTGGTCGTGATGATGATAACGCCGTTGGCGCCGCGCGAGCCGTAAATGGCTGCGGCAGACGCATCTTTCAAAACGGTGTAAGACTCGATCTCGCTGGGATTCAGGAAGTTGAGCGGGTTCCTGCCGCTGGCGACGCCTTCGTTGTCAATCGGAATACCGTCAATCACGAACAGCGGATCGTTGCTTGCGCTCACCGATGTGCCACCCCGGATGCGGATGGAAACGCCGCCGCCGGGCTCGCCGCCATTGGATGTGATTTGTACCCCTGCGATTTTACCGGCGATGAGTTGTTCGGGCGACACGATGGCGCCGCCGTTGAAGTCCTCGCTGGTCACGGCGTTCACTGAGCCGGTCGCGTCTTCTTTCTTGACACTGCCATAGCCGATGACGAGCACTTCCTCCAGTTGCGCGCTTGGCACGAGTTGGAAGTTCATTACGTCGGAGGAGCCGATGGCGACCGTTTGTTCGGAATAGCCTGTGTAAGAAATGCGCAACATGGTTGCGCCCTCTGGTAGCCTCAAGACATAGTTGCCGTCGTAATCTGTGATAGCGCCGGCTGTTGTACCTTGTACAATAACGCTCGCTCCGATGAGCGATTCGCCATTGTCGGCATCTGTCACCTTACCCGTTATCTGCCGTTGACCGTAGAGCGCGCTCCCGGTCATCAGCGCCAAAAAGGCAAGCGTGAAAAAGAATTTTTTGTGAAAAAGATTCATACGTACAAAACAAAAGTTGGTGAAAATGTAAAAAGTGTTTGTCATAAGGATTAGTCCGGTCAATTGCGGACAGCGCCTTTGCGGATGGCAAAGAAAGAAAACCTCCATCAATTTCTAAGCGTATTTTTTACAATAATGAAAATTTAGACACGCGCTAAAATTTGGGTCGGCAGCATGACCCGAATCGGAAATTTTCTTTCGTTTTGAAAAAAACAAAGAAGATGCTGAAAATCAGGAACTAATCTTCCGTGCTGCGGCAAGGTTTACCACTCCCAGCCTTCGAGCCCTTCGAGGGGCTTGGTCTTCACGGTGCGTTTCGTTTCGGCGCGTTCTTTCTGGCGTTCAAGCACAAGACGAGCGAGGCCCCAATTGGCGGGTTCCGGCGCGTCGGGGCGCATCACGGGGTGGATTTTTTCTTCCAGCACGTCGAGGCGATAGAGGAGGCTCATCAGGTATTCGGGGCGACGCTCGAGCATTTCAGCGATGCGTTCGGCGAGCAAGGCAAGCAATTCTTCTTCGGAGCCGGGTGTGGATTCCAGCTCGAATGGTCCGCGCACGAGCGCGGAGGTTTGTTGTAGCGTTTCGTCCGTCATACGGATTCTTTGCGCCGCTCTTTTGCAATTTTGATATTGCGTGCGTCGAATTCTTCTTTGAGCGTCTCGTGCATAAAGTCGGCGGTTTTGGTGAAGTTTTCTCCCATCGTCCACCAGGAAATTTCGGCTTTCATGTCGTCGCGGCTAAGGCCTGTAATAACGACTTCTGTGTCGCGGTCGGTCAGTCGCCAGGGACAGCGCGCTGCCGCTGCGTCGGCTGCCGCACGCACGGTTTTCATGTCGCTTTCAGCGTCAATGAGAATGGCAATTTCCACTTGAACCGGCACATCCATTTCGATATTTTCGATGGCGCCTTCGGTCATTTTGCCGTTCGGAATAATAATTTTTTTGCCATGATCATTCATCAGAACGGTGTTAAAAATCTGAATTTCAGTGACATGGCCGGTCTTGTCGCCTACAGTGATAAGGTCGCCAACCCGGTAAGGTTTGAACAGCAAAATCAAAACCCCACTGGCAAAATTGCCCAAACTACCCTGCAACGCCAGGCCCACCGAAAATGCCACTGCTGAAAAAACAGCTATAAAAGAGGTCGTCTCGATGCCTACCGTATTGGCCACCATGAAAATCAGGATGACTTTCATACCGGTATCGGCGAGCGAGGTAAAAAACGGGCGCAGGCTTTCGTCCACTTTTCGGCGGCGCAGGAAAGCGTCGAAACCTCGTGCCAGGCGTTTGATGACCCAAAGTCCACCGAAAAATAAAACAAGCGCAGCCACGAATTTAGGGCCGTAAATCCAGGTGAATTCAGTCAGGTGGTCAAGGTACGTTTTTTCTTCCATGAACGTTTGGATGGAAAATCAGAAGCAAAATGACGTGTTGTTGAACGGCGCGGCGATTCTTTTTAACCCGCCAAGCCGGCAAAATAGGCCCGAAAACTGCGATTTTGCCGAAAACGCTGCAAAGGTTGGCAAATACACGGAATTGAAATGCGAATTTTGCCCTGAAAATACGGCTAACGGTGGGCGGTAATTGTGAACAGCAACCGGCAACCGACAACCAATAACCAGCACACAGTTTCAACAAATCAAACTACTTCAAATGCGAAGTCTCTTTGCCGCGGCACTGCTTGCCGCATTCACGCTCTTCCTGAGCTGTACGCCTAAAACAGGCACTTCCACCGCTTCTACGCCTGCCGAGCCCACCCCTCCTGCCGTTTGGGATACCATGGGCAAACCTGTTTCAGGCGAGGAAGAAGCCGAAGCCGAGGAACCAGCCGAGTATTCCATCATGGATGAGGCCGACGTGATGCCCGAAAAACAACAACTTTCGGACACGTTGCCGCCTTACAACCCCTCGCACACTTTCGAGCACGACCTCATTCACACGAAAATCGAAATTTCTTTCGACTGGCCGAAAAAACGCGCCAACGGCAAAGCCACGCTCACGATGCGCCCCTGGTTTTATGCCACCGACAAAGTAACACTCGATGCGAAAAACTTTGATATTAAATCAGTTACTTACGACGGAAAGAGTGAGCAACTCAAATACGACTACAACAACGAGCAACTGACCGTCCACCTCGGAAAGACCTACACGCGCAACGACGAATTCAAAATCGCCATCGCTTACACTGCCAAGCCCGACGAACGCGAAGCGTTTGGCGGCAGCGCCGCTATCACCAGCGACAAAGGACTTTACTTCATCAACGCCGACGGCGCGGACAAGGACAAACCCATGCAAATCTGGACACAGGGCGAGACGGAAAGCAACTCGTTCTGGATGCCAACGGTGGACAAACCCAACGAACGCTGTACCCAGGAAATGTACATCACCGTCGAGGACAAGTTCAAAACCCTCTCCAACGGCGTACTCGTTTCGTCTAAAAAGAACGCCGACGGCACCCGCACCGACTACTGGAAAATGGACAAACCCCACGCGCCTTACCTCTTTATGATGGCTATCGGGGAATACGCGGTAGTGAAAGACAAGTGGCGCAACATCCCGGTCGAATACTACGTGGAGCCCAAATTTGAACCCTACGCCCGCGACATTTATCCCCACACAACTGAAATGCTGGAGTTTTTCTCCACCAAACTCGGCTACCAGTACCCCTGGTCGAAGTATTCGCAAGTCATTGTCCGTGACTATGTGAGTGGCGCTATGGAAAACACGACAGCGGTCATTTTTGGAGAATTCATGCAAAAAACCAAACGCGAACTTATCGACGACCACCTCACGAACGAGAAAGTCGTGGCGCACGAAATGTTCCACCACTGGTTTGGCGACCTGGTCACGACCGAAAGTTGGTCCAACCTCACCCTCAACGAAGGTTTTGCCAACTACTCCGAATACCTCTGGCTCGAACACAAATATGGCCGCGACGACGCCGATTTCCACGAAATGCAAGAGCAGCAAGGATACATTTTCTCGGCAGCAGGCGGCGGTCACCCGCTCATTCATTTCGGCTACGAGAATCGCGAAGATATGTTCGATGCGCACTCTTACAACAAAGGTGGCGCTATCCTGCACATGCTTCGCCGCCAGGTAGGCGACGATGCCTTTTTTACAGCGCTGAATCGCTATTTGAAGAAAAACGAATATACCGACGTGGAAGCCCACGAGTTGCGCCTCGTCTTCGAAGACGTGACCGGACAAGACCTCAACTGGTTTTTCAACCAGTGGTTTTTCAGTGCGGGACACCCCAGTCTCGACATCACCTATGGTTGGGATGAGACCACCAAAAAAGCCAGTGTGACCATTACGCAAAATCAGGAAGGCGAGGGTGTGCCGCACATTTTCCACCTGCCGCTTGCAGTTGATATTTATCCCGCAGAAGCGGGAGCAAAGCCGCGCCGCGAAAACATTCGCGTCACCAAACGCAGCCAGACCTTCACTTTCGACGCGCCCGCCAAACCCGCACTCATCAACGTAGATGCCGATAAAACCCTGCTCGCTGTAAAAAGCGATGACCACACGCCCGAAGAATTTGCCTTCATGTACCGCAATGCGCCGCTTTTCCGCGACCGCTACGAAGCACTTGAAGTCCTGCGCCGCGAAAAATCCGACCTTGCCAAACAAGTCGTCCGGGAAGCAATGAGCGACAAATTTTACGGAATCCGCCAGATGGCACTTGCCCGCGCCGACGACTCTGATCCGGCTGTTATGGCAGCTATTGTAAAAATGGCTGAAAGCGATCCCGACCCTGGCGTCCGTTCTTCCGCAATCAAAATGCTCGGCAAAAAGAACGACCGCCAATACATATCCGTCCTTCAAAAAGGTCTGGGCGCCGATCAGCCTTACAGCGTAGTGGACGCTTCGCTCGATGCGCTCGCCAAAATTGACCCGCAGGCTGCTATTGAAGCCTCCAAATCGCTCGCTCACGACGACAGCGACGCCATTGCCGCTACGCTGGCAGACCTTTATGCCCAGAATCCTGACCGCGCCTATCTCTCGTTTTTCGAGAAAAAATTGTCAAAAATGGACTACATGGCGGCTTTTTCATTCTTCGCCAACTATCAAAAATTCCTTTTTGGCCTCAATGCCCCCGCTGTGCTGGATGCAGGTGTCGAGAACCTGAAATCTGTCGCGCTGAACATGGGTACCAGCGAATTTCGTCGTTTTGCCGCCACCAAGGCCATTTCCGACCTGCGCGCCGGCCTCCGTGAAAAAGGCGATACCACCAAAGCAGAAGCATTGGGCAAGATTGTCAAGGAAATCAAGGAGAAAGAAACCGATCCGACGCTGAAGATGTACTACGATATGTTCGATACGCCATGATTTTCACAAAATAAAAAGCAAGGGGCAAATAGCGGCTTTCCGCCATTTGCCCCTTCTTTTTTGTCTTTAAAAAATCACCAACTCCACAGGTCGTGTTCCCGGTTGAACAGAGCGTCCTCGATGCGTTCGGCATGCAACAGCAGATCCGTGCCAGCGAGGTAATCCTGCAATCGCATATCCTGGATGTTGTTTTCCTTCATCACTGTCGAAGCGAAATAGCGCATCTCGAAAAGGTCTTCCCAGCTAATCGTGGAAGCATAATTGCCGCCCGGCGTCACCACTTTTCTTCCTGCCAATAAGGTCCGCGCCGAAGGATAATGCACCCAAAATAATGGCATTTCGTATTTGAAATTCCCCTCGTCGTCCCGCACATCCACCAGCGGAGCGATGCCGAGAATCCGTACGCGCAGCGTACTCGTTTTTGCATCGAAAAACCAACTCTCTTTCACGCGGAACCGCTTCACATCTTCCCAGTTGAGTTCATTCTGCACAATCTGAACATCTTCCGCGTCGGCGTCGGGACTCCAGACTAAAATTGTATCTATTTTGAACAACTTTTGATTCACCTCGGCTGCCGAAAGTGGTTTGGTAAAACGGTCGTCATCCGTGCTGTACACCGTTAAATCGCCCGCCAGCGCGGCTTCGGCGAAGATGCTGAACAGCGGCGCTTCGGGCGCTACGAACGGGAGATTCATTTTTTCCCGCGTGTCAATGATGCGCCAAAGGCGTTTTTCCCACAAAATATCGGCTTCGCGGACAGGCTGGTACTTCAGCGGCCGGTGCTCGCTCAGGACCGTTCGCTCGGTGATGTCGTCGAGGGGAAAGTCGGCGACTTCCGGTAAAGGATCGAGGGTTTGTGCGAACGCGAGATGGGCGGCGAGCAAAGTCCCGCCCAGGCAGCCCCATAGCCGGACTGCCCGAATTGACAGCAGATTTGTCATGTCGGTAGTGTTTAGTAAAATGAAAAATGAATAGAAAACCCGATGGGCGAGTGGTATTCAGGGAGTAAACAGCGCTGTAAATCGCTCGGTGTTCAGGAAAGTATTCGTCGGTCGGAGTAACCCGTGAGCGGGTAGGAGCAAGTGTTTTTTCTCAAAAAGAATAAATTTTTTGGAAAAAGACGAAGCCAAAACGGGACACGGCAATATCCTGTTGCAGAAGTTAAAAATTTTAACAGTTGGCGAAAAAACGGGCGAATTGGAGGAGCGAATCAAAACGAAAATCAATTTGCAGCGCGGCCAGTTCGTCGGCCTCTTCCGCTTTTCCGGTGATGAGCACCGTGTGCATGCCCAGCGCTTGTCCCAGCCGGATGTCCGATGCCGAATCACCCACCAGCCAGGCGTTTTCCAGATTGATGTCGGGAAATGCCGCTACCGCCTGCCAGATCATCCCGGTAGCCGGCTTGCGACAGCGACAACCCGCATCTTTGGTGTGCGGGCAGTGAAAAGCCCGGTCAATGCGTCCGCCACCTGCTTGCACGTAACCGAACATTTTCCCATGCACTGCTGTGAGGTCTTGCTCCGTCATCAGCCCTTTGCCGATACCCGCCTGGTTGGTTACGACGATGATGTGACCAAAATGCCCGGCGAGCAATCGCATGGCCTCGCTCAAACCTTCGGTGGGCTCAAACATATCGGGCGTACGCACGTAATCCCCCGGTGTGCGTACGTTGATGACGCCGTCGCGGTCGAGAAATAAGGCAGGTTGGTTCATTTTTTATATGTTTACAAAAACGGCAAATTTCGGTAAGTGTCTTGATTTTGCCCGATTCTCCCGAGTTTGAACTTTCAAAGGCAAAATTAGTTTTACAACACTAAAAATTGCGACGCTGGATTTCGACTTGTTTCCTCTTGTTTTTTTCAAACTAAAATCCGGTGTTTCGCCTGCTCAAAATATGCACATCACAATTGTTTCTTCCAGCACCCGGCTCAACCGGGCATCGCACCGGGTCGCATTGGGGCTGGCTCAGTTTATCAACGGACAAGGCGTCCATTCTGCCGAGGTACTCGATTTGGCTGCGTATCGCTTCCCGATTCTGGAGGAAGTATTACACCGGCATCCCAATCCGCCCGATGGGCTGGAGGATTTTGCTCAAAAAATACGCTACTCGGACGCTCATATTTTTGTCTCACCCGAATATAACGGCAGTTATACCTCGGCGCTGAAAAACGCGGTAGACTATCTCAAAGAAGGAGAATTTGCCAAAAAAACCATAGGCGTCGTGTCCGTTACGACGGGAGCGTTGGGCGGTATGCGGGCAGCGCTGGCGATGCAACAGTTAGTATTGGGTATCGGCGGTTATCCCATCCCGCAGATGCTGACGGTGGGTAATGTGTTGCAGCGATTCGATGAATCGGGCCGACTGCTCGACCCCATTTTTGAAAAAAATATCGAAGTTTTTCTCAAAAACTTTCTCTGGCTCGCCGAAGCTGTTACCGAAAAAAAGGAAGCGCTTCTCGCCGTTTAGATCAAAAATCAGTTCCCAACGCAAAGTGGAAAATCGGTTTTTGTATTTCCCGCGATTCGATGCCCCAGGCATAATCGGCGCGGAGATACATGCCGAAAATAAGCGCCCGCGCGCCAAATCCATAGCCCGCTACCAACGGATCGCGGTAATAATTCACTTTGGCGATGACGCTCGGCGGCGTGTTCGGATTTTTGTCGTCGGGGTATTCGTAGGTGACAATGTTGATAGGATTGTCGCCATCGTAAGGCGAAAGGCCTTGCCAGGCCG
>Ga0209172_10003505_pt1 | contig 23723 bp, 17 predicted proteins | sample LarsenN4metaG_FD_184113 | JGI IMG/M metagenome (GOLD analysis project Ga0209172, IMG submission 184113) | Hot spring sediment bacterial and archeal communities from British Columbia, Canada, to study Microbial Dark Matter (Phase II) - Larsen... ... | reverse complement strand
CGATCCGCGCGCTGTTGGAGCGTCCTGCGTAGGGTGAGGTGCGTTTGCGAATCGCTCCGCTACGTCGGTTGTAATGGGAAGCACTTCGGCCGCTTCCGCCACGCTTCGGCGGTACAAGCGACGCAGCTCCTCCTTTCGGCGGCCCTCTGCGGCGAGTTCCACGCCCGCCAGCAGCTCGGCCTGGGCTACCACCGGCATGTGAATCGTCGCGGTGTCCGGGAGCGCTTCGACGCGAGCCAGCACGCGTGGGTGCCGGCGTTGCAAGTAACTCCAGTGGTTCGTATCGAACAGATACCGCATCCGAGCTCAGGACCACAGTGACTGGTCGATCTGACGGCACTGTTGCGCCGCGTGGAGAATGGCCTCCGCCTCCTGCTCGGTCAGCGTCCCGGCCAACTCAAGCACGGCGCGCGGCGAGCCTTTGCGAACCGCCGACTCGGGCGCAACCTCGACCCGCAGCCGGGTTCCGTCCGAGAAGGGCAACGGCTCGTCCAGGTCAATCCGCTTGCCGCGCGCTGTGCCGGAGTAAGGCACTGCCACACCTCCGATTTGATTATAGCCGGTCGGCCAGCTCAACCGGCCGCCGGTACTGCAGCGGAGGCCGATGCCCCGGCGGGGTGGGGTGTCCGCGTTGCGCTGGGCATGCCAGCCTCCCGCGCTGTGCCGGTCGCGGCTATCGACGCCGCAGCGCCATCAGGCCGCTGACTGCCAGCAGCGCCAGCGCCGCCGGCTCGGGGACAGCGAACACAGCCCAGTTGCGGATGGTCAGCGGCGTCGGGAACAGGTGTGTGGCGACGGCCGTCTCGCCCGCGACAATCAGCAGGTGGCCCGGCATCTCCGGCTGGCCCGTGGGCGACAGATAGAGCTGGGCCAGGGAGAACCCGGTACCGCTGATGTCGATCGCGACGCGCTCGATATAGCCGTCCGTTATCTCGTCAATCCCCTCTCTGAAGAAGGCGACGTTGACAAACGTGGCGTCAGCGCTCGGGTAGGGCGTTGGGGGGTCGTAGCCGCCGGCCAGCGCGGCTGCGCCACCAATGCGGAAGCGCGAATTCGAGGTCTGCGCTCGTGGCTGGTTCACGAAGGTTATGGCGCGGTCGCGGCGAACATTATCCGGCTCGACGTTTGTGAGCAGTGGTACGTGCGGGGCGTTTGGATCGATCTCGTCCCTGTAGCGGTAGCGGAAGGCGGCGCCGGCGAACGTCCGTGCGCTCAGTCCCGCCGCGGTCCAGGCGTCATCCACACCCACGTCGACCGCTACGTCCACGACGAAGACGGCCGGGTCGCCGCTGGGGAACTCCACCACGTTGAGCTGCGGGGGCTGGGCGGTCGCCAGCGACGCACATCCCAATACGGCCGTAACCGCAATGACTCTGAGGTGCATTCGTGTCTCCTTCCCTCACGAGGCTCGAAGGCGCCGCCCAGGGTGAGACGTGGAGAAGGGAACCCGAAGTGTTGAGCATCCCCCGAGAGGCCCCCTTCACGGCTCGTGCGCTCGATTGTATGTCCCACGAGGCTGGCGATTCCACTCGATGAGGGTCAAGACGGCGGGGCCGCCCAGCGGTCCAAGGTTGGGACGGCCCGCAAGCACAGCCGAGGGCGGCCGTGCCACACGGCCGCCCGCGCCCGGCGGTCCGCCGGCCACCGCGGCGATATAATCCGCTCGTTGTCGCGCGGGGCATCGGGCGGGCGCGTTCCAGCGGGTCGCTAAGGAACTGGCGCAGTCGGCGCGCGGCAGGCGGCCCCGTGGCGGGCGCAGGTTCCTGACCGTCTACGTCGGCCACGGGGGCCGACGCTACTGCACGTCGGCCATGGGGGTCAGCCACGGGGGTCCGACGCTACTGGGCTACGGGCGGACGACCCAGAGATTGAGGCGAAATGAGCGAGTTCCAGATCGTCAGCCCGTTTGAGCCGGCCGGCGACCAGCCGCAGGCCATCGAGAAACTCGCCGCCGGCTTCCTGCGCGGGCGGCGTTTTCAGACGCTGCTGGGCGTGACCGGCTCGGGCAAGACGTTCACGATGGCGCACGTGATCGCGCGGCTGGGCCGGCCGACGCTGGTGCTCTCGCACAACAAGACGCTGGCGGCTCAGCTCTACGAGGAGTTCCGCGAGCTGTTCCCGCACAACGCGGTCGAGTACTTCGTCAGCTACTACGACTACTACCAGCCCGAGGCCTACATCCCGCAGCGCGACATCTACATCGAGAAGGACGCCAGCCGCAATGACGACCTCGACCGCCTGCGCCTGGCCGCCACCAGCGCCGTCGTCAGCCGCCGCGACGTGGTCGTGGTCGCCAGCGTCTCGTGCATCTTCGGCCTGGGCTCGCCGGACGAATACAAGGCCAGCGTGGTGTGCGTGCGCGTGGGCGAGGCGCTGGAGCGCGACGAGCTGCTCCGCAAGTTCGTCAAGCTGCAATACGAGCGCAACCACGGCGAGCTGAAGCGGGCCGGCTTCCGCGTGCGCGGGGACGTGATCGAGCTGCACCCGGCGTACGAGGAGTACGCCATCCGCATCGAGCTGCTCGGCGACGTGGTGGAGCGGGTGAGCCTGATTCACCCGGTCAGCGGCGAGGCGCTGGCCGAGCGCGACCACGTATTCATCTACCCGGCCGTGCACTACGTGATGCCGGAGGACAACCTGGAGCGGGCGATCGAGACGATCCAGCGGGAGCTGGACGAGCGTGTGATGCAGCTCCGGCAGGAGGGCAAGCTGCTGGAGGCCCAGCGGCTGCTGGCCCGCACGAAATACGACATGGAGATGCTCCAGGAAGTCGGCTACTGCAGCGGCATCGAGAACTACACGCGACACCTGAACGGCACCGCACCGGGCGCCAAGCCCTACACGCTGGTCGATTATTTCCCCAAGAACTTCCTGCTCATCATCGACGAGTCGCACGTGACTGTGCCGCAGATCGGCGGCATGTACGGCGGCGACCGCTCGCGCAAGCAGGTGCTGGTGGAGCACGGCTTCCGCCTGCCGAGCTGCCTGGACAACCGCCCGATGCGCTTCGAAGAGTTCCAGGCCATGTGGAGCCAGGTGCTGTTCGTCAGCGCCACGCCGGGGCCGTACGAGCTGGAGCTGTGCGGCGGGGAGGTGGTGGAGCAGATCATCCGGCCGACGGGGCTGGTGGACCCGCTGGTGGAGGTGCGGCCGGCCCGCGGGCAGGTGCCCGACCTGCTGCAACGGATTCAGGAGCGGGTCGCGGCCGGCGAGCGCGTGCTGGTGACGACGCTGACCAAGCGGCTGGCCGAGGACCTGTCGGCGTACATCCAGCAGGCCGGGGTGCGCGGCCGGTACCTGCACAGCGAGATCGACACGCTGGAGCGGGTCGAAATCCTGCGCGAGCTGCGGCTGGGCAACTTCGACGTGCTGGTGGGTGTCAATCTACTGCGCGAGGGCCTGGACCTGCCGGAGGTCTCGCTGGTGGCGATCCTCGACGCCGACAAGGAGGGCTTCCTGCGCAGCGAGACCTCGCTGGTGCAGATGATCGGCCGCTGCGCCCGAAACGTGAACGCGACCGTCGTGCTGTACGCGGACAAGGTCACGGTCGCGATGCAGCGGGCCATCAACGAGACCAGCCGCCGACGCGAAATCCAGCTCCAGTACAACGCCGAGCACGGCATCACGCCCGACACGGTGCGCAAGGCGGTCCGCGACGGGCTGATGAGCGAAGTGGCGGCCCAGCGGCGCGTGCGCGAGGCCGTGCGGGCGGACGAGGGCGAGTACGACCGCGACGAGCTGGTCCGCCAGCTCGAGCAGGAAATGCTGGAGGCGGCCGAGGGGCTGGAGTTCGAGAAGGCCGCCGCGCTGCGCGACCACATTGCGGAACTGAAGCAGTCGCCGACGTTGAAGGTCGCGGCGTCCGAAGCGCGGCCGAAGGCGGCCGCCCGCCGGCGGGACGATGGGGCCTGGGAGCCGCACGGCCAGCACCGCCGCCCGGCGCGCCGCAAGTACTAATCAAGCGCGTGGCGAGCGCCGTCCAACACGTCCACACGGTCCAGGCAGCCGTAGCGGCCGCCCCCCGTGGCGGTCGTAGGTCTTCTGACGGTTTACGTCGGCCACGGGGGGCTGCCACGGGGGCCGACGCTACCCGTTCTTCCGCGGCTTACAGGCCGCGGAGGGCGACAACCACCGGCGGGCGCGTAGCAGCGCGGGCCGGCCACAGCCCGCCGAGCAGGCCGATCGCCGCCGCCACGCCGAGCGACAGCCCCAGGCTGCCGGGCGTGAGCGTCACGTCGAAGGCGATGGACGAGAACGTGCTGCCGGCGACCAGATCGCGCGTGGTGTGACCGGCGTGCAGGAAGACGGCGCACGCAGCGCAGCCGAGCAGGCCGCCGGCGATCGCCAGCGCCAGCGACTCCAGCAGCACGGCCAGCGTCACGCTGCGGCGCGAGAAGCCGATGGCGCGCAGCACCGCGAACTCGCGAATGCGGGCCGCGACCGAGGCATGCATGGTGTTGAGCGCGGCGAAGACCGCGCCCGCGCCCATCAGCAGCGCCAGCGCGGTGGCCAGTGCGCGGATCACCCCCGCGCCGCGCGCCCGCTCGGCCTGATACTCCGGCTCCGGCACCGGCCGCAGGCCGATGCCGGCCGAGGCGATCCGCTCACGGGCCGCGCCCACTGCGGCCGCATCCGATGCAGCCAATCGCACGACGACGCTCGAGTAGCGGGTGCGGCGGAACGCGGCGGCGACGTTGGAGAGGTGGCCCCACAGCTCGCTCTCGTGGGCGCTGCCGGCGGCATGGAACACGCCCACGACCTTGAACGTCCGCTCGCCGCAATCCATGCTGGCGCCCAGGTCGACCGCAAAGCGTTCGGCGGCCTTGAGGCCGACTACCAGCTCGTCCGCCCCCGCGCGGAACCAGCGTCCGGCCGCCAGCTCCACCTGCCGGTGCACCTGGAGCGCCACGCCCGCATACACGCCACGCACCACGACGCTGACGTAGCCACCCTCGCCGGCGCCGCGGCGCATCACGTTGGTCTGTAGGATGACCTGCGGCGAGACCAGCAGCCGGCCGTCCGGGCCGCGCGCGACGCGCGGCACAGCGGCCAGCCGGGCGGCTTCGTCGTGCGAAATCGAGCTGTTGGCCTCGGCGGTGGCGCCCTCGGCCAGCACGATCAGGTTGTGCGGGTCGCCCGTGCGCAGCAGCGCCCGCCGCAGCCCGTCGGCGAAGCACATCAGGTAGCAGAACACGCCCACGACCAGCCCGACGGACAACAGCGTGGACCAGGTCCGCAGTCGCCGCACCTGAAGGTTCCGCAGGTCATATGCGAAAGGCAGCATGGCGGTGCGCTGATTCAGAACGATCCTGTTATCCTGCCGCGCTGCGCCAACATCCGAGGCACGAACACGCTGCCGCCGCCTGCCTACAGGCGATGCGAAAGTTGCCCACTTGCACGATTCGAGCCCTCCTCGGAAGTGCGCAGACGTTATACCACAGCCCAGACACTGCGGCAGCAGCCGCACGGCGGTACGCCGACAGCGTCACTGGCACTAGCGCACTGTCCGCAGCGCTGTCGCGACAGAGATCCGCGCTGCCCGCCAGCCCGGCGCGACGCCCGCGAGCAGCCCCATCAGCACGCCGATCCCCGCCGCCGCTGCGAGCACCGTGGGCGACAGCGTCAGGACCGGAAAGTACGGAATGTTCAGGCCGGCCGTCGCCACGCGACTGAGCAGCAGCGCTGCCGCGGCGCAACCGAGCGTCGCGCCCAGCAGGCCGAGCAACCCCGCCTCCGCGCCGGTCAGCAGCAGCCGCCGCAGGCCCCCGAACCCCATGGCCTTCAGCACCGCCAGCTCGCCCGTGCGCTCGCGGATGGTCATGGCCATGGTGTTGAGCACCACCAGCAGCAGGCTGGCGATGACGATCGCGCCGACGGCGGCGGCGATCTGCGGAATGTCGCCGAACATCCGCGTGAACTGCGCCACGAAGGCTTCCTCGTGCTCGCTGCGCGTGGCGTGCGGGCTGTGTGCGAAGCGCGCGTCGATCTCGGCCGGCAGGTGCTCCAGGGCCGCGCGCGAGTCGGCCTTGACCCAGAAGAAATAGGCCGCGTCCACATATTCCGGCGTGCTGCCCGGGCGCTGGCGCAGCGCGTCGCGCAGGTAATCCAGCCGCAGCGCGAAGATGTTGGGGTAGGCGCGGGCGTAGGTGATGCCGACGACGCGGAACTCGAGCGTCAGGTAGGGCGGGACGGTGGAGTGGAGCGTGACCCGCTGCCCGCGCTGCCAGGCCATCCGCTGGGCCAGCTCGCTGCCGACGATCGCGGCCGTCCGCGTGTGCAGCCAGGCGTCGATCTCGTCGGGCCGCAGCTCGAAATCGGAATAGACGACCGGGACGGCGGCCGGCTCGCCGGCCAGCGAAGGGAACTGCTCCGGGTTGTCCTTGAGCCGGCCGCCGAACCAGCGCACCGGGCAGACGGCCCGCACGCCGGGCATGGCGGCGATCTCGCGTCCGATGCGCAGCGGCAGGAGCTTGGTGATGCTGGTCTTGTGGTGGACGACCAGACGGAGCTGTTCGGCGGCATCCGCCGCGACGCGTTGCATCGACGCGACGACCGCCAACAGCAGCGTGAACAGGAAGACGGAGACCGCGACCGAGGCGATGGTCAGGCCGGTGCGCACACGGTTGCGCCAGAGGCTCTTCCAGACGAAGGCCGGTGTGTTCATTCGCCGCGCTTGATCTCCAGCAGCACCATCTCGATCGTCAGGCCCGGGCCGAACGCCATCGCCAGGCACCACCCGCCCACCTTCCGCTCGCACAACTCGCGCAGGATGAACAGGATGGTCGGCGAGGACATGTTGCCGTACCGTCGCAGCACCGCGCGCGAACCCTCCAGGGCGTCGGGCGCCAGGCCGAGCGCCTCCTGCACCGCGTCGAGGATTTGCGGCCCGCCGGGGTGCACCAGCCAGTGCCCGACCTGCTCGACCGCCAGGTGGTTGTCGAGTAGGAACGCCTCGACCGGCGGCCGGATGTTCTTGCCGAGCGTCTCGGGCAGCTCCTGCGCCAGCTCCAGCCGCAGGCCGTGGTCGTCCGCGAACCACACCATCTGGTCGGCCGCCGCCGGCAGTGCAGCGCAGCGGCAGTCGACGATGCGCACCGCCGACGGCTCGGGGTCGAGCAGGATCGCCGCGGCGCCGTCGGAGAACAGCATGTTGGCGGTCATCTGGTCGAGGGCGTCGGTGTACTGGAAGTGCAGCGACGAGATCTCACAGGCCACCACGAGGGCATGGCGGCCGAGGGCGGCGGTCTGATGGATCAGCCGCAGGCCGGCCAGCGCGGCCGAGCAGCCCATGAAGCCCAGGTTCCAGCGATCGACGGTGGTCGGCACGGAAGTGTGTACGAAGATGGGCTGCTCCAGCCCGGGCGAGGAGGCGTGCGTGCAACTGCAGGTCACCAGCGACTGCACGCGCGCCAGCGACTGCGGGCTGAACGCCTCCAGCGCCCGACGCACCAGCGGCCCGGCCACGCGCTCGAACAGCGCGTTGCGGGCCCCCATGCCCGGACCGTACGGCTGCTCGTCGGGCGGCTTGTAGAGCGGCTGAGGGTTCTCGCCGAACTGGATGTCCAGCGCCGCCAGGTGCCGCGTCTCGATGCCCGTCAGGCGGGCCACGCGCCGCAGCAGCTTGGCGGTGCGCGGGTCGCGGCAGGTCTTCTGCAGGAGCTGCGCGGCTTCGTCCGTGGTCAGGGCGCGGTCGGGGACGGCCGTGCCGACGCCGTGGACGTAGCAGCTCGGAGCCTGGCTCACGCGGTTCCTTTCCCTGGGGTGGGGGGAGCACGCGGGGGCGTGCGGCCCGTGGCCCGGCCCGGCCTTCTTGTCGGACCCGCCCGAATCCTACCATAGATACATGTCTCGTGCGCCCGCAGCCCTTGCCGGGAGTGCGGCGGGGGTGAGCGTCAAGATCGTGGGTAAGACCCCGCGTGACCCGGCTGTCGTGTGGCACAGCCGCCCTCGGCTGTGCGGTCCCGGCCTCCCAGCCGTGGGCGGCTGGGCCACACCCACGATCTTGACGCTCACCCGTGGGCGGTACGTCCCTTTCTGTCGGCCGCCGCTGCCTGGCCTGGGCGCGACCCTGCGGCACGCGCGGGGCAAGATCGGAACCGCTGCCCCACCTTCGCCCAGCCTCAGCATGACCGTAGAAAAGAGCTGCCGCGCGGCTTGACACGCTCGCACCATGTGCATATTATACGTTCATGCGTAATTTATTCGGCCCGAGCGCGCCCGTCCTCAAGCGCCGCCGGCAGACGGCCCTCTTGCGATTGATCCGCCGGCAGGCGGCGGCCAACCAGGCGCAGATCGTCCAGCGTCTGCGAAGGCTAGGCATTTCCGCCACACAGGCCAGCATCAGCCGCGACCTGCGCGAGCTGGGCCTGATCAAGCTGAACGGCCGCTACGTCCCTCCGCAGCGGGCTTCGGCACCGCCCGCCGCGGGCGAGACGTTCGAAGCTGAATTAATCACATTTGCAGGGCCGGCGGGGGCCAACCTGGTCGTGGTCCGCACCGCCGTCGGCGCCGCCAGCGCCGTCGCCGTCGGCATCGACCGGCTCCGCTCGCCCGACATCGTCGGCACCATCGCCGGCGACGACGCCATCTTCATCGCCGTCCCCAGCCGCAGCGCCCAGGGCCGCGTGATCGCCCGGCTCAATGGCTTGCGGCGCTCCAGAGCCCAGCCCGGGCCGCGGCCCGCCGCCGCCCCGGCCGCCGCGGAAGTCCAGTGATGAAACCGAAAAGCGTGCTGGCCTACTCCGGCGGGCTGGATACGACCTATTGCGCCGTCTGGCTCGCCGAGCAGGGCTACGAGGTCCACACCGTCACGGTGCAGACCGGCGGGTTCCCGCCCGACGAGTTGGCGGCCATCGAGCGGCGGGCGCGAGCGCTGAGCATCGCGCAGCACACAACCGTCGACGCCCGCCGCGAACTGTTCGACGACTACCTGCGCTACCTGATCTATGCCAACGCGCTGCGCGGCGAGGTGTATCCGCTTTGCGTGTCGGCCGAGCGGGTGGTGCAGGCCAAGCGGGTCGCGCTTTACGCGCACCAGGTCGGCGCCAGGGCGCTGGTGCACGGCTCGACCGGGGCCGGCAACGACCAGTTCCGCTTCGACGTGGCGTTCCGAGTGTTCGCGCCCGGCGTCGAAATCCTCGCCCCGATCCGCTCGCAAAGTCTGAGCCGCGAGCAGGAGGCGGCGTATCTGAAGGCCCGCGGCGTCGAGCTGCCGGCCAAGACCACGCGCTACTCGATCAACCAGGGCCTGTGGGGCCTCACCATCGGCGGCGGCGAGACGCACCGCAGCGACGGCGTGCTGCCGGAGGACGCCTACGTCTGGACGGCGCCGCCGGAGCGTCGCCCGCAGCGGCCGGAGGACATGGCGCTCGATTTCGAGCGCGGCGTGCCGACCGCGGTCGACGGCCGGCCGCTCGACCCGGTGCCGCTGATCGAGTCGCTGAACGAGCGCGGCGGGCGGCACGGCGTGGGCCGCGGCGTGCACGTGGGCGACACGATCCTGGGCATCAAGGGCCGTGTGGCGTTCGAGGCTCCGGCGGCGGCGATCCTCATCGCCGCCCACCGCGAGCTGGAGAAGCTGGTGCTCTCGCGCCAGCAGCAATTCTGGAAGCGGACGCTGGGCGATCTGTACGGCGGCCTGTTGCACGAGGCGCGCTTCTTCGACCCGCTGATGCGCGACATCGAGGCGTTCCTGACATCGTCGCAGGAGCGAGTCACCGGGCAGGTGCGCGTGCAACTGCACGCCGGCCAGGCGACCGTGCTCGGCGCGAGCAGCCCGTGTTCGCTGATGAACCTGCGGCAGGCGCGCTATGGCGAGGGCAGCGCACTGTGGACGGGCGTGGAGGCGGCCGCGTTCGCGAAGCTGTACGGGCTGCAGGATTGCCTGCTGGCGTGCGTGACAGGCGACAAGTCGCAGGTGACAGAGACGCCGCGTGGCGCTCCTGAACCAGGGGCCGTGCCGGCGCCCTGTCACGCGTCCCCTGTCGCTTGTCAGCCTTCAGCGGAGCAACCATGAGGCTCTGGGTAGACAAGATCGCCTCGGCGACCCTGAACGTCCCGCTGCGGCGCGACGTGCGGCTCAGCGAACAGATCGTCGCCCGCGAGGGCTACGTCGTCGCCGGACGCATCCGCGGCGAGAAAACCATCTACAACCAACTCGAGGATGTGCACGGGCGGCTGGTGGTGCTCCACGAAGGCGATGTGATCGCCGGCGTGCTCGGCCAGCGCAGTGCCCTGCACGGCTACGCCGGGTGCGTGCCGCAAGCGATCCGCGTGGGCGACGTGCTGCAGGTGCTCAACCAGGGCGGCGTGATCGGCCGCTGCACCTCGCAGAACCCCGACGTCGGCCAGCCGTTCGACTTCGAGGTTCTCGGCGCGGTGCTCGTTTTCCCCGAGTTCGAGGACCGCAGCGGCGTGCCCGCGCACATCGGCATGAACGCGATCCGCCACGACGGCGACGCGCTGCCGGACATGCCGGTCGTCTTTGTCGCCGGCACATGCATGAACAGCGGCAAGACCTCGGCCGCCTGTCAGCTCATCCGCCAGCTTGCGCGGCGTGGCGTCGCGGTCGGGGCGTGCAAGCTGACGGGCGTGTCGCTGCGGCGGGACACGCTGCAGATGGCGGACTATGGCGCCCGTTGGGCCGTCTCGTTCACGGAAGCCGGTATCGTCTCCACCACCGCCGACAACGCGGTTCCCGTCGCGCGGGCGCTGTTGGCGCACCTGGTGCGGCAAGGGGCGGAAGTGGTCGTGGCCGAGCTAGGCGACGGGATTCTCGGCGAGTACGGCGTCGGGCGCATCCTGGCCGACCGCGAGCTGATGAAGCTGGCCCGCGTGATCGTGATCTGCGCCAATGACCCGGTCGGCGCGTGGGGCGCGAAGCGCGTGCTGGCCGAGGAGTTCGGCCTGCGCATCGACGCGATCAGCGGCCCGGCGACCGACAATGCCGTGGGCACGCGCTACATCACGCAGGAGCTCGGGTTGAAGGCGATCAATGCCCGCACGCATGGGGCGGAGCTGGGCGCACTGGCGGCCAACCTGCTGGGCGTGGCCGGAGTCCGCAACGGCAACGGCGGGAGTCGGAGCGCGTGATGGCACGACCGATCCACGTCGCGATCCTCGGCGCGAGCGGCTACGGGGCCGGCGAGCTGCTGCGGCTGCTGACGCAGCACGCGGCGGCCGAGGTGGTATCCGTCACGTCGACGTCGCGCGTCCGCGAGCCGGTGTCGCGCGTGCACCCGCATCTGCGCGGCTTCTACGACCTCACGATCAGCGAGACGGTCAACCTGCCGCGGCTGCTGGACGCCGAGCAGGCCGTGGTCTTCTCGACGCTGCCGCACGGCGCCAGCGGAGCGGCGATCGACGGGCTGTTGCGGCAGATCGAGCGCGGCGGCGGGGCAAACGAAGCGGGCGCACGCGTCAAGGTCATCGATCTGTCCGCCGATTTCCGGCTGCGCGACGAGCGCCTGCATGCGGTGCATTATCCAGAGAGCGCCGCCATGCCGGAGCGGCGGCGGGCGTTCGTCTATGGCCTGCCGGAGCTGTATCGCGAGGAGATTCGCCGGGCGCGGTTCGTGGCCAACCCGGGCTGTCTGGCGACGGCGGCGATCCTGGCCGCGGCGCCGCTGGCGCGCGACGGGCGGTTTTCCGGCCCGCTGGTGATCGACGCGAAGACCGGCTCGTCCGGCTCGGGCAGCTCGCTCAAGGAGACCACGCATCACCCCACCCGGCATGCGGATTTCCGCGCCTACAAGCCGCTGGCGCATCAGCACGAGCCGGAGATTCTCCAAGCGCTGAACGACCCGCACGGGCAGCGCGTGCGGCTCAGCTTCGTGCCGCAGAGCATGGACGCCGCCCGCGGCATCTACGTCACCGCGCACCTTGCGCTCGACGCCCACCGATCAGAACGCGATGCGCAGAGTGCCCCGCCCCCTGGCGAAGGTCGGGGTGGGGGACTCACCGAAACGGGAACGGAGGCGCTCAGAGAGCGCTATCTGTCCTTCTACGCCGACTGCCCGTTCATCCGCGTGCTGGACGAACCGCCGACGCTGCAGGACGTGGTTGGCTCGAACTTCTGCGACATCAGCGTTGCGGCGCGGCCGCGGCCGTCGGGCGGCGCGCAGGTGATCGTCATGGCCGCGCTCGACAACCTGGTCAAGGGCATGGCCGGAACCGCGATCCAGAACATGAACCTGATGTGCGGGCTGGAGGAAACGACCGGGCTGTGGTCGCCGTCGTTCCGGCCGCTGTAAGTGCAACCGCACAGGCGCTGAGGGGGCAGAGGACGCGGAGTAGAACCATTGAGGCTCTGGCTGGCCGAGCGGATGAGGCACATGATGCGCTGCACCGGACGCACGTTGCGCACCTCTTTCGGTTTGCGACGCGACGGGAAAACAAGGAGTTTCTTCGCGCCCTCTGTCCCCTCTGCGCCTCTGTGGTTGCATCGGCTGCGGCGCGCGACACGGCATCGGAGAGCGGGTTGACGACGACAGCGCCCCTCGTTCCCGTCTACGAGCAGTTCCCGCTCACCGTGGTCTCCGGACGCGGCTCGCGGCTGCGCACCGCCGACGGACGCGAATACTGGGATTTCTACGGCGGCCACGCAGTGGCGCTGCTGGGCCACTGCCATCCCGCGGTGACGCGCGCCATCCACGAGCAGGCCGAGCGGCTGACGTTCTGCTCGAACGCGATGCCGCTGGAGGTGCGCACGCGGGCCGCCGAGCGGCTGGCCGCGTTCGCGCCGCACGGCCTGGGCCACGTGTTCTTCTGCAACAGCGGGGCCGAGGCGAATGAGAACGCGCTCAAGCTGGCCGTTCAGCAGACCGGCTGCCGGCGCATCGCCGCGCTCGACGGCGCCTTTCACGGCCGCACGCTGCTGGCGCTCTCGGCCACCGCCAGCGAGAAGCTGCGGGCCCCGTTCGCGGAGTCGCTCTGCGACTGTGTGCGCCTGCGGCCGAATGAGCTGGAGGACGTCTGGCAGATCGACGGCCGCGTCGCCGCCGTGATCGTCGAGCCGATCCAGAGCATCGCCGGCGTAGTCGAGCTGTCGGCGGAGTTCCTGACGGCCCTGCGCCGCCGCTGCGACCTGGTCGGCGCGCGGCTGATCTACGACGAGGTGCAGACGGGCATGGGTCGGCTCGGGCGGGCCTTCGCGGCCGGCGCGCACGGTGTGCTGCCGGACATGCTCACACTGGCAAAGGGCATCGCCAACGGCATCCCGATGGGCGCGGTGCTGATGAGTACGCCCATAGCGGAGAAGGTCAAGATCGGCGACCTCGGCGCGACGTTCGGCGGCGGGCCGGTGGCGTGCGCGGCCCTGCTGGCGGTGCTGGAGACCATCGCGCGCGAGGGTCTGGTCGCACACGCCGCGCGGCTGGGCGAGGCGATGCGATCGAGGCTCTGCGTCGGACCGGTCGAGCAGGTGCGCGGCCGCGGCTGCTTGATCGGCGTATGCGCGCACGGCCACGCAAAGGCCGTGCAGCGCCAGCTCCTGGAGCGCGGGTTCATCGTGGGCACCAGCGCCGACCCGCACGTGCTGCGCCTGCTGCCGCCGATCAACACGCCGCTGGAGGCCGTAGACGCGCTCGCTGCGGCGCTGAGGGAAATTGGAGAGACGTGCGATGCGCCACTGGCTGAGTCTCGCTGAGCATTCGCCCGAGGAACTCGCCGGCCTGGTCGCCCTCGCGCGGCGGCTCAAGCGCGGAGACGCAGCCGCGGCCGAGGCGATCCCTGGTCGCGTCCTTGTGATGGTCTTTTTCAACCCGTCGCTCCGCACGCGCACCAGCTTCGAAGCCGCCATGCTCCGCTACAGCGGCCACGCCATCTGCCTGAGCGTGGGCGGCGACTTGTGGAAGCTGGAGCATCGCGACGGCGTGGTGATGGACGGCGACGCGGCCGAGCACGTGCGCGAAGCCGTGCCGGTGCTGTGCCGCTACGGGGACGCGTTGGCCGTGCGGACCTTCGCGCAGATGAAGGACGCGGCCGAGGACGCCGCCGATCCGATTCTGCGTGCGTTCGCGCGTTACGCGACCGTGCCGGTGATCAACCTGGAGTCCGCCGCCGAGCACCCCTGCCAGGGCCTGGCGGACTGGATGACGATCGACGAGAAGCTCGGCGGCACGCGCGGGCGGCGCTTCACGCTCACCTGGGCGCCGCAGGTCAAGCCGCTGCCGATGGCCGTGCCGCACTCGGCGGCGCTGGCGGCGGCCGCGGCCGGCATGCACGTGACCATCGCCCACCCGCCGGGCTACGAGCTGAACGCGGCGGTGCTGGACCGCGCGGCGAGCTGGTGCAGTGCGGCGGGGACGAAGTTCGCAGTGACGCACGACCAGCGGTCGGCCTGCCGGGAAGCGGACGCCGTGTACGTCAAGAGCTGGGGCAGCGCGAAGCTGTACGGCGACGAGGCGGCGCAGCGCGAGAGCTTCAAGCGGCACGCCGACTGGATGGTGACGCCCGAGCACCTCGCCCCGCGGTCGATCCTGATGCACTGTCTGCCGGTGCGGCGGAACGTTGTCATTGCCGGCGCGGCGCTCGATGATCCGCGCTGCGTGGTGGTCGATCAGGCCGAGAACCGGCTGTGGACGCAGGCGGCGATCCTGTGCCGCGTGTTCTCGTAGGAGCGGTCTCCGACCGCGACTGTCAGAGATGTGCCAGCGCTACAGCGCTCGATCGTGCAGCGCTCGATCGTGGGCGCAGAGGACCGCGTCTTCTCGTAGGAGCGGTCTCCGACCGCGATATACCGCGCGACAGATCGTCGCGGTCAGAGACCGCTCCTACAACCGGCGCGGGGGGGCTGCCCTGGTTCCTCCGTGCCTCCGTGCCTTCGTACCTTCGCGCTGTAGGAGCGGTCTCCGACCGCGACTGTCAGAGATGTGCCAGCGCTACACCGCTCGATCGTGGGCGCACAGGACCACTGAATGCACGTTCCCGACAGCATGAAGGCACTGCGGACCGCGATCCCCTACATCCGCGCCTACAAGGGCCGCGTCTTCGTGGTCAAGCTCAGCGGCCGCCTGTGCCCGCCCGGCCGCCTGCTCGACAACCTCGTCGACCAGCTCACGCTGCTCGACCAGCTCGGCATCAAGCTGGTGGTCGTGCACGGCGGCGGCGACCAGGCCGACGAGCTGTGTCGCCGCCTGGGCATCGAGCCGACGCGGGTCGCGGGCCGCCGCGTCACCGACGAGCCAACGTTGCACGCCGTCAAGATGGCCTTCGGCACGGTGAATACCGACGTGGTGGCGGCCTTCCGACGGGCGAAGGTCTCGGCGGTCGGCCTGAGCGGCATCGACGGGGCGATCATCACCGCCCACCGTCGGCCGGTGCAGACCCTCAGCGACCCGCAGACCGGCCGGGCGCACGAAGTCGACTTCGGCCATGTGGGCGACATCGCGGACGTGAACGTCGGCCTGCTGCGACATCTGCTGGACGGCGGGCACGTGCCGGTGGTGTGCTCGCTGGCGGCGGACGAGGCCGGCAACGTGCTCAACGTGAATGCCGACACGATCGCCGCACGCATCGCGATCGAAATCCGCGCTGCGAAGTACTTCCTGGTGACGGGCGTGGACGGCGTGCTGCGCGACGTGCACAACCCGGCGACGCTGCTGAGCTACTTGGACCTGGCCCAGATGGACGAATTGGTCCGCGGCGGCTCGATCTCCGGCGGCATGCTGCCCAAGCTGGCCGCCTGCCGCGAGGCGCTGCTGGGCGGTGTGCCGCGCGTGCACATCATCAACGGCACCGTGCCGGACGCGCTGCTGGCCGAAGTGTTCACCAACGAGGGCTGCGGCACGCTGCTGGTCGAGAAACGCTCCGCCGGCGCGGAGCCGGCGACGGTGACGGCGTGACGATGCGGTGATGGCATGATGCGTGCGTTTTTCACTTCGCGCGCCTCGGCGCGGAAGGTAGCGTCCGCCCCGCGTGGCGGACGTAGCCGCGCAGCGGCGACAGTAGCGTCGGCCCTTCGTTGGCGACGTAGCCGCGGGGCCGGGACAGTAGCGTCCGTCCCCCGTGGCGGACGTAGGCGACGAAAACACCTCGCGGTCCTACGTCGGCCACGGGGGGCCGATGCTACGCGCGCGGAGGCCGGCCGGTGAGCGCGCTGATCCAGCAACTCAGCCGCTACGTCGCGATCCCCAGCGTCTCGAAGCAGGAGGCGGCACTGGCGGACGCGGCGGCGGCCGATCTGCACGCCGCCGGGCTGCGTGTGCAGCGGCAGGGAAACAACGTCTGGTGCGAGCTGGGCGACGCGCCGCGGCCGCGGCTGCTGCTCAACTCGCACCTGGACACCGTGCCGGCGGCGGCTGGCTGGTGGCACGATCCGTGGCAGCCCCAGGTCAGCGACGGGCGGCTGTCCGGCCTGGGCGCTAACGACGCCAAGGGCTGCGTGGTGGCGATGATCGCCGCGACGCTGGCCGTGCACGGCCGACTCGCACGCGGCGGGAACCTCGGCGGTACGCTCGTGCTGGCGCTGACGGCGGAAGAGGAGACCAGCGGGGCCGGGTTGAGCACCATCCTCGACCGCCTGCGGCCGCTGGATGCCGCGCTCGTCGGCGAGCCGACCGGCCTGACGCCCATGATCGCCCAGCGCGGCTTGCTGATCCTGCGCGGCGTAGCCCGCGGGCGGGCGGCGCATCCCGCGAACATGCCCCCCGAGTCGGCCGACAATGCGATTCAGCGCGCCGCGGCGGCGTTGCAGCGGCTGCACGAGTTCGACTGGGGACCGGAGCACCCGCTGCTTGGCCGCTGCCACGGGCACGTGACCAGGATCGTTGGCGGCACGGCCCTGAACGTGATCCCCGACACGTGTGAATTCTGGCTGGACATCCGCACGGTGCCGGGCGAATCGCACCAGCAGCTCTACGAGCGGCTGCGGGGATTCCTGTGCCAGCTCGACAGGGTCCTCGGTGGCAGCGTGGAATCGAGCAGTCCCCCACCCCGTCCTTCACAACGGGGTGGGGCACCCGGCGCGCTGGAAGGGGGCGGGGCACCCGGCGCTGAAGAGCACTGGCAGCAAGCTGCCAGTGGCACCCATGTAGCGGCCGCCCGCCGCGGCGGCTGTAGTCCGGGTAAAGCGGCCGATGGCGCCATCAAGCTGCATATCCACAGCGAACGGCTCGTGCCCGTCGAGACCTGTCCCGAAACGCCGATCGTGCAGGCTGTCCTGCGGGCCCTGCCGGGCAGCAGACTCGCCGGCAGCCCCGCCATGAGCGACATGGTGTTTCTGGCCGGCGTACCTGCGGTGAAGATTGGCCCCGGCGACACCCGCCGCTCGCACACGCCGGACGAGTACGTCACGGTCGACGAGCTGTCGGCCGGCATGGCGGCGTACGAGCGGATCGTGTGCGAGTACTTTGGAAAGCCGACATGACGCCACATCAGAGCGCGCGGCGCAAGCCAGCCTCGTGGTGGTGTGGGCAACCTTCGTTTGCCCGCGTGGCGCGGAGCGGAATCACGGGCAAGCTCCGCTTGCCCATGGCGCCCCTCGGCTGCAAGCCCAGCCGGGGGCCGTGCCGAACGCCCGCTCGCGCCGGGCGAGACTGTGACGAACCTCAAGGTGCGATATGGCGCCACTCTGGGACAAAGGCGGCGCGCTCGACGCCGTGATCCATCGCTTCACCGTCGGCGACGACCCGCTCTGGGATCGTCACCTGGTGCACTGGGACTGCCTGGGCTCGGCGGCGCACGCGCGCACGCTGCACCGCGCCGGCTGGCTCAGCGACGCAGAGCTGCACGCGCTGCTGCGCGGCCTGGCCGAGATCGACGCCCTCGACCGCGACAGCAAGTTCGACATCCCGCCCGAGCTGGAGGACTGCCACACCGCCATCGAGTCCTACCTGACGCGCGTCTGCGGCGAAGCCGGCGGGAAGATCCACACCGGCCGTTCGCGCAACGACCAGGTCGTCACCGCCATGCGGCTGTACCTGCGCGACCGGGCGCTCGCGTGGCAGCAGTTGCTGGCAGGATTCCTGGAGGCCGCGCTGGAGCGCATGGCCCGCGACGGCGAGACGCCCATGCCCGGGTACACGCACATGCAGCCGGCCATGCCCTCCAGCGTCGGCCTCTGGCTGCACGCGTTCGTCGAGGCGGCCCTGGAGCAGATGCGGGCCACGCTCGACCTGCTCGACCGGCTCGACTGCTGCCCGCTCGGCACCGGCGCCGGCTTCGGCGCACCGATCGAGCTGGACCGCGCTTTCACCGCGATGCTGCTGGGCTTCTCGCGCGTGCAGCGCAGCCCGCTCGACGCGCAGAACAGCCGCGGGCGGATAGAGACCTACTTCGTCCGCGTCGCGGCCGACGTGGGCGGCCTGCTGGAGAAACTCGCTTGGGACCTGATCCTGTTCTCGACGCCGGAGTACGGCTTCTTCAGCCTGCCGGAGGCGATGACCACCGGCTCGTCGATCATGCCGCAGAAGCGCAACCCGGACGTGCTGGAGCTGCTGCGGGCGCGTGCGGCCCGGCTGCGTTCGCGGCTGAGCGAGCTGGAGTGGGTCGCCGCCAAGCTGCCCTCCAGCTACCACCGCGACCTGCAGCTCACCAAGGCGCCCGTGGTCCGCACAGCCATCGATCTGAACGACATGCTGGTCGTCGGTACGCGCGTGATCGCCGGCTTCACGCTCCACCGCGAGCGCCTGGCCGCCGCCGTGCGCCCGGAGCTCTACGCCGCCCACCACGCGGTCGCGCTCGCACGGCAGGGCGTGCCGTTCCGCGAGGCTTACCGCCGCATCGCCGAGCAGGTCCGCGCCGGCACACTGCCCGCGCCGTCGGATTCCGACGCGGCCCGCGCCGGCCGCCTGGTGGCCGGGCTGCTGGATGAGCTCCACACGGAGCTGAAGACGCTGACGGACCGCACGCAGGCCATCCGCGCGCGCATCGCCACGGCCGAGGCCGCGCTGCTCAAGGAACATCATGCCGTTTCTACTTCGTGACTTTCGCGCGGAGGAGGTAGCGTCCGCCCCCCGCGCGACGCCCAGCGCGTGCAGCACCTCCGGCGTGCTGAGCCAGTCCGGGGCCGTCTCGTACAACTCCTCGTCGTTGTCGTGCGAGATCACGCTGGCGACGGTGGCCAGCGCGTCGGCGACGCTGGCATCGTCGATGCGCACCAGCCGCGCCCGCAGCGCGTGCGCGAACTCGGGCGCGGCCCGCACGACGAACACGCCGTCGGCGAACCGCCGAAAACGCAGCGGAAACGAGCGGAACTCCGCGCCCGACAGTCGTGTGTGTCCGTCGCCGACCGACGCCACGAGCTGCATGAGGCGCACCACGATCTGGTGGTCCTCCAGCCGGTCGACGTCGGCGTCCAGCCGGGCGACGGCGTCGCCGAACTGGCCGCGGCCCAGGCGGTGGAGCGCGTTGAGGTGCAGCCGCGGCAGGTTCTCGGACAGGTAGTGCAGGTCCTGCCGCCAGCGGCCTTCGCGCGTGGCGGCGGGCGGCGGCGGCCGCGCCGGCGCGGCGCAGCCGCTCAGCAACAAAGCGAGACCGGTTGGCAGGGCCAAGTACGCGGCCGCCGCGCGCAGGCCTGCGGGCGGCGATGGACGCACGATCAATTGAACACCTCCCCGTGTCGGCGGCTCCAGTATAATTCAGCACGGCCCCGCGGCCCGCAAACGCGAGCACGCCATGCCTGATATCGCGCAGCACCACGAACCGCCCCGCGATCCGCGGCGCGTCGGCTTGGCACCGCTGCTGGCGGGGGCCCTGGACGCCTGCCGCCGACGCCTCATGCTGGGCGATCTCCTGATCAACCTGCTGCGCTGGATGGCGGCGGCGGGGCTGGCACTGCTGCTGGTCGTCGTCGCAGATCACGTTGCGCCGCGCGGGCTGCCCGCGTACCTCATCTTCGCCGCCGGCCTGCTGTGGCTGGCGGGTTCGCTGTTCGCCGCGCTGGCGATTGCGGCCGGCTGCGTTCGCCGGCTGAACGACGCGTACGTGGCCCAGGCGCTGGAGCGCACGCACGGCATCCGCCACAACCTGGTGATCAACACCGTGCTGCTGGAAGCCGCGCCGCAGGCCGCCTACGCCCTGCCGGCCGCGGCCCGGCAGGCCGAGTCCGCGGTCGCCAGCGCTGCCCCCAGCGGCAATCCGCTGCGCGTGCTGCGCAGCCCGGCGGTTCTGTGCCTGGCGATTCTGGCGGCGTGGCTGATCTACGCCTGGCTGGCGCCCAAGCCGGTCGGAGCGTCGCTGGCGCGGATGTTCGGCGCGAACCGCGCCGCGCCAAGCGCCACGTGGATCGAGCTGCGCCGGCCGCAACCGGGCGACGTGCTGCATGCCGGCGAGCCGCTCGAACTGGAGTTCGCGCTGCGCGGCCGGCCGGTCGAGCAGGCGTGGCTGGAGTGGCGGCCGGCCGCCGAACCGACTCGCGCCGCCGTGCGCACCCCACTGCATCGCTCGGGCGGCCGCGCGGAGGACATCCGCCGGCTCACGCTCGCGCCCCACGAGGTGGCCGGCGACCTGCAGTTCCGCTGCACCGCCGGCGACGGCGAACTGCGCGGCGTGTTGCGTGTGCAGCCGCGGCCGGACATCGCCCGCTGGCAAATCCAGATCACGCCGCCGGCCTACCTGGGCCTGCCAGCGAGCACGACCGCGGATCCCGAGCTGCGCCTCTGGCAGGGCGCGCGGGTGCACCTTGCGTTCGACGCCAACGCGGAAATCCGCGACGCGGTCTTCGTCTTCCGCTCCGACCGCGAGACGCGCACGCGTATGACCGTCGAGCCGAGCGACCCGCGGCGCGCCAGCGTGACGCTGCCGTTCGACGAGTCCGGCCGCTGGTGGGTCGAGTTCAGCGACCCGTGGGGCTACCCGTTCCGCGATTCACAATCGCACGCCCTCGATGTCCGGACGGATCGCCCCCCGCGGGTCACGCTCGTCTCGCCCGCTGAGCAGGACGCGCGGGACGTGGTGGATGTCGAACGCGTCGGCCGGCTGGCCGCCGCCGTCGCCGACGATGTGCGGATCACGTCGGCCCTGCTCGTGATCCTGCGCGGCGAGCGTACGGAGCGGATCGACGTGCTTGGGCCGACTGCCCCGACAGCGGGCGAAGCCATCGAGGTGGGCCTCGCGGCCGCCGGCCTGCCGCTGGAGATCGGCGAGACGGCCACGGCCTGGTTTGAGGCGACCGACAACCGCGCGCGGCGGGACGGCAAACCGGCGCCTCAGACCGGCGTCAGCCCCACGCTCACGCTGACACGCTCGCAGCCGGCGCCGGCGGAGGTCGCGCAGGCGGCCGAGTCACAACCGTCGGCGGAGCTGGCGGAGGACACGCCGCTGGTGCAGCGTACTCGGCGGCGGGCGGCGGGCGAGGACGGCGAAGGTGAGCGCGGCGACAGTCGCTCCGAGCTGGCCGGCGGCGACGAGGCCGACGTCAGCGACGGCGAGGCGGGCTACGTGCCCGTCGACGGTGAGGCCGGAGTGGCCGAATCGGGCCGGCGCAGCCGCACGGACGACGGCGGCGCCGCGTCCGCTGACTCGGAAGCGTCTTCCGATGCGGAGCCGCGTGGTACGGGCGAAGCGGCGAAGGACCGAAAGGAGTTCGAGAGCGAACTCAAGCGCTTCGTCCGCAAGCATGGTTCGGAACTGGGGCAGGTCAACGACAAACTCGCCGGCGAAGGCGGCGGCGGTGAAGGTGCCGGCGACGCGGGCGGCGCGGAGTCGTCGCCGGCCAGCCAGCCGGCCGGCGAGACGGACCAGCCGCCGGCGGACACGCCGCGGCCGTCGACCGAGCAACCGCCATTGGATCAGCCGTCGCAACGAGAGGCGAAGCCCGGCGAGGAGACCGAACCGTCGCCTCAGAATCAGAGCGACGACAAAGCCCGCGACAACGCGGAGCCGTCGACGCCGGAGCAGACCGACCGCGAGCCGTCGCGGAATGAATCAAAGCCGCCGTCGTCGCCGCAGTCGCAACCGGCGGCGGAGCCGGCCGAGCCGAAACAAGGCCACGAGGCGCCGCAGAGCGCCGGGCCATCCCCGCCAGACGCCGACCAGCCGAAGCAAGGCCCCCAGCCGCCGCAGAGCGCCGAGCCATCGCCGCCGAAGGCCGACCAGCCGAAGCCATCGCAGGACGGACAACGGCAGCCGCCGCAGGATTCGCGGAGGGACGATTCACCGGCCGATCTTCCGCCCGCGCCCGGCGCCGGCGATCAGCCTGCCCCGGGCGCCGAAGATCGGAGCGACCCGGCCAAGGGTGATCCGCCTGCCCCAAGCGCCGATGAGCCGGCCCCCGCCTCCGATCAACCGGCACCTGGCGATCAGCCCCCGCCGCCCCAGGAGGTTCCGGCCGCCGGGCCCGATTCCGGCCAGCGCGAACCGCCCGAGTCCGGCCAGCGCGAACGCCTGCCGCCGACCGGACTGCCGCGCGGCGCCGTCGTCACGCCGCTGCCGCGCGAGCAAACGCCCATCGACGAGATCACGCCCTCGCCGCAGGACGATGGCGCCGGCGACTTGGGCGCTGCGGCGGTCGGCCGCACCGAAGTGGCCAGCGCGCTGGAGTTGCTGAGCCGCGGGCGGGACATCGGCGAGGAAGACCTGCTGGCGCTGGGTTGGTCGCCGGAGCGCCGCCTCGCTTTTCTGCGCGACTTCGAGCGCTTGCAGGAGCTGGCGCGCCGCGCCGGCGTGCTCTCGGCGCTGAGCCAGTGGCGCTGGCAGGCGGCGCCCGGCGAGGCGGGCGTGTCGCCCGCGCGCGGCCTGGCCGACGAGCTGGCGACGACGGTCGGCGACGGACGCCCGCACGCCGATGCGCTCGCCGGCATCACCCCGCCGCCCGAGCAGCGCGTGCCGGCGGAATTGCAGGCCATACTGGACGCGTACTACCGCTCGCTGGCCCAGCGGCGGGCTGGCGCTGCGGGACGAGAGTCGGGAACCCCCTGAGGGCCGCCGCGCGGCCGCGGGTAGGGCGGGCATCTTGCCCGTCGTGTGGCACAGCCGCCCCCCGGCTGTAAGTGTGGCACCGGCCTCCGGCCGGTCTTCGTCGCGCCCCGCGCCCCGCGCGGCCGCGGGTAGGCCGGGCATCTTGCCCGCCAGCCTGCCCCCCGCCTCCGGCCCGCCCTGCACCGCCCGAATCCAGCCGCCCGGCCCGCTTGCTTCTCGCGACACACCGACGCCATAATGCATGCCGAGCGCATCCTCACTTCAACCGGGAGCGGAGGAACAACATGCGTCGCCTTGTAGCGCTCTCGTGCCTCGTCGCGTCGCTGAGCGCTTCGGCACGCGGGCGCATCGCATGGCCGGAACATGCCTTGTCCACAGGCGCAGGCGGATTGGGAGATGGCGATGTATCAGCGACGAATACTAGCTCTTGTCGGTGTCGCCGTTGCCGGGATGTTCGTGCACGCTGCGGCCGCGGCTGGCGTGGCCTGGTCTGATGGCGAGAGACTCGTTGCAAACGATGCGGCCGCGGACGACCTATTCGGATCATCCGTAGCGACCAACGGCAGCGTGGTGGTTATTGGTTGTCCGGGTGACGACGATGCAGGGGCCGAGTACGGCTCAGTGTACGTCTTCAGGCGGGTGGGTGCTGCCTGGGTTCAAGACGTGAAGCTCCGAGCGAGCGACAGGCAACAAGGGGATAGGTTCGGTGCCGCAGTGGCCCTCTGACCTGCCCCCGGTTTATTACCTCGGCCAGTAAACAGTTGACAGTCTACACGGCGGCCGCGTAACGGACAGGTTCGGCTTGGAAGTAGCGGCGCACCAGCTCGGGGCGCTTCTGTGTGGCGCGAAGGTAGCTGCGCAAGCTG
>Ga0209172_10003503_pt1 | contig 23741 bp, 22 predicted proteins | sample LarsenN4metaG_FD_184113 | JGI IMG/M metagenome (GOLD analysis project Ga0209172, IMG submission 184113) | Hot spring sediment bacterial and archeal communities from British Columbia, Canada, to study Microbial Dark Matter (Phase II) - Larsen... ... | reverse complement strand
GGCGAGCAGACGCTCGTGGGCGTCAACGCCTACCAGGTGGAGGAAGACCGCAGCGCGCGGCCCATCAACACGCGCCCCGACCGCGCGGTGATGCAGGCGCACCTCGACGACTTCCGCGCCTTCAAGGCCGCGCGCTCGGCCGGCGACGTGCAGCGCGCGCTCGATGCGCTGGCGCGCGCCGCGCAGGACCGCGGCGACAACGTGTTCGGCCGCGTCGTCGAGGCCGCCGAGGCCGGCTGCACGCACGGCGAGATCTGCGCGACGCTGCGGAGCGAGCTCGGCTTCGGCCACGTGCAGGCGTTCGTGTGAGCGGCGCCACGGCCCGGGTGAAGCCGCACCCCGGCGCGCCGGCACCGGAGTCCACGCCGGCGCCCGCACCGGAGCACGCGCCGGCGCCGGAGCACACGCCCGCACGACACTCACCGGTGCCGGGCCACGGACCGGCGCACGGGCATGGGCATGGGCAGGCCAACGCCACGGACGCACTGCTCCCGCCGGGCCTGCTGCAGGGCGCACGCCGCGCCGTCGCGCGCGCCATCAGCCGCATCGAGCAGGGCGCCCCCGACGCGCCGGCGCTGGCCGCCGCGCTCGCCCCGCACCTCGGGCGCGCGCACGTCATCGGCATCACCGGCGCGCCCGGTGCCGGCAAGTCGACGCTCGTGCACGCGCTGCTGGGCGAGCTGCTCGCACGCGGGCAGCGCATCGGCGTCGTCGCCGTCGACCCCTCCAGCCCGGTGAGCGGCGGCGCAGTGCTCGGCGACCGCGTGCGCATGGGCGAGCACGGCGCGCACCCCGATGTCTTCATCCGCTCGGTCGCCTCGCGCGGGCAGCTGGGCGGGCTCTCGCCGACCACGCGCGCCATCGTCGACGTGCTCGACGCCGCCGGCTTCGACACGGTGATCGTCGAGACCGTCGGCGCCGGCCAGTCCGAGGTGGAGATCCTGCGCGTGGCCGACACGCGCGTCGTCGTCTGCCCACCGGGTCTGGGCGACGAGGTGCAGGCCAGCAAGGCCGGCATCCTGGAGATCGCCGACCTGCTCGTGGTGACCAAGGCCGACCTGCCCGGCGCCGAGGCCACCGCGCGCGACCTGCGCGAGATGCTGCAGCTGCGCGCGAAGCCCGCCGCCCAGGCCTGGAAGGTGCCGGTGCTCAGCGTCAGCGCGGGCACGGCCGCGGCGACTGCGTCTGGCGCCCCACCGCAGGGGGTCTCCGCGCTCGTCGAGGCCGCGCTCGACCACGGGCGCCACGGCGGCCACGGCCGGCGCCTCCACGCCGACGCGAAGTCGGCCGCCGCCGCCGCACGCGTGTTCCGGCTGGCCGCCCGGGACCCCCACGTCGCCGCCACCGGCATCGGCTGCGTGCGTGGCGGCGCCGGCGAGGCCGAGGTCCGCCTGACGCTGCGGGCGGACCACCTCAACTTCAACGGCACCTGCCACGGCGGCGTGATCTTCACGCTGGCGGACACCGCCTTCGGCCTCGCCTCCAACTCCCACGGCGCCGTCGCCGCGGGCATCGACGCCCACATCACGTACCAGCAGGCCGTGCAGGCCGGCGAGACCCTCACCGCGCGCGCCCGAGAGGTCTCGCGCAGCCGCAGGCTGGCCGTGTACCGCGTCGATGTCACGCGCGGCGACGGCCAGCCGGTCTCCAGCTTCACCGGCACCGTGTACCTCACGAGCGGGCATCATCCCTGATGCGTGCGTGGCGGCCTGGTCTCGCGGCCTTGAGCCTGCTCAATCGCGCCTGCGCAGAGGGCCGCTGCGCTAGGGCTAACGATGATGGCTAGTGCACCCGGCGCTCCGAACAATCGGCGCCGGTCCCCGCCGTACCTCGCTGCGCCCGCCTGCCGGCCTCGCCGGTCTTCGTACCGATGAATCCGCCGACGCCTCTTCATGCCCCGCTGTTGCAGGCCGACGGCGTGCACCTCGGCTTCGGCGGCATCAAGGCGCTGGCCGGCGTGTCGTTGTCGGCACGCGCGGGCGAGATCACCGCCATCATCGGCCCCAACGGGGCCGGCAAGACGAGCCTCTTCAACACCATCTCCGGCTTCTACCGGCCGCAGCAGGGGCGCATCGCCTTCGAGGGGCGCGACATCACGCGCACCGGACCGGCGCCCCGCGCCGCGATGGGCCTGGCGCGCACGTTCCAGAACGTGGCGCTCTTCCGCGGCATGAGCGTGCTGGACAACATCAAGCTCGGCGGCCACACGCGGCTGGCGGCCAACCCGCTGACGGCGCTGTGGTACCTGGGCCCGGCGCGGCGCGAGGAGATGGCGCTGCGCCGGGAGATCGAGCGCGAGGTCATCGACTTCCTCGAGATCGACCACGTGCGCCACCAGCCGGTGGCCTCGCTGAGCTACGGGCTGCAGAAGCGCGTCGAGCTCGCCCGCGCGCTGGCCATGCGCCCGAAGGTGCTGATGCTCGACGAGCCGGTGGCCGGGATGAACCGCGAGGAGACGGAGGACATGGCGCGCTTCATCCTCGACATCCAGGAGGAGCGCGGCATCACGGTGCTCCTGATCGAGCACGACATGGGCCTCGTGATGGACATCTCCAACCACGTGGTCGTGCTCAACTTCGGCGAGGTGATCGGCGAAGGCACGCCGGCCGAGGTGCGCCACAACCCCGAGGTGGTGCGTGCCTACCTCGGCGAGAAGGCCGCGGCCGGCGCCGCGCCGGTGCCGGCCTGATCGAAAAACGGCGCATCCGAGCCTCTCGATGAACACCGCCGCCTTCGACTGGATCGCGCTGGCCGAGTACTCGGCCATCGGCCTGCTCTCGGGCGGGCTGCTGGCGCTGATCGCGCTCGGCTTCGTGCTCATCTACAAGGGCACCGGGGTCATCAACTTCGCGATGGGCGAGTTCATGATGCTCGGCGCCTACTTCTTCTACACGGCCAACGTGCTGTGGGGCCTGCCGATGTGGCTGGCGCTCGCGCTGACGCTCGCCGCCGTCGCCGCGGTGGCGGCGCTCATCGAGCGCGCCTTGCTCCGGCCGCTGTCGGGGCAGCCGGTGATCTCGGTGCTGATGGCGACCATCGGCCTGGCCAGCGCGCTGCACGGCGGCGTCGAGGCGCTGTGGAGCGGCCGCAACTACGAGATGCCGACGCTGCTCTCGCGCAAGCCCTTCACGCCGGGCGAGATCCTCATCCCCGGGCAGGTGGTGTGGAGCTTCGTGCTCGCCGCCGTCGTGATCGTGGCCTTCACGCTCTACTTCCGCTTCTCGAAGACCGGCATCGCGATGCGCGCGGCGGCGAGCGACCCGATCACCGCCTACGTGCTGGGCATCGACGTGCGGCGCACGCAGGCCCTGACGTGGATGTTCGCCGGCATGGTGGGCGCGGTGGCCGGCATCGTCGTCGCCTCGATGACGAGCCTGTCGCCGGCGCTCGGCGGCGCGGCGCTCGGCGTGCTCGCCGTCATCATCCTCGGCGGGCTCGACAGCATCGCCGGCGCCATCGTCGCCGGCCTCGTCGTCGGGCTGGTCGAGAGCCTCACCGCCGGCTACCTCGGCGGCAAGGTGCGCGACATCGTGCCCTACGCCATCGTGCTCGTGATCCTGCTGATCCGGCCCTACGGCCTCTTCGGCACGCGGCAGATCGAGCGGCTCTAGCAACCGCAGCGACCTCACGCGAGCCCGGCGGACGACCCATGCGCATCGGAGACTTCCGCGCCAGCTACCAGCACGACGAGGCGCTGTGGCCCACCCGCGTGCAGCGCACGTGGCTGGCGCTGCTGGCGCTGGCGCTGGCGGCCTTCCCGTTCGGCGCCAACGGCTACCTCGTCGGGCTGGCGTGCCTCGTGGGCATCCACTGCATCGCCGCGGCCGGGCTCAACATCATGACCGGCTACACCGGCCTCATCTCGCTCGGCCACGCGGCCTTCATGGGCGTGGGCTGCTACACGGCCGCCTGGTTCGCGCAGCGCGGCTGGCCGTTCTTCCTGACGCTGCCGCTGGCAGGGTTGATGGCCGCGGCCATCGGCCTCGTCGTCGGCCTGCCGAGCCTGCGCATCAAGGGCCTGTACCTCGCGGTGGCGACGCTCGCCACGCAGTTCCTGCTCGTCTACGTCTTCCGCGAGTGGGATTCGGTCACCGGCGGCGTGCGCGGCGTCAACGTGCCCAACGCCAGCGTGCTCGGCTTCGACCTCTCGAACGACCACCGCATGTACTACCTCATCGTGCCGGTGGCGGCGCTGATGCTGGTGGGCGCGCGCAACCTCTTCCGCACGCGCGTCGGCCGCGCCTTCATCGCCATCCGCGACAAGGACATCTCGGCCGAGGTGCTGGGCATCGACCTGCTGCGCTACAAGCTCGCGGCCTTCGCGCTCGGCTCGTTCTACGCCGGCGTGGCCGGCGCGCTGCTCGGCTACTTCTACCGCGCGATGACGCCCGAGTACTTCACGCTGCAGCTGTCGATCTTCTACCTCGCGGCGATCATCGTCGGCGGCCTGGGCAGCATGCTCGGCACCATCCTCGGCGCGATCTTCATGACGCTCGTCCCCGAGCTGCTGCGCGGCTTCGTCGCCCTCATCGCCGAGTGGGCGCCCGGCGCCACCGAGGTGCTGAGCCCGGTGCAGCAGGTCGTCTTCGGCCTGCTGATCATGGGCTTCCTCGTCTTCGAGCCGCACGGCCTGCTGGAGATCTGGCGGCGCGTGCGGCGCCTGTTCCACCTGTGGCCGTTCAGGGCGTGACGACGCCCGGCCGCCCTTCTCCTTTCGCCCTCGCCCATTCCACGGTTCCGTCCCCATCAATCCCCCACCACCACTCACCACCCCGAGGAGACTTGCCATGCGTGCGCAAGACGACCGTTCCGACCTCTCCCGCCGCAGCGTGCTCGGCGCCGGCCTCGGTGCCGCGGCGGCTTCGGCCCTGCCCCTGCACGCCGCGCTCGCGCAGACCGGCGAGCTCGTCGTCGGCGCCGCACCGCCGATCACCGGCGTGTTCGCGTTTGCCGGCGTCGGCCTGCACCAGGGCCTCGGCGACTACTGCGAGTGGCGCAACCAGGCCAAGGGCGGCGTCGCCGGGCGCAAGCTGCGCTACATCGGCGAAGACAGCGGCTACAAGATGGACCAGGCGATGGCCGTCTTCAAGAAGATCATGGGCGCGCACAAGCCGCCGGTGTTCTACGGCGACAGCACGGCCTGGGCCAAGGCGGCCGCGAAGGAGGTGAGCCAGCTCGGCAGCACGATCACCTGCAGCCCGAGCTTCAGCTCGGACCTCGCCGACCCGAAGAACGTGCCCTACTACTTCATGGCCGGCCCCACCTACACGGCGATGGGCGAGATCCTGCTGGAGTACATCAACCGCACCTCGCGCGGCGCCAGCAAGCCCGCGGTGGCGGTGGTCTACAGCGACACCGAGTTCGGCCGCGACCCCATCCCCGGCATCAAGGCCAAGGCGCAGGCGCTCGGCATCCCCATCGTGCAGGAGATCGTCACGAAGCCCGGCGCCGTCGACGTGTCGGCCGAGGTCTCCAAGCTGCGGCGGGCCAAGCCCGACTTCGTGATCTTCCACGGCTACGTGCTGGCGCCGATCCCCGAGTTCATCAAGCAGATGCGCGAGGCGGGCATGACGGCCACGCCGATGGGCACGATCTGGAGCATGGACAAGACCACCGTCGACGCGATGGGCGCCGCGGCCAACGGCTGGATGGGCGTGATGCCCTACCGCTACAGCTACGACACCAAGGACGCGCCGACGATGCAGCTCATCAAGGACTACGCGGCCAAGGCGCGGCCGGACATGAAGTACGTGCCGATCTTCTACACCTCGGGCTGGCTCGTCGGCATGATCTTCAGCGAGATCATGGAGCGCACGCTCAAGGCCGGCAAGCCGCTCACGGGGCCCAACATGAAGGCGGCGCTGGAGTCCATCAACGACTGGGACACGGGTGGCGTCACCGGCCTGCTCGCCTCGCTGAAGGGGCACCAGATCGCCAGCGGCCGCATCTACGCCTACAACGCGGAAACCAAGCTCATGGAGCCCGCGAGCAGCTGGATCAAGACAGCGTGAACGTCCCCCCCGAAGCGACCTTCGGTCGCCTCCCCCCAGGGGGCGCCGCCAGCGGCCCGGCGGAGCCGGTTCCGCGGCGGCCGCTTGGCTCGATCGCACCCCTTCGCTGCAGCGGCGCGCGTCGGTCGGGTCGGACCTGATGTCCACGCCCGCCCTCGCCATCGAGAACATCGAGGTGGTCTACCACCACTCGGTGCAGGTGCTGCGCGGGCTTTCGCTGGCCGTGCCGGCCGGGCAGATCGTGGCGCTGCTCGGCAGCAACGGCGCCGGCAAGACGACGACGCTGAAGGCCGTCTCCGGCCTCCTGCCGCTGGAGGTCGGCGAGGTGCGCTCGGGCGCCATCCGCTTCCAGGGCGAGCGCATCGACCGCGTCGCACCTCACCTGCTGGCGCGGCGTGGCATCGCCCACGTGCGCGAGGGGCGGCACGTGTTCGAGGACCTCACGGTCGAGGAGAACCTCGTCGCCGCGGGCAATGCCCTGATCGGGCGCAGCGAGAAGCCCGACACGAAGCTCATCTACGAGTACTTCCCGCGTCTCGCGGAGCGGCGCACGCAGCGCGCCGGTTACCTCTCCGGCGGCGAGCAGCAGATGCTCGCCATCGGCCGCGCGCTGCTGGGCAAGCCGACGCTGATGCTGCTGGACGAGCCTTCACTCGGCCTGGCGCCGATGGTGGTGGAAGGCATCTTCGAGATCATCGCCCGCATCAACCGCGAGCAGGGCGTGGCGATGCTGCTGGTGGAGCAGAACGCGATGGCCGCCTTCGGCATCGCGCAGTACGGCTACATCATGGAAAGCGGCAAGGTCGTGATCGACGGCCCCACGGCCAAGCTCGTCAACGACGCCGACGTGCAGCGCTTCTACCTCGGCTACGGCGACGGCAGCGAGGAGCTCGCGAGCTTCCGGCACGTCAAGCACTACAAGCGCCGAAAACGGTGGCTGTCATGACGGCCGCGATCGACGACCTGACGCTGCCGCAGCTCTTGCGGCACTGGGCGCGCGAGCGGCCCGACGCGGTGGCGCTGCGCCAGAAGGACTTCGGCATCTGGGAGCCGGTGACCTGGGCGCAGTACGAGCAGGCGGCGCGGCACTTCGGCCTCGGGCTCGTCAAGCTCGGGCTGCCCGAGGGCGGGCACTGCGCCGTCATCAGCGAGAACCGCAAGGAGTGGGTCTTCGCGCAGCTGGGCTGCGGGCTCGTCGGCGCCGTCACGGTCGGCGTCTACCCCACCTCGCCGGCGCCGGAGGTCGAGTACCTGCTGCAGGCCTCCGACGCCGTCGTCGTGGTCTGCGAAGACCAGGAGCAGCTCGACAAGGTGCTCGAGGTGCGCGAGCGGCTGCCGCTGCTCCGGCACCTCGTCGTCATCGACCCGCGCGGCCTGCGCCACTACGCGGTGCCGGAGCTGATGACCTTCGAGGAGGTCACCGCGCTCGGCGCCGCCTTCGAGCACGAGAGGCCGCGCGTCGTCGAGGAGCGGCTCGAGAAGCAGCGCATGGAGGACACGGCGCTGATGATCTTCACGAGCGGCTCCACCGGCCGGCCCAAGGCGGCCATGCTGAGCTACGGCAACGTGGCCGCGATGGCGCGCGGCGCCGACGCCATCTACCGCTGCACGCCGGCCGACAGCACCGTCTCGTACCTGCCGCTGTGCCACGTGGCCGAGCAGATCTACACCGTCAACCTGCCGCTGCGCTCGGGCGCGGTCGTCAACTTCGCCGAGAGCCTGCGCACGGTGCAGAGCGACCTGCGCGAGATCGCGCCCACGCTCTTCCTCGGCGTGCCGCGCATCTGGGAGAAGCTGCACGCCAGCATCGAGATCAAGGTGCGCGAGACGGGCGGCCTGCGACGCCGGCTCTACGAGCGCGCGCTCGCCGCCACGCTGCCCTTCGCCGACGTGCCGCCGGAGCGCTGGAGCCTCGCGCAGCGCCTCACGCACGGCCTGTGGTGGTGGCTGGTGCTGCGCGCGCTGACCAACTTCATCGGCCTGCGCCATTGCCGCATGGCGCTGTCGGGCGCGGCGCCGATCGCACCCGACATGCTGCGCTTCTTCCGCGCCCTGGGCGTGCCCATCCGCGAGGGCTACGGCATGACCGAGACCGCCGGCGTGGCCACGGTGCAGCGCAGCGCCGCCTCGCCGGTGGGCACCGTGGGCAGCGCCATCCCCGGCGTGGAGCTGAAGATCGCCGACGATGGCGAGCTGCTCGTGCGTGGACCGACCGTGTTCAAGGGCTACTACCGCAACGAGGCCGCCACGCGCGAGGCCATCGATGCCCAAGGCTGGCTGCACACCGGCGACGTGGCCGAGCGCGTGCCCACGCCGGAGAGCGCGGCGCACGGCGACGAGGTGCGCATCGTCGACCGCAAGAAGGACATCATGATCACCGCCGGCGGCAAGAACATCACGCCGAGCGAGATCGAGAACGCGCTCAAGTTCAGTGCCTACGTGAAGGAGGCGATCGTCGTCGCCGACCGCCGGCCCTTCGTGGCGGCGCTGATCCAGATCGACTACGACACGGTGGGCAAGTGGGCCGAGGAGCATGGCCTCGCGTACACGCACTTCCGCAGCCTCGCCGAGCACCCGCGCGTGCGCGAGCTGGTGCAAGGCGAGGTCGACCGCGTCAACGCCCGCATGCCGCAGGTGCAGCAGGTGCGCAAGTTCCACCTGCTGACCAAGGAGCTCGACCACGACGACGGCGAGGTCACCGCCACGATGAAGGTCAAGCGCAAGAGCATCGCCGAGAAGTACGCCGACGCCATCGAGGCGCTGTACCGCGGCGGCACCGTGCACACCCCCGAAGGACAAGCCGCATGAACCCCATCCGCTTCGACGGCCGCGTGGCCATCGTCACCGGCGCCGGCGGCGGGCTGGGCCGCGCGCACGCGCTGCTGCTCGCCGCGCGCGGCGCGGCCGTGGTCGTCAACGATCTCGGTGGCAGTGTGAATGGCGTCGGCGGCGACGCGGCAGCGGCCAGCCAGGTCGTGCGAGAGATCGAGAGCGCGGGGGGCCGCGCGCTCGCCAGCTTCGACGACATCGCCACGCCCGAGGGCGCGCAGAAACTCGTCGACGCGGCGGCGCAGGCCTTCGGCCGCGTCGACATCCTCGTCAACAACGCCGGCATCCTGCGCGACAAGACCCTGCACAAGATGGAGCCGGCCGACTTCGAGGCCGTCGTGCGCGTGCACCTGCTGGGCTCCGCCTGGTGCTCGCGCGCCGCGCTGCCGCTGATGCAGCAGCAGCAGTACGGCCGCATCGTGATGACGACGTCGGCCGCCGGCCTGTATGGCAACTTCGGGCAGAGCAACTACGGCGCCGCCAAGCTCGCCGTCGTGGGGCTCATGAATTCGCTCAAGCTCGAGGCCGAGAAGCATGGCATCCGCGTCAACACCATCGCGCCGGTGGCGCTGACGCGCATGACCGAGGGCCTGCCCTTCGCGCGCATGCTCGAGGAGGCCACGCCCGAGCGCGTGTCGGCCGGCGTCGCGTTCCTCTGCTCGGAGGCGTGCGACTTCAGCGGCACCATCCTCGCCGCCGGCGCCGGCTACTTCTCCACCGTGCGCATCGTCGAAGGCCAGGGCGTGCACCTGCCGGCCGACGAGATCACGCCCGATGCCGTGGCGGCACGCTGGGCCGAGATCAGCCGCGAGGCCGGCGAGCGGCCCTTCGCCAACGCCGGCGCGGCGCTGCTGGGCGCCTTCGGCGGCGCCCGCGGCTGAGGCGGCACACGGGGAAGGCCGGCAGGCACCGATGCCGCAAGCGGCCGGCGCCGATGGGAGGCGACCCCGTTCCATGCCGCTCGCACGGACCGAAGAGGCGATGAAGCGATGAAGCGATGACCGACGACCTCTACCCCGCCACCGCGCCGCTGGACACCGAGGCGCATGCCGCCTTCCGCGCCACGGTGCGCCGCTTCATCGCCGAGGAGATCACGCCGCACCACGCGCAGTGGGAGCGCGACGGCCAGGTGCCGCGCGAACTGTGGCGGCGCGCCGGCGAGCTCGGCCTGCTCTGCCTCACGGTGCCCGAGGCCTACGGCGGCGGCGGCGTCGACTTCGGCTTCGCCGCGATCGTCACCGAGGAGATGGCACGTGCCGGCGCCACCGGGCCGCTCTTCTACCTGCACTCCGACATCGTCGCGCCCTACCTCGTGCACTACGGCACCGAGGCGCAAAAACAGCACTGGCTGCCGCGCATGGCGCGCGGCGAGTGCATCGCCGCGATCGGCATGACCGAGCCCGGCGCCGGCAGCGACCTCGCCTCGCTGCGCACGCGCGCCGATCCGGAGGGCGAAGGCGCCGACGCCACCTGGCGCATCAACGGCCAGAAGATCTTCATCAGCAACGGCCAGCTGTGCGACCTCTTGCTGCTGGCCGCGAAGACGGATGCCGCGCGCGGCGCTCACGGGGTCAGCCTGCTGCTCGTGCCCACGCACCTGCCGGGCTTCGGCCGCGGCCGGCGGCTCGAGAAACTCGGCATGCACGCGCAGGACACCTCCGAGCTCTTCTTCGCCGACCTGCGCGTGCCGCGCGACCACCTGCTCGGCGAGCCGGGCCGCGGCTTCGGCTACATGATGAGCCAGCTGCCGCAGGAGCGGCTGCTGGTGGCCATCACCGCGGTGGGTGCGATGGAGGCGGCCGTCGCCTGGACGCGCGAGCAGGTGCAGCAGCGCGAGGCCTTCGGCGCGCCGCTGGCCGACAAGCAGACGGTGCGCCACCGGCTCGTCGAGGCGCACGCCAACACGCGCGTGGCGCGCGCCTTCCTCGACGACTGCCTGCGCCGGCACCTGGCCGGCGAGCTGGACACCGCCACCGCGTCGATCGCCAAGTACTGGTGCACCGAGATGCAGTTCCAGGTGCTGGACAACTGCCTGCAGCTCTTCGGCGGCTACGGCTACATGCGGGAGTACCCGATCGCGCGCGCCTGGGTGGATGCGCGCGTGCAGCGCATCTACGGCGGCACGACGGAGATCATGAAGGAGATCGTCGCGCGCTCGCTGTTCGAGCGGCGATAGGAAGCGCGGTCCGGGAGGGCGCGGTCGCCGGTGGCGCGGCGGCCGGCCCCGAGGGCCCCGCCCGGCCCCCGCGTTGACGCGCCACGCGTTGCGGCTAGCATTCGCGGGCGTCACCCATCGGACTCGCGCCGCGATGAAGATCCCGCACCGCCTCGCCCTGAAGCTCTCGCCGCTCGTCGAAGCCGCCCGCGGCGAGCCGCTGGTCGAGCCGTACGTCGAGATCGGCCGCTTCGACGACGACGCGCTCGTCATCGAGTCTTCGCACGGGACCTTCGTCTTCGATCGCAAGGAGCGTGTCGTCAGCGAAGGCGACCAGCAGCTCGCCACCTTCGACAGCATCCAGTCGGTCGACATCGCCGGGTTCCCGGGCGGGCGCGGCGAGCGCAGCTGGTCGATCACGCTCTTCCGCAGCCTCTTCGACCGCCTCACCATCGCCCGCACCTACGACGACGGTGACGCCTCGGTGGTGGCCTCCAAGATCGCCGCGGTCGTCGGCTGCCGCGTCGTCTCGCTGATGGGTCACCGCTGAGCGGTCACCGCTGACGGAGCCACCGCCGAGGGGTCGCCGCGGCAGGTCAGTCGGGCCCCCGGCCGTGCAGGCCCGGCGGCGCCCGCCTCACCCCGGGTCGGTCACGTCGCGCGTGGCGCGATCATGCCGTCCACCAGTTCCACGACGCGGTCGCAGCGCGCCGCCAGGCGCGGGTCGTGCGTGACGATCAGGAAGGCCGTGCCGCGCTCGGCGTTGAACCGGCGCATCAGCGCGAACACGTCGTCGGCACTGTGCGTGTCGAGGTTGCCGGTGGGCTCGTCGGCCAGCACCAGCGGCGAGCCCCGGGCAAGCGCGCGTGCGATCGCCACCCGCTGCTGCATGCCGCCCGACAGCTGGTTCGGCCGCTTGTGAGCCGCGTCGCCCAGGCCCACGGCCGACAGCAGCGCGAGGCCGCGCTCGCGTGCCGCGGCGTCGAAGCGGCCGCTGCGGATGAGCTCGGGCATCAGCACGTTCTCCAGCGCCGTGAACGCCGGCAGCAGGTGGTGGAACTGGAAGACGAAGCCGATCGACTCGCTGCGCGCCTGCGTGAGGCCGGCGTCGCCGAGGCTGGAGACGGGCTGGCCGAGCAGCCGGTACTCGCCGCTGGTCAGGGGCTCGAGCAGGCCGATGATGTTCAGCAGCGTGCTCTTGCCCGAGCCCGACGGGCCGATCAGCGCGACGAACTCGCCGCGCGCCACCGTGAGGTCCACGCCGTGCAGCACCTCGGAGACGACGGGCGTGCCGAGCCCGTAGCTCTTGCGCACGCCCACCAGCTCGATCAGCGGCCGCACAGGCGGCTCCGCGCCCGGGCTGCCGTTCACAGCCGGATCGCCTGCGCCGGATCGAGGCGCGCCGCCCGGCGCGCCGGCGCCACCGCGGCCAGCACGCCGGCGGCGGTGGCGAGCAGGGCCACCGAGAGCGCCAGGTCCAGCGGCAGCCCGACGACGAACAGCGGCTTGCCGTCGCTGCCCCTGGCGAAGGTGGAGAAGGCCCAGAGCAACCCCTGCGCCAGCGCGACGCCGATCAGCGAGCCCACCCAGCCGACGATCGCGCCCTGCAGCAGGAAGACCTGCGTCATCTGAGCGCGCGTCGCGCCCATCGCGCGCAGGATGCCGATCTCCTTGCGCTTCTGCACCACCGAGACCACCAGCACGCTGGCGATGCCCAGCATGACGACGATGGAGGTGAAGACGCGGATCAGGCCGGTGCTGATGCTCTGCGCCTGCAGCGCCGACAGCAGCTGCGCGTTGCTGTCCATCCAGCTCTCCACCTCGAGGCCGGTGCGGGCGCGCAGCGTCGCGGCCAGCGCGGCGGCGCCGAACAGGTCGGCCACCCGGCCGTAGGTGTTCGTCATGCCGCCCGGGATGCCGAGCAGGCTCTGCGCACTCGTCTGCGTCACGTAGACGAAGCGCCGGTTGAGGTCGCGGCTGCCGAGGTCGAAGAGCCCGGCGATCTTGAAGGTGTCCGCCGCGGCGCTGCCGCCGCCGGCGCGCACGACGAAGCGGTCGCCGACGACGAGCCCCAGGTCCTCGGCCAGCTGGTGCCCGATCAGCGCCTCGCCCGGCGCGACGCGGGCGAGGCCGGCCACGATGCGCGTGCGCAGCGCGACGATGCGGTCGTAGCCCTCGAGGTCGATGCCGATCAGCGAGATCGCGCGGCTCGCCTCGCCCCGCTGCGCGAGCGCGGCGCCGTTGACGACGCTCGTCACGGCAAGCACGCCCGGCAGCCGCGCCATCTCGGCCTCGATGGCGCGCCAGTCGTCGAGCGTGCGCAGGCGCTGGGCGCGCGGCTGCACGTCGCGCGCCAGCGTGCCAGGGCCGGCGGGCGCGGCGAGCACGGCCTCGGTGCGCTCTTCGCGCGGCTTGATCGTCAGGTGCGCCTGCGTGCCGAGCGTGCGCTCGATCGTGTTGCCCTGCAGGCCCTGGATCAGCGCCGAGATGTAGGTGACCACCGCGACGCCGGCCGCGACGCCGATGACGATGAGCAGCGTCTGGAAACGCCCCTCGCGCAGGAAGCGCCACGCCACGACGAACGCGAAGCCCATGCCGGCACCGCGTCAGTCGCGCCCGAGGCCGCGCATCGCGGCGCCGACGTCCAGCCCCTCTCCGGCTGCAGGGCCGGCCACGCGCTCGACGGCACGCACGCGCATGCCGTCCACCGCGGCGGCGTCGAGCACGACACGCTCGCCCTCGCGCAGGCCCTGCACGACCTCGACCGCGCTGAGCGTGCGCAGCCCCGTGCGCACCGGCCGCAGCGTCGCGCGATCGTCCTGCACCACGAGCACCGCCGGCCCGGGGCGCAGGGCCTCTCCCGGCACGGTGATCGCACGGTCGCGCCGGCCGGTGACGACCTCGATCGACACGGTCATGTCGTTCTTCAGGACCACCGGCGCCGCCGGCGGCGCCGGCAGCGACAGCTTCACCTCCACGGCGCCACGCTGGGCATCGACGAGCGGAGAGATGCTGGCGACACGGGCCTCGAACGGCTGCCCCGCGAAGGCGTCGGCGACGACACTGGCGGTCATGCCGCTGGCCAGGCGCGCGAGGTACTTCTCGTCGACGAGCGCCACCAGCTGCAGCGGGCCGCGCACGCTGAGCTCGGCCAGGCGGGTGCCCGGCTGCACGATCTGACCGGGCTCGACCAGCCGCGCCAGCACGGTGGCCTCGCCCGGCGCCGCGATGCGCGTCTGCGCCAGCCGGGCCCGCGCCAGCGCCAGCGCGGCGCGCGCCTCGGCCACGCGGGTCTCGGCCTGCATCAGCTCGCTGCCGCTGACGTTCGCTTCCTGCTGCACCTGGGCCGCACGCAGCGCCGCCTGCGCCACCTCGGCCACCCGCCTCACCTCGTCCAGCCGGGCCTGGCCGACGAACCCCTGCGCGAGCAGCTGCTCCGTGCGCTGCACTTCGCGTTCGGCCGCGGCCGCATTGGCGCGCGCCTGCTCGAGCTGCTGCGTGGCGATCGGCGCGGCCAGCCGGCGCTGGCTCACCAGGCGCGCCTCGGCCGACGCGAGCGCGGCCTCGGCCTGGCGCGCGGCCGCGGCGAGCTCGGCATCGTCCAGGCGCACGAGCAGTTCGCCCTCGCGCAGCACGCCTCCTTCGCGGCGGGTCACCTCGAGCACGCGCCCTGTCAGCGTGGTGCCGACGAACACGCGGTTCTCGCTCACGACGCGACCGCTCACCGCCAGGCTCTGCACCAGCGGTGCCGAGCGCACCGTCAGCACCTGCACCGGCACGGCCCGCGTGCGGCTCCACGCCCACGCCGCCGCCACGGCGACCACGAGCAGCAGGGCCAGGAGCCAGGGACGGCGCAATGCCTCGAGCCGGTCGAACCATCGGCGGGACATGATGCGCCTCATTGTGAGGGCATGTGAAGGCACCGCCGGCCGGCCCGTGAAGCGTTCGCAGCCATGCCCGGGCCGCATCCGCGCCGGGGCGTGCAAAGGCAGCCCGGAGGGTCTGTCGTCCCGCGCGGGACGCGACCTCCTCCACCATCGGGCGATCGCGGCGGCACCGGCGCCGCGCGGGCGCCGTGCGTGCCCCTCGGGGGCGGTCACGGGGGCTGCGCCGGCGTATATGCTGTGAGCCTTGTCGCTTCGATCGAGGAACCGCCGTGCCCAAGCCCAACTACGCCTTCGAGAAGCGCCAGCGCGAACTGGAGAAGAAGCGCAAGAAGGAAGAGAAAGCACAGCGCAAGCAGTCGCGCGCTGACGCGCCGGCCGATGCTCCCAACGCGGACGAGGCCGCGGCCCCCGAGACCGCCGAGCCGGCCCCGCCGCCGGCCGAGCGCTAGACGAGCCCACCCACGGATGGGCTGGCGCCGGCACGGCCTGCAGGAGCCCGAGGCGGCCGTCCGCGCGCCGGCGTGGTCGGCGGCGCGGCACCCTGGCCCGTTCCATGAGGCGCCGTGACACACCGCGTCCGAGGTTCCCTGGTGCCCCAGCCCGAGATCTACTGCCCCGCCTGCAGCTACAAGCCCCGCCTCGAAGATCGGTGGACCTGCACCCCCGCGTGCGGCACCGTGTGGCACACCTTCTGGACCGGCGGCGTGTGCCCGGGCTGCGCCCGGCAGTGGAAGACGACGCAGTGCCCCGCCTGCGAGAAGGTCTCGCCGCATCGCGCCTGGTATCACCTGCCGAGCGAGGAATCGTCCGGCCGCCGCGAGCCGGCGGCACTGCGTTCCGACGCCTGAAGGCATCCCCGCTCCGCCGGCCGCCCCTGCCGCGCCACACGCAGCGCGGGCTCCGGGCCGCCGCGCTGCGTGGTCGGCCGGTGGGTGCCTGAAGACGAAGGCACCTCGAACCCCTTGCGGCAGGGCTGCCCGCCTCCATCTCCAGACTGCTTCGGGCTGGAGTGGCGCGGGGCCTGCCCGCTGCGCGATGGGACGTGTCGCCAAGCCCCGGTTGGTGAGATCGGTGCGATCGGTGCGATCAACGCAGAAGCCGGCACCCCTGCCCGGATGGCGGATGCCCCCCTGCCCGGCCGGCCGATGCGCGCGGCCACGCCGGCGCGCACGATGCCGGCACTGCGACTCACGGTACGCCCGCAAGCGCCCAGGACCCATGAACGCCACCGCACCAAATCCGTCCCCTGCCGATGCGAACCTGCCCGACGCCGTCGCCCGCGTGGCGGGCGCGGTGGCCGCGGTGGTCACGCGGCGCCACGCCTTCGCGGGGGTCCTGTGGCGACCGGGCTGGGTCGTCACGAGCGCCGCCGCGCTCTGGCGGGCCCCCCGGGTGCAGCTCGTGCTGCCCAGCGGCGAGGCGGTGGCGGGCCGGCTGCAGGGTGCCGACCCGGGGACCGATCTCGCCTTGCTCGAAGTCGGCGCAACGGACGCCGGGCCCGCCGCCGCATCCGCCGCGTCCGCCGTGTCGCCGCCGGCCGGAGCGGCCGCGGACCTGCCGCGGGTCGGCGACTTCGTGTTCGCGGCCGGTCGCGAACCCGAGGGCGGCGTGCACGCGAGCTTCGGTCACGTGGGGGCCGTCGGCGGCGCATGGCGCAGCTGGCGCGGAGGCCGCTTCGACCGCCTGATCCGCCTCGACGGAGGCCTCTACCCGGGGCTGGCCGGCGCCGCGGTCGCCACGCGCGCAGGCCAGGTGCTCGGCATCGCCAGCCCCGCCTTCCACCGCCACCACGGCGTGGTGGTGCCGGCCGCCACCGTCGAGCGCGTGCTCGACGCGCTGCTCGCGCACGGCCGCGTGCCACGGCCGCACCTGGGCATCGCCGTGCAGCCGGTGCGCGCCACGCTGGACGGGGCTCCGGCCGAGGGCCTGCTCGTCAGCTCGGTGGCCGGCGACAGCCCGGCCGCGGCGGGCGGCGTGCTCGTCGGCGACGTGGTCGTCGAGGCCGGCGGCCGCGCGACGCGCGATCCCGAGGCGCTGCGCGCCACCATCGCGGACACCGCCCCCGGGGGCTCGCTGTCGCTCACCCTCGCGCGGGCCGGCCAGCGCGTGACGCTGTCGGTCACCGTGGCCGAGCAGCCGCGGTCCGGCTGCCACTGAACCGGACGTGCCGCCGGCCACCTTGCACCACGCGATGAGCACCAAGCCTCGCATCGCCGTCACCGGGAGCTCGCCCGAGCGGGCGCGACGCCTGGCCGAGACGCTCGCGGACGAGGCGCGCTGGGACATCGTCGCGCAGCCCGGCGCCGAGGCGGCCGATGCGTTCGTGCTGCTCGCGCGCGACGAGGACGAGGCGGCGCTGCTGCAGTCGGTGCTGCCGCCGCCCGCGCCGGTGCTGTGGCTCGGCGCCGCGCCGCCCGAGGAGACGGGCCCGGCGCACGGCGGTGCCACCGGCCGCCTGCCGGGCGGCGCCGATGTCGGGCAGATGAAGGCGGCGCTGGCCGCCATCCTGGCCGGCCTCTCGGTGCGCGTGGCCGAGGGGGCCGTGCCCGCGTCCGTGCGCATGCGGACCGGTCCGCGCGGCACCCAGGTGCGCGCCGCTGCCGTCGACGTGTCGTCCGGGCCCGGGCGGGCCGGAAACGGAGAGGACGGCGCGGCCGCGCGGCCTGCTGCGCATGCCGGGGCCACGCCGACCGCGCTCGCCGCGCACGCCGGCGAGACGATCGAGGCCCTCACGTCACGCGAGCTCGAGGTGTTCGAGCTGCTTGCCAAGGGCCTTTCGAACCGCGACATCGCCGGCGTGCTCGGCATCTCCGCGCACACGGCCAAGTTCCACGTCGCGCAGATCCTGGCCAAGGTGGGAGCGGCCACGCGCGCCGAGGCGGTCGCGATCGGGCTGCGCCTCGGGCTCATCGGCATGTAGCGCGCGGGCAGCCGCGCATCGTCGGTCCCCGGCGGTCGCCTCGGTCGCCCTGGCAGCCCTGATCGCCCTGATCGCTCCGAGGGTGGCTTGCGGTCGCCCTCGGTCGGACTCCCCGGCCGCCGGCGAGGCACGCGGCCGCACGATCCGTTGGCATGGAGTGCCCGCCAGCGCACCCGCCGAGCCGGCGCGCGCCGGGTCCGCGCCCCGGCCGCCCTGTTGCCACCATCGGCCGCACGCCCCTGCCTGACGCCATCGCATCGGCCTTCTGGCACCATCGCGCCCGCCATGAGTCCGCAACGTTTCCCCCGCATCGCCGCCTGGTTCCTCGTCGGCGCGCTCGCCGCCGCTGCGGCCTTCATGCTGCTGCCCAAGGTCGTCAACGGCCGCACGGACGCGGTGCCGCGCAGCGTCACGCCGCGCGGCCCCCTCGAGCCCGACGAACGGGCGCTGATCGAGCTCTTCCGCAAGACCTCGCCGTCGGTGGTGCACATCACGTCGCTGGCCGCGCAGCGCGAGCTGTTCAGCGCCAACGTGCAGCAGGTGCCGCGCGGCACCGGCACCGGATTCGTGTGGGACGGCCTCGGCCACGTCGTCACCAACTTCCACGTCATCCAGGGCGCCAGCGGGGCCCGCGTCACGCTCGCCGACCAGAGCAACTGGGAGGCGAAGCTCGTGGGCGTCTTCCCCGACCGCGACATCGCGGTGCTGCGCATCGAGGCGCCGAAGGAGAAGCTGCCGCCGATCGCGATCGGCACCAGCCGCGACCTGCAGGTAGGCCAGCGCGTGCTCGCGATCGGCAACCCTTTCGGGCTGGACCAGACGCTGACCACCGGCATCGTCAGCGCGCTCGACCGCGAGATCGAGAGCTTCAACCAGCGCACGATCCGCGGTGTCATCCAGACGGACGCGGCCATCAACCCGGGCAACAGCGGGGGGCCGCTGCTCGACTCGGCCGGCCGCCTGATCGGCGTCAACACGCAGATCGCGAGCCCGAGCGGCGCCAATGCAGGCATCGGGTTCGCGATCCCGGTGGACGAGGTCAACCGCATCGTGCCGCGCCTCATCCGCGACGGCCGCTTCGTGCGCCCGACGCTGGGCATCGCCGCCGCGCCCCCGGAGGTGCACCGGGCGCTGAACCTGCCGCGCGGCGTGGCCGTGGTGCAGGTGGGCAACAACAGCCCGGCGATGCGGGCCGGCCTGCAGCCCTTCCGGCGCGGCAGCCAGCGCGGCGAGATCATCGCGGGCGATGTCATCACCGCCGTCAACGGCGAGCCGGTGAACACGCTGGACGACATGCTCACGCTGCTGGAGCGGTACCAGCCCGGCGAGAGGGTGACGCTGACGCTCTGGCGCGGCGGGCAGACGCGCCGGCAGGCGGTGCAGCTGGGAAGCAGCGACTGACCGGGCCCGGCGCGGCCGCCACGCGATGCCGGGCCTGGCCGGCCCGTCGCCGAGGACGGGCGGCACGGTCGGGCAGCGAGGTCGGGCGACTAGAGCGTGCGTGCCGGCAGCACGGTGCCGCACGCCTCGCCGAAGCCGATGCGCGCCCGCCCCGGTGCCTCGCACCACCCGCGCAGGCGGACGGTGTCGCCGTCGAGCAGGAAGCCGCGCTCGCCGCCGCCTTCCAGCGGCACGGGCTCGCGGCCGAACTTCGACAGCTCGATCAGCGCGCCCGCCTCGCCGGGCGTCGGCCCGCTGATCGTGCCGCTGCCCAGCACGTCGCCCGGCTGCAGTGCGCAGCCGCCCACGGTGTGGTGCGCGATCATCTGCGCGATGGTCCAGTACTGGTGGCGGAAGCTGGTGCGGCTCAGGCGCGAGGCGCGCGGTGCGCCTTCGGGCTCGATCCACACCTCGAGCTGGATGTCCAGCGCCCCGGCCTCCCGGTTCGCCCTCGACTCGAGGTAGGGCAGCGGCTGCGGATGCCCGGCCGGCCGTGTCCAGGCCACCCGGTACGGCGCCAATGCGTCCATCGTCACGATCCAGGGCGACAGCGTCGTCGCGAAGTTCTTCGCGTGGAACGGGCCGAGCGGCAGCATCTCCCAGAACTGGATGTCGCGCGCCGACCAGTCGTTGAGCAGCGTGAGGCCGAAGACGCGCGACGGCGCCTCGTCGAGCGCGATCGCCTCGCCGGCCGCGTTGCCCTGGCCGACGACGATGCCGAGCTCGAGCTCGTAGTCGAGCATGCCGCACGGCTGCAGCACCGGTGCCTGCGCCCCGGGCGCCATCACCTGGCCCCAGGGCCGGCGGAAGCGCTGGCCGCTGACGCCCATCGTCGAGACGCGGCCGTGGTAGGCCACCGGCAGCCACTGGAAGTTGGGCGTCAGCGGGTTGGCCGGGTCGCGCAGGCGGCCGATGTTCAGCGCGTGGTCGAGCGAGGTGTAGAAGTCGGTGTAGTCGCCGATGGCCAGCGGCAGCGCCATCTCGGCGTCGGCCTGCGGCACGAGGGCCGCGCGCACGGCGGCCACGCCGGCGCCCGGCGCGCCCTCGGCCAGCACCTGCGAGAGCGCGTGGCGCAGCGCGCGCCATGCCGCCGGGCCCTCGCGCAGAAGGCCGTTCAGCACCGGCGCCGCGGCGGCGCGGGCGGCCCTTCCGGCCAGGCCCTCGAAGGCACCGGCAGCGGCGGCCGCGCCCAGGTCGACGATCTGGTCGCCGATCGCCACGCCGCCGCGCCAGGCCTCGTCGCCGCCCCGGCGCCGGAAGACGCCGAACGGCAGGTTCTGGATCGGGAAGTCGCCGCCGGGCGCCTGTGCCGCGGCGATCCACGACCGCCGCGCGGGGTCGTGCGTGAAGTCGAGCGTCATCGTCGCCACCGTCGTCGTCGCCATGGCCGTGCCGGTCACGACGCCGAGGCCATCAGCTGGTCGTCGAAGATCGCCACCGCGCGCGTCCAGCCGGCGGAGGCGCCGCGGATCTTGTGCGGGAAGCAGCTGATGAAGAAGCCGTCGGCCGGCACCGACTCCAGGTTGTGCAGCTTCTCGATGTGGCAGTAGCCGATGTCGCGCCCGGCCTTGTGGCCCTCCCAGATCAGGCGGGCGTCCTTCGTCTCGCCGTACTTCCTCGCAGTGTGCACGAAGGGCGCGTCCCAGCTCCACGCGTCGGTGCCGGTGAGGCGCACGCCGCGTTCGAGCAGGTACATCGTCGCCTCGTAGCCCATGCCGCAGCCGGCGCTCACGTAGTCGGGGTGGCCGTAGCGCGAGCCGGCGCGCGTGTTGACGACGACGATCTCCAGCGGCTTGAGCACGTGGCCGATGCGCCTCAGCTCCGCCTCGACGTCGGCCGCGGTGACGACGTAGCCGTCGGCGAAGTGGCGGAAGTCGAGCTTCACCGCCGGCTGGAAGCACCACTCCAGCGGCACGTCGTGGATCGCGATCGCCGGCTTCTTCGCGCCGAGCGCCTTGTCCATCGTGCTGTGGAAGTGGTAGGGGGCGTCGAGGTGCGTGCCGTTGTGCGTCGACAGCTGCACGAGCTCCACCGCCCAGCCCTCGCCGTCGGGCAGGTCTTCCTTCTTCAGGCCCGGGAAGAAGGGCTCGATCTGCTCGAAGGTGTTGTCGTGCGTGAAGTACTGGATCTTCGGCGCGAAGGCCGGCGGATCGGAGAGCACGTCGTTCTCGAGGTAGATCGACAGGTCGACGAAGCGGCGCGGCATGGGGGTCTCCTGGGGGCTGTGACGGGGGATCGAGATGCGGACGGAGATGCGGACGCGGATGCGGATCGGGACGGACGGACGGACGTCGGGACGGGCGCGGTGCCTCAGCGGCGCTGCCAGCGCAGCAGGCGCCGCTCGGCCAGCGCCAGCAGCGCGTTGCTGGCGAAGCCGAGCGCGCCCAGCAGGATGATGCCGGCGAAGAGCTCGCTGGCACGGAACGAGCGCGCGGCCAGCAGCACGGCCTGCCCGAGGCCGCTCTGCGAGGCGATCATCTCGCCGACGACGCTGACGATCAGCGACACCGTCAGCGCCAGGCGCAGGCCGGCCAGGATGTCGGGCAGCGCATGCGGCAGGCCGATCCTGAGCACGAACGCGGTGCGCGAGAGCTCGAGCGAACGAGCCACCTCGCGCAGCCGCTCGTGCACGCTCGCCAGCCCGTGCAACGTGGCCAGCAGCACCGGCCACATCGCGCCGAAGGCCACCACCGCGAGCACCATGCCGGCCGAGAGCCCGAACAGCGAGATCGCCAGCGGCAGCACCGCCGAGGCGGGCAGCGGCCGCATGAACTCGAGCGTCGGCCCGATCCATTCGCGCAGCGTCGTCGACGAACCGATGGCCACGCCGATCAGCACGCCCGCCGCCGCCGCGAGGCCGAAGCCGAGCACCATGCGCTGCACCGTGGACGCGGCAAAGCCCAGCCACTCTCCGGCCAGCCCTTCGACGAGGCTCGACCACGTGGCCTCGGGCGTGGGCAGGAACACCCGGCTCACCCAGCCGCCGTGGCTGGCGGCCCACCAGAGCGCAAGGACCGCCACCAGCAGGGCCACCGACGCGGCCGCCTCACGCGGGCGGAGGTGCTCGTTCATCGCCACCCGGCCCTCATGCGCCCCCGCCAACGGCCGGCGCCTCGCCCATGCGCCGTGCCACCCGCTGCTGCAACGCGAGCGTCGCGGCGTTGACGAGCCAGCCGACGACGCCGATCCAGAAGAGCCAGGCCAGCATCGTGGCCGGGTCGAGGCTCTGCTGCGCGATCATCATCGCGTAGCCCATGCCGTGCGGGTTGGCGGCGATCTCCACGGTCACCGCGACGACGAGCGCGATCGCCACGCCCAGGCGCAAGGCCACGAACAGCCGCGGCACCATCGCCGGCAGCACGACCTTGGCGAAGCGCGCCGCCGGCGTCAGCTGCAGCGCTGCGCTCACCTCCAGCAGTTGCGGCTCGACCTGGCGCGCCGCGGCCTGGGCCAGCACGAGCATCGGCCAGAAGGTGGCGAAGGCGATCACGCCCACCTCCATGCGCACGCCGAAGCCGAAGACCAGCATCGCGAGCGGAATCAGGGCCACCGAGGGCACCGGCCGCAGCGCTTCCACCGTGAGGAAGGCGGCGGCACCGACGCGGCGCGACAGGCCGAGCAGCGTGCCGAGCGGCAGCGCGGCGAGCACGGCCAGCGCCAGCCCGAGCGCGGCGCTGCCGAGCGTGAACGCGGTGGGCCCGAAGAGACCGCCCTCGGCCACCAGCGTGCCGAAGCTGCGCAGCGCCAGCGTGGGCGGCGCCAGCGCGTCGCTCGATCGCCCCGCGGTGCGCGCCCAGGCCTCGAGCAGGCCCAGCAGCGCGAGCGGGAACACCCACGGGCGCGCGGCCCTCGCCAGGCGGGCCGGCAGGCTGGCGGGTGCGGCCGGCTCAGCCATGCCCGAGGTAACCATACAGGTCGCGCCGCAGCTGCAGGAAACGCGGGTGTTCCTTCGTCTCGAGCTGCCGGCGCGGGTGCGCGATGCCCACGTCGACCAGCGCCGCGAGGCTCGGCCGCCCGGGCCCCGGCGCCGTGCGCAGCGCCAGCACGCGGTCACCGAGGTAGATGGCCTCCTCCAGGTCGTGCGTCACGAACATCACGGTGAGGCCCTGCTCGCGCACCAGGCGCGCGAGCTCGTCCTGCAACCCCTCGCGCGTCATCGCGTCGAGCGCGCCGAAGGGCTCGTCCATCAGCATCACCACCGGCTGCTGCGCCAGGCAGCGCGCGATCTGCACGCGTTGCTGCATGCCGCCGGACAGCTGCGCCGGGAACTTGCGCGCGTGCCCGGCGAGGCCGACCGTCTGCAGCACCTGCTCGATGCGGGCCGGCCGCTCGGCGGCCGGCACCTGCGCCGCCTCGAGGGCGAGCGCCACGTTGCCGGCCACCGTGCGCCAGGGCAGCAGCGCGCGGCCGTAGTCCTGGAACACGAAGGCCACCTCGCGCGACGGCCCTCGCACCACCGCCCCTTCGCGCATGACCCGGCCGCCGCTCGGCGCCACGAA
>Ga0209172_10003501_pt1 | contig 23754 bp, 26 predicted proteins | sample LarsenN4metaG_FD_184113 | JGI IMG/M metagenome (GOLD analysis project Ga0209172, IMG submission 184113) | Hot spring sediment bacterial and archeal communities from British Columbia, Canada, to study Microbial Dark Matter (Phase II) - Larsen... ... | reverse complement strand
ACTCGTAGGCGTCGTTGACCACGGTCTTGGGGACGGCGTACACATTGAACCGCTGGGCCAGCGCCGGGAACTCCGTGGCCTCCACGATGTCGGCGGTCACCTGCGGACTCTCCACGGCCAGGTGCGCGGCCAGCCTGGCCGCGCGGGGACAGTGTGGTCAGGTGGGGGTGACGAAGACCTGCAGGTGCGCCGGCCCGGGCAGGGCCGCCAGCACGCTGCGGGTTGCCTCGCTCAGTTCGCCCCGCCCGCGGGAGACGGCGATGATCGCCTCCAGCAGCGTCACGAATTCGTACCCGGCGGGAAGGCCCAGGTAACGGACCCCGTAGTCCTCCTTGCCCAGGAAGACGATGGCCGGAACGTCGTGGACGCCGTAGCGCGCCGCCTCCTCCGGGTGCGAGACCAGACCCAGTTCCTCGAGGGTGATCTTGTCCGAGAGCTCGGCCACCTGCTGGAGGATCTGGCGCGTGTACTCGGCCATCTGCCAGTCCTCGCCGGGCAGCATCAGCCCGCCGGTGGCGGGGAGAAAGAGCAGCAGGCGCACGTCCGCCTCCAGGTCGGCGGCGAAGCGGCGCCGAATAACTTCAGCATCCTGCGGGTTCAGAAAGGGCATGCGTCGCTCCTTTTCGTGGTCAGGCGCTGGCCGTGAGTGCGGAGGACCTCTTCCAGCGCGACACCCTGGTGCTGCAGCACCTGCGCGGCTATCCGGAGGAGCTGCGTCACTATAGTAACCTGATCAAGCAGGCCCATCCGCGTGGAATGTCCGCCCTGGATTTCGTCCTCCGCCGCCCCGCGGCATCCGACTCTCTCATCGCGGCGGTCTGCCGCTTCGTCGCCGACGGCGAGGAGATTCTGAGCGCCGTGGAGGCCGCGGAGCGGTTCGGGGTGAACCCCCGCGTGTTCTTAGAAACGATCGCCGCCCGCCCGGACTTCCCGGCGCCGCTCTTCGCCCACGCGGAGAAGCGTCTCTGGCGCGCGGCCGACGTGCAGTGGTACCAGGGCCGGCATGGGGAAACTCCACCTGTGGGTGGTGTGTAAGGCCTGCGGGCGGGAGTTCAACACCGGCCGCCGCCTGGACCGCCGGTCCTTCGAGCAGGGGACCCTGGCGGCCAATTACCATACCTGTCCCCACTGCGGCGCGCGGGAAACCTACCGCAAGCGCGACTACCTGGTTCGGGAAGAACCGCAGCGGCGGCCCGGATAGGGCTACTGGCGGGACTGCTGCTGTTCGATCAGCCGGCGGACTTCTTCCAGCAGGCGCAGCGTCTCCGCTTCAAAGCGCTCGGCGATCAGGGCGAACTTGGCCTGCTGCTCCAGGGTGAGGGCGCCTTCGATCTGCCGGAGGATCCGCTGCCGGCGCTGCTCCATCTCGACCCGCAGCGCCTGGAGCTGCGCCACCGTGATCCGGATCGCCTCCTGATTCTGGGGGCGCTGCGCCAGGGCCTGGCGCAGTTCCAGTTCGAGCACCCGCTTGCGCCGCCCCAGTTCCAGGCGGAGGTTCTTCAGGGCCTTGATCCGCGGGAAGATGCGGGCGATCTGCTGGTCGCTGAGGTCCAGTTCATCCACCAGACGCCAGATCAACAGGGCCTCGATGACCCGGCCGACGCGCTCCTCGGGGATCGGCGCGACCTGCGCCAGGACAGGGACCGCCAGGGCGATGACGAGGAGGACCGCCGGGAGCAGGCGCGCGCGCATCACGGTGCCGGGGGAGGCGGTTCCAGCAGCGGTTCAACCTCCACCGCGCCCAGACCCGACTCCCAGATCTGCAGCGCTTCGTCCAGGTGGGGCAGGAGGGAGCGGACGGCGTCGGTGACATACGGCGCAACCTGCGCCGCGGGGGACGGCGCCACCGGCGGAAGGGCCGGACGCAGGAGAGTCGTCGAGAGGGCAAAGACCAGCACCGCCGCGGCCGTCGCCGCCGCCGGCACGAGGCCGGCGGGAGTGTGCAGCAGGCGGCGCAGGCGGGTCCCGAGCGGAGGCCGGGACCCGGTCTGAGCCTCCACCCGCAGCATGAACGCGGGCCAGAATCCCTCCGGAGGCTGCGGATCTGGCGCGGCACGCAGCAGCCCAACGGTCTCTTCGAATTCCCCGGCCAGCTGCCGGCATTCCGCGCAGGTCGCCAGATGAGCGAGCAAAGCCTGCCGCCGGTCCGGCGGAATCCGTCCCGTCACGGCTTCCAGCAGTTCCTCGCGGGCCACGCCGCAGCGCATCAGCGCGTCTCGCTCCATTGCTCCACCAATGCCACCCGCAGTTTGCGCAGGGCTGCGAACATCGTCGCCTTCACCGTGCCCTCCGAACAGCCGCAGATGGCGGCGATCTCCCCGTAGGCCAGATCCTGGTAGAGCCGCAGCGTCACCATCGCCCGCTGCCGGGGCGGCAGGGCGGCGACGGCCCGCGCGACGGCCTGGCGGGTCATCTCCGCCTCCACCTGCGCGGCGGGCCCCGCCTGCGGCGGCGCTTCCAGGCTGAGCTCCTCCAGATCCACCCAGGTGCGACGACTGCGGCGCTCCTGATGATCCAGACACAGGTTCACGGTAATCCGGTAGAGCCAGGTGCGCAGGTGCGACCGACCGTCAAAGCGCGGCAGCGCGCGGTGCGCCCGGATGAAGACCTCCTGGGCGATGTCGGCCCCGTCCTCGTGATTGGCGACCATGCGCCGGGCAATCCGGTAGACAGTCTCCCGGTACTTGATCACGAGAGCGGTAAAGGCCGACTCCTCGCCGCGCTTGAAGGCCGCGACGAGCGCCGCGTCCTCCTGGTCCACCCGACACCTCCTCTAGAATGAAACGGTTCGCCCCCCCGAATCGTTTATCCGGCTCGCGGAGGCTCTGGCGGCTCTCAGGGAGCTCTTGCCCATCCCCGGCGAGGAGGACGACAGCAGGGCGGTCGCCCGGACCGCCCTGCTGGAATCGTCTTGGTAACCTGCGCGAACCTTACATCGCCTGCAGCACGTCCTTGGTGATTTGCTCGGGCAGCGTCCAGTCCAGATTGCGGAAGAAGGCGTCGATGTACGCCGCCTTCCCGGTGCCGAAGTCCATGAAGTACGCGTGCTCGAAGACGTCCAGCGCGAGCACGACGCTGGCATTCCAGATGGGAAACGTATTCTGCTCGTCCCCGATGTAGTTGAAGAGGTGCCCGGCGTCCCAATCGTAGGCCAGCCAGGCCCATCCCCGCGCCGCGATGCCCGTCGCTTTGAGATCCTTCTGCCACGCGTCGAAGGAGCCGAAGTCCCGTTCGATTATCTCGAGGAGTTTGCCAGAGGGCTTCTCGCCTTTGCCGCCGAGGATGGCAAAGTAGTTCTCGTGGTTCTTCACGCCGCCGACGGCGCGCGTGTACTCGACCTTGAGTTCGCGGATGTCCGAATAGGTGGGGTTGGCTTTGGCCGGGTCCTTGTCCAGGGAGGCGAGCTTCTCCAGGATCTCGTTGGCCTTGTTCACGTAACCCTGGTAGAGCTTGTAGTGCTCGTCCATGGCCTTCTTGCTGATGCCGTCCAGTTGCACGTCGAATGCTCGGAACTTCTTGGCCTCATACTTCACCATCTAGCGCACCTCCTGATTCTGAAGTGCCCGTCAACCTGAAAGAGTGGTTTGTCGGATGAACCGGGCTCTGCGACTATCCTAGCGAGCACGGTGGCCTTCGGATAGCCCCACGGTTGCACTTGCGGCCGATACTCCGGAAAGACGCCCGCGGCCGCCGATCTCACTTGTTGAAAGCCCAGGCCAGTGCCGGGCCGGCGAACGCCAATGCTATATTGGGGCTATGGTTCCTGAGGCGGTCGCTCCTGTGTCCGTGGACGAGTTCTGGGACGTGGCCGTGGCCCGGCGGCTCGAACGGGCTGAACTCGTGGCCGGCCAGGTCATAGAGTTGTCGCCCTCGGGCTTCCGGCACGGCAGGATCGTCATGGCCAGCGGCTCCCTGCTCCGCGAGCACGTCACCCAACATGGCCTCGGGGTCGTCGTCACCGACGCGGGCTTCATCCTCTCCCGAGATCCTCCGACCGTGCGCGGGCCCGACCTGGCCGTGGTGCTGGCATCCCGTCTCCCGTCACCTCAGCCGCTGCGTTTCTTCCCCGGCCCCCCGGACCTAGCGGTCGAGGTGCTGTCGCCGGATGATCGCCCGGGTAAGGTCGCCGCGAAGGTGGCCGACTACCTGCGCGCGGAGACGGCGGCGGTGTACGTCGCGGATCCCGACGCGCAGACGGTGACGGTGCATTCGCGGGAGGGGGCGGTGCGCTACGGAAGAGATGAGTTCGTGGACGGCGCCCCTATCCTGCCGGAGTTCCGCGTCGGAGTCCGCGCTCTTCTCGGCGAGGCGCCCTAGACCAGGTCCCAGGGAAGCGTTTTTCGCGAATTCAGCGCGGAGCGATGCTCTTGTTCATCCGGAACAGATTGTCCGGATCCCACTTCCTCTTCACCTCAACCAGGCGGGCATAGTTCTTCCCGTAGGCGGCGCGGATACGCTCATCGCCCTCCTCCTGGTGAGGAAGTTGATGTAGGTGCCCCCCGTCGAGAAGCGGCTCGAGCCGAATCTCGCCGCCGTTATGTGTTCTGGCCGTTAACGGCCACCATCGGCGGTCTTCATCTCGCATTCGGGATAGGGGTCGGCGGGTTTTTCCAAAGCGCGGGGCCCTGGCAGGCCCTACTCGTTGAAACGCACATACTGCCGGAGCTCGTCATTCCCCTGCCCAACCGGCCAGGGGTCCCGCCGCGTGGGCTGCCCTGCCGCCGATCACGGTGGCGAGCACGCGCACCTGCAGCAGGACCTCCGGGTCGGCGGCAGCCTCCATCATCACGTCATGATCCAGGACGATGAAGTCGGCGAGGCGACCGGGGGCCAGCGTCCCCCTGAAGTCTTCTTCGCCCGACGCGATCGCCGCCCCCACGGTGTAGGCACGCAGTGCCTCCTCGATCGTGAGGGTCTCTTCGGGATACCAGGGGGGCCGCGGATCGTCCGGCCGGCAGCGGGTGACCGCAGCGTAGAGCCCCGGCCAGGGGTCCATCGTCTCCACCGGCGCATCCGACCCGAAGGCCAGCACGGTGCCCAGCCGGGCCAGCGACCGCCAGGCGTAGGCGGTACGGCTGCGTCCACCCCAGTAGCGGTCGGCGATGTCGCGGTCACTGGTGGCGTGGATCGGCTGCATCGAGGCGACGACACCCACCTGCGCCAGACGCGGCAGGTCCGCGGGATCGAGCAACTGGACGTGTTCGATGCGGAACCGGACGCCGGTGCGGCGGGCCGCCGCCCGGTGCAGCTCGTAGGCGTCCAGGACCTCGCGGTTGGCCCGGTCGCCGATCGCATGGACGACCGGCCACCACCCCGCCGCCACCGCCCGGCCGACGAGGTCCTGAAGGTCCGCCGCCGTGTGGATCGCGATCCCGGTGTTGTCCGGCTGCCCCTGGAAGGGTGCCAGCATGCTGGCGGTTTGCGAACCCAATGTCCCGTCGGCGAAGACCTTCACCCCGCCCACGCGCAGCCACTCGTCGCCGAGGCCGCTGCGCAGACCGAGCCGGACCGCGTGGCCCAGGTGATCCAGGGGGATGGCCATCCAGATGCGGAGACCGAGCGCCCCGCTCTGACGGGCCTCCTGCAGGATGGCGAACGTCTCGGGCCAGGGATCAGGGATGTCGTGCACGCCCACGAGCCCCACGCGGTGCGCCGCGGCGGTCGCGTCCTGCAGGGCCTGGCGCAGCGCCGGCGGATCGGGACGGGCGAGCACAGCGTGGACCGGGGCCTTGGCCTCCTCCTTGAGCAGTCCGGTGGGGCGGCCGGCGGCATCACGGACGATCTCTCCGCCCCGGGGGTCCGGCGTCTGCGGACCGATCCCCGCCGCGGCCATTGCCGCGGAGTTCACCCAGAGCAGGTGGCCGTCCTTGCTGCTGAGCGCCACGGGATGCCCGGCGCTGACCGGATCGAGGTCCCGTCGCGTGGGCCAGCGCCCCTCCGCCCAGAGGTTCTTGTCCCACCCGCGGCCGAGGACCCACAGGCCCGGTGCGGCTGCGGCGGCGGCGACGCCGACGCGCCGGACGACCTCGGCCAGGGAGCGGGTTTCCTGCAGGTCCACGAGGCGCAGGCTCAGCCCCACGGCCAAGAAGTGCACGTGACTGTCGACAAGACCGGGCAGAACGGTGCGCCCCTCGAGATCGATGGCGTGGTAGCGGGGAAATGCCGCGCGCAGGTCGGCGGCGTCTCCGGCGGCCAGGATGCGCCCGCCGGAAACAGCCAGGCCCTGCACCCGGGGCTGCGCCGGGTCGAGCGTGTAGCACCACCCGTTCAGGAAGAGTGTGCCGGGGAACTTACCAGACGGCGCGGTCACCCACCCACTCGTAGAGATGGACGCGGACGCGTTTATAGACGTAGAAGGTCAGGAGCGCGCTCAGCGATCCTTTGACCAGGTTGAACGGCAGGAGCGCGGGCAGCACCAGGGCGATCACCTGCGGCCGCGGTAGCCCGAAGAAGATCGGGGTGAGGGCGATATTGGCGGCGACCATGACCGCGGTCATCGCCAGCACCCCCAGGAGCAGCGCCCTGACGGCGCCGGTTTTGGTGTGCTCGATCCGATAGTACCAGCCGGCCACACCCACCAGCGTCACGCCCGCCAGGAGGTTCATGAAGACGCCAAACGGACCGCCGACCGTGCCGGGGCGCAGCAGTTGAATCAGCAGGGCCTTCACCATCTCGACGGCGATGCCGGCCAGCGGGCCCAGCGCGAAGGTGGCGATCAGGGCCGGGATCTCGCTGGGGTCGTACTTGAGAAACGCGGGAAAGAACGGCAGCGGGAAATCGAAGTACATGAAACTGAATGCGATGGCTCCGAGTACGGCAACCTGCGTAAACCGCTTCATCCCCGACCCCCCGGCAGCGACCACAGGGGCAGGGATCCGGGAGCAGCGACAGGAGAGACCCGTCCCTCTCCCAGCGGAGACCTTCTCCCATCCGGACTGTACCGTCGGCCCCGGAATTCCACCGGATCTGCAGCGCAGAGCAGGCCCCGCGCCGCTCGCGGGCTGTACCGCCGATCGGGAATTGTCCGCGCGGTGGAACGCGCACCGCCCAGACTCACCCTGCCCCGAAGGTCAATGCATTCTGTTGTCGCCCTTATGATAGCACAGACGCCCCGGCGCACCGCCGGGCTCATCGGCGCGGGGCCCGCAGGTCCAGATCGTGGCGCCGGACGATCCCGCCTGCGCCGGCCAGACGCGCGACGACGGCGCGCAGCGTCTCCCCGCTGGCGGGGTGGGGAAGTTCCGGGAGGAGTTCCGCCAGCGGCGCGGCCAGATGCGCGCGGGTCCAGACCTCTGGGTCCAGAACAACCGGGCCCGGCGCGCTCCCCGCCGCAAACGCGACGATGTCCAGGTCGATCGTCCGCGGTGCGTTCCTGTCGGCCGTCCGCACCCGGCCCAGTGCCGCCTCGATCGGGCGCAGGACGTGCCCGTTCAGGCCATCGGGAGTCTCGTCGGTTTCCACCGCCACGACCGCGTTGAGAAAGTTCTCCTGATGGACATCACCGACCGGGGCGGTTTCGTACACCGCGGAGGCGGCAATGATTCGCACACGCGCGGCGAGCTCCGCCACGGCGCAGGCGAGGTTGCGCTCCTTGTCGATGTTCGAACCCAGGGAGATGTAGGCGCGATTCGGCCGGGCGCTAGTCATCTCCACCGCGCGCGCGGACGATGGTCACACCGACGGAACGGGCAAAGCGCAGGGCGCCGGGCTTCTCCACGGACACCTCCGCGCGAACCACCCGCGGGTCCTCCAGACAGAGCCGGGCAATGCTCTCGGCCAGGGCCTCGACCAGATGGTACCGGGAGGCTTCGACGTGCGCGATGATCCGTTTCGTGATCGTGCGGTAGTTGATGGTGTCCGCGATGTCGTCGCTGGACCCGGCCCGTTGCAGATCCGCATCGAGGGCCAGGTTGATGACCACGTCCTGGGCCTGCTCCCGCTCCCAGTCGTTCGTGCCGATGATGCAGCGGAGCCGCAGGTCGTGAATCTGAATGCGATCGGTCTCCTCCGGCACGGCGTTTTGGCCTAAACGCGGTTCGGGACGGAGATCCGGGCCCCCGTGATGGCCGCGGCCTCGTCCGAACACAGGAAGAGCATCGTCGCCGCCAGTTGCTCCGGCGGCACCCAGGCGCTGAAGTCGGCGTTAGGCCAGATCCGCCGGTTCGCCGGGGTGTCGATCACGCTCGGGATCAGCACGTTCGCGGTCACCCCCGCCGCCTTCAGTTCATCGGCCAGCGCCTCGGTCAGGAGGATGACCCCGCCCTTGGCCACGGCGTGCGCGGCGGCGCGGGCGCGGCCCTGCAGCCCGGAGCGCGCGCCCAGGTTGATGATCCGCCCCCACCCCTGCCCCGTCAGGTGCGGCACGACGGCGCGGCACATCAGGAAGACCGAACGCAAGTTCCCGGCCAGTTCCGCCTCCAGATCGTCCTCGGCCAAGTCGGCCTGTTCCACCAGGACCGGGGCTCCGCGGTATTCCTCCTGCAGGCGCCGCGCGTCCTCGCGCGAGCGCACCACCAGGACCAGGCGCGCCCCGGCCGCGCGAAACGCCCGGCCGGCCGCCAGGCCCAGCGGCCCGCCCGCCCCCGTGATGATCGTCACCCTGTCCGTGACAGCCACGGCGTCTCCCTTCTCAAACCAGGCTGCGCCCGCCGTCGATGATCAGGGTCTCGCCGGTGATGTAATCGGTCCCTTCCAGCAGAAACAGCACGGCGCTCGTCACGTCCTGCGGGTCGCCGAGCCGCCGGGCCGGCGTCGCCGCGACAAGCCGCTCCCGCAGGCGCTCACCCGCCGCCGCCGGCAGCAGGATTGCCCCCAGGGCCAGGTAGTTCACCTGAATGTGCGGCGCGAGGGCCTGGGCCAGGCTTTGCGTCAAGGCCGCCAATGCCGCCTTCGTCATGGTGTAGGCGAAGTGATCCGTCCCGGGCCGCAGCCCGCGCCAGTCGCCCAGGTTGATGATCTTGCCGGTGTTCCCCGCGGGCAACTGCGCGGCGAAGTCCTGGCTCAAGAGGAAGGGCGCCTTCAGGTTGATCTGGAAGTGGCGGTCCCACACTTCCGCGCTGGTATCCGCGAACCCGCCGCGCTCAAAGATCGACGCGCTGTTCACCAGCACATGCACCGGGCCGAGGAGGTCGCGGGCTGTCGGGATGATCCGCCGGAGCGCCGCGTCGTCAGCCAGGTCGGCCTGCACGGCCGCGGCCTCCACTCCCCGCGCCCGCGCGTCGGCCACGGTCCGGGCCGCGGCCTCGGCGGAGCGGCCGTAGTGCACTGCCACCCGCGCGCCGCGTCCGGCCAGGGCCAGCACGATCGCCCGTCCGAGGCGATCGGCGCCGCCGGTGACGACCGCGACCTTCCCCCGCAGATCCATCCCGTGGAATCCTACGAAAAGTGCACGCCGCCGCCGTTACGGGCGATGTGGTGGAAGAACTCCGTCCGGGTCTTCTCGCTCTCCTTGAACGATCCGGTCAGGGCGCTCGTGCGCATGCGCGCGTTGGCCTTCTTCACTCCCCGCATCATCACGCACATGTGGTAGGCGTCCACCACGACGCCCACCCCCCGGGGCCGGATCAGCGAGTCCAGCAGGTCGGCGATCTGCTGCGTCATCCGCTCCTGGACCTGCAGCCGGCGGGCGTAGACCTCCACGACCCGGGGAATCTTGGAAAGGCCTACCACCTTCTTGTCCGGCACGTAGGCGACGTGCGCGTGGCCGACGATTGGCAGGAGATGGTGTTCGCAAATACTGCAAAACTCGATATCGGTGACGACCACCATCTCATCGTACTCCACATCAAAGAGCGCCTCATTGAGCACTTCCGCCGGGTCCATGGTGTAGCCGGCCAGCAGCTCATCGTACATCCGGGCCACCCGTTCGGGGGTGCGAATGAGGCCATCGCGGTTGATGTCTTCGCCGACCGCGCGCAGGATGTGCAGGACGGCGTTGGCCACCTCTTCCTTGCACTTCGCCGTCAGGACGGGACCGTCTTCGAGCCGCGCGGCCAACTCCGGAGTGACCAGACGCATCGCCGTGACCTCCTTGCCTGACCCCGGTCCGGCCCACTGCGGTGAACCGGGGAATTAGGGAGAACGGTGTGTCGGGCAGCATACCAGACTCCCCCGGCTGCCACCAGCCCGGGGACGCCAGGTTTCCTTCACCAGGCTTCCTTTACCCGGTACAACGACCCGGCTGCCCGCGCGTCTTCCGCGGACTCAGACGTCCACTCGGATATCGGCGGACTGCGCGCCGGTCACGCGCAGCAGGTCCGCGGGGGCGATGGGGAAGACGGCCGTGGGGGTCCCGGCGGCGGCGAAGACGACCTCGTGCTGGAGGAGATCCTGATCAAGCACGACCGGCAACGGCCGGTGGTGGCCCAGGGGCGGGACCCCGCCGATGGCGAATCCCGTCGCCTCGCGCACGCGCCCGGCATCCGCCTTGCTGACCCGCTCCGCCCGGCAGGCGGCGGCGAGCTTGCGCTCGTCGACCCGGTTGGCCCCCGAGACTAGCGCCAGCACCGGCCGGCCGTCGGCCAGGAAGACGAGCGACTTCACGATCTGGGCCACGGTCGTGCCCAGGGCGCGGGCGGCGTCCTCCGCCGTGCGGGTCCCGGCGGGGAATTCCGCCACCTCGCTCTGGAGCCCCGCCGCCCGCAGGGCGGCGCGTACGCGGTCAACGGCCACATCGTTCGCTTCGATCCTGCTGCGGGGACGCCCTGCGGGTGCGCGGGCGTTACTCGGCGCAGCACGACAGACGCTCGACATCCTTGAAGTAGGAGAGGGCGGCGAGCTTCAATGCCTCGGCCATGGTGGGGTAGACGTGGACCATGTCGATGAAGTCGCGCAGCGTAGCCCCGAAGCGCAAGGCCATGGCGGCCTCGTGGATCACCTCGCCGGCGTCACGCGCCAGGAACGAAACCCCCAGCACCCTGCCGGTCTCGGCCTCGGCGACCATCTTGACGAGTCCTCTGGTGTCGCGGACGGCTCCCGCCCGGGGGACGAGGGACATCGGGACCGTCCGGCAGGCGCAGCGAAAGCCGCGCTGGTTGGCCTCGGCATCCGTCAGGCCCACCGTGGCCACCTGCGGATCGGTGAAGATCGTGCGGGGGATGACCCGGTGGTCCACCACCCGCCGCTCGCCGCTGAGCGCATTCATGGCCGCGATGACCCCGTCGTGAGCGCCGACGGGGGTCGCCAGCTGGCTGCCGGTCTGGCGCCCGATGACGTCTCCGGCCGCCCAGATGTTACCGGCGCTGGTCTGGAGGAATTCGTCTACCCGCACGAACCCGAGGGGATCCGTCTCCACGCCCACGTGCCGCAGTCCCAGGTCCCTCGTGTTCGCCGCGCGGCCGGCGGCCACCAGGAGCCGCTCCCCCTCGAGCGTGACCTCGCGGCCGTCGTGCCATCCCACGACGGCCACGCCCTGGCCGTCGCGCCGCACGCGGGAGACCTCGAAGCCCGTGAGCACGTGTACCCCTTCCTCCCGCAGAAGCCGCGTCAGCTCCACGGACACCTCGGGCTCATAATCGCCAAGGATGATCGGGCCACGTTCGAGCAGCGTCACCTCAGTGCCAAAGCGGTGGAACATCTGCCCGAGCTCGAGGGCGACGTACCCCGCCCCCACGATCACCAGCGAGCGCGGCAGGTCACGCAGCTCCCCATCCTCTTGAAAGGCCAGCAGATCCGAGGTCAGGTACGGCACCTCCGCGAGACCCGGGATCCGCGGGATGACGGGGTGGGACCCGGTGGCGATGAGGTAGTGGCTGCCGACCAGCCGGCCTCCGTTGACCCGCACCGTTCCGTCCGGGGCAAACCCCGCGCGCCCGGGATAGACCTTGATGCGCTCCTCGTCGGTGACGATGGATTCATACTTCTTGCTCCGGTAGTCCATGATCACTTCATTCTTCTGTTCGACGAGCGCGGGGAAATCCAGATCCATCCCCCTGGTCCGTAGTCCGGGGAAGCGTGGGTGATTGGCCTCCCAGTACAGGCGCGCCGCCTCGATCAGGTTCTTGCTGGGCAGGCAGCCCCGGTTGACGCACGTACCGCCCAGCATGCGCGATTCCGTCATCGCGACCGTCTTCCCCAGCTCGGCCGCGCGGATGGCAGCGGCGAAGGCCGTGGAACCGGAGCCCAGGATGACCAGGTCGAAGGCGTCAGTCTGCGGCATGGGAGCGATGCCGGGCCGACCAGTGCTGTGGGCCCGCCCTGTCCGGCTTCTGGAACGCCCTGATGATGTCGAAGCACGGGCAGTCGTCGGCCGCCCGGGCGTCCGGGGGGATATCGCGCTGCAACTGTCGGCGGAGCCGCATCAGGTCCGCCCGCAGGGTCTGGAGGCGCGCGATCTGGAACTCCACGGCGGTCAGATTGCGGTTGACCAGGTCCAGGACATGACGGCAGGGGGCCGCCCCCTCGTCCCGGACGGCGAGGGTACGTCGGATGTCGGCCAGGGACATCCCCAGGGCCTTGGCCCGACGGATGAACTCGAGTCGCGCCACCGCCTCTTTACCGTAGAGCCGGTAGCCTCCGGCCGAGCGTGCGCCGGGCCTGACCAGACCGACCCGGTCGTAATAGCGCAGGGTCTTCGGCTCGAAGCCGGAAAGCGCGCCCAGTCGTCCGATCGTCAGCATCGCGTCACCTCATGACCTCTCCGGGATGGCTGGCCGTCCACCGCCACCCGCTCTCTCTGAGGCGAAGAAGAGCTCACCCCACCCAGTCTAAACATTCAACCTGAGTTTAATGTCAAGCTTGTACGCGACACGGTGGTGGAGCGATGGGATCAATAAACCGGCCGCACGACGGCGGCCCGACCGGTTCTAGGGTCTGTAGATGCGCGTCTTCGGCTTGAAGACCGCCCAGCTGAACCAGAAGTGGTTGCCGTGGATGATCGGCTGGAGTCGCGTCCCCTTCAGCCGGCCGCCGGTGGCCTCCCCGAGGATGGTCCAGGTCGAGCGGGTCTCCCGGTCGGTGAAGCCGCCATTCGTCGGCAGAAACGTGAGCCTCCGCCCCCGCACCACCGGAGAGAAGACGCCGGTCGCCCCGATGTCGCGGCCCTGGGCGATGGTGGCGGTGTCCAGGGCCGAGGCGGTCCCTCTGGCAAACAGCACCACAACGGGCGTCCCGCCCACCGTGTCGTGCACGACGCGGACCTTCTCCAGCACGCTGAAGGGATACGCGACGTCCTCGCCCTCCAGCGAGACCGCGACGACGCGCTCCATAGCCGGGAGGCGGCCGTCCTTCGGCCCGCTGTAAAGGAACGGCGAGGCGTTGGCGTTGTCGTACCCCACGTACGGATTCTGCCCGTACGGCCGGATGTGGCCCGTCTTCCGGGAGAGCACCCGCCCCTGAGGGTAGGCCTGCCCGAACGTCGCCCAGGAGATGACCTGCGAGGGGAGGAAGGTCAGGCGCTTCCCCGTCAGGTCGCCGACGATGGCCTCCCCCGTCGCCTGCTGCCACCACGATTCCGTCTGCCGGTCGTACATGACCAGGTCACTGTAGCGGAGCTTTCCGGTGGTGCCGAAGTCCAGCGTCCGGCCCTCCAGCCGGCGGTCGAAGGCGATGGTGGTGTTGCAGAGGGGACAGAAGGTGACCGTGGCCGGCGCGCCGCCGACTACGTCGTTGACGATCTCGTGCCAGATCAGAATCTGCAGCGGGTAGGCCCGCGCGTCATTCTTCCCGACATAGAGCGCCACCGGTTCATTCGGCCGGAGCCACGTGCCCGCCTCAGCCACCGATTCGAACCGCGGTTTGTCGATGGCGGGGATCCCGTCCTTGGGCGGACCACCGGAGGTAATCTCCTTGAGGTCGACCGAGTGCTTCCGGAAGTTGGTCTTCCACTCCGCCACGTCGAAGAAGGGCACCGGACTGTCGTGGCCGCCCCGGACCGGCGCATCCTGGAGCCCCACGGCCACGCCGACGGCCGCAATCGCCAGGGCCACGATGCCAGTGGTCAGGCGCCGCATCACCTTCGTCCCCACCGCGCCAGTCACTCCCCGCCTGTACTCGCCCAAACGCCGCCGAGGCTCGCGGCATTCCCGCAGGCGGTCTCGCGACACAGTGCGAGGGGAGACGGCACGTCTCGGTCCTGAACCGGGTTGCGTTCGGTCGCACGAACGGGGACAGCAGAGCTGAGATTGCCGTGGGATTGCACACAGTCCCGTCCGTCGGTCGCACTGACTCTCACGCCCGCCCGGGGTTACGGCCGTCGGGTACCAGACGGACGAGGTGCTCGCGCACCCGCTCGCGGAGGAGACGGCGCGACTCGGTCACGTCGATTTCGACCAGACCTAGTCATCCCGGCGCCTGCTCATTCCGGCGGTTAGACGTCGCGGCGTTCCCTCATCATGGCGTTCCCTCATCGCGGCGGATCGCCGCCACCGATGCGCGTCCGGGCCCGCAGGTAAGCGTGGACCGTGCTAACCAGCGCGGCATGGCTCCAGGTGAGCGGGCTGACGGACAGGGGGGCGCCGGTGAGCGGGTGGATCTGCTCGGCGAGCACGCCGCTACCGAGGGCGTGGTCACAGGTCCACTGGAGCAGGTCGCGGGCCACCCGCAGATCCTCCGTCCGCCGCGCGGTCTCGGCGTGCCACTGGGCGAGCCACAGGGTGCAGATGAACCAGGGATTGCCGGGGACGCCGGGATCGGGGGTGATCCGGTAGTAGTGATCGCCTTCGTACCGGGCGACGCCGCCCACGTCGGTGCGGACCCAGAGCCGGTCGCGAATGCCCGACATCGTCTTGACGATGCGGGGATCATCGGGCGCATACATCCCGAAGAGCCACAGCCCCGCCGTCGAGGCATCCACGGTGGGGTCCACCGCCCAGGACCCATCCTCCGCGGGGCTGATCATGCGCACGAATCGTCCCTCGTCGGCGCGCCAGAGATGCTCATCCGCGCCCCTGTGCATCTCGTCGGCCGCCTGTCGGTACCCCGCGGCGAGTCCCCGCTCGCCAAAAGCGTTGGCAAAACCAGCCGCTGCCTGCAGGCCGGCCCAGGTGGCGCCCACCGTCCAGGCCAGCACACCCCGCCGTTCCTCCCAGAGGTCCCAGGACGGCTGCGGTAGACCGGTCACCGAATCCCGGTACGCGGCCATCCAGTTCGCCGCCCGCACCACGAGCCCACGGTAGAGGGGTTTGACGAACTCCACCTCGTGGAAGCGCTGGAAATGCCGCCAGAGGGCCCAGACGACCAGGGCCGTCTCGTCCTCCTGGATGGGCAGTTCCTTGCGCCCCTCGTGGTACCAGCCGTGCCACGATGAGGCGATGGATCCGTCGGGGTTGTACTTGTGCAGCAGGTAGCCTTCGTCCGTGATCACCTCGTGGCAGAAGTCGAAGAACCGGCCGGTCACGCCGGCGTGACCCGCCCCGGCCAGCGCGTCGGCGACCAGAGCCCCGTCGCGGGGCCACATGTAGGCGTAGGTGTCCCGGGCGTAGCGGGCGATGTCATAGTCGTTGGCCGCGATGATCGCCCCGCTGTTATCGATCTGGCTGCGCAGGATGAGCAGGCTGCGGTGGTAGACGTGCGCGACCTGGGCGGGGAGATCGGCGAAGTCCCGCTCGTGTTCGCTCATCCAGAGGGTCCAGTAGTGGGCCGTCCGCTCCAGGAAGCGGGCCGGACCCTTCTGCCGCACGGCGCGATTGATACGGGTGACCTCTTCGAAGCTCTCCCCCACGGCGATCCAGTACCACCCGGTCGCCTCACCCTGCGCCGGGACGCGGAGGTGCAGCGCGACGGCGGAATCCACTGAGCCCTGGGCCACGGCGTTGCCGGAAAGGACCCCGTCCTCGGCGTCGCGCCAGGTCCCTTCCCGACCCTGGAATTCTTTGATGCCCACAGCCCACTGGTCGACCCCGACTTCCCAGTCATCGGCCGCGGGCCGGCCCGTGTTGATCAGGAACCAGCGCTTTCCCTTGTAATGGAAGACCGCGCGCCGTTCCGGCTCGTAGTAGGCGGAGTCGCCCACCTCCGTGCCGCTGATGTGAAAGTCCTGGCCGAAGAGCAGGCGCACCTCGCGCTCCCGGTCGGCATCGTTGTGCACGACCACGCGCTTCAGGTAGAGGTTCTCGTGGAAGTCCACCGCGTCGCTGCAGACCAGGCGCACGCCGAGTTCTGGATGGACCAGGCGCACGTCGGTCACCAGCGTGTCCGGCGCGTAGTCCAGCGCGCGCTGCCAGCCCGGGTGATCGATCCAGCGAAACTGCCCGTCCACCCAGACGCCGAACCGGAAAGGATGGCCCGGCGAGTGGTTCTCCTGCCCAACGTGCGGCCAGTACAGGTCGCGGAGCTGGTAGGTCAGGTCGAAGTTGACGAGCAGGGAGCCGTTCCCAACAGGAAGATCACGCGGCATGGGCGCCCTCGCGGTGCAGATGGGGCAGCGCTGTAGTTCGCGCCGGACCTCGGCTCATCCCGCCGGGTCGGGCGGCAGATCCGCGGCGGGCACGCCGGTGGCGACCTCGGCGCGCAAACGGGTCAGCTCCTCCTGCACCGCGGCGACGGCACCGTCCAGCGGGATCAGGCGGACCTGATCCCGGTCACGCCGCTTGAGTTCAGCACCACCCTGCTGCAGCGACCGGGCGCTGATGGTCAGGCGCAGCGGCGCACCGATCAGGTCGGCGTCGGCAAACTTCACGCCGGCGCTCGCCTCGCGGTCGTCGTACAGCACGTCGACATCCGCCGCGCGCAGCGCCGCGTAGAGGGCGTCGGCCTTCGTCGCGGCATCGGGATCACGGCCGGCCAGTCGCACCAGGTGCACGTCGCAAGGCGCGACCGTGACCGGCCAGCGCAGGCCTCGCTCGTCGCGGTGCGCTTCGGCGATGCAGGCCATCAGGCGGCCGATCCCGATGCCGTAGGAGCCCATGACGATCGGCCGGCGCTGGCCCGCAGCATCCAGGTAGAAGGCCCCCAGCGCCTCCGCGTAACGCGTCCCCAGTTGGAAGATGTTGCCGACCTCCACCCCGCGGGTCAGGCGCAGCGGCTCCCTGCAGCGCACACAGGGCGCGCCGGCCGGGACGTCGGCGATGTCGGCCACGACGTCGGGGACGAAGTCCCGGCCGACGTTGACATTGCGCAGGTGGTAACCCTCTTCGTTGGCGCCAGTGATCAGGTTCGGGGAGACGGCCACCAGGTCATCGGCGACCACGCGCACGCCCCGGCGGTCCACGCCGATCGGCGAGGCGAACCCCAGCACCGCTCCGGCGGCGCGGATGGCCGTCGCGGTCGCTGGAAGCAGGCGGCGGGCGCGGATGGCGCCGGCCAGTTTCGATTCGTTCACCCCCATGTCGCCCCGGACCAGTCCCATGACGAGGACCTCAGCGGTCTCCCCTCTCCCGGTGGCGGCGGGAACGGCAGTGCCGGCCGGCACCTCTGCCGTGAAGAGGACCACTTTGGCCGTCCGGCTCTCCGGCACGCCCAGCAACTGCGCCAGCGCGGCGATGGTCTCCGCCCCTGGCGTCGGCACCTTCTCGACCGGCCGCGCCTCCTCCATCGGGGGAGCGGGTTTGCGGAAGCGGGCGGCCTGGCGGTTGGCCGCATACCCGCACGCGTCGCACAGGACCAGCGTGTCCTCGCCGATTTCGGTCAGGTACATGAACTCGTGCGCGGCGCGGCCGCCCATCATTCCCGGGTCGGCGGCGACGGCGACCACCTGCGGCAACCCGCAGCGGGCGAAGATCCGGAAGTAGGCGCGGTAGTGGTTGCGGTATTGCCGCTCCAACCCGGCCTCGTCGGCGTCCAGGCTGTAGGAGTCCTTCATCACGAACTCGCGGCCGCGGATCAGGCCGGCGCGCGGGCGCGGATCGTCGCGGAACTTCGTCTGGATCTGGTAGACGAGCCGCGGGAGGTGCCGGTGGGAGCGCACCTCGGTGCGCGCCAGGTCGGCCACCACCTCTTCGTGGGTCATCGCCAGGACCAGGCCGCGGCCACCGCGGTCGGTGAAGCGCACCAGTTCCTCGTCGATCTCATACCAGCGGCCGCTGCGCTGCCAGAGGTCCCCGGGGTGGACCACGGGCAGCGTCATCTCCTGCCCGCCGATCGCCTCCATCTCCTCGCGGACGACGGCCTCGATCCGCCGGATGACGCGCACGCCCAGGGGGAGGACGCTGAAGATCCCGGCGGTCAGCGGCCGGATGAATCCCGCCCGCAGCAACAGCCGGTGGCTCTCCACCTCCACGTCGGCCGGCGCCGCGCGCAGGGTCTCGCCGAACAGCTCCGTCATCCGCATGGGAGTGCCGCTCCGCCCCCGCGCCTAGTAGGCCCGCGCGTAGTACACCGTGGCCTTTGAGTCCATGCCGCAGACGACGCAGGTCCCGGAGGGTTCGTCCTCCAGCGGGATGACGCGTGGGGAGGCCCCGGTGCGTTCCCGGATGGTGTCCTCGCAGGACTGCATCTCGCACCACCCCACCCGCACGAACCCCCGGCGCGCCTCGATCAGCACGGCGATCTCGTCCACGCTCTGCGCCTCCGTGATGTGCTCCGCTAGGAAGCGGCGGCCGCGGGCCAGCAGCTCGTCCTGGATCTCCCGCAATACCCGCGCCACGACCCCGGTCAGCCCTTCCTGCGGGACCGTCTCCTTCGTCATCCCGGTGCGGCGCACCAGAACCACCTGCTCCCGCACCACATCCCGCGGCCCGATCTCCAGGCGGAGCGGCGCCCCGCGCATCTCCCACTCGTTGAACTTCCACCCCGGCGTGTACTGGTCGCGGTCGTCCAGCCGTACGCGGAACCGCTCCCCCAGCTGCGCCGCCAGGGCCGCGGCGCGCTCGCGCACCGGCGCCCCGTCCTTCCCCGGAATGGGGATGATGACCACCTGGTAGGGAGCGATCTCGGGAGGCAGCACGAGCCCACGGTCGTCGCCGTGCGCCATGATCAGCGCGCCGATGATGCGCGTGGAGATGGCCCAGGAGGTGGTCCAGACGTACTTCTCCTGGTTGTCTTCGTCGAGGAACTTGACCTCGAAGGCGCGGCCGAAGTTCTGCCCCAGGAAGTGGGACGTCCCCGCCTGGATGGCCTGACTGTCCGGCATCAGCGCCTCCAGCGTGTAGGTCCAGTCGGCGCCGGCAAAGCGCTCGCTGGCGGGTTTGCGCCCCACCAGCAGCGGGATGGCCAGGACGTTCTCCACGAAGTCCTGGTAGATCCCCAGGATCAGGCGGCACTCCGCGTCCGCGTCCTCAAGCGTCCGGTGCGCCGTGTGCCCCTCGTGCCAGAAGAACTCCGCCGTGCGCAGAAAGAGACGCGTCGACTTCTCCCACCGCACCACGCTGTTCCACTGGACGATCAGGACCGGCAGGTCGCGGTAGGACTGGATCCATTTCGCGTACATGGGCATCATGATGGCCTCGGAGGTCGGCCGCACCGCCAGGCGCTCGATCAACGCTTCATCGCCGCCCTGGGTGACCCAGGCCACCTGCGGCGCGAACCCTTTGACGTGTGCGGCCTCCTGCTGCAGCAGGCTCTCCGGCACCAGGACCGGAAAGGCGGCGTTCATGTGCCCCGTCGCCTTGAAGCGTCCGTCCAGCCAGCGCTGGATCCCCTCCCAGATGGCATAGCCGTAGGGGCGGATGACCATCATCCCGCGGACCGGGGAGTAGTCGGCCAGTTCGGCCCGCAGGCACACCGCCGTGTACCAGTCAGAAAAGGCTTTCGCCTTGCCTGGGATCGCCTTGACGTACTCCGTGCTCATCCCTGCTCCTCCCGGTATGAAACAAACAGCGCCCCGTCCGAAGGGACGGGGCGCACCCGCGGTACCACCCTGGTTCCGGCATCGCGTGACGCCGGCACTCTTCCCGGTCACGGTGGGCACCGGCGCGGGGACTCTGCCCGCGCCCGGCTCGGAGGCTGGGTTCGGCGGGGCGGTCAGACCGGGTTCACACCATCCCCCGGCTCGCTCAGCAGCCGCTCAAACGCCTACGCGCCCTCCTCATGGCCGGCGTGCTGCTACCTTTGTAACAGCCCGCGTCGGGTCCGTCAATCGAAGCGGCCCTCTCACAGGTTGCCGTTCCGGGTGGCCAGCAGGACCTGCCGGTGCAGCCGGTCCGCGGAAGCGAAACCGATGTTGAAGGCGAGCACGCGGCCGCGACGATCCACGACGACGGTGCTCGGCACGCTGAAGATCCCGAAGGTGCGCGCGAGCTGAGGCTGCGCCAGCACGTCAACCTCCTGGATGCGCACCCGGCCACCAAGACGCGCGGCCAGGTCCTCCAGTGCGGGGCGCTGGGTTGTGCGGCAGGCCGCGCAGTCCGGGGAGGTGAACGCCAGGACGGCCGGCCGGCCGTTGCGCACCACCTCCGGGACGGGGCGGCGGCGCAGCCGGGCAGTGAGCAGGCGCGGGCGCGCGGCCACCCAGAGCGCCGCGAGCAGCAGCGCGGTCAGGAGCACGCCGAGGATGATCCAGCGCTCCATCAGGAGGCCACCGGCCGCCGCAGCAGGCCCATCCGGCGCAACTGGTAGTACACGAAGCACCCGGCGCAGAAGTTCCAGAAGATGTTGACCGCGGCCAGGGCCGCGACCAGGCCGGCCAGGGCCCAGCCCACGACCGGCGCACCCGCGGGGAAGGCGGCGCCCGCGGCGACGAGCAGCGTGCCGCCGACGCCCTGGGCGAAGCGGTGCGGTGCGAGTTCGTCCACGACCGGATTCGGCCGGACCACCCGGAGCGGCAGCACGACGTACCGGTAGAGCAGGCGCAGCGGTCCCCGCGCCGGCCAGGCCACATTCACCAGCAGCAGCGCGGCCAGGACCCAGATGAGCCCGGGCCGGGCGAGGGCCAGGGCCAGCAGCACCACGGCGACGATGGTGACCTGTCCAAACTTGACGGCGTTGTGGTCAACCTGTGTCCGATTCATTGCCACACCTCCAGCACACGCACGATTGCACCGTCGCGTGGCGGAGACCGTGGGGCCTGGGACTTACGGAAACGGCGTCAGGCGGTCAAGCCTGCGCGGGAAGGGCGAAGGCACGCCACGGCCTCCGCCCGGAACAGATGCACTGCCGGGGCGTATAGGGGTGAAACTGGCGGGACACACTGAGTGTACGCACTGCACGCACCGTTCGTTGTCCTCCAGCGTAGCGCGGCCGGGGCCCCTGTCAAGAGGAGCGCGCCACGACGGCGCGCGCCCAGGCCAGCGCCGCCTCCACCGAGCGCTCCGCCTCGTCGCGGTCGGCCGGCGGGGGCAGCGGAGGGCCGAAGATCGCCCGGACCCGGACCGGGCGCGGGATATAGCGCCCCATGGGCAACGCCCGGGCCGTCCCCAGCACGACGGCAGGGAGAATGGGCACACGCACACGCGCGGCGAGGAGCGCGGCGCCGGACTTGAGCGCCCCGCCTCCCTCCGGCGTAATCCGCCCCTCGGGGAAGATCACCACCAGCTTCCCGTCTTCCAGGGCGCGGATCGCGTCCTTGATCACGGAGAGATCGGTCTGTCCCCGCCGAACCGGAATGACGCCGTAACTGCGCATCGCCCACCCCACCAGCGGAAGGGAAAGAAACTCCGCGGCGGCGATAAAGAGGGTCCGGCCGCGGGGGAGCGTCACGCCCAGGACGGCGGGGTCGAGGGCGCTGGGGTGGTTCGCCACGACAAGCGCCGCGCCCGCAGGGACGTGCGCCAGCCCTTCCACCTGGAGGCGGTTGTAGACCTTCAGGCACCACCGGACGGCCTGGTACACAAACCAGAAGAGCAGACGGTAGCGCGGTCTCACCTAGTCCGGGGTGCCGGAATGCGCCGGGTCGGGATCTTCGGGCTGAGGGTCGGGCCCGGGGATGGCCGCCGGGACCGGCGCCGCACGGTTTCCGTTCTGGGCGCGCAACCCCGGCACGGCGGATTGCAGCAGCGTCCGGGCGAGCGCCGCCACCCCGCCGAAGAGCCACCCGACCGGCTTGAGGGCGTAGATGAACAGGAGATCGATGTACCCCAGGACGCGCCGGAGCCAGCGCAGGCGGCGACCGAGGGCCTGGAAGGCTGCGCTCCTGCCGTACAGCACCGTCAGGACCAGGATGCCGAAGGAGACGCCGAACCGCTGGACGTGGCTCAGGTGGATGCCCAGGAACTCCTCGGCCAGGAGGCCCGATCCGATGCTGAGCACCAGCAGGTACGCGGCCGCCTCCAGGACCGGAAGGCGTTCGATCAGGTAGACGAAGATCCCCGCGGCGAAGCGCATGGTCACGATGCCCAGCGCCACGCCGGTCATGACCACCCACAACGTCCGGGAAAGGGCCACCGCGGCGACGACGTTGTCCAGGCTGAAGGCCAGGTCCGCCAGTTCCACCGCCACGACCACGGACCAGAACGCCCGGCCCGGCTTGGGGATGATCTCGCCCCGCGCGTGCGCCGCCGCGGCCCGCGCCTCCGCCGGGGTCTCGCCCAGGTGATCCACGCCCAGCTTGATCAGGTACAGACCGCCCAGCACGAGGAGCCATTTGTTCTGGATGACCCAGGTCGCGATGAAGAGCATCAGGCCGCGGCCGAGGTAGGCCCCCAGCAGGCCGACCTTCAAGGCGGCGGGACGCTGGCCGCCGAGGATCCGGTGGACGGGGTTCTGGAGGAACCGCAGGGCCCGCGGCCAGGGGATCGGATCGTGCCGGGGCAGGTGTGAGACCATCGCCCCCAACACCGCGGCATTGTCAATGGAGAGGATGCCTTCCAGGTAGATGAGCTGGAGAATGATGAGGACGACGGCCAGGGGGTCCATCTGCGCTTAGTGTACTCCAGCGCCCCCGCGGCAGGCGAGCCGCCTACACAAACAGCCCGCGCAGGAACAGCAGGCCGAGCGCCACACCTAACGCTGCCAGTGTCGCCAGCCCAAAGATGATCTCGGAGATGGCCGGCCAGTGGAACACGAGGCTCAGGGCAAACCCGACGGCGGCGAGCACCAGCACCACCGCGGCTGTGGCCAGAGCGCGGTCCACCGCGGACGGGCCGGCTTCGAACCGGTGCGCGTCTTCGGCCTTCGGCGGGAACAGGTAGTAGGGCACGTCCGTCACCACCGTCACCCGGGTGCCGCTGCGCCGGCGCAAGAAGAGCGCCGCCTTCAGCAGCAGGGCGTTCTGGTTGTGCAGTAGGAAGTGCCACCACCGCGCCGGGACGAACTCCGGCAGGACAACGGTGAGCTGCTGGTCGAACCCGACCTCCCATTCCAGGTCGTCCAGGTAGTCCAGGAAGGGACGTAGGACCGACCGGTAGGGCGACTCCAGAACCTTGAGCGGAATTCCCATGCCCCAGCGTTCCCACTTGGCCCGGACGTCGACCGTCTCTCGCGGGTCGATCTCCACCAGCACCGCGGTCACATCGTCGCTCAGCGACCGGGCGTACCGCAGCGCCGGAAGCACGCCCTGGTTGATGCCGGCGACGGGCACGACGACCTTGTGCTGGAGGCGGGCCGCCGGGAGGCGCGCGTGATCCAGCGTCAACTGCCGGGCCACGTCCCGGTAGTGCAACCAGATGGCGCGCATGAACCACACCAGCGCCGGGATCAGCAGTGCCACGATCCAGGCGCCCTGCACGAACTTGGCGATAACCACCACCACCAGGACAACGGCGGTGGCCACGGCGCCCAGCAGGTTGAAGAGGAGGCTGGTCAGCCATGCCCGCCCCCGTTCCGTCCACCACTTTCGCACCATGCCGCTCTGCGAGAGGGTGAACGAGACGAAGACGCCGACCGCGTACAGGGGGATCAGGCCGTGCGTGCTGGCCCGGAAGATGTAGATGAGGATGCCGGAGAGCAGTGCCAGCACGATGATGCCGTTGGCGAAGACCAGCCGGTCGCCCAGATTGGCCAGTT
>Ga0209172_10003498_pt1 | contig 23787 bp, 25 predicted proteins | sample LarsenN4metaG_FD_184113 | JGI IMG/M metagenome (GOLD analysis project Ga0209172, IMG submission 184113) | Hot spring sediment bacterial and archeal communities from British Columbia, Canada, to study Microbial Dark Matter (Phase II) - Larsen... ... | reverse complement strand
CCAGGCTCGTCGGTCGGCTTGAGGTATTCGTGTTCTTCGGTGTAGTGAAGGTTGTCAGGGATGTTGGACATCGGGTCGAACCGGGATCAGGATGAACGCGCGCGAAGGTTACGTGTGCCCCAAAAACGTGTCAAGCCGCAAACCGCTCACGCGCCCACCGAGCGTTTCTTTATCGTCTGCCAGGCATCCCAGGCGGCCTGCCGCAACGCCTCCAGGGTCCCTCGGTTCTCGAGCACGATGTGGCTGCGATCCCGTTTGGCGGCGGCGGGGAGCTGAGCCGCGAACAGGCGATCGATCTCCCTGGCCTCGAGGCCCCGCTCGCGCAGCCGGGCGCGCCGCACCGCATCGGGCGCGTCAACCAGCACGACCAGGTCGAACGCCGCCGGGTCCAGGACTTCGAAGAGCAAGGGGATGTCGTTGACGACGATGGCGTCGCCCCGCTCGCGCGCCGCGCGGATCAGCTGGTCGCGGCGCTCCTGAACGGCCGGGTGCACGATCGCGTTGAGGGCCTCGCGCTGGGCGGGGTCGTCCAGCATGAGGCGCCGCAGCCGGACGCGATCGAGCCTGCCGTCGGAGAGGAGCACCTGTGACCCGAAGCGCCGGACGATCTCGGCCAGCGTGGCCGACCCGGGACGCTCCACCTCGCGCACCAGTTCGTCCGCGTCGATGAGCGTCGCGCCCCACTCTTGGAACCACCGCGCCACAGTGGACTTGCCCGCGGCGGCGTTACCGGTCAGGGCGACGTTGAGCATGGGTCGCAGGGGCCGGACTGGCCGCAGAGGAAGCGGGTTGTGGTTTGCTGTCCCTGCGGGCGCTGTGGCGCCCCTGCCGCCAACCGGGAAGTCGGCCCGCGCTCACAGCAACGTCGTCTGCGCCGCATCCCGCGCGGGGACCTCGTGGCAGTGCCGGCAGCGGGCCTCGTACGACTCACTGCCACCGACCATGATGGTGGGCGAGTCGTACGGCGCCGGCTTGCCGTTCAGCAGCCGCTGATTGCGGCAGGCGGGGTCGCCGCAGACCACGCAGATGGCGTGCAGCTTGTCCACGAGTTCCGCGACGGCCAGAAGTTGGGGCATGGCGCCGAAGGGCTCGCCCCGGAAATCGGTTTCGGTGCCGGCCAGGACGACGCGCACGCCCCGCCGTGCCAGGTCGGTGGCGACCCGCACGATCCCCGCGTCCAGGAACTGCACTTCGTCGATCGCCACCACGCTGGTGTCGGGACGCACCTGCGCGGCGATTTCCAGCGCGGTGCTCACCGGGTGGGCTTCGACCGTGAGCCCGTCGTGGGTGGTGACCGAGAACACGTGGTAGCGATCATCGAGGTGGGACTTGAAGACCTGCACCCGCTTGCGGGCGATCACGGCCCGCCGGACGCGGCGAATGAGCTCCTCGCTCTTGCCGCTGAACATGACGCCGGTGATGACCTCGATCCAACCGGACTGGGTGCCGTGATACACGAGGCGGTGTCACCTGATGCGGGAACGCGGAGGGACGTTACCCGGGGCGGCCAGGGGATGCAAGCTGCGCTTGCGGCTCGGGATCGCCCGGCGATATTGCGGGTCGCGGGGCGTCGTTCCGACTCCCTCCGACCAAGCCGCCCAGTTGGCGGGCGTGGGTTGGACCGTCGCGAGCGACGGCCATCGAGCACCAACCAGCGGGGACCAGGTGAATAGAGCGGGACTCATCGCGGCGCTGGTCCAGCGGGCCGCGCTCTCAAGAGGGGACGCAGCGCGGGTGGTGGAGGCGTTGTTCGGGACCAGCGGGATCATCACGAGTGCGCTTCGGCGCGGCGAGCGGGTGCAGATCACGGGGTTCGGGAGCTTTCAGCTGCGCGCGCGGGGCGCCCGCCTGGGCCGGGACCCGCGCACCGGCAAGACCATCCAGATTGGGGCGGCGGTGGCGCCGCTGTTCCGTGCCGGCGCCGCGCTCAAAGCGGCGCTGAACCGGCAGGTGCAACTGCGTGAGTGATGAGGGGTGAAGGGCACCCCTCACCCCTCACGCCGTCGCCGATCCCCCTCACCGCCGTTTAGCGGCGGTCCAGCCGTGCGATGATGCGGCGGCCACGCAGCGTGGTCCCGGTGAGCCCGCGCGCCGCGCGTTCCGCTTCCTCGGCGCGCACGTCCACCAGCGCAAAGCCCTCCCGAAGCTCGATCCGGCCGATGTCTTCCTTGGCTAGCCCCACGGCGTTGAGTAAGGCTCCCACCAGATCGCCCGGCCGCAGTTGATCGCGCCGTCCGGCGTTGACATGCACCCGCACCCAGGCGGTGGCCTCCGCGGGAACGCCGCTGGGTGGCGCCGCGTCCCCGCGCGCCAGGAGCGCGGCCGCCACCAGGGCGGGGTCGTGCTCGTCGAACAACGGCTCCAGAGCGAGCAGCTCGGGGAGCGGCGCGCCGGCGGCCAACCGCTGGCGAACCTCACGACGCAGCTGGGTCAGGCGATCGCGTGCGCGGTCGGCGGCGCCCGGCAGCCGCACCGCATCGAGGGGACGGGCCAGGCGCTCGAGGTAGGGGAGCTGCGGGGCGTCGAGCAACACCACGACCGCCCGTGCGACCGCGCGCAGCGCGCCCAGGACGTCAGCCGAGGGGAGATCCGCCGCAATCGCCAGACCGGCGGGCTCGGCCGTCTCGACGGTCGGGCCGGACTCGGCGGCCAGGCGCACGCCCTCGCTGGCGAGCAGCTCCGCCCAGCGTACTGGGGCGCCGGGGCTGGGGTCCCACACGATGGTGTTCTTCGGGTCGAGCACGTCGAGCACGCTGCGCGCCGCCGTCACGCGCCGGGGCCGGTCAATGACGGCATACTGTGCCGGGCCTACCGGGGTCTCCGGCAGGCGCGCGGCCCAGCCCACCGGCGCGCGCCGCGCGTGCCGCTCCAGGAAATCCGCCGGGGCGGCCGGATCGGCCGTGAGGACGATCCGCTGTGCCGCCGGCGCGTCCGCGAGCAGGGCATCGAGCTCGGCACCGAGTCCCGCCGCGAGCAGCTGTTCGGGCCACCCGATCACGACCCGCGCCAGCTCCGCGACCTTGAGCGCGGAGCGGCGCACGAGATCGAGCGCCTCGGGAAGGGCGGCGATGAGCGTCTGGATCCGGCCGGCTGCCAGCAGACGCTGGGTGCGGGCGAGGCCCGTGGCCGAGTGCATGGGTCCGAGGGTGGCGAGGCAGTGGAACGCGGCCGCCCACTCCACCGCGGCGGACGTCCACGGAACCAGGATCAGGGTCGCCGGAGTCGTTTCCACCGGCGGGATGGCCGCCAACAGCGACCCGGCCGCCCATGGGGCGGGCGGGCAGACGTACACCAACGACTTCCCGGCGGCGAGCGCCGCGCGTAGCCCCGCGTCCAACGGGGGCGTGAATTCCCAGGCCACAGCAATCCCTCGGTTGTCAAACAGACGAGCGTGAGGAAGGCTAGCGCGCCACTGCGGCGATGGCAACGCCCCGGTCGGGTGCTGTAGATTGGTAGCCTATGGTGCGGCGTTCCCCCGTGGTGTTCGTCCTGACATCGCTGTCCTTGGGTTGGGCCGGCGTGGCGTCGGCGACCCAGCAACGCCAGAGCGCCCGGGAGCTCGGCGTGGTCGTGGGGGTGCTGCCTCCCGGTCCGCTCAACGCCATCACCGACGTGTCCGGGGTCCTGGTGGGCCAGGTGACGGTTCATTCGGGCGACTCCATCAACACCGGTGTCACCGTGGTGTTGCCGCATGGTGGCAACCTGTTCCGTGACAAGGTGCCGGCCGCCATGGTGGTGGGGAACGGATTCGGAAAGCTGATGGGGTTCACTCAGGTGCAGGAGTTAGGCGAGCTGGAGTCGCCCATCGTGCTGACCTGCACCTTGTGCGTGCCGCGTGCGGCCGACGCTGTGCTGACGCATCTCCTCTCGCTGTTCGGGAATGAAAGCGTGCGCTCCATCAACGTGGTGGTGGGCGAAACCAACGACGGGACGTTGAACAACATCCGGGCGCGACCCATCACGGAGCGGGACGTGTTGCAGGCGATCGAGGACGCACGGCCCGGCCCGGTGGAACAGGGCAGCGTGGGCGCCGGACGCGGAACCATGGCCTTCGGTTGGAAAGGCGGCATCGGGACGTCCAGCCGCAAGCTTCCAGATCGTTTGGGAGGCTGGAGCGTGGGGGTCCTGGTGCAGACCAACTTCGGCGGGATTCTCCAAATCGCGGGCGCGCCGGTGGGGATCGAACTGGGCCGCTATTACCTGAAGGAGGAGCTGGTGCCGGATACCGGCCGGGAACGGCAACCAGCGGAGGAGGAAGGGCGGGCTTCGCCGGAGGGGTCCGTCATGATCGTGGTGGCGACCGACGCTCCGCTCGAACACCGCAACCTGACGCGACTGGCGCGACGCGCACTAGCGGGGCTGGCGCGCACCGGGAGCTCCATGAGCAGCGGCTCCGGCGACTATGTCCTCGCGTTCAGCGCGGTGCCCGTCGCGCGGCTGGGCTCGATGCCCCGCATCCCCAACGATGCCATGAGTCCGCTGTTCCAGGCGACCATCGAAGCCACGGAGGAGGCGATCTACAACTCCTTATTCATGGCCACCACGGTCGAGGGCTACCGCGGCACGGCTTTGGCCCTGCCGCTGGACTCGACGCTGGCGATTCTGCGGCGTCACGGAGTGGTGCGACAGTGATACGCTCAGATACACTCGCGTGCCATCCTGGGCAGAAGGCGCAGCAGGCGGAGAAGGGGCAGCAGGCGCAGCACAGCGCGTTGCGGGGCCATGTTCCGCGCCTCCTGCCCCTTCTGCCCCTTCTGCTTGCGGTGCCACTTCACGCCCAAGCGCGCCCACTCAAAGTCTACCTCTCCGCCGACATGGAAGGCGTGGTGGGCACGGTCACCGGAGATCAGTTGGGGCCGGGCGGGTTCGAGTACGAACGGTTCCGCCAGTTCATGACCGCGGAGGTGCTGGCCGCGATCGAGGCCGCCAGAGCGGCCGGCGCCACCGAGATCGTGGTGAGCGATTCGCACGGCAACGGGGAGAACCTCTTGATCGAGCGGCTGCCCGCGGACGTCAGCGTGGTCCGCTCCTGGCCCCGGCCGCTCATGATGATGCAGGGGATCGACAGCAGCTTCACCGCGGCCCTGTTCATCGGTTATCATGCGGGCGCCGCCAATCCGCGGGGCGTGCGGGCCCACACCATCTCGAGCGCCCGGTTCGCGGACGTACGGTTGAACGGCCGCTCCGTCACGGAAGGCGCGATCAACGCCGCCATTGCCGGCTTCTTTGGAGTACCGGTCGTGATGATCTCCGGGGACGACGCGGCGGTGGCGGAGGTCAAGGCCCTGGTGGGCGACCTCGAGAGTGCCGTGGTCAAGTGGACCTACAGCTTCCACTCCGCGCGGACGCTCACCCCTGAAGCCTCCACGCGGCTCATCCGGGAGAAGGTGACGGCCGCCCTCCAGCGGCTGGGGCAGTTCCGGCCGTACCGGTTACCGGGGCCGGTGACGCTCGACCTCCAGTTCCGGCACTACCGTCCCGCGGAGATGCTGGCCTATTTGCCCATCGTCCAGCGGCCGGACGCGCACACCATTCGCTACGTCGGGCCGGACATGCTGGCGATTTCCAAGTTCATCGAATTCGTGACGACCTACCACGTGGAGCTCGAGCCGTGAACCCCTCTCGCAAAGGACCGCCCCTGACCGTGAGCTCGGGCTCGGAAGGGTATCGCCTCTCCCGGAACCTCGAGTACCTGAAGCCGTCGGAGACGGTGTCCATCAATCAGGAGACCCAGCGGCGGCGAGCGGCGGGGGAGGACGTGATCGACCTGTCGGCCGGCGAGCCGGACTTCGAGACGCCCAAGCTGGTGAGCGAGGCGGGCATTCGCGCGATCCAGCAGGGGAAGACCAAGTACCCGCCCAACGCGGGGATCCTGGATCTCCGGGCGGCGGTGGCGCGCCACCTGTCGCTGTTGTCCGGCGGGCGGCCGGTCAACGCCGATCACGTGGTGGTCTCGACCGGAGCCAAGCAGTCGCTCTTCAATGCTTGCATGGCGCTGTTCGGGCCGGGCGATCGGGTGCTGATTCCCTCGCCCGCGTGGGTGTCCTATCCCCAGATCGTGCGGCTGGCCCGCGCCGAACCGGTGATGGTCGAGGGCGCCATCGAGTGGAGCCTCAAGGTGGACGTGGACGCGCTGGAGGCGGCCTGGGACCATCGGGTGGCCGGGCTGATCCTCTGCTCGCCGGTCAATCCCACCGGCGCGGTCTACAGCCGCGCGGAGATCAAGGCGATCGCCGAATGGGCCAGGGCGAAGAACGTCTGGCTGATCGCCGACGAGATCTACCGGCGGATCCACTACGGGTCGGGGCCGGCGCCGTCGGTGCTCGACTTGCCGGACGAGTTATTGACCCGGGTGATGGTCATCTACGGCGCCAGCAAGGCCTACGCCATGACCGGCTGGCGGATCGGCGTCGCGATCGCTCCGCTGCCGATCGCCAAGGTCATGGCGGCGCTCCAGACCCACGTGACCAGCGGCGCGTGTCACCCGGCGCAGTGGGCCGCGGCGGCGGCGTTCGGTGACGAGCGGGCGGAGGTCGCCGTGGCGGAGATGGTCGAGGCGTTCCGCCGGCGGCGTGATCTGGTGGTGGGCCACTTCCGCGAGCACTTGAGCGGGGTCGAGTTCATCGAGCCCCTGGGGGCGTTCTATTTCTTCTTCCGGGTGGACAGCTATCTCAACGACGAGCTGGCCACTGCGGCGGCGTTTTGCGAGCGGTTGATGGCGGAGCAGGGCGTGGCGCTGGTGCCGGGGGACGCGTTCGGCGACCCGCGTTGGGTGCGGCTGTCGTACGCGGCGTCGGAGCGGGATCTCACGCGCGCCCTGGAGCGGATCACGCGGTTCGCCCGCAAGCTGGAATCGGTGCGGGCCGGGCGGTAAGCGGGTCGGTGGAATCTCTCCGATGGGTCAGGCAACATCCGATATCCGATGTCCGATGTCCGAGGGAAGGGCCCACGGGCATCGGTCGGACATCGGTTGGCGCGCCCTTCGCCCGCACTGGCTTGCCCTGCGTAGGGTCCCCCTGTATTCTGACCCCAACCCGCAATGTGACTGGCACGCGTCCATGGGATTCGCGGCTCGCATAGAGCCCCTGAGCGGGAAACTGCCCACCGTGACCTTCAAGTGGGACACGGAAACGGAGATCCTCTCCGGCCACTTCAAGGGAGCCGGCAAGGCTGAAGGGCTGACCGGGACGGTGGAACTGGAGGGTCCGGACGGCTCGTTCGCGGTGCTGGATGTGGCCGGGGGACGGCTCCTGGGGCTCGAGGTCGTGGTGTGGCCGGAGACCCAGACGGTGCCGGGCCTCACCGCCCCGGCCGCGACCGAACGCGGGCGGTTGGTCCTGCCGGCCCGCCCGTCGCAGCCGGGGATCGCGGCGGTCGAAGTGGACACGCACATGGTGGCGGAGAAAAGCCCGGATGATTCGACTATCCACCTCCGGGTCGGTCCGCCGCGCCGGGTGAAGCTGGTGCAGGTGGCGGAGAATCTCATGCTGGAGCTGGACGAGGCCAGCGAGATCGCCGGCTTCTGGCTACTCCAGGTGCCGCCGTTCCCCCACGTCGAAGAGGGCGTCTGACGCGTCGATGACCGTCAACGAGCAGCTCCTCGCCTACGCCGAGCAGCTGTTCGCGCCGGAAGACGCCGCGCTCCAGGAGATCCGCGCCCTGCGGGAGCGGGAAGGCCTGCCCGACGTCGCGATCTCGCCCGACGAAGGCAAGATCCTCGCCGTGTTGCTGGCGGCCATCGGGGCGCGGCGGGTGCTGGAGATCGGGACGTTGGGAGGCTACAGCGGGGTGTGGATGGCCCGAGCGCTGGCTCCGGGCGGCGTGCTCACGACCATCGAGGCGGACCCGCGGCACGCGGCAGCGGCGCGGCGGGCGTTCGAGCGCGCCGGCGTGGCCAACCGGGTGCAACTGCTCGAGGCCAGGGCGCTCGACCTGCTGCCGACGCTCCCGCCCGGGTACGACGCGATCTTCCTGGACGCCGACAAGGAGCCCCTGGAGCAGTACTACCGGCACGCCATGCGACTGCTGCGGCGGGGCGGACTCCTGTTGTGCGACAACGCCTTCTTCAACGGGCGGGTGACGGACCCGCGCGATACCGAGGCCGACGTGGAGGGAGTGCGGACGTTCAACCGGCTGGCCGCGAGCGATGCCCGCCTCGCGGCGGCGGTGGTGCCGGTGCGCGACGGCTTGGTGGTCGGCGTCAAGGTGGCGGAATGAAAGGCAGCGGACGGGGCGGATTCGTCGGCAGGGTGGTGGCGACCGAGGCCACACCGGCCACGCCGCATGAGTTCCGGTTCCACGCTACGCGCGGGGAGGATGCGGTCGGGATCGGCGCCCTGGTGCGCGTGGACGGCCAGGGCGGACGGCGAGTGTACGCGGTCGTGACCGACGGGCGCGCGTTCGAAACGGCGCCGGCCGCAACGCCCGATGGGCAACGGGACAGGCCTCAACGGACAACGGAGAACGGACAACGGACAACGCTGCTATGGACCGCCTCCGTTCTTCGGCAGGTTCCTCCTGAGCCCCTGCGCCCGGTCCCCGTCTCGGACGTGCATCTCGCCGCGCCCGAGGACGTCGCGGTGGCGCTCCGCATGGACGCGTACCGGGCGGGGTTGCCGGCGGGGCTCTATGGGAGCGGGGCTTCGCGGGCGCCGGTGCAGCTGGACCCCGATTTTCTGGTGGGGCCCGAGGCGGCGCACCTTAACGTGGGCGGGGTTTCCGGGCTGGCCACCAAGACCAGCGCCATGCTGTTCCTCCTGGCGGGGGTGTTTCAGCGCTTTCCCCGCTCGAAGGGCACGGTGGCCGCGGTCTGCTTCAACGTGAAGGGCGCCGACCTCTGCTTCCTGGACCAGGCGGCATCGCTGAGCGAGGCGGATCGGGACATGTACCGGGCGCTGGGGTTGGAACCCGAGCCCTTCGCCCGGGCGCGGTACTTCGCGCCGTACAAGCCGGACGGCGCGAATCTCAACACCTTGCGCTCGCACGAGGAGCTTCGACCTGGGGTCCAGCCGCTGGTGTGGGGCTTGCCGGAGGTGCTGGAGTTCGCGGAAGTCCTGCTCAATCGGGAGGACATCGATGCCAAGGCGGATGCCTTCATCGATTTTCTGGGAGACCGGGTCATCGGGAAGGAATTCGCGGACGACTGGGGTGGGGTGCACCGGGTGGCGAGCTTCGCCGACCTGGACCGCCTGTTCCGCGCCATCTTCGACGGGTTGGAGCAGAAGGGCGGTCGAAGCGACATGTGGCGGACGCACCACGTCGCCACCATCCGCAAGGTGCGGAACCGCCTCCTCAATATCTCAGTCCGGTGTCGCGGGCTGGTGGCGGACGACGGGTCCTCCAACGATCTCCCGTTCGGCAGCTTCGAGGACCGCGCGGTGTACGTCCTGGACATCGCCGGTACCGACCAGCTGGCCCAGGATCTGGTGTTCACCCGAGTGGTCTCCAAGCTCCGCGAGCATCTGGAGCGCCGCGACCTGGGCGTGGACCACGTCATTGTGCTGGTGGACGAGCTGAACAAGTACGCGCCGGCGGACGGGCCCGAGAGCTACGTCCGCCAGATGCTGCTGGACATCGCGGAACGGGGGCGCTATTTGGGCCTGGTGCTGTTCGGCGCCCAGCAGTTTCGTTCCCAGGTGCACCGTCGCGTGGTGGGGAACGCCGCGACCACGATTTTCGGCCGCAGCGACCTGGACGAGTTGGGAACGGTGGGGTATCAGGGCTTCTCGCCCGCGACCAAGATCAAGCTGGCGACGCTCCCCAAAGGGGAGCTCCTGGTGCGCCACCCGCACTTCACCCAGCCCGTGTTCGTCCGGTTTCCCCGCCCGCCGGTCCTGCTGGGCGGTGAGGGGCTGGACCGGTTTCCGCCGGCCGCCGACGTGGCATTCGACGAAGCGGTGACCCGGCAACTCTCGGCCCTGGACCGCCGAGTGGCCGCCGCCACGGTGCGGGATCTGATTGCCGACCGAGACCCGGACGACGTGCGGCGGGCGCTGCTGGCGACTCGCCGCGCCCAGCCTACCGATCCGGTGGGCTTCTTCCGGGCACGCCTGGGACCGCGGGTCGCCCACGAGCGGCGGGACCAAGTGACCCCAGGTGTCCGACCTCTTTCCTCGCTGGAGGATCCGTATGCAAGCCCGTAGCGTAGGTTGGGCTTTAGGCGCCGTGGCGGCGGCTGCCGTCGGCGCCGGCACGCTCGCCGCGCAGCAACCGGTCTTGGTTCAGTTCGGGGCCCGGGCCGGGACGTCGGTGCGCGCCATCACGTCGGCGCGCGGGACCATGGTGTTTCACGAAATCAACGAAGCGGGTCAGCGGATCGGCGACAGCGTGGTCGGCGAATTGACGGCGCTGGCCAGCGTGACACATCGCGTCGTCGCCGTCCAGGGTAGTCACTATGTGGTCGAGGTGCGCTACGACTCGCTCCGCACCCGGGCCCGGCTGGCGGGACAGAATTGGACCGAGGACCTGGTGTCGGGAACCGGGCAGGACGCGGCGCGGGTGACGGTCGACACGCGGATGCGCTTGGCCGAGGGACCGACCGGCGACCTGCCGATGGATCCGGTCGCGAACCAGGGGCTCGCGACCTGGCGCGGGGTGGAGCTCCCCGACCGTCCGGTCACGCCCGGAGAGACGTGGACGATGAACGCGGTGTATCGGCTGCCGGCGCAGCTGGGCCAGCTGCTGGACATCACCATCCGGGACTCGCTCGTCGCTCCCGCGACGGTCAGGCTGGATTCGGTCACCGTCCGGCCAGCCGACTCGCTGATGTACGTCACCGTGCAGCAGACCCTGCCCCCGATGATGCTGCCGGCAGTGGACGCTGGCGACAGCGCCACCGTGGAGCTGGTGGGCTCGCAGGCCGCGAGCCTGGTGTGGTCCACCGGCTGGAACGCGTACGTCTCGGGGGCGAGTCAGGCGAAGCTGGTGGGGCGCCTGCAGAGCCGCAACGCCGCCGGCACCCCGCGGATGGCGGAGATTCACTGGACGCTGTCGACCAGGCTGCAGGTTAGGCTATGAACCAGGCGGATAGAGCGGATAGAGCGGATAGAGCGGATAGGGGCGCCGCAGCACCGCTATCCGCTCCATCCGCTCTATCCGCTCTATCCGCCTCATGAGAATCGCCCATCTCGCCGACGTCCACCTCGGGTTCCGCCAGTATCACCGTCAGACGCCGCAGGGCATCAATCAGCGCGAGGCGGACGTGGCGCAGGCGTTTCGCCGCGCCATCGACGGGGTGATCGCCGCCCGTCCCGACCTGGTGCTCGTGGCGGGCGACTTGTTTCACTCGGTGCGGCCCATCAACGCGGCCATCCTGGATTCGTTCAATCAGTTCCGGCGCCTCCGCGCAGGAGTGCCGGAGGCGCCCATCGTGCTGATCGGCGGGAATCACGACACGCCGCGCTCGGTGGAGACCGGCACCATCCTCAGGCTGTTCGAAGCGCTGCCGGGTGTGGTCGCCGTGCCGCAGGAGCCGCGCTACCTGCGCTTCGAACAGTTGGACCTCTCGGTGTTCTGCGTGCCGTATGCCGCAGCGGTGAGCGCCAGGCCTCGCTTGGTTCCCAGTGGGGATGCCGCCCGGAATGTGCTGCTGCTGCACGGGCGGCTCGCCGGGCTCCTGCCGGGGGACGAGTGGTGGTACGATCACGCGGGACCGCCGATCGAACCGGGAGAGTTGAATCCGGATCGCTGGGATTACGTGGCGCTGGGACACTATCACGTGGCGCATCGGGTGCGAGAGAACGCGTGGTACGCGGGGGCGCTGGAGTACGTGAGCCCCAACCCCTGGGGGGAGTTGCGCGACGAAGCGCGGGAGGGCCGGCCCGGCCAGAAGGGCTGGCTGCTGGTTGAGCTGCAGCGGAGCCCGCGCGTGGCGTTCCAGCCGGTGGCGTCGGCCCGCCGGGTGATCGACCTGGAGCCGATCGAGGGCGCCGGGGTGCCCGCCGAGCAGCTCGACGCGCTGCTGTGCGAGCGCGTGACGGGCGTGCCGGGAGGGATCGACGAGCAGGTGGTGCGCCAGCTGGTGTGGAATGTCCCGCGGTACGTGGCGCGCGACCTGGACCACGCCCGGGTCCGGGAGTACAAGGCGCGGGCGCTGCATTATCACCTCGATATCCGGCGCCCCCCGGCGCGGCGTGAAGTGGGAGTCGGCGCCCCGGGGGTGCGACGCACCCTGGCGGACCTGGTCGATGAGGTCCTGTCCCGCCGGCCGCTGGACGCCCAGCTCGATCGCGGGCGCCTGCTGGCGCTGGCGCGATCCTATCTGGAGCGGGTGGAGCGCGAGGCGCCCGAGCCCTGATGCGGCTCCACCGGCTGAAGCTGGTCAACTTCCGCCAGCACGTGGACAGTGATCTCAGGTTCGGGCCAGGGATCACGGCCATCATCGGACCCAACGGGGCCGGGAAGACCACCTTGCTGGAAGCCATCGCCTGGGCGCTCTACGGCGCGCCCGCGGCGCGCGGCAGCCGGGAGTTCCTGCGATGGAACCGTGCGCCGGCGCGGGCACCGGTACGCGTGGAGCTGGAGTTCGGGGTCGGCGCGCACGAGTATCGCGTGGTGCGGGGGCTGTATCAGGCAGAGTTGTACCAGGACGCGGGGGATCGGCCTGTGGCCAACAGCCACCAGGAGGTGACGGGGCGGCTGGAGCGGGTGCTGGGTATGCGCCGCGACGAGTTCTTCAGCAGCTACTTCACGAACCAGAAGGAGCTGGCGGTCATGGCGCGCTTGGGGCCCGCGGATCGCGCCCGCTTCCTGTCCCGGATTCTGGGCTACGAGAAGCTGCGCGAGGCCCAGGACCTGTTGCGGGCGCGGCGCTCCGAGCTCCGGGCCGAACACGCGGGGTTGGAGCAGGGCCTGGTCGACGACCAGACGCTGCGCCAGGAGCGGGACGCGGCGCAGGAGCGCCTGGAGGCCGCACGGCGGCGCGTGCGAGAGGCGGAGCGCCTGAAGGCGGAGGCCGAGGGTCGACTGGCGGCCGAGGGCCCGGCGTGGTCGCGCATGGTAAATCTCCGCGAGTCGGTTCTGTCGCTGGATGGCGAACGCCGGCTGGGGGAGCAACGGGTGGAGGAAGCGCGGCGCGAGTTCGAACGGCTGGACCGGGAGCTGGCGCAGGCGCTGGAGGCGCAGCAGGGGCTGCGGGAGGTCGCGCCCAAGCTGCAGGCGGTGGAAGCCCTGCGTCGGGAGCTGGACCGCTTGGAGCGCGAGGCCCAGGCGGCGGATCGGCGGCGGGATCTCTCGGGACAACTGAAGGAAGTGGCCAGTCAGATCGAGCGCGTGGAGGCGCGCCTTCGCGAGCTCGAGGACGTCGACCGGCAACAGCAGCTCAGCGAGCAGGACCTGGCCGCGGCGCACGCCGCGCTCAAGCAGGCCGAGGCCGCGGAAGACAGAGCGCGAACCGCGTGGGTGCAGGACAAGCAGGATGCGCAGACCAAGCTCGACCAGGCGCGGGTCCAGTACCAGGAGCTGCGGGCCCACCGGCACGGGATTCAGCAGGCGGGTCCCGACGGCACGTGTCCCACCTGTCTGCGGCCGCTGGGCACGGAGTACGAGGCGGTCCTGGGCACGTTGTCGCGCCAACTCGAGGAACTGGAGCTCAATGGCAAGTATTACAGCCAGCGGGTCGAGCAGCTGGCTACGGAACCGGAGCAGGTCCATGACGCGGAGTCCCGCACGCGGAGCGCGGCGGCGCGCGTGGAGGATCGGGTGCAGCAGGCGGCACGGGCGCGCGAGCGGGTCCGCGATCGCGACCAACTGGCGCGGGAGTTGCAACGGCTGGGAGAGCGTCGTGCCTCGCTGGAGCAGGAGATCGCCGCGCTGCCCGATCGCTACGATGCGGATCGCCATGAGGCGGTCCGAATCGAGCTGCGGGGGCTGGAACCCACCATCGTCCTGGCAGCAGCCCTCCGCGTGCGGGCGGACCGGGCCGAGCGGCTGGTGGCCGAGGCGGAGGCGGCGGACCGGGAACTGACGGCGCGCGAAACGCGGCTCGCACAGCTGGCGGCGGCCATCGTGGACGCGGGGTTCAGCGAGCAAGCCTTCGTCGCGGCGCGCGAGCGCTATGAGGCCGCCGAGCGGGCGCTGCGGGAGGCGGAGCTGGAGCTGTCCACGGTGCGGGGCGATGCACGAGCGGCCGAGCAGGTGGCCGACCTGGCCGCGCGACGGGTGGCGGAACGCGCGGCGCGGGCGACGAGGCTGGCCGAGCTCAGGACCGAGCTCCGGCTGCACGACGAGCTGGATCGCGCCTTCGGCGAGATCCGGACCGACCTGAACGCGCAGATGCGGCCGGAGCTGTCCGAGATCGCGTCCGCGTTCCTGGCCGAGCTCACGAACGGGCGTTACCACGAGCTGGAGCTGGACGAGGACTACCAGATCCTGGTCCTGGAAGACGGGCTGGCCAAGCCGGTCATCTCCGGGGGGGAGGAGGACATCGCCAACCTGGTGCTCCGGCTGGCGATCAGTCAGATGGTGGCCGAGCGCGCGGGCCAGCCGCTGAGCTTGCTCATCCTGGACGAGGTGTTCGCCAGCCTGGACGAGGAACGGCGGGAGCATGTGCTGGCGCTGCTTCGGCACCTGGGGGACCGGTTCCCGCAGGTGGTGCTGTTGACGCACGTCGAGGCGATGCGAGCCGGCGTGGATCGCTCGTTCCGCGTCTCGTTCGATTCCAGCCGGGGGGCGGTGGTCACGGAGGAAGACGCACCGCCGCTGCACGATGTGGCAGCCTGACCGCGTCGTCCAGGGGCCCAGGCGACTCCTGGAATCGGAGATCGCGCCGCTCAACCGCTTCTTCGCGGACGCCTTCACCGACCGCTATCGCAAGGACGGGTTGGTGGGCGTGCGGGTCCCGCCGTTGAACCCGGACATCTGGCGTTACGCGCTGCGCGACGCGGGCGAGGGGGCCATGGCCTGGACCGACGAGCGCGGCGACTTGGTGGCGTTCAACGTCGCCCACCACAGCGGGGTGGAAGGGTGGATGGGTCCGCTGGCGGTGCGTCCGGATCGGCAGGGCCTCGGCCTGGGCAAGGCCATCATCCGCTCGGCGGTAGAGTGGCTGGTGGAACAGCGGGTGCGAGTGATCGGGCTCGAGACCATGCCCCGCACCGTCGAGAACATCGGGTTCTACAGCAAGCTGGGGTTCGTCCCCGGCCACCTCACCATCACGCTCACCGGGGAGGTGCAGCGGAGCGTGCGGGGGCGGTTCCTGCGGCTCAGCGAGCTATCCCAGCGCGAGCGGGCGGCGTGGCTCCTCCGGCTGGGGGAGACGCTCAACGGCGCGGTGCCGGGATACGACTTCGCGCGCGAGCTGGAGCTGACTTCACAACTGAGCCTGGGCGACACCGTGGTGATCGCCTCAGGGAACGAGGCGGCGGCGTTCGGCTTGTATCACGCCGTCCCGCTGGCCGAAGCGCGTCCGGGCGATGAGCTGCGGGTGCTCAAGCTGTACGCGGATTCCCTCGAGACGTTCGACAAGCTGATGGTGGCGCTGGAGTCGTGCGCGGCCAAGCACAAGCTCCGCCGGGTGGCCGTGCGTTGCCAGACGGGATACCATCGGGCGTACCGCTACCTCATCCAGCGTGGGTACCGGGCGCGTTGGACGGACCTGCGGATGTGGCTGGACGGCTACGCGGAGCCGATCCTCCCGCCGGACGCGGTGTTGTTTTCTAACTGGGAAATCTGACTGTGAGGAAGTGAGCGGTGAGCGGGGGAGTCTCAGACGACCCTCGGGTACGTCGGGGATGGCCCGGCGGCCCCCCGCTCACCGCTCACCGCCGTTCACCGCCTGGTTGCCCTCCACGATCCCCACCGCAATCAGCACTACGGCCACGGCCAACGGCATGTGCACCCACCCCGACGGAATCGCCGCGGCGAAGGCGAGCACGACCCACAGGATCAGCGACACCAGCGCGAGCAGGAAGTAGCGGTTCATCGGCTCACCGTTGGACCAGCTCGCCGTCCTTGACCCAAACCTCCGTCCCCACGATCACGGTGGCGTCGGTGAAGAAATTCCAGCGCACGTACCCGCCTGTCACGGTGCCCCCCAGCTCCGTGTTATCACCCAGCGACAGTCGGACCACGCCCGCGCCGTACCCATAATAAGGAATCCACGGCGGATCGTCCGCCGGCACGGCGAGCAGCGGATTGAAGCCCAGCGCGAACTCGCGGAAGGCGCGCCCAGGACCATCGGCGGGTCCGAGCTCGGCAGCGACCGCGTCGCGTCCGGTGGGCGCGTGGACCGCGGAGACGCGCCCGCGCTCGAACCTGAGGACCAGGCCCTCGACCCGGATGCCGCCCCACCAGCCGGGCGGAAAGGCGATGGATCCGTGGACGCTCTCCTCGATGGGCGCCACGCGGATCACCCCGGCGGGCAGCTCGATTTCCCGATCCACCAGGGTCCGCGCTTGCGCCGCGCGGGCGGCCGACGCGTCGCCGTCCATGCGGGTCACCGGCCGGTTGCCGATCTCGAAGGTGAGGTCGGTGCCGACGGGCGTGGTCACGCGCACCGGCTGGCCGCGCATCGCCTGCTCGAAACGTCGCTGGATGTCCGCGAGCCACAGGTAGTCGGTCTCGATGATCGCCCGCTGGTAGACCTGGCTGATGCGGTGGGTGAGCCGGAGGAGGCGGCCTTCGAGATCGTAGGCGCCGGCCCAGTGAAAGTGGATGGTGCGCCCGCGGCCGGTCCGCAGGACGTCCTGCATGGCCGCGTAGGCGGTGTCGGCGGTACCGGCGCCCGGCATCATCACCGCGAGGTCCACGCCCGCCAGGTACTCCGCCAGCTCGGCGCGGGAGGCGCCGCGGGAGCCGCGAGTAAACGGCGTGTGCCAGTCGTCCGGCTCCCCAGGGCCGGTGGCGTAGACGCCAAGGTCCTGGCCGCCGGCGCGCCGGGTCTCCTGGCGGAGGAACGCGGTCAAGGTATCGAAGACGCCGGGCCGGCCCACGAAGAGGACTTTTTCACCTGGCTTGAGCGCCATGCGGGCCACGACGGCGCGGGCGATGCCCGCCCGGTCCAGGCCCTGGGTCTGTCCGACCCGGCGGCCAGGGGTGAGGGCCAAGAGCGCCGCAAGCATCGCGACGGCGGTCGTCAAGACCGGGACTGAGGGACGACGCATACTCCAATAGCCTAGCCCGGGGTGCGGGCGAGGGCAAATGCGCCGGCGCCGTCCTTTTCGGCCTGGACCTTTCGCGCGGAGATGAGATCGTCACCACCACGCAGGACTACCCTAGCATGCTCACCGCTTGGCGCCAGCGGGAGCGCCGGGACGGCGTGGTCCTCAAGCTGGTGAAGTATCCCACGCCGCCGCCGTCGCTGGACGATCTGGCCCAGGGGGTCGAGCAGGCCGTGACCCCGCGCACCAAGGTGATCCACTTCTGCCACATGACCTACACGGCAGGGCAGATCTTCCCCGTCAAGCGCCTCTGCCAGATGGCGCGACGCCGGGGCATCCAGACCATCGTGGACGGCGGGCACACGTTCGCCCAGTTCCCCTTCACCGCCGCCGACCTGGACTGCGACTACTACGGCACCAGCCTCCACAAGTGGCTCACCGCGCCGGTGGGCAATGGGTTTCTCTACGTGCGAAAGGAACGGATCTCCGAGGTGTGGCCGCTGTTCGGCGCGTCGGCGGAGCTGGCGGGGAACATCCGCAAGTTCGAGACCATCGGAACCTACCCGATCGCCATCCGGAACGCTCTGAGCGACGCGCTCACGTTTCATCAGGTTATCGGCTTCGAGCGCAAGGCGGCCCGGTTCCGGCTTCTCCGGGAGCGTTGGATGCGGCGGGTCGAAGGCCTCAAGGGCGTGCGCCTCCTCACCTCGTACGATCCGGCCCAGGCGTGCGCGTTGGGCTCGCTTACCATCGCGGGAATGAGCGCCAACGCGCTCACGGACCATCTGTTACGGAAACACCTCGTGCACGTGCGAGCCCGGTTCGTGCCCGGCGAGTGGGAGGGGATTCGGGTAACGCCCAACGTGTTCACTACGCCGGACGAGGTCGACGCCTTCTCGACGGGAATCGAACACGCGGTGGCGAACGGCGTGTAAGGTCCCATGCTGAGGCCGTCGGGCCACGAGGTCGTGCCGCTCGATGCGGTCGGTGTGGCGTCGACGCGGCGATCGCTGCCCTCTTGCCGCGGGCGCCTGGTTCCGCGTTTCTTCTAGGCCTGCTGAGCTTCGTGGGGTTGCACCTGGCGCTCCACGTGCTCCGGCCGACGCTAGTGCGACGACGTGAGCCGCCGCTGGGGGACGCCGGCGGGGTGGTCCCCCCGGAGCCTGAACCCTCCATCAGGGGAGTCCCAAGCATGTCGAATCCGATCAACGCCTACTTGCTGCCAGGCCTGCTGTTCCTCGTCGTATTCGCCGCGGTCATCATCGCGGCGCATCGCTGGGACACTCGCCACCGCGACCATTAGCCATGGCCTTGGCAGCGCTGGGTGACGGCGGGATCGCGAGCAGCTGCCACGCTGGTAGCGTTGGCGCCCATCCTTGGCGGGAGCGCCCTCGCCCAATCCGACCCCGGGCGGAGCGCGACAGGCCTCTGGTATGCGCCGCAGGGGCGAGGGCCGGCGCTGGTGCCGATCCACGGGTCCAATCTCGACAGCCGATGGTTCAATTGGATCGCGGTCGACTTCGCCTTGGCGCACCCGGAGCGGGTGGACCGGCTGGTGCTCGTGGGGCCGACCGTGAGCGGCTACCGGTCGACCACCATGCCGGTGGGGTTCCGAGCGGCGGACGCGTTCCTGCACCGCAACTGATGAGGCGGCAGAGCCGTCGAGCGCGAGGTCGTCGCTTGGCCGTGCCCGGCCGCTGTCAAGAGCCGAAGAAAAACCGCTCTTGCTGGCCGCTACCGCGGGTCCTATATTCGCGGAGGCATGCGGATCTGACGGACCAGCGTACTGAGCCAACACTGCTCGATGACGCGTCCGCAGCGCAAGGCCGATGTCAGGCCCCCACCGGGGGAAGGCAAGAGCCTCGGTACGGGCGCGGGTCCTTTCGGTCGGGCTTCAGTGACTCCCGTCAGGTCCGATCCATGCCTCCGCCGGCGCACGCTCGCGTGTGCCGGCGGTTTTCGTTGCCCGGCCTTCGCTTGACGCTGCCTCCGGCCGCGGGTACCCTGCACGCATGACCAAACCCTCTCACAAACGACGGCCACCGGAGGCGCTGGACCTCTCGACCCGTCGCCTCGAGCGGGCCGCCCCGCGGGAGATGTCGCTGGCGCCGCTGGTGCGGCAGATGCTGGCGGCGCTGGGCGAGGATGTGGAGCGCGACGGGCTGCGCGAGACCCCAACCCGCGTGGACGAGGCGCTCAAATGGCTCACCCGCGGCTACACCGCCTCGGTGGAGGAGGTGGTTGCGGGCGCGGTGTTCGAGGAACGGCATGACAGCATGGTGGTGGTGCGAGACATCGAGACCTACTCCCTGTGCGAGCACCACCTGCTCCCGTTCTTCGGCAAGGCGCACGTGGCGTACCTGCCCAAGGGCAAGATCCTCGGCCTATCCAAGATCCCGCGGATCGTGGATCTCTTCGCCCGCCGGCTCCAGGTGCAGGAGCGCATGACCGACGAGATCGCGGACGCCATCATGCGGGTGCTGGATCCGCTGGGCGTGGGCGTGGTCATCGAAGCCTACCATCTCTGCATGATGATGCGGGGCGTGGAGAAGCAGCACTCCAAGTGCGTGACCAGCGCGCTGCGCGGCGCCTTTCGGGAGGACCACAAGACCCGCGATGAGTTCCTGCGCCTGGCGCACGGCGGAAGCTGGCTGGAATAGCAGTCAGCCATCGGCAGTCAGCGATCAGTCGCGATGCCGGCCGACCTCTCGGTAGCTGCCGCTGGCTGATCGCTGACTGCTGATTGCTGATCGCTGTGTTCATCGAGCTCTCCGAATATCTTCGCTGTCCCGAGCCTCACGAGGATGCGTTTTGCGTGGTGGTCCCCCTGGAGATGACCGGGCGGATGATCGTGCGCGGGATCGTCGGCTGTCCGGTCTGCCGTCGGGAGTACCCGATCCAACGCGGGGTGGTGCGCTTCGGGGCTGCGGGAGCGGCGGCAGAACCGGCGGCAATGGGAGCGGCGAGCGATCCGGAGGTGATCTGGGCCCTTCTCGGCCTCAGCGGTCCCGGCGGCTTCGTCGTCTTGGTCGGCTCCGCGGCGCGTTTGGCGCGGGCACTCGCCGAGCGGATGGGCGGAGTGCATTTCGTGGGCGTCAATGCGCCGGCGGATGTGGAATGCTCAGCCGTCCTGACGTTGCTGGCGCATCCCAGCACCATCCCGCTCCGGTCGTCTGCTGCCCGGGGTGTGGTGCTCGGTGCCGGGTGGGCGCGGGAGCCGTGGGTCGGCGAGGGCGCCCGCGTGCTGCTCGGCGGCCTTCGTCTGGTCGCGGTGGCAGACGCCGTATCCGTGCCGGGTCTCGACCAACTCGCGGCGGCGCGCGGCATGTGGGTGGGACAGAAGAGCGGTCAGGAGTCAGCACTCAGCGGCGAGTGAGCGCCCTGTGCTGAGCGCTGAGTGCTGAGTGCTGAATGCTAGTCTTCGTACGCGGCGTCGATCTGGGCCCGGTATTTCTTCTCCACCACCGCTCGCTTGACCTTCAATGTCGGCGTCAGCTCGCCGCGCTCGATGGTGAAATCGTCCTTGATGACCAGCACTTTCTTGGGCATCTCGAAGCTCGCCAGATCGCGGAGGTTGACCATGGCCTCGCGTTCGATCTTAGCCACGACGTCGGGCTGCTCCAGGAAACGGTCCATGTCGTCGGTGGGGAGCCCGCGTTCGTCGGCCCAGGCCACCAGGGCCTCGGCGTCGGGGACCACCAACAGCACCGGGAACTGCCGCCGGTCGCCGATCAGCATCGCGTTCTTGAGGAACGGGCTGCCGCGCACCAGGTTCTCGATCGGTTGGGGGGCGATCTTCTTGCCGCCCGCCGTGACGATGATGTCTTTCTTGCGGTCCGTGATTCGGAGGTACCCGTCTGGGTCCAGCTCGCCGATGTCGCCCGTGTGGAACCACCGCTCAGCGTCGATGGCCTCGGCGGTCGCTTGCGGCTTGTGATAGTAGCCCTGCATCACGTTGGGCCCGCGTACCAGAATCTCTCCGTCATCCGCGATCCGCACCTCGACGCCCGGCACCGGCGGGCCCACGGTGCCGATCTTGATCTGCTTCAAGGGGTTGACTGACACCAGCGGTGAGGTCTCCGTCAGTCCGTATCCCTCGAGAATGGGCAGGCCGGCGGCGTAGAAGAACTTGGCGATCTCCGGGGCCAGCGGCGCGGCGCCGGAGACGAAGAAGCGGATCCGTCCGCCGGTCCGGGCCCTGAACTTCCGGAACACCAAGCGGTCCGCCAGCCGCCGCCGCACCCGCAGGCCCGGCGGGACGGGCTGGCCGGCGAGCTTGCGCTCGGCGTACGCGGCCCCGATTCGCCGCGCCCAAAAGAACAGCCGGCGCGCCAGGGCGCCACCCGCCATGGCCGCCCCGGTGGCAGCGGCGTAGAACTTCTCGTACACCCGAGGGGGGAGCAGCACGATCGTGGGCCGCACCTCCCGCAGGTCCTGGGCGATGGTGTGGAGGGCCTCGACGTAGTTGATGGTGGCGCCACCGTACAACATGGTGTAGTGGCCGGCCATTCGCTCGAAGCTGTGCGCCAGCGGTAGCCAGGACAGACTCGAATCGCTTGGCCCGATGCGGACCGCGTTCAACGCCGCGACGATGTTGGCGCAAAAATTGGCGTGCGTGAGCATGACCCCTTTGGGCTCGCCGGTGGTGCCGGAGGTGTAGATCAGCGTGGCGAGGTCGTCCGGTGACACCGCCAGCGCGTCCTGCCGGTAGGTGGGGTACGTAGCTTCGGCGGCGGCGCCGCGACGCAGCAGCTGCTGGAACGGGATGACGTCGTCGCCCTCCCGTGGCGGGTCGAACATGAAAACGGCCTTGAGCTGCGGCAGGGAGCCACGCACGCTCTGGACCTGCTCGTACTGCTGGCGATCGCCTACGAAGATCGCCACGGCCCCGGAGTCCCGAATCAGATATTCCACCTGGGGGCCCGGCAGGTTCGGGTAGATCGCCACGTCGGCGCAGCGCGCCGTCAAGCAGGCATAGTCGGCGATGGCCCACTCCGGGCGGTTGTGGGAGTAAACCGCGACGCGATCGCCGGGCCGGAGCCCGAACTGGTAAAGCCCCAGGGCGGCATGATGCACCCGGCGCGCCAGTTCCTGATGCGTGATATCGCGCCACACGCCGTCCACCTTGTGCCGCAGGGCCGCGCGTTTGGTGCTGAACCGGTCAACGGCCTCGAAGAAGAGGTGGTTGAGGGTGCGGGGATCGCTCATGCGCGGAGTGGGGGCCCGGGGGCCCGTGGTGGCCGGACCGGCCCCAGGGCGGCGGGTACCGTGACCGTGATCACGACGGGGTCCGACCGGATGTCTTCCACCCGGGCCTGCACGCGCCAGTCCCCCGGCGTCTGCCCGATGACCCGGCCGGTCGCCGTATCCAGCGCGATCCCCACGGCACCGGTATCGAGCACGGCCCAGCTGATCCTCGCGCCGATGACGGTGTCGCCGTTGGCGGATCGAGCGCGGGCTCTGAGCTGCAAGGTGTCGTTCACCGACACGGTGTATCTGGTGGGGCCGATGATCTCCAGAGCGATGACCCGGTCGGGATCGCCCAGGAGCAGCTGGCACCCGGCCGCCAGCAGCGCCACGGCCGCCGCCCGCCTCACGGAACGCCGGCGTCTCCCAGCTCGGTCAGCGACTGGTGGGCGTGCGCGATCCACTTCTGGGCATCGGGACCTCGAGGCGGGCGGACCAGGAACGCTCGGAGGTGCTGGGCCGCCTGCTCACGCTCCCCGCGTTTGAGGAGCAGGAACGCGAGGCCGTAATGGGCCCCGGCGAGGGTCCCATCGATTTCCAGCGCGCGGCGATAGGTGCGAATGGCGTCGTCGTGGCGGTTGGTCTTGGTGAAGGCGATCGCCATGTTCTGCAGGACCTTGAGGTCGCTGGGGCGATCCCGGAGCGCCAGTCGGTAGGAAGTGAGCGCCGCGTCGTAGTCGCCTTGTCGTTCCAGGGCCAGGGCTTCGTTGAGGTAATCCAGCCGCTGCGGCTTGAGCTCGCGAGAGCGGTCGCGGCCGAAGAGGCGTCTCCAGAACCCCATATTCCCAGTCAAGATACCGCTTGCCCAAACCCGAAGCAACGCGTGCGTTGGCCGGTTGTCATCGCCTCGCTGCGATGGTAGGTTGCCTTCCACATGCGTCCCAAAGCCCCTTCCGCCCCCGCCGGCGACGTGCTCGAAGTCGACTGGCCCTTCTTCGGCGAGCTGTGCCGCGCGCTGGCATTGCGCATCGTGGGCGCCTACGATCCCGAGATCGTGCTGGGCATCGCCAAGGCAGGCGTGATCCCGGGCGCGGTGGTCGCCTCCATCCTCCAGCGGGACTTCGCCTCCATGGCGGTCACCCGATTCGGCGAGAGTGCCCGCCCCACGCTGGTGACCGCGCCACCGCCGTTGATCCGGGGTCGCCGGGTGCTCGTGGTGGACGAGACCTGTGACTCCGGCGAGACCCTGAAGCTGGCGCTGTCCGCGGTGCGCAAGGTGGGTCCGGCGGACGTCCGCACCGCCGTCTCGTTCCGGACCGGTCCGTACGAACCGGACTTCCACGCGCTAGCGACGGAGAGCTTCATCATCCTCCCGTGGGATCGGGAGATCATCGTGGACGGGGAGTTCGTGATGCGGCCGGAGTACGCGGCAAGACTGCGGGAGCTCGGCCCGAGACAAATCGACTGATGATGCGAGAGGAAACTGCCTAAGGGCTGAGGGGTA
>Ga0209172_10003495_pt1 | contig 23808 bp, 16 predicted proteins | sample LarsenN4metaG_FD_184113 | JGI IMG/M metagenome (GOLD analysis project Ga0209172, IMG submission 184113) | Hot spring sediment bacterial and archeal communities from British Columbia, Canada, to study Microbial Dark Matter (Phase II) - Larsen... ... | reverse complement strand
AGTGAAAACCATTTGGCGGGGTCTGCAACGACTCCATGATATCTCTACCACTTGGCTACTACTTTATCAAAGTGACATCTCAACTGTCAAGGCTAATGATGTTAAGAAAGATGTGAGTAAGGCATAGAACCCCTCGACCAGGGCGGGAGAGGGGAGTCAAGAGGAAGATGGTGGAGAAAATCACGGACTGCATAACGCTCCCCTTTCTCCCTTTTTGGGAGAAAGGGGTCGGGGGATAGAGGGCAATATAAAAAACCTGCACTTGCAAGCTGGTCCCCCCTGCCCCCCTGGTCCCCTGCTCCCTTGCTCCCCTGCTCCCCTGCTCCCCCGCCCCTACGGGGGCTTTACAGGCGAGACATGACCTCGCGGGCGATTTCCAAAGTCCGATCGATATCCTCCTCTGTATGCGCCAAAGAAGTAAACCCGGCTTCAAACTGGGAGGGAGCGAGGTAAACTCCCCGCTCTAACATTCCCCGATGGAAACGGCCAAATTTATTGGTGTCGCACTTTTTGGCGTCTTCATAGTTGTGAACCGGACCGGCGGTAAAGAAAAGGCCAAACATGGCACTGAGGGAACCGCCGCAGGCTTCATGTCCGGTTTCCTTCGCCGCCGCCAGCAGTCCTTGGGCCAGCTTTTGGGTGATTTTGTCTAGATACTCGTAAGTGCCCGCTTTGTTCAGCAATTCCAGGGTTTTAATCCCCGCTGTCATTGCGAGAGGATTTCCCGAAAGGGTCCCGGCTTGGTACATCGGACCGGCAGGGGCTACCATTGACATAATGTCTTTGCGTCCGCCGTAGGCTCCCACGGGCAAACCGCCGCCAATCACTTTCCCTAGGGTGGTTAAGTCTGGTTTGACGCCAAATTTTTCTTGGGCCCCACCGTAGGCGATGCGAAAACCGGTCATTACTTCGTCAAATACCAGCAGGGCCCCATAGTCTTGAGTCAGGAGGCGCAACCCTTCCAGGAACCCCGCATCGGGGGGGATAAACCCGGCGTTGCCCACTACTGGTTCTAAAATCACCCCGGCAATTTGGTCGGGATGCTGTTCAAACAGGGTTTTTACTGCTTCTAAGTCGTTGTAGGGGGCAGTGAGGGTGTTGGTGGTGGTAGATTTGGGGACGCCGGGAGAGTCTGGTAAACCCAGGGTGGCTACTCCTGAGCCTGCTTTGACTAAGAACATATCGGCGTGTCCGTGGTAGCAGCCTTCAAATTTAATGATTTTTTCTCGTCCGGTGAAGGCTCGCATCAACCGCAGGACGGACATGCACGCCTCTGTGCCAGAGTTGACAAAGCGTACCATTTCTATGGAAGGCACTGCATCGATGACCATTTCCGCTAGAATGTTTTCCTGGAAGCAGGGGGCGCCGAAGCTGGTGCCTTTGTCTAGGGCGTCTTTCAGGGCGGCGATGACTTCTGGGTGGGCGTGACCGCAGATTGCTGGTCCCCAAGTGCCTACATAGTCGATGTACTTGTTGCCATCGACATCCCAGACGTAGGAACCGAGGACGCGATCGAATACGATCGGCTGTCCCCCCACAGATTTGAACGCCCGCACAGGGGAGCTAACCCCACCCGGCATCAGTTTTTGGGCAGCGGCGAAGATTTCTTCGGATTTTGTGGTGTTGAACGTGCTAGTTACCAATTGCTCTATCCTCTGTTAACTTCGATATTTTTGTCACTTGTCATTTGTCACTTGGAGGAGAAACCGGGTTTCTTCACCTGCGTCCTCGGTATCAAGCCGCTTATTCTCGCAGAAACCCGGTTTCTGTCGGACAAAGGACAAAGGACAAATGACCAATGACATTGACCATAATTGATTATCTCACTAATCCCCGTATTTGCTAAATTAAGAAATATTATCATCAGCCACAATGCGCGTTTTGATTGCGATTCCTCATGTTTTTAACCCCAGTGGTGGTGGGGGATATGGCTCCCAAGGTGCCAATCCCCAACCCCGCATATCCGCTTTGACCCAATCCCTGCAATCCCTCCTCGCTTTGTTTGGTAGCGAGCAGGTGTATTTTCGCTACACAGATAAACTGTATAGTTTACCGGCGAACCTCAAACATTCCGTGGCAATCGATGTAGTAATTTGTACCACCCAAAACCTGCATATTTTAGACCGCCTCCCGGTTCCACCGGGCTGTTACAAACATTACCCAACTCAGTGCGAACCCATGTTTTTGGGTTTTGAATGTCACGGGGTTTTAAAAGCTGGTTTGGGCAATTACGATTATTATGGGTATATGGAGGATGATTTAATTATCCATGACCCGCTATTTTTTCAGAAATTAGCCTGGTTTAACTCTTGGGTTGATAACGGGTGGCTGTTGCAACCTAATCGGTTTGAGATGTCGCAAAATGAGAGCAATTTTGCCAAAAACTATATTGACCCAGAGCTGCTGTTTCACACGGGGAAGCCAGAGGAAAATTTTGCCCACTATTTTAAAGATAATTTAAGAATTATTGCCAAAGTGATGGGAAAAGAGGTTATAATTAAAAGGGCAGAAAATCCCCATTCGGGCTGTTTTTTCCTAAATCAGCAACAAATGGAGCTATGGGCAGGACAAGAGTATTTTATGGATAGAGATGCCCGGTTTTTTGGTCCCCTGGAAAGTGCCGCATCTCTGGGGATTGCCCGCACGTTTCGGGTGTATAAACCGGGGATAGAAAATGCTAATTTTTTAGAAATCGAGCATTTTGGTGATGGTTGGAGTAAAAAAATTCACGGGACTGTATTTACATAGGATAAATGACCCTCACCCCCGCTCTCCCACAAGGGGAGAGGGGAGAAATGACATCCCCCCTCACCCCCGACCCCTCTCCCACAAGGGGAGAGGGGAGAAATGACCAAGGACTAATGACCAATGACAAAGGACTAATGACCAATGACAAATGACAAAGTACAAACTATCCCAGTGGATGAAATTAAGTATGATAGTCAGGGATTGGTGCCCGCGATCGCCCAAGACTACCTCGATGGTACAGTGCTAATGATGGCATGGATGAACCGGGAATCTCTGCAAAAAACTCTGGAAACTGGGGAAGCCTGGTATTGGAGCCGATCGCGCCAAGAATTATGGCACAAAGGCGCCACCTCGGGACATATCCAAAAAGTACAATCTCTCCGCTACGACTGCGACTCCGATTGTTTGCTGATCGGTATCGAGCAAATCGGCGATATCGCTTGTCACACAGGAGAGCGGAGCTGCTTTCATCGCGTTGATAGCCAAATCATCCCCCCCCCCGCCGACACCTTATCCCAAGTATTTCAAGTGATATGCGATCGGCGGGACAACCCCACGGAAGCATCCTACACCAGCAAATTATTTGCAGGCGGCGATAACAAAATCCTCAAAAAAATCGGGGAAGAATCCGCCGAAGTCGTTATGGCATGCAAAGACGACAACCCCGAAGACATCGCCAATGAAGCCGCCGACCTATTTTATCACACAATGGTTGCCCTAGCCCACCATAAAGTTGACCTGCGGGCAGTGTATCAAAAACTGCAACAAAGGCGTCGTTAACAGGTTCTTCGTAGGGGTGATTCGCGAATCACCCCTTTAGCCCAAAAATCCGGAGGGCTAAAGCCCTACTACGAACCTATAATTAGGGCTAAAGCCCTACTACAAACCTATAATTAGGGCTAAAGCCCTACTACAATGCCCACCCTACCAAAAACTTTCTGTGTGGCTGCATTTTACCTCACCTTTTCCCTCCCAGCCACAGCCCAAATCATCCCCGATACCACCCTCGGCGGGGAAAGTTCCAAAATTACAGGCACCCCAGAGCTGCTACAAATAGAAGGCGGCGCCATTAGAGGCAATAACCTCTTTCACAGCTTCTCCAACTTTTCCCTCAATACCGGAGAGCGTGCCCACTTTCAAAATTCCCCCAACATAGACAATATCATTACCCGCGTCACTGGCGGCAACATTTCCCAAATTGATGGCACCATCAGCGCCAACAACACCGCCAATCTGTTCCTGATTAATCCCAGCGGGATTATTTTTGGCGCCAACGCCAAATTAGACATCGGCGGCTCATTTTTAGGCACCACCGCCAGCGAAATCAAATTTGCTGATAACACCACTTACAGCACGATCGACCCCCAAACACCGCCCCTGCTCACTATCACCGCTCCCATCGGTTTACAACTAGGCACAAATCCCGGCAATATCGAAGTAATGGGAACTGGTAATAACCTGAGCTACGGCGATAATTTTAGCACTATCCGGGATAATCGTCCGGCTGGTTTAGAGGTAAAACCGGGTCAAACTCTTACCCTAGTTGGTGGTAATATCAATCTCACCGGGGGCAACCTCACCGCTGAAAGTGGCAGAATTGAACTGGCTGCGATTAGCAGCAATAATACTGTTACGATTTCCCCCTCGGCTGATGGTTGGCAACTGGACACCACCACCGCCAATCAATTACAAGATATCCAACTAACCGCCGCCGCCTCCATCGACACCAGCGGTGCCAAAGGTGGTGATATCCACATCAGGGGTAACTCCTTATCTATGATTGATGGTTCCACTATCTTAGCCAATACCCTCGGTGGTGAAACTGGCGGAGGTATTGAGATTATCACCCATGATTTTATCCTGTTGAGCGATAACAACTCCAGCGGTTATCCCAGTTCCCTCCTGACAGAAATCAATATCGGTGCCACCGGTGATGGCGCTCCCCTCACCCTCGATACTGGCAGATTACTCCTCTTGAATGGTGCTGTCATTTCTTCCGGCACTTTTGGCGCTGGTAATGGCGGTAGTATCACGATTCGCGCTAGAGAATCTGTGGAAATGCGGGGGACTGATAAAACAATCGGTTTGCCCAGTTTTTTGCTCAGTCAAGCTAATGAAACTTCTACTGGGAATGCGGGCACAATTAATATTGAAACCGGAAAATTACTTGTAGAAGATGGTGGTTTGATATCCTCTTCTACTACTAGCAATGGCAATGGGGGCAACATCATCGTACAGGCGACAGAATTAGTCTCGGTGGTGGGAGTAGTCCCAGTTTTGAATGACAGCAGTGCCTTATCCACAGAGGCGCAAAATGGTGCTACTGGCACTTCCGGAAATTTAACCGTTATCGCCCCTCAAGTGCAGGTGTTAGATAGGGGTTTAATTCAAGTCAATCATACTGGTTTGGGAAATGGTGGCCGGTTATTCATCAGCGCGGATAAGTTATTGTTAAATAACGGCGGGCGCCTGAATGCTTCTACGGCTCTAGGTTTGGGTGGAGATGTGACATTAAACCAGCGGGATTTAGAACTACGTGGCAATAGCGAGATTACCGTAGAAGCTCTTGGGGGTGTGGGTGATGGTGGCAACCTGGACATTAATGCTGATAATATTACAGTTATCGAAAATAGCAAAATCACAGCCAATGCCGTTGGAGGAGTGGGAGGCAATATCCGCATCGCTGCTACAGGGATTTTCGCTCCCGACGGTGCAATTACTGCTAGTTCTCAATTGGGGATCGATGGTAATATACGTGTGAGCAATCCCGATGTTGACCCATCCCAGGGGTTGGTAGAGGTAAAAGCGAATAGCCTTGTCACTGCTAATTTAATTACTCGCAGTTGTGGCGATTATCGAGATAGCCAATTTACAGTGACTGGTAGCGGTGGTTTACCGCCTAACCCTAATGACATGCTCCCGGATGAGGCGACTTGGGAGGATTTACGTCTTCCTACGGAGGCGGGGAGTAGGGGTGCAGGGGTGCAGGGGAGCAGGGGTGCAGGGGTGCAGGGGAGCAGATACTCCCAGTCTCCCCTTATTGAGGCTACGGGTTGGGCAGTGGATGCTGGGGGGGATATCATTTTGGTGGCGAATTCTCCGGGGTTGCCTTTTGTCCGTTGTGATTAGTCAAAGGACAAAGCCTGCCCTGAGCGAAGTCGAAGGGGACAAAGGACAAATGACTAATGAGCAATGACAAACAATAATTATTTATTTCCTCAAAATCCATGAAAAAAATAGTTGACATCTCTAGATTGTTGGTGTTATTATCTTTAGTAGGAAAAATAGATGGGGCGGCGGCAATTGCGCCAAATCCTGATTTTAATACCGGACTGAGTACGGAGATTATTAGTTTAAGCCCAAACTCAGTTGCGGAGGCGCCCCTATGGCAAGTTGGGCTGCAACTTTATGAGGAGCAGCGGTTTGCGGAGGCGGTGCAGACTTGGGAAAAATTGCGGGGATTGTCGGAGGTGACTAATCCCGACAAGGCAATTATTTGCAGTTATCTGGCTTTGGCTTACCGGCAATTGGGCAAGTATGAAGCTGCGGAGGCAGTGGTTAACCAGGGTTTGTCTCTGATGGCAGAAATATCTGGGGAAAATTACCCGGAAATTATGGCGCGTTTGAATAATAGCCAGGGACATTTGATGCTGGCGATCGGCAATGCGACGGCGGCTTTGGCAAGTTGGCGATCGGCTGCGGCAAATTACCGCCAAGCTGGGGATGAGTTGGGGGCGATCGGTGCTTTATTGAATCAAGCGCAAGCGTTACAAGCGATGGGTTTGTACCGGCGCGATCGCTCCACCCTAGAAGCCGTAGCCAGCCAACTCAAAACCCAACCCAATTCCGAGATTAAAGCCACCGGTTTACGCAGTTTAGGCAACATTTATCGCGCCATTGGGGAGCTGGATAAATCAGCAGAAATTTTGCAGCAAAGTTTGGCAGTGGCGGAGGCAGTCGCATCGCCGTCAGCTATAGCAGCGGCGCAGTTAAGTTTAGGGAATACCGCCACTGACATCTATAAAATAGCCACCAATTTAAATGATGCACCAGGGCAAATTGCGGCTCTGGAAAAAGGAATTAATGCTTATGAAGTTGCCGCAAATATTGCCAGCAGCAGCAACCAGAAGCTGGAAGCGCACCTGAATCACATAAAATTACTCCTGGCGGCACAGCGGCGGGAAGATGCGGCTAAGTTAGCAGGGGAAACTCTCCCCATCATTACTCATCTCACCCCCAGCCGTCGCAGCGTATATGCGATAATTAATCTGAGTGATAGTTTGAAGATTCTGGGCAATAACCAAGAGCAAATCGCTGGTTTACTTGCCCAAGCCGTGCAGCAAGCCGCCAGTTTAGGTGATGCGCGATCGGAGTCATACGCTCTAGGGAGTTTGGGGCGGTTATATCAGGATGCTGGACAGCTCAAAGATGCCCGCAAACTGATGGAAACTGCCTTGTTTCAAGCTGAGGCAATTAATGCCTCGGATATCGCCTACCAATGGCATTGGCAGTTAGGACGAATTTTATCCCGCGAGGGGAATCGGTCAGATGCCATATCCGCTTATAATGAAGCTATTCTAGACCTAGACAATCTGCGGAAAGATTTAACCACAATTAACACCGAAGTGCAGTTTAGCTTTCGGGAAAGTGTGGAACCAGTATATCGAGAGCTAGTGTCACTGTTGCTGCAATCTCCCAATCAGACGAATCTCAAACAAGCCAGACAAGTAATCGAATCTTTACAGTTAGCGGAATTGCAGAACTTTTTTCAAGAAGCCTGCTTGGATACGCGGGTAGCCAACATCGATGAAGTGGATAAAAATGCGGCGATTATTTACCCGATTATTTTACCAGATAGCCTGGAAATTATCCTAGCTCTACCCGGTCAACCTCTACGCCACTACCGCTCCGAGGTGGCGGCGAGTGAGATAGAAACCACTGCGGCGCAACTGCGGCGAAATTTGGGGCGAATAACTGGGAGTAAACCGGAGATTTTGCGTTTATCTCAGCTAATTTATAATTGGATGCTGCGACCTCTGGCGGCTGATATCGCTGCGAGTGGGGTGGAAACTTTGGTATTTGTGCCCGATGGAGTGTTGCGCAATCTGCCGATGGCGGTACTGTATGATGGGCAAAAATATCTAATTGAAAACTACAATATTGCCATATCTCCCGGTTCACAGCTCATCGACCCGCGACCCTTGAAGGCGCAAAAGTTGCAGATATTGGCGGCGGGTTTGTCCGAGGCAAGACAAGGGTTTTCGCCTTTGCCAGAAGTAGCGCAGGAATTGGCAGATATTAAACAGCAGCTTGGGGCGAAATTGCTGTTTAATCAGGATTTTACTGGTCAATCTTTGCGCACAGCCCTAGAAAAAACCCCTTTTCTAGCGGTTCACATCGCCACCCACGGGCGGTTTAGCTCCCGCGCTGAAAATACTTTTATCCTCACGTATGATGGGGTGATTAATGTGCAAGATTTAGATAATTTCTTGCGCATTGGGGCGGAAAAGCTGAATCAACCCATTGAATTACTGGTATTATCTGCCTGCGAAACGGCAGCGGGGGATAACCGTGCAGCTTTGGGTTTAGCGGGGGTGGCGGTACGTGCGGGGGCTCGCAGTACCTTGGCCACTTTATGGAAAGTTAGTGATAAATCTACCGCCGCGTTGATGAATGGTTTTTATCGGGAACTGGCCAAACCAGGAACTACAAAAGCGCAAGCTCTCCGCCGTGCGCAGTTGGAGTTATTGCAGCAGAACCAGTATGCGCTCCCTTATTTTTGGGCGGGTTATGTCATGGTGGGAAATTGGTTGTAGGGTACAGGTTAAAATAGTGGGATTAGTAGCTTAGTCGAGGATAAGGGGAGAAACCGGGTTTCTTAACTATAGTCATTTCAAATAACCATGAGACAAGCCAGAGAGTTGCCCTCTATCCCCCAACCCCTTTCTCCCAAAAAGGGAGAAAGGGGAGCAAGAGGGGGGATGGGTTTTGTCTGTGATTCTCCCCTCTCCCTACCTGGGAGAGGGGACGGGGGTGAGGGCAATATCGAGTGTTTCATTTTTATTTGAAATTACTATAAATCTCGGTTTCTCAACCAAAATTGTCGCAGAAACCCGGTTTCTGAGGGCATCGGGGGGGTTGCTCTATGTCTCTTCACAAAAATTTAAGAAAAAAACTGAGTTTCTGTGGTTGGGGTGGGGTAAGATAGGCTGGTTGTTGCCAATCTCCTATGAGTGAAACATGACTTAAGGCTTATCCCTCCCTGATTTAACAACCCCTTGCCCGTGGGATGGGGACGAACCGCCAACCCTCAGACCTACCACTGTTTACCCTGTATTGCTCAATGGCTGTTAAAAAAACTGAACTCTATAGTGCCTTATGGGCGGGATGTGATGAACTGCGGGGGGGAATGGATGCCTCGCAATACAAGGATTATGTCCTCACCCTGCTATTCCTTAAATACGTTTCCGATAAATATGCTGGGGACCCTAACGCTATGATTCTGGTGCCTGCGGGGGCATCTTTTGGCGACCTGGTGAAGCTGAAGGGAGATAAGGAAATTGGCGAGAAAATAAACAAAATTATCGATAAAATCGCCGCCGAAAACGACCTTAAAGGCGTGATTGATATTGCTGATTTTAATGATGAGGATAAACTGGGCAAAGGCAAAGAGATGGTGGACCGCCTCTCTCGGTTGGTGAGTATTTTCGAGGGCATTGATTTAAGTGCCAACCGCGCCGAGGGGGATGATTTACTGGGGGATGCCTATGAGTATTTGATGCGGAATTTTGCCACGGAGTCGGGGAAAAGTAAGGGACAATTTTACACCCCCGCCGAAGTGTCTCGCGTGTTGGCGAAAGTGGTGGGAATTACCGCAGATACCCCCCAAGATGCCACGGTTTACGACCCTACTTGTGGGTCGGGTTCCCTATTGCTGAAAGTGGCAGACGAAGCGCCCAACGGGTTAAGCATTTTATGGGCAGGAAATGGATAACGCCACCTATTCTCTGGCGCGGATGAATATGTTTATGCACAATCATCCTACTGCCGATATTTGGAAAGATAACACCCTCGCCGCCCCTTATTGGAAAGAAAAAGATGGCAGTCTGAAGCGGTTTGATTTTGCCGTGGCTAACCCCCCATTTTCTTATAAGGCTTGGGGTAATGGAGTCAATACCGCCAGAGATGAGTTTAACCGCTTTGAGTATGGGGTTCCTCCGGCCAAAAATGGGGATTATGCTTTTTTGCTGCATATTCTCACCTCGCTGAAAAGTACGGGAAAGGCGGCGGTTATTCTCCCCCACGGGGTGCTATTTCGGGGGAATGCGGAGGCGACGATTCGGCAAAATCTTGTGACCCAGGGCTATATTAAGGGGATTATCGGCTTACCCCCAAACCTGTTTTATGGCACGGGTATCCCTGCCTGTATTATTGTGTTAGATAAAGCCGCAGCCGCTACCCGTGACGGCTTATTTATGGTGGATGCCAGCAAGGGGTTTATGAAGGATGGCAATAAAAACCGCCTCCGCAGTCAGGACATCCATAAAATTGTCGATGTGTTCAATAACCAGGTTGAATTGCCTCGTTATAGTCGTTGGGTGAGTTTGGCGGAAGTCGCCGCCAATGACTATAACTTAAATATTCCCCGTTATATCGATTCTAGCGAACCGGAAGACCTCCACGACCTCAACGCGCACCTCAACGGCGGCATTCCCCAGGGGGATATTGATGCCCTCGATCATTATTGGCGGGTATTCCCCACCCTCAAAGCGGACTTATTCCAGGAAACCCGCCCCGGTTACTCCCAATTATCAATTATCAATTATCAATTATCAATTAAACAACATCCCGAAGCGGTTGGGTTTGTGAGTCGGACTTTGGCGCTTTATCACCAATGGCGCGACTATCACCGGGAGAGATTGGAAAATATCGCTATTGGGGACAAACCCAAGGATTTGATTAGGGAGTTATCCGAGGATTTATTGGGACGCTTTGCGGCGGCGGACCTGTTGGATAATTATGATATCTATCAGCTTTTGATGGATTATTGGGCGGAAACCATGCAGGATGATGTTTATCTCCTGGCAGAAAGTGGCTGGAATGCGGGGAAGGTGTTGCGGGAGTTGGTGGCGGAAAAGGGGCAGAAGTTGAGCGAAACCCCGGATTTGGTGATGGGGAAGAAAAAATATAAGGCGGATTTGATTCCCCCCAGTTTGTTGGTGGCGCGGTATTTTGCGGAAAAACAGGCACAGATTGATGAGTTACAAGCGGACTGTGATGGGGTGACGCAGGAGTTAGAGGCGTTAATTGAGGAACATACCGGGGAAGATGGGGCGTTAACGGAGGCCCAAACCGATGCGGGGAAGGTGACGAAAGCGAATCTAACCAAGTTGATTAAGGGGTTTAAGCAGTTAACGATTTTTGATGATGGGGAAACGGAGGAGGATAGGGAACAGTTGGCGATTTGTGAGCAATGTTTAGATTTATTTGACCGGGAAGCGGAGTTAAAAAAGGCGGTTAAAACGGCTCAGGAGGCACTGGATAAGGCGGTTTTGGCGAAATATCCTAAGTTAACGGAGGAGGAGATTAAGACGTTGGTGATTTTGGATAAGTGGGGGGGAACCTTGGAGGGGAGAATTATCGCGGAAATTGAGCGGGTGACGCAGCAGTTAGGGAGTCGAATTAAGGAGTTAGATGAGCGGTATGCGGACCCGTTGCCGCAGTTGGTGGATGAGGTGGAACGGTTGACGAGTCGGGTTAATGAGCATTTGCGGAAGATGGGAGTTTGATAATTGATAATTGATAATTGATAATTGACAATTGAGGGAAAGGATGAGGAGTCAAGGGTTAGCTGGGAATAACAATCAAGTGCCACCGGGGTATAAGCAGACTGAGGTGGGGGTGATTCCTGAAGATTGGGAGGTTGACTATTTAGGAAAATATGTTGACATCAATAGTGGGGAAAGTCCATCAAAATTTAATTTTGTTTCTCAAGGCATACCTTACTTTAAAGTTGAGCAACTAAATAACGACAGTAAATATTTACAAAAAACACCTTATCACATCCAGTCAGGTAAAACTATTAAAGCAGGGAGTATCGTTTTTCCAAAAAGAGGAGCATCAATACTTTTAAACAAAGTTTGCATTTTATTGAAAAATTCTTTTATTGATACCAATTTAATGGCTCTCACAGTTTTTGAAGCACTAGATGTTGAGTATCTTTATTATTTTATTAATTTTTTTGGTCTTTCACAAGTTGCAGATACGACTTCAATTCCTCAAATTAATAACAAGCACATAATTCCACTTAATATAACTATTCCACCCCTTCCCGAACAAAAAACGATCGCCTCTGTTCTCTCTGACGTTGACGAACTCATCAGCAGCCTAGATAAGCTAATCGCCAAAAAGCGCCACATCAAAACCGCGACTATGCAGCAACTCCTCACGGGTAAGACTCGCTTACCGGGGTTTGGTGAGGGAATGGGTTATAAAAAAAGTGCGATCGGTTTAATTCCTGAAGATTGGGATTTAAGGATGCTGGGAGAAGATGCTTTGACATATTCTGGCGGAACTCCTTCTACCCAAAATCTCCATTATTACTCAGGTGAAATATCTTGGATAACATCAGGAGATTTGAAGAAACGCTATATTTTTAACGTTAAGGGAAAAATCTCAGAAAATGGTTTAAAAAATTCATCGGCTAAAATGATTTTTCCTAATACTTTATTGTTGGCTTTATACGGAGCTACCGCAGGAATACCAGCTATCTCTAAAATACAAGCAGCAATCAATCAAGCTATTCTAGCTATTATTCCTCGAACATTTAATTGTGAATATTTGTTTTATTACTTAGAGAAAAACAAAAATAAAATTATTGAAACTTACACACAAGGAGGTCAACCAAACTTAAGTGGAAAAATTATTAATTCTTTACTTTTTCCTTACCCTAAGCCTCAAGAACAAAAAGCGATAGCCTCTGTCCTCTCAGACATGGACCAAGAAATCGCCGCCTTAGAAAAACGCCGCGCCAAAACCCAAGCCATCAAACAGGGAATGATGCAGGAATTGTTAACCGGGAAAACTCGGATAATTGATAATTGACACTTGATAATTGATAAAAACGTAAATCAGTAAATCCCCCGGATGGAATAACCAAAACATGAACAAAACCGAAATTATCAACCAATTACAAGGAACCACGATCGAAGAACGCATTCTAATCATTGAGGCGATTTTGGAAACCGTTAAAAACGATATGAAATTATCATCCTCTCCCCCCCTCAAACCCGAACAAAATCCCCTCCGAGGTAAAGTGATTCGTTATGATGATCCTTATGAACCCGTAGCCGCAGAAGATTGGGAAGTTCTAGCATGATTATCCTAGACACACATATTGGAATGCCAAAAAAACGAGTTTTTCAGTCCCCCTAGTAAATTATCGAGTATCAATTATGATTAAAGTAGGTCAACTAGAACGATTCACCCAAAACCGAGTGATTGAACTGTTTCAAACCCAACTCGGTTACACTTATCTGGGAAACTGGAAAGACCGAGCAAATAACCGCAATATCGAAGCTGACTATTTAACCCAATGGCTCACCCAGCAAGGCATTAGTGACACCCTAATTAACAAAACTCTCAGAGAACTGGATAAAGCCGCCGCCCTGGGAGAAATCCAAAACCTTTATGATGCCAATAAAGACGTTTATCGCCTGCTGCGTTATGGCGTGAAAGTCAAATCGGGCGCTGGAGAACAAACCCAAACCGTCTGGTTAATTGATTGGGAAAATCCCCAAAACAATCAATATTACATTGCCGAAGAAGTCACCATCAAAGGCAACAACACCAAACGCCCGGATATCGTCCTCTATATTAACGGCATTGCTGTCGCCGTCTTAGAAATAAAACGTTCCACGGTTTCTATCTCTGAAGGTATCCGCCAAAACCTCGACAACCAAAAAAAGGAATTTATCCGCCCATTTTTTACCACCCTTCAGTTAGTCATGGCGGGAAACGATACCCAAGGACTGCGCTATGGCACCATCGAAACCCCTGAGAAATATTACCTAGAATGGAAAGAAACCGGACAAAATCCCTTTGAGAATCTCCTAGACTGGCATCTTAGCCTACTCTGTGAAAAAAAACGCCTGCTGGAACTCATCCACGACTTTATCATCTTCGACACAGGCACTAAAAAAACCTGCCGCCATAACCAATATTTCGGCATCAAAGCCGCCCAGGAATTCATCCAGCGCCGGGAGGGGGGCATTATCTGGCACACTCAGGGGTCAGGGAAAAGTTTAACAATGGTGTGGCTGGCGAAATGGCTCCGAGAACATCAAACCGATGCGAGGGTTTTAATTATCACCGATCGGACGGAACTCGACGAACAGATTAACAGCATCTTTCTGGGAGTCGATGAGGAGATTTACCGCACCCAAAGCAGCGCCGACCTGATCGCCAAACTCAACCAAACCGAACCCTGGTTAATTTGCTCCCTAGTTCACAAATTCGGCAACCAAACCCAAGACGCGGAGGCAGCTACTAACCAATTTATCGACAGTTTCCAGCAACTCTCCAGCAATTTCTCCCCCAAAGGCAACTTATTTGTTTTTGTGGATGAATGCCACCGCACCCAGTCCGGTAAACTGCACACCGCCATGAAACGCATTCTCCCCGATGCTTTATTTATCGGTTTTACCGGCACTCCCCTACTGAAACAAGACAAACAGCGCAGCAGCGAAGTATTTGGGCAGTACATCCACACCTACAAATTTGATGAAGCGGTGACGGATGGCGTTGTCCTCGATTTACGGTATGAAGCGCGGGACATTGACCAAAACCTGACCAGTCCCCAGAAAATAGACCAGTGGTTTGAGGCGAAAACTCGCGGCTTATCAGAGTTTGCCAAAACCCAACTTAAACAGAAATGGGGAACCATGCAAAAACTCCTCTCTAGTAAGTCTCGCCTGGAACAAATTGTTAACGATATTCTCCTAGACATGGAAACCAAACCCCGGTTAATGGATGGACGGGGTAACGCCATGCTAGTCTGTAGCAGCATTTATCAAGCCTGCAAAACTTACGAAATCCTCAGCCAAACCGATTTTAAGGGTAAATGTGCCATTATCACCAGTTATAAACCCTCCCCCGCCGATATTAAAGGAGAGGAAACCGGGGAGGGACTGACGGAAAAACTCCACCAGTATGAGATTTATCGGCGAATGTTGGCGGACTACTTTAACCAACCGGAAGATGTGGCCATGTATCGGGTGGTGGAATTTGAACAGCAGGTTAAACAGCGCTTTATCAACGAACCGGGACAAATGCGCCTGTTGATTGTGGTGGATAAGCTGTTAACCGGCTTTGATGCACCCCCGGCAACTTATCTCTATATTGATAAAACCATGCGCGATCATGGCTTATTCCAGGCCATTTGTCGGGTGAATCGCCTCGATGGAGAAGATAAAGAATATGGCTACATCGTGGACTATAAAGACCTATTTAAGCAATTGGAGGGGGCAATCAGTGACTACACCAGTGGGGCTTTTGATGGTTATGATGCGGTGGACGTGGCGGGGTTATTGAGCGATCGTCTCGCAAAAAGCAAAGAACGCCTAGAAACCACTCTAGAAACCGTCCGCGCCCTCTGTGAACCCGTCCCCCGTCCCCGTCAGACTTCCGACTATCTCCATTATTTTTGTGCCGCCGACACCACCGATAAAACCGCCCTCACCACCAACGAACCCAAACGAGTCGCCCTATATCAAGCGGTTAGCGCCCTCATTCGCGCCTATTGTCACCTCGCCAACGAAATGCAAGCAGCAGGTTACACCCCCCAGGAAGCAGCCAGCATTAAAGCCGAAGTTAGTCAATATAGCCAAATGCGGGACGAGGTAAAAATTGCCAGTGGTGACTATATCGACACCAAAATCTATGAGCCCGCTATGCGCTACCTGCTGGATACCTATATCCACGCTGAACCCAGTAACCTCGTGGCGGACTTTGAGGAATTGGGACTGGTGCAGTTAATTGTCAATAAGGGCGCAAAAGCTATAGATAGCCTCCCGGAAGGGTTGAAAAATGAGAAAGATATGGCAGAAGCCATTGAGAACAACATCCGCAAAATTATCTTAGATGAGAGCCCAACCAACCCGAAATATTATGAGGATATGTCGAACTTACTGGATGCTTTAATTGGACAACGCCGCCAGGAAGCCATCACCTATCAAGAGTATTTGGAACAGGTGAAACAACTAGCGCGACAAGTCACCCAACCCGCCGGGTCAGCCTTGGGAAATTATCCCCCTTCCCTGAATACTCCCGCCCTCCGTTCCCTTTATGATAACCTGGGCAAAAATGAAGCCTTAGCCCTGCAAATTGATGAGGCGGTGAAAACCACCAAAAAGGATAGCTGGATTGGGAATCGGTTTAAAGAAAGAGAAGTTAAAAACGCGATTAATGCTATCCTAAGTTATGCTAACATAGACCTAGACATCAACCAGATTTTAGAGCTAATCAAGAATCAGCATGAGTACCAGTAACTTACCCACAGATTACCAGATGACAATTCGGGATATTCCCGTGCAAGTGATTCGGAAATCGATTAAAAATCTGCATATTGGGGTTTATCCTCCAGAGGGTCGGGTGCGGGTAGCTGCGCCGGTTCACCTGACGGAGGATAATATCAGATTGGCGATTATTTCCCGCCTGTCTTGGATAAAAAAACAGCAGGCAAAATTTGCCGCCCAACCCCGTCAGTCTAAGCGGGAAATGGTATCAGGAGAAAGTCATTATATCTTCGGTAAACCCTATCGCTTAGAAGTGATAGAACGCCCTGGGCGCCCTGAGCTGAAAATCAGTAATCATAAGACATTGCAATTATTTGTCAATCCGGGAACTTCAGCCCAAAAACGCGCCCTAGTTTTAGCCCAATGGTATCGCCAGCAACTTCACGATATTATCCCCCAATTACTCAATAAATGGCAGCCCATTATCGGTAAAACCGTGTCCGATTGGGGCATCAAAAAAATGCGGACTAAATGGGGAAGTTGTAATATAAATGAGCGCCGCATTTGGCTAAATTTAGAACTAGCAAAAACCCCTATTGAGTGCTTAGAATATGTGTTAGTACATGAATTAGTGCATTTATTAGAACGGCATCACAATGACCGTTTCAAGGCTTATATGGATGAATATCTCCCCCAATGGCGACAATATCGAGAGTTGTTGAATCAACAGCCTTTGACGGATAATTGATAATTGATAATTGATAATTGATAAATTATCAATGTGCTTTTCGGCGGAGTAGCAGGCTCGCCAACCGCTCTAACTACTAGGTCTGGACACCGACGGCGTAGTTGAACGCCATACAGGGGATGGACATTTTCATCCAAAAGATATTTCAGCGTCATTGCCTTTCCTCATCGCCTCTCGTTCAGCTTTCAATTTCCGCAACCGTAAAATCGCCGGGGAAGGGTTCAACTCTTGAGCTTTTCGCTGCTTTTCCCCCCATTCAATCCAATCAGCGATATACTTACTGACAGCTTCTTTATTGTGCAGGTAATACAGGATAGTGGCATATACCTGCTCTAAGGTGATGCTAGAAAAGCAAGTAACAATTTCTTCCGGCGTCCGAGCGCGGTAGATATACTCATAAAGGATATTCTCGATGCCCACCCGCGTCCCTTTCAGCCGAATGTCATCGGGGCGCTGAAAGTCGAAATAGTCTTCTAACTGCATTAGTCAAACCTCCAAGTTTGGGTGAATGATAGATTAATTATAGCATTAGCCAGAGATTAGGGGTAGGGGCACGGCGTCATAAATTTATGGGATTCACGATAAATTTTGAGATGCCGTGCCCATAATGGCGTTATTCTGATGATGTGGGGGCACGGCGTTATCGAGATTTATGGTTAAATCGAGAGGTTGATGATGCCGTGCCCCTACGGGCGTTGTTTCCCTAGGGGAAATAATGCTTCAGATATTGACCGGTATAAGAAAGGGGATTAATTGCTACTTGTTCGGGGGTGCCAGTGGCGACAATAGCACCACCTTTATCCCCGCCTTCGGGGCCTAAATCGATAATCCAGTCGGCGCAACGCACCACATCGAGATTATGTTCTATAATGATAATGGAGTTGCCTTTATCTACGAGCCGCTGCAACACATTTAATAATTGATGCACGTCGTAAAATGATAAACCGGTGGTGGGTTCGTCGATGAGATAAATGGTTTTTCCGGTGGCGCGGCGGACTAATTCGCTGGCGAGTTTTACCCGTTGCGCTTCGCCGCCAGAAAGGGTGGTGGCACTTTGTCCTAAATGGATATAACCAAGTCCTACATCTAGGAGAGTTTGCAGACGACTGGCGGCGCGAGGGATGTTTTGAAAAACTTCTAAGGCTTCCTCTACGGTCATGTCCAAAACTTCGGCGATGGACTTATCTTTATATTTGACTTGGAGGGTGTCACGGTTGTAACGCGCTCCTTTGCAAATATCACATTGCACGTGTACGTCTGGGAGGAAGTTCATGGAGATGACATTTACTCCTTGACCGCCGCAGGCTTCGCACCGACCGCCTTTGACATTGAAAGAAAACCGACCAGGTTTGTATCCCCTAGCTTTGGCTTCAATAGTTTGGGCGAATATGTCCCGGATGGGGTCAAAAACTCCGGTGTAGGTGGCGGGGTTTGAGCGGGGTGTTCTGCCAATGGGGGACTGGTCGATAACGATAACTTTATCTACCACTTCTTTAATATCACTGCCGTTACTAGTGGTGAATTCATCAATATCTTGAGGTAAGGATACTTGATGGGTGAGATAATGTTGCAGTGCGGGATAAAGTAGTTCATTAATGAGGGTGGACTTGCCGGAACCAGAAACGCCAGTAATGCAAACAAGTTTGCCCAAAGGTATTTCTACATTGATGTTTTGGAGGTTGTGACGGCGGGCGTTTTTGATGATGAGACTGTTACCGTTTCCGGGTCGGCGACTTTCGGGGGTGGGGATGCTACAACGTCCAGAAAGATAAGCACCGGTGAGGGAGTTTTCAGCGTTGAGAATGGTTTCTAAATTGCCTTGTGCGACGATATGACCGCCGTGGATACCGGCTTTGGGTCCGATATCTACAATATGGTCGGCGGCGCGGATGGTTTCTTCGTCATGTTCGACGACAATAAGTGTGTTACCGAGGTTGCGAAGTTTGGTTAAGGTGTTAAGCAGACGGGTGTTATCTCGCTGGTGTAAACCGATGCTGGGTTCATCAAGAACGTAGAGGACGCCGGTGAGTCCAGAACCTATTTGGGTGGCGAGACGGATGCGCTGTGCTTCGCCTCCAGAGAGGGTGGCGGCGGCTCTATCAAGGGTGAGATAGTCGAGTCCGACATCGAGGAGGAACTGGAGTCGCTGCTGAATTTCTTTTAATACTCTTTCGGCTATTTGGGTTTGGCGGGGGGTGAGGTGGAGTTGTTGGATGCGTTGGTGACAATGACGGATAGAAACGCTGGTGAAGTCGGTAATAGAATAGTCGCTGATGCGGACGGCTAAGGCTTCGGGTTTGAGGCGTTTACCTCCACAAGCGGCACAAGGTTGGTTGATGAGGTAGGGTTCGAGTTTTTCTTTTTGCAGTTCTGAGGCGGTTTCTTGGTATTGTTTTTGCAGGATGGGAATGATGCCGGGATAGCGACGATCGTATCCTTCAAACCAGATGGTTTCGTCGCTACCGTGGAGGAGTATTTGTTGTTGGCTTGGGGTGAGTTTGTGCCAGGGTGTGTTAAGTTTGAAACCGTGGGTGGTGGCTACGGCGTCGAGGAGGGAGAGGTAGTAGGGGTTTTCTTTTTCGGCCCAGGGGGCGATCGCACTTTGCACGGGACGGCGAGGGTCGGGTATAATTAATTCTGGGGCAAAGGTGCGGAAACTGCCTAAACCGTGGCATTCGCTACAGGCGCCATAGGGGGAGTTAAAGGAGAATAAACGGGGGGAAAGTTCCGCCATAACTGCCCCATGTTCGGGACAGGCGAAGTTTTGAGAAAGGAGCATTTCGCCGTTGTCGTGCAGGATGAGGGCGAGTCCTTCGCCGTGATGCAAACAGGTGGCGAGGGAGTCGGCGAGGCGTTCTTCTATGCCCGGTTTTTTGATGAGTCGGTCTATGACTATTTCTATAGTGTGGATGGAGTTTTTTTCTAGTTCTATGGTGTCTGAGAGTTCGTAAATTTCGCCATTGATGCGGACGCGGACAAACCCGGAAGATGTGAGACTGGAAAGGAGTTTTTTATGGGTGCCTTTTTTGCCTCGGACTACGGGGGCGAGGAGTTGAAATTTGCAGCCTTCGGGGAGGGCCATGATGCGATCGTGCATTTCGTCGGTGGTTTGGGGGGCGATCGAGCGGGCGCAAATAGGACAATGAGGCTCACCCGCTCGACCAAACAACAAGCGCAAATAGTCGTATATTTCCGTTACAGTGCCCACCGTCGATCGCGGGTTATGAGAGGTTGACTTTTGGTCAATAGATATGGCGGGGGATAAACCCTCGATCGCCTCCACATCCGGCTTATCCAACTGACCCAAAAACTGCCTTGCATAAGCACTCAGAGACTCCACATAACGCCGTTGTCCCTCCGCAAAAATAGTATCAAAAGCCAGAGAAGACTTACCCGAACCCGACACCCCCGTAAACACAATTAAACTCCCCTTCGGCAAATTCAAATCAAGATTTTTCAGATTATGCTGACGGGCTCCCCGAATTATAATCATATTGTCATTGGTCATTGGTTGTTTGTCCTTTGTCATTTGTCCTTTGTCTTGGTTCGTAGTAGGGCTTCAGCCCAAAAATCTGAGTTTTATAGGGCTAAAGCCCTACTAAAAACCGAAAAGAGGGCTAAAGCCCTACTACAAACCTCTCCTACATTACCAAATCGGGGTCGTTAGTTTCCCGGCGTAACCGCTCCAACTCCCGGCGCATTTCTGCCACCACATCATTATAATATGGATTGGCGACTAAATTATTAGTCTCATCCGGGTCAAAATTCAGGGCGTAGAGTTCAAACTCTTGGGGTTCCTCAAAAAAGTGGATGTATTTCCACTGCTGGGTACGCACGCCGCGATGTGGTTTTACCTTATGTGATGCGGGATAATCGTAGTATTCATATAAAAACGAACTGCGCCAGGGGACAGTTTGCTGCTCTAGCAAGGATTTAAAACTGGTGCCGTGCATTTCATCAGGCACTGACAAACCCACAATATCCAATAAAGTCGGCGCCACATCCACATTTAACACCATTTCGCTAATTTTTAATCCCGGTTTTACCATCCGGGGATAGCGAAACACCAGGGGCACCCTGATAGATGGTTCATACATCAAACGTTTATCAAAAAAATGCTGCTCTCCCATAAAGAAGCCGTTATCGCTACTGTGGATAACGATGGTATCCTCGGTTAAACCTAACTCATCGAGAGTATTTAACACCCGCCCGATGTTTTCATCCCAGCTTAACAAAGTGCGGTAATAGTCTTTCATCCATTCTTGGAAAGTTTTGGGCGGTTTAGCAGTTTCCACCCGCATATCGGTGTTGCGCACAGCTTCCGGTTTGCCGCTATAATCAGTGTTAAATGTGGGTGGTTCGGGAATGGTGACATCTGTCAAAGCATTTTCATAACGGGGTGCGGGAGTCCAGGGACGGTGGGGAGCTTTGTCCCACACAAAGAGACAAAATGGCCCTTGGCGGTATTGTTTTAAATAGGTAATAGCCTTATCTCCGAGTAAGTCACTCATATGGCCAGTTTGTTGTACCAGTTCACCGTTAAAGTCGAGAAGTTTGGGGTTTTCATAATCTCCCTGACCGCTAAAACCGAGCCAAAAGTCAAACTGGGGGGGTGTTCCATCCATATGCCATTTGCCAATAAAGCAAGTTTGATAACCAGCAGCGCGCAAATAGTCAGTAAAGACTTTTTGACTGGAGGAAAGAGCATTGTTGCGCTTGACACCATGAGTGTGGGAATATAGACCAGTCATAAAACTGGCGCGACTGGGACAGCAGAGGGAGTTGGTGACGAAGGCGTTGAGAAACATGGCGCCTTCATTGGCGATGCGGTCCATGTTAGGAGTGGCGATAACTTTACCGCCATAACTGCTCATGGTACGGTAGTTTTGGTCATCGCTGAGGAAAAAGACGATATTGGGGGGGTTGGCGGCGCGGGATGCGGTTTGGTGTAATAATACGGAGGCGATCGCGCTGCTCGCCGCACCCGCTAAAAACCGCCGTCGGGGCATTTTGTGATTGGTCATTAGTCATTTGTCCTTTGTCATTGGTCATTTGTTATGTTAGCAAAGGAGAAAGAACAAATGACAAGGGACAAGTGACAAAGGACAAGTGACAAAGGACAAAGGACAAATGATAAATTTATTCAAAACCGCGATATTATCGAGTTTATTAGGATTGATGGTAGTGGCTTCCGAGCCAGACGGGCAAGGTTTAAAAGTAGGCGCCGAAGCGAGAAAGCAACCTTGGCCAGTACAACTAGGTTTAAGAATTGCCATTTTACGCGCTAATATTCCTACAGTGAGCCGGGTGGTGCTAGTGCCCGATGAAGCCACATTTTTGGCGGCAATTCAGCAATGGGGTTTAACCGGCAGGTGGCCGATTTTAATTGAAGATGACAAATACTCCCCGCTGTTTGTGAAAAGGTTTCAGCCTTTAGAAGTGGTGCGGTTGCCATCAGTAAAAACCCCGTTACCCCAGGGGGAAGAGTTGCACCAGTTAGCGGAAAAAGCGGTAGCCGCCACTTGGCAAGCTGAAGACACAACAACGATGCAAAAAGTATGGGAGCAGGTGGGATGGGAACCGCCGGGAGTAGTTATTGCTAAAGAAAATGACCCCGCCATGCCTGCAGCGGTGGCGTTGGCGGCGGCTTGGGGTCAGCCTTTGGCATTTTTAGCCGGAGATTTTGGTAAACCCAATGATACTTTAACAGCGGCCAAATTTGCCCAGTTGCGGCAACAAGTGGAGGATTTGACGGCGAAAACCGGTTATAGTTATGAGGATGTGGGCGACGCGATCGACTCCGTTACCCTAGTAGGAGACATCGCCGTAAAATACGAATCACCGGACAAGAAAGAAGATATATTAGCCGTCACCGACGGTTTAGCCAGAAAAGCAAATCAAATACGCTGGGGAGCCGCTGGCTGGATATACGGAAAATCAGAGCGAGCCATTTATCAAGCCATGTGTTCCATCTTTCTTGACCCCTATTCGGCTCTACTTTACAACAGCTATCCCCTAAAACAAAAACCCTGGGAAGAATATGGTTTGCGCGAAGTCCAACGCCTGCTCGCTAAAGTCGGGTTTAGAGTAAACATCATCGAGCGACCCCAAGCGACTAGGCAAACCTGGCGACGCCTGACCGTCGAGGGATTAGATTTTGACTTAATTTTCGTCAATTCCAGAGGGTCAAAATCAGCTTTTGCCGTAGGAGATGGTAACGCCTCAGTCCCAGAAATTCGCCCATTACAAGCTCCCGCCGCCATCCATTTTATCCATAGTTGGTCTGCCACTACTCCCGATGACACTGACACCGTAGCAGGAAGGTGGTTAGAACATGGTGCCTATGCTTATGTGGGCAGCGTTCAAGAACCATATTTGGCCGCTTTTGTTGAGCCGCAACTGCTCACCCAGCGGCTATTATTAGGAGCGCCATTTTTAATTTCCGCTCGTCAGATTGACTCCCCACCGTGGAAAATCACGACTATTGGCGACCCCTTAATGATGGTTCTCCAAACCAGGCGGCGTTTGCCCCCATCGGCGCGTCCTTTACCTGATTTGTGAGATTAAAAAACCGGGTTTCTAAAAACCACCACCAAACCTGGGTTTGTAGGGGCACGGCGTCATCAAGATTTCTCGTCAAACTCAAATCTTAATGATGCCGTGCCCCTACGGCGTGAAATTGGAATTAGCACTGGCAAAGAAACCGGGTTTCTCTAGAGATTTATCGTGAGGAACCGACAATTTGATTAAGAAAACCGGTTTCTGAATGACAAATTTAACCAATTTCGTCAGGGTTGA
>Ga0209172_10003494_pt1 | contig 23811 bp, 16 predicted proteins | sample LarsenN4metaG_FD_184113 | JGI IMG/M metagenome (GOLD analysis project Ga0209172, IMG submission 184113) | Hot spring sediment bacterial and archeal communities from British Columbia, Canada, to study Microbial Dark Matter (Phase II) - Larsen... ... | reverse complement strand
CGCATCGAGGGGCTGCTGGAGAAATACTGCAAATTCCTGCCCGTCCCGATCCAGTTCGGCACCAAAACCGAGTATTTTGAAACCGGTGAAGGCGACGACAAAAAAGAAGAAAAGCGCGAAGTACCCAATATCATCAACGAAACGCGCCCGATCTGGAAACGGCAACCAACCGATTTGAAGGACGAGGACTACCTCAGATTCTACCGCGAACTTTACCCCATGTCGCCCGAGCCGATGTTCTGGATTCACCTGAACATCGACTACCCCTTCAACCTCACGGGCGTGCTTTATTTCCCCAAACTCGGCAATTCGATGGAGGTGACACGCAACAAAATCCACCTCTATTCCAACCAGGTGTACGTCACCGACGACGTGCGCGACATCGTACCCGAATGGTTGCTGCTCCTGCACGGTGTGATTGACTCGCCCGATATCCCACTCAACGTGTCGCGTTCTTACCTGCAAAGCGACTCGAACGTCAAAAAAATCAGCGAGTACATCACCAAAAAAGTTGCTGACAAACTGCACGATTTATTCAAAAATGACCGTCCGGCTTTCGAGCAAAAATGGCGCGATGTGGGTGTTTTTGTAAAATACGGGATGATTTCGGACAAAAAATTCGAGGAACGCGCCATGAATTTTGCCCTGGTGCAAAATGTAAAGGGCGAATCTTTCCTCCTGAACGATTACAAGGAAAAAATCAAAACCAGCCAGACCGACAAACACAGCAAAATCGTCGTCATCTACACCAACGACCCGGACGGCCATCACGCGCAAATCAATGCGACACAAAATCGCGGTTACGACGTGTTGCAACTCGACACAGTGCTCGACAACCACTGGATGCAGCACATCGAATACCGGGGTGGCGATTCGAATCTCGTTTTTGTACGCGTAGATTCCGACACGGTGGACAACCTCGTACAGAAAGATGAAAAACGCGAGTCGGTCTTGTCCGAAAAAGAGCAGGAAGAAGTGAAAAAAATCTTCGAAACCGTCGTGAAAAACCAGGTTGGAGCCTCTGTCAGTTTGTCGCCGCTTTCGCCCGACGAACAGCCGGTGCTCATCACCAAACCGGAATTCATGCGCCGGATGAAAGAAATGCAAACGATGCACGGCATGGGCGGACTCGGCGATTTCCCGGAATCCTACAATGTAGTCGTGAACACGAATCACCCGCTCGTAGCACAGAAGTTGCTGAAAATCAGCGACGACTCAGAAAAAAATACTTTTTCGCAATATCTCGTCAACCTTGCCCTGCTCCAGCAGGGAATGTTGCGCGGTGAGGCGCTGACAGGTTTTGTATCCGCGACTTTGGGGAAATTGTAAATCTGATTTTTAACATTGGGCGAAAATCGCCGGGCTCGGTTATTCTGTCCGGCGATTTTCTTTTTTCCAAAAACAAGAACGCCATCCCAGACTTGGGATGGCGCATCTCGAGCGTAGAAGGTGCGTTTTAATGCACTCTGAAAAAGGGGGGAAGAATCTGATGAAGCGTGCTCTGGCGAGCATTCAGGAGATTATATACGAGCGGGGGCCCGGTGTCATTCAGATTAAATCAGTATGACGAAAAGTGATACGAAAATATGTCTTGTAATCTTCGATGATGTGCAAACCTGCCGGCAACTCGTTCATTTTCAAGCCAAACAGATTAATCACAGCAGGCGGAATGGGGCAAGGTTCGGGCATTTCCAGAATGCTGTGCCGAAAATGGCGTCGCATCAAACTACCACACAGCCATTCCCGGCGAAAAACGAGCGAAATGCTTTCTCCTCCATCAGAGGAGGCAAAAAATGCCTTTGCGTGACTGCAACTTGTTCTTTGGAACGCAAGCGATGAGTGCCCGTCTCTTGCCACAATTTTGCAGATGCCGTTCCCGCCACAGTTGGAACTTGGCGAGCCAAACATGACCTCGCACTGGAAAAGCATCGTCCCTGTTTGCGTTCGTTCCTGTCCGGCAGGCAGGTGCAAGGAATTGGGCAGGTACGAAATCGAAGTTTTTGTGTTGAATGCAGTGGTTTGCATGGTTTGAATTACCATTTCTTCAGGTGAAAATGATATAAATATCTTTGACAAAATGATGTCAGACTCCAAGTACATCAACCACAATTATGTTGCCCTCGCAATCTTTGTAAGTCGCAGATTCAGGCGAGAACAGTAATAAAATCCATCCGGCAGGTATTATCCAAGTAAGCATGATGCAGAAAGTTTAAGTTTATTGACTCAAAGGTATCCGCAGCCGGAGGGGACAACTTAGGACAGAAATCACCCGTTTATCTCCCGGTAATTTTTAGCACTTTTCTTTCGTCAATAACACTTTGTTTCTGATTATCAACAACTTAGTAAAATGAAAATTTTCCTGAAATCATCTTTTGGATATTTTTTAACTAAAATAAGAAGCCGCACGCCCGGGCTAATTCGGGTCGTGCGGCTTGAATTTGGAAGGAATCGGGATTTTTCAAGATACCCGCAGGCGTGTCAATTCCTGTTTTGAGGGCTCTTTATCTAATGCGCTGACTGTGATTTGCCAAAGCGCTTCGTAAGGAATGATTTCGATTTCATAAGTCTGATTGGCTACCTCCATCGGTACGGAACAAAGCATTTCGTAGAGTTTCTGGGTTTGGCGTGTTACTCGTTCGCGATGAAAAGCATAAGCGGGAATCTGCAGTAACATTTTGATAAAACAGTTGCTGCGGAAGGTGTCATTTTGTTTGAGGTAGCGGCTGCAATATTTCTCGATGCCTTCCATCCTGTCCAGACATTGCTCATAGTCCCGGTCAGCCAAAGCGTATAAAATTTGAATTACCAAAATGGGAATATTCATTCCGCGTTTGTCTTTGGAGAACACGGGCGTTTCGTTGAGAAACTTGCTAATTTTGAACTTCGAATTGCGCTGAGAGCCGAAACTGTCTGTTGACAACTTACCCACCTTAATGAGAAAATAAATATAGGCTTGGTAAATTTTCCAGATTTCCGTGATTTGAAATGACTGGTTATCAAAACGCGAGTCGTCCATGACTTTTTTCATGACCTGCGCAGCGGCCTCGTAATGTGCCGTGTGCATGGCCAGCAGAAAAAACAGCTCCTGCAGTTTGAACCAGTTGAAAGAGCCTGGTTCTACCAGATTTTGGCAACGTTCGATGATCTGTCTGCCTTTTTCAAATTCGCGCAACTGGAGGTAGCAAGTTATCAAATTGTAGTAAAAAATCTGGAGCGGGAAGCCACTATCGTATTCTTTACGGTCGAAAAACAGGACGGCTTCTTCGCAAAGCCGGGCAGTCGTGACGTAATCGTTGACACTGCTATACCCAAAAACCTGGATGAGTCGCCCGAACAGTTGCAGTTTGAAGGAATCGCATTTTTCAAGATCGGGCTTTACAATGCTATAATAGAGTTTAGCCTGTTCCGACACCTCCATTTTGGTAGCCTTGCTATTCACATAACGACTTATCAATTCGGCATAAAAATCTTCCACCTGATTTTCCATGTGCCAAATTCCCTGGTAGTGATGAAGCTGCTCACGGATCCCTTCATACTTTTTCAGATCTCCACCTGTCGTACTGTAGTGAATCCGCAAAACCCGCAAAATATCACAGGTAAGTTCTGTAAACTCAAATCGCACCGTGTGCCTTAATAACTTCTCAAGCAAGTCAATACCCGAAACTTTAGCATTTCGCATGACTAAAATCATCGCTGCTGCCCACTTCTTGTAACATTCAAAATAAGCTTTTTGCCGGTCGGAGAAACTGGGTTCTTTGAAGTCGAGCAGGAACACGGAATCGAGCATCCGGTCCTTCAGTTTGTTTTTCAGGTTGGGCAGTTTGGAAGCGTCGTCGCCGCCGTCGAGCAGCCAGGAGAGCGCTTCGTCGTCAGAACGCACCCGCTGGCTCACGAGCGCGTCGTAGAGCTGTTGCATTTTTGAGTCAGGTTCCAGGATAATGTCGAGGATGCCGCTGGACTTCAGTTTGGTTTTGTTGAGCAGATTGGCTAATTCAATCAAATCTCTCATAGCAGGACTCTTTCAGGTCAGTAGTAGTCGGTTTTACACTCTTTGTCGCAGACAAAAGAAAAAATGCCTCGCCGTTTGTGCGGCAAAGTGTTGGTAAACGATGATTAAACCCCGGAAAGTGTCGGAGGGTGTTCAGATGTTCCCCGACAGGCAGCAGGCGAGCTGCGGATTAAAATTCTGGATATAAATGTAGCTACGAACCGGAAAAAGAGAGGGGGTTTTCGGGGAGAAAATTTTTTGAACACGGCAAAAATTGACCTAACAGCATAAAAACGACGCGTCGCTGCCCTGTACGAGGGCAACGACGCGCCAGATAAGAAGTGTGTTTTGAGAACCCGGATTAGAGCGTCCCGGCCTAAGACCGGGACGCTTCTTCATGCGTGTTCAGATATCGGATTACTTCAATAAAATCATTTTGCGGGTGGCCGATTCGTTGGCCGTTTCCAGTTTGTAGTAGAGCAAACCATTGGTTTTCAGCATACTCCGGTCGAGCATAACGGCATTGTAGCCTTTGGAGAAGTCGCCCGTCTGGGTGTAGAGCAGACGGCCCGATTCGTCGAATACGCTCAGCGTAGCCTCGGTCGCTTCCGGCAGGTGGAAACCGATAGTCGTCCTGTTGACGAAGGGGTTGGGCTGATTTTGGTACAACTCGAATCCGACGCCCGTGACGGTGGAGCCTTGCTCACCATTGAAGCGGAAGGCGACGTCCATACTGGACATTTCTTCGCCTGCATCAACATCCTGATAGGCTTCGGCGTAGGTAATGCGGCTGGATACGGTGAGCATTTCGCTCAGTTTTCCTGCCTTTTTCGCTTTGAATTTCACACTGAATTCCGCCTGTCCACCTCCGGGTTGGGATGCATTCCAACTGGTCGTGAGTGCTTTTTCGTCCGGGAAAATGGCGAAGTTTTCAGCTTTCATGTCATCGCCAGGCAGGATGTCCATGACTTTCAACTCATTGAAATTCATGGTAAACTGGTAGCCTGCTACTTTTTCTGCCGCTCTGAACGTCACGACGACTTCTTCGCCAACTTTCACTGTTTTGTCTTCCACGTCGAACAGGAGCGTACTTGCCGAACGGTCGTCGAGATTCATCAGCGCGTTGGCGATGGCCGTGCCGTTCACGTCGCCGACTTTGATGGCTGTAAAATCTTCCCCCATCGCGCTGGCGTCGGCGCCAGCGACGGATTTCGTTTCAGGGAACGCCGTTTGGAACGGATTCGCCTGGTTGGGGAAGGTGAAACCTTTGTCCACAAAGCGCCACGAGGTGTTGTTGGGCAATTCGTCGTAGATGCCGAGGATGAGTTTGCGAAATTCCACGACGTCGAAAGTGGTGATGGAACCGGAACGGTTGGCATCGGCAGCAATCATCTTGAACGGCGAATCGAAGGGTTGTAAACCAAGTATGTGTTTGGAAATCAGCACCAGGTCGTAGGTCGAAACGCCATTCAACGGGTTGTCGTCCTTCGTTGGCGTCAGCGTGTAGTTCGAGTTGAGCGGCACGGCGCTGTTGAAGTGGAATTGTCCGTCAGCATCGGTCATACCGAAGTGGTGGAAAGTGGAGCCACCAGGGTCCTGGCCGCTGAGTTCTACGTCACATTCTTCGAGGCCATCGCCCGATTCGGTTTTCAACGCACCCGCCACAGTTGCCGTAGTAGCGTTGTTGCAGTTGAAAAAGTTATCCTGAATCTGGATGGACGCTTCACAGTAGGAGGCGTTGCCAGCCTGGTCCATTACCCAAAGTTCGATGGACTGATTGCCCAACTCGCTGCAATCGAAAGTTACTTGCGTCACCGGCAACCCTGTCACGGGGTCTGTCGGGAAATTCGGACTGACTTCTTCGTGGCTGATGCCGAAGGTAAGTAAGTCTTCCGGCGTGCAGTTGTCCTGTCCGTGCAGCAAGAAATCACTGGCAAACAACATGATCATGCCGCTCTGCATGATATTGACGCTCAGGCCGTTGATGCAGGTGACGGTCGGCGGTTTGCAATCTTTCACAACAAAAGTGTACTCGCAAACGGTCTCGTTGCCGCAGCCGTCGCCGATAATCCACTTGATTTTGTGCGTGCCATAAGGAAGTTCCGGCACGGTGAACGACGAAGGCGACTGGAGGGTGTTCCAACGCACGGCAGCGGTCATGTTCGAGCCGTCAATTTTCGTGTCGATGGCAAATTTGTATTTCTGTCCCAACGGCACATTGCGTTTGTCAAAAGCGCGGGGCGTGCCGGTAGCGAAGTTCGGCGAGTTCGCATTGTTGAACAAAACCGTGTTCGCATCGGGCGGATTGGTGCTGCTGACGACTGTTTCCATGCTGCCGTTTTGGTCCAAATCGAGGAACAGCAGGTAACGAATATCCAGATTCGCACCGGAGCAAAGGTCGGTAGCCGAAATGTTCAGGTCGGTCGGCGCTTCGCAAAGGTCGTGCGATTGCGACACAGGGTCGAACCAGTATGTTTCGTTCCAAAGCAAGTTGTCGTTCGTCGTCATGTCGCAGAACTCGACCGGGCTGGGCGGGCACAGCACTACAGGTTTTTCATTATCAATGATTTTGATAATCTGCTTGTACTGGTAACAGTTGGCGTCAGCGTTCCAGAAGGTGCTGTAATTTGTCGCCGTCTGGTCCGTAGGCAATATTTTCACTACCGTCGGCGCCCAGGGAGCAGGTGTTCCGGGAGCCGAAACGGTCGGGCCGGGCAAGTTATCCGCGCTGGCCAGGTTGGCGTTCGGGTTTGGGTTGGGCACGTTGATACAGTTTGCCTGCGGGATGTAGGTGCACCAGTTGATGATTTTCCAGGTGCGTTCGATTTTGAAGCAAGCGTCAGGCACAACCGTGTACACCTGGTCTTCAAACGAGATGCCGAGCAATTCGCAATCTTTTCCGGAAATCTGTGGCTCGCCGTACAGTCCGCTGCCATTGCATTGTGTCACGACCACATCGTTCGGGAATTTGATGAAATAACCTTGCTCATATTCCACCACGATACGCTGGGTACATTGGGTAAATGCGCCTTTGCAGTCGTAGGCCCTGAACGTGCGCACAATCGTTCCTTTATTGCAAGTGCTGTCAAATTGGGCATAATTTACCGAGTGCGTGAGGCCTTTTTGCCCCATGTACATTTTGGTGGAATCGAGGCAGCAGTTGTCGTACACGCCCGGTTTGCCGTAAGCCCACAGAGAGGGATCGAAATTTTCGCAGGAAACTGTCACGTTGAGCGGCGATTCGCAAATGGGTTTCAGTTTGTCCTGCACTTCTACTTCGATTTGGCACTCATTAAATATAGGTGTGCCGTCGGGCAAAAGACTGATGCTGCCATCGGGTTCGAGTTGGTACACCCGCAGGATAATCATTTGGGAAGTGCCGACTTCGCCACAGTAAAATTTAATCGTGTCGTCCTCGATGGTCGCGCGCTCGAATTCCGTCACAGCGTCTTCCGAATTATCGCTGCAATTCGGCTGTCCGTTCACCGGATTCAAACTTTGGATAAACGGCGTGTACGGCGCAGTGCGGCGCACCATTAATTTGATATTGTTACAGTTGTCGTAAGAGCCTGCGTCGAACGAAGTCGCCGGCACGTAGGTTACACCTGCGAATTCGCAACCGTTGGCACTGGGCAGGTAGCAATCATTCGGGTCGTCGGGACCAATTGCCACTACCGTGAACTCCGTGCAAATCGCACTCGGCGGTGAATAATCGCTGACTTTCAGCGTGAAAGAGCAACTGCTGGTGTTGCCACAATCGTCCTGAGCGATGTACGTCACAATGTGTTCGCCAATTGGCAGGCAAGTCGAATTACCAAAAACGGCCAGCGTATCCGGGTTTGCGGGGTTATTGCCAGGAAATGTAGCGAGCGTACCATTGACGATTTTTATATCTTCGATGGTCTGCGTGGTCGGGTCAATGATCGAGATTTCAGCCTTGATATTGTTGATGCGCGAGCAAACGTCGGAGACGATGACATCGGGCAAATTCACTGTGCTACAGCAGGAATAGGGATCGGTTGTAGCCGTCACGTTGGCCGGGCATTCGATTTCCGGGCCGACTTTGTCGCGCACCTGGATGATTTGCAAATGTTCCACACTCTGGCTCGAACAAACGTCCACGACCGTCCAGGTCCGGCGCACGTTGTAGGAGCCGTCGCACACCTTTATAATATTGTCATTGTACGTCCAGTTGAGCGAAGAAGTGCTGTTCGGCAAGCCGTACACGTAAGGGAAACCCTGAAATCCCTGGCTTTCGAGCCAGTCGGGCGAAGGATACACACTCTGGCAGTCGAAACTGGGCAGGTCAATATCGTCGTAGTTCGGCGGGAAACTCACATCTGCGAGCGTAGGCCGCAGCAGGTAAATCGGCTGGATGCAGGTAGCCGTGTTGCCACTGGCGTCTTTGGCCGTCCAGCGCCGGCTGATGATGCTGATGAGGCCCGAAGCACAATCCTGCGGTGTCGTTTGGTCAATAAAACTCAAAGTCACATCGCTGCAAGCGTCGAGCAGGCTGGGTGGAACATGCCACGAATTCGGGCCGTTGGAAGTCAGCGGCGGCGCAGTGAGACCATTCGGGAAACCCACTGTAAAGTTGCCGGTCACGTTGAAATACAATTCGGCGACTTCAACTTTGGAAATATCTCCCCCCGCGTTCACATCGGAAATGCGGATTTTCCAAATGCCGTTCACTTGCTGGCCGTCGAAAGTGCTCAGGGCGCCCACGCCAAAGGGGATTTGAATATTTTTATCCGTAGAAAAGAACGGACAGGTCACGGTATTGGAGCCTTCGTCGTCGAAGCGGGCAAAAATCGGGTCGCCGGCACAGCCGCTCACCTGGTTCCAGGTGTTCACGATGATACCCGCCGGGCTTTCCACCTGCATGCGGAGGTTGCCGAAAAAGCCATCACCCGTCACTTTTACCCGAAAATCAACGTCGTTTACCGTCGCGCCTGCCGGCAACGACACAGGAATTTGAAACTCGCGTGTCTGGAAATCAACCACATTGAGCGGCAAATCCTGTACGCCAAAACGTACGAAAGCGGAAGTTACTTTTTTGAAAGTCGGGTCGGTCGGGTAGTTGCCGGGCAAAGTGACCGGCGTACAATCCAGCGACGGCGGCAGATTGTCCTGCACTTTGATGTCGCCAAAACATTTATTCCCGGTTACAGGGTCAGTCACACGAACGCGGTAGGTTTTGCCCAAATCTGCGGCGCTCAACACAGCCGGTACCCAGGGACCATTACCAAAAGGCGGCACTTTGTCCAATTCGACCAAATAGTCGTTGTAACAGCCGTAAGCGCCGCCTTCGAGCACCTGGTCAGCATTCAAAGTCGTCTGACAATCAGGACCTAAAGCGATGAAAACCAAATCGTTGCAAATAAGCGATGTAATCGAATTTGAAAATTCCACTACTGTCACCTTGAACGAACAGGCAGCCGTGTTGCCCTCCGCATCCGTGCAGATAAAAGTATTGATTGTCGTTCCAATCGGGAATTCGGAGCCGGGCGGCAAACCGCCGGTTTGCAAAGCCGTCTGCGTACCGACAGCCTCGTATTTCACGTAACCGTTGTAAGCGCGGCTTTGAAAAGTATTGCCGAAAGGATAGGTTTTGCCTGCGCCGGGATTGGACGAAACGAGCAGTTTGCCGTCGTCGAACTGCCGCGTGACGCTCACGCCATTGCCCGTGTAATTAATCGGCGCACCGATCGTACTGGTCAGGTAAATACCTTTCGTTTCGCCCGGCGCCAGTGTGATGCCGAAGCCCGGAACAGGCGTTCCGGCGCCAGGGCCTGCGGAAACGACGTTCAGAGAACCGGCCATCGTCCAGGCGGCGGCGTTATTTTCCTTGCCTTGCCAGGTCGAACTCGTATAATAAACCTGGATCGGCCAGTTACCCGCGTCAATCGAGGGGCCGAATTCGGTGAGCGTGATGGTCGTAAAACCGATATTTTTCACGTCGAACATGATACCTGCGCTGCCGTTGTCGAAATCAATCGGATGCGCCACTTCACCCGGCACACTAAGGCCGGCGTTGTCGGTACAAGTCACGTTGTAAGAGTACTGTTTGGAGCATTGACCGGGGTCGAGATTGATGGTGATATCACCCGGACAAGTAATCACCGGCGGCGTATCGTCCACAATTGCAATACTTTGCGCGGCAGCAGCCACTACGGCTCCACCGCAAGGGTCGGTCAATTCCCACGTCACAATATTATTGCCTTTCGGGGCAGCAATGCTTACAAATCCACCCAGCGGCGCCGAAGTGGGCGCGCCACCGTTGAGGCGGTATTGCAGTTTGTAAGAAACCTCACAGCCGCCGGGCAAATACACCGGCACGGGTGTACTGATATTGACAAACGCGGAAGTCGCGCCCGGGCCTGTGTGTGCCGTGAGGTCGGAAGGAATATTGAGCGTGCAGGCGTCTTTTGGCACCTGATTCACGATGGCCGACCAGCCGGGAGCCGGATTGGAGCCGTCGGAACGAAACTGGAAAGTGAGCGCTTCTGCCGGGTTGGAGCCGACAGCCGCTACGCCAGTATTCGCGGTCACGATGCCCGGGCTGATAGTTTGCCAGTTGCCTGCGGGGAAACCGGAAATAGTCGCACCTTCAGGGCCTGCGATGGGGTTGACGCCTACCGCATTGCTGTTGAAAATATAAAGCGCGTCCCAGTTCGCTTCCACCTGGAAGGAACTGAAATTCACCCGAATACGGTGGGTGGCAGGGTTGGACGGCGCGAACGTGACGTAAGCGTCGGAGTTGTTGACGTAATTGCCCGCCGGGCCGCCGTTGTCAAAGAAATGGAACGAACAGGCCGAAGACGGAGCTATGGTGAACGGGCTACTTCCTGTAGCGCCGGTCACAGCCATATTCACGTTCGTTTGAGCGGCCACTTGGGCGCAAACGAGCATGAGCCCGATGATCGGGAGCAGAATGTTTATCTTTTTCATGAAGCAATTATTGAACTGGGAAATTCAAAGGATAAATGAACACGTTGGGTGACGCCGTTCTCGCTCGAATGGCATCGGTTGCGTTTCCAAAAAGAATTTGGAGCGTTATCGAGAAAACATGGAGTTAACTCGAAGAAAATCAATTGACAAGCAATACTCTCGCCTCCTCCTGAAGGGCACGCAATACCACTTTTGAAGTGTAGGAGGCTTCCTTGGTGAAGCCGAGCGTGGCAGCAGCAGGCAGGGCATTTTCGAGCGATTTGGGAATCGTCTCGCCCCTGTCAATTTCCTGGACAATCGCTTTGTAGTAGGCTACGCGGCGCAAAGCATTGTCGTGCAGCGGCGTACCTGGCGTGTAGCCGGGCATTTGCTGGTTGAGTTGCTGGACGTGATTGACAAGAATGCCTCTCGCCTCGTCCACTTTTTTCCAGTTGTAGGTTTGGGTTTCGGATTGCGGCGTTTGCGCCTGCACGGAGGGCACGCTCAAAAACAAGCAACCCAGCAGGAAAAGCAACGGGAGGAGCGACAGTACGCTCCCACACTTGATAGTTCCTTTCATTGTTGTACGAACTTTAGATGAGTTAGAAGAATGTTGAAAATCAACTTCTTCCGTCGCCGAGGGAAGGCCGGAGAAGTTTCGGGGGAATTGGATTAAAAGGGCATTTTTATGTTGTGCAGTGAAAAATTTGCATAGTCAATTCAGGAAAAAAGCGAGGAGACGACCGGCTCGCTCAGGAAGTCGCCCCCTCGCTATGATGGATTAAAATGTTCTGAAATCAATTCGGAAGTACCCGTCGAGCTGTTGTACCGGATAATTGCCCGGCGCGAGATGGTCGCAGTGCAAACCCAACGCCGTTACCATGCTTCTCGGAATCCGGCAGGGCGATTCCATTTTGAATACCCCGTGCCGGAACTGGCTGCGTAAAATGTTGGTACACAGAAACTCGCGCGGTATCAAAAGCGCCACTCCGGGGCCTTCGCTTTGGCTCATAAGCAATCCCGAGGCGCTCTTGCAACTTTGTTGCGCAATGGCCGCTTTCACGCCATCGTTCGCGTTGAGTTTGCAGATGCCCGTGCCGCGACACCCGAGGTTGGGCGAACCGAACACGACGTCGCAACTCAGCGACCTGGCTGGTTTGATACCCGTCTGGCCGTGTAACAGCATGGAGTTGAGGCGTTCATGCCGTTTGGCAATGGTGTAAGCGGGCGTGCTCATGGTACGTTCCATATTGAAAAAATGCGAAGCGTGTTATGATGAGTGTGATGATTCGTGTCGAGGATAATTGGAGCGATTGAGCGTAATTGGGGTAATTAAAAATGACTTCGATGACTGCAATGACGTTTTGTCATTATGCACCGATGAGGTCGAGACCTGTGATATTTGCCGAAGTGTAGATGTTCTTTTTCATGACTGCGTTCGAGCGTTTTTTTGAACTTTTGATAGGTCAAAGGTCAGCCCGCGCGCAGCCCTGGGTAAGGACAGCAACACGCCTCCGCAAGTCCGGCGGTTTTTCCAGACATTTTGGACTTTTTTAGTCTTATTTATTGATTTTCAATATTTTGTAAAAAACGAGAAGGAGCCTTAAACGGCCATAAACGGCGGTTTTAAGCCGAAAAGCACGGCGTCAGGTAGGCGACATTAGGAGAAAAAAGCAGGAAAAAGGGCACAAAAAATCCCTCCCGGTCTCGTCGAATCCGGGAGGGATGGTTGGGCAAAATGCAAGGGGCGCCAAGTGTTACCCGCAGGCTGCCGGGAATTATTCTTCTTTTTTCGTTCCGCCTTTTTTCACTTTATGGATTTTCAAATCGAGCGCGGCGACGGTGACATCCCAGAGATTTTCGTAGGGAATAATTTCAATCTCGTGTGCCTGGCGCGCCGCTTCGAGCGGAACGTCGGAAAGCATTTTGTAGTAGCGCTCGGTTTTGCGCGCGACAGCCTCGCGATGGAAAGAGGCGAGCGGGAGTTGGAGCAGCATTTTGATAAAACAGTTGCTGCGGTAGGTATCGTTGTCGCGAAGGTAGCGGCTGCAATATTTCTCGATGGTCTCGATGCGATCAGCCGTTTGATCGTAGTTTTTGTCGGCGAGGGCGTGTAGAATTTGGACGATAAGGATGGAGATGTTCATCCCGCGTTTGTCTTTTGAGAAGAGCGGGATTTCGTTGAGAAAACGGGCGAGTTTGAATTTGGAGATTTTAGCCGACACGATGCCGGGCGGGATTTTGCCGATTTTGATGAGAAAATAAAGGTAAGCCTGGTAGATTTTCCACATCTCGGTGATTTGCACGGCTTTTTCCTCGAATCGCGGGTAATTCACCACTTTTTCATAAAGCCAGTAAGCCTCTTCGTAGCGTCCGCTGTGCATGGCGAGCAGGAAAAACAATTCCTGGAGTTTGAACCAGTTGAACGAACCTTCTTCAAAGTAATAGCTGCACCGATTGATGACGGCCTGGCCTTTCTCAAACTCGCGCAATTGCAAGTAGCAAACAATCAGGTTGTAGTAAAAAACCTGCAAGGGCAGGCCGCTGTCGTATTCTTTTTGATCGAAAAAACGAATGGCGTCTTCGCAGAGGCGGGCGGTGTTCACGTAGTCGTTTTCACCGTTGTAAATCATCATTTCCACCAAACGGCCAAACATGTGCAACTTGAAAGACGAGCACTCTGCCATGAACGGCGCCAGTTCGGCATAGCAGACTTTGGCTTGCTCGACCACTTCCAACTGGGTGGATTTGCTGTTGGTGAACTGGATCATCAGGTCGGAGTAGTACTGCTCGGCCTTGTTCTCCATCATCCAGATTTGCTCGTAACGCGTGTATTGGTCGCGCACCGTCTCGTACTTTTTGATGTCGCCATCCACGACGCTGTACTGCAATCGCAACACCCGCAGGATGTCGAGCGTCAGTTCTGTGAATTCGAAGTGCATCGTGTGCCGCAGGAGGCGTTCCAGTTGGTCAATGCCAATCGTTTTGGCATTGCGGCTCAGCAGCGTCATCACGGTCGCCCATTTTTTGTAGCACTCGAAAAAGGCTTTTTGGCGACTCGAAAAGTTCGCTTCCTTGAAGTGAAGCAGAAAAAACGAATCGAGGAGTCGTTCTTTCAGCTTGCTTTTCACGGTAGAAAGCGTGGCGGAGCCTGCTTGTCCGTTGCCGAAAATCTTTACGGCGTCTTCGTCCGATTGTACTTCTTTTTCAGAAATGGCTTCGAACAACTGTTCCATTTTGGAATCAGGTTCTACAATCCATTTCATCACACCGTTGCCTTTCAGTTTGGTTTTCTCCAGTAATCCTACAAGTTCGACCAGGTCTCGCATGTGCAAATTGTTTTTCGATGTTCATCTTAAATCCTGTGTGTGGCGCACGTCGCAATCGGAAATGGGGAAACGGCACTAAACAGCGACCGTCCTGGCCATGCCAGGGGTACCGTAGTGAAGCGGTCCAGAAATCGGTGTGAGGAGGAAAGAGATGCGAAAATCTCCGGACGGAGACTTTAGATGTTCACGAGAATATAGGCGGGGATTAAATGAGGCTGGATTAGTAAAAGTCCCACAAAGGTAGAATTTCTTTAATAAGAAGAGCCTTTTTTAGAGGGAGCAAAAAAGCCTTCGTTTAACAAAAATCGTACCCAATGCGATTTTTGCGCATCATTCTAATTTTCCCGGCCTTCAAAGGAGTCTTTCAGCGAAAGGAGATTTCGCTCAGTTTTATGCTGTGTTCTACCCGCTGATTGCCCCGGATATCGTAAATCTCCATTTTCAAAACCGGGTCTTTTTTTGCCCAGTCAATCGAAATCATACCGAAATGATTGTCCATCACGGGGCCTTCGATACGATTGTCGTTGGGCGTGGCGAAGTGCCAGGTAGAGGTGATACCGCTGGACGTGACGTCGTAAATCGGGTACAAATCCTGCTCTTTCAGCACAGAAATTTCGCCGTAATGCACGTCGCCGGTGATAAAAAGGACGCCGTTGGCACGGGTCTTTTTGATGAGATCGAGCATACGCCGGCGTTCGTGGGGGAAATTCGCCCAGGCTTCGTAGCCGTTGAAAGAAATGCTGAACTGGCTGCCGGAACCGACGATGCGAAGGTCGGCGGGTTTGCGAAGTTCGCCTTCGAGCCATTGCCATTGCGCCTCGCCGAGGAGGGTGGAATCTTTTATTTCGTGCGGGTAGTAGTCGAGCGGGTAGAAAAACTGATCGTCGTGGCTCAGTTCGCCGCGGTACAGGCGCAGGTCGTCGCGAAATGTGCGGTTGTCGAGCAGGATGACCTGGAGTTTTTTACCGTTGCTTTCAAACATGTAAGAGGTGTAAATTCCCTCGTGTTGGCGGCGCGGCGAGTCGGCGGGTTCTTCCCAGAAATTCAGAAAAATCTCTTTGGACTCCTTTTTGAAAGGATAATGGCGACCCGAATCATTCCAGCCGAAGTCGTGATCATCCCAGGTGGCGAGAAAGCGTGTGGACTTTTTGAGGCGTTGGAATTCAGGTTTTTCAGCGAGTTGGGCGTATTTGTTTTTCAGCACCTGCATGTCCTTCGTGTCGCCGTAAATATTGTCGCCGAGCCAGACGAACACATCGGGTTTGTGCCGGACGACCGAGTCCAGAATCGGCTGCGCTTTACTTTGATGCCCGCAGGAGCCGAAAGCAATTTTGGAAATGAGCGGCGCGGGTGTCTGTGCTTTGGAAGAAAAAAAGCAAAAAAAGAGGGAAAAAGCGACCAACAACAGGGATTTCATAATCTACAGATTTGCGGTCGAAAAGTAGTAACAGAACGAGAATCGGGAGGCCTTTTAAAAAAGCCTAACCGCAACTTAACATGAGTCTGTTCAAAATTCTGGATTGCGCAGCGTGTATCGCACACACTCCTGACAAGAGAGTCAATTGTTTGACAGCGCTATATTTTTGGCAATTGAATTTTACGTCGGGTGGGTGCAGCGATGCATCTGAAAAATACCTATTCAGGTTTTGTTACCGGATGCTTCGCCGCACCTATCATGACACGACGGTTTTTTATTCCTTTAACTTTAGCTCCCAAACGCCTTCTCCACAATCTCTCCCTGCTCTTTTTCATGCGCTTTCGGGAAGCCCGTTGCCGGCGAAGCGGCGGCGCGGCGGCTCACGCATTTCCAGCCGTACTCCGGCTGCGTGACAGCGAGATAACTCCAGGCGCCCATGTTGGCAGGCTCTTCCTGCACCCACACGAGTTCGGCCTTGCCGTATTTTTTCAGCAGCGCGTCAAACTGTTTTTTCGGAAAAGGATATATCTGTTCGAGGCGGACGATGGCGACGTCGGCGCGTTTTTCCTCCTGCTGTTTTTTCAGCAAATCGTAGTAAACCTTGCCCGAACAAACGAGCAGGCGCTTCACTTTTTTAGCATCGGCGCCGGCGTCGTCTATGAGTTCGCGGAAGCGGTTGCCGGTTTCCAATTCCTTGATTTCGCCTAAGTTGAACGGCGCGCGAAGGCCCGATTTCGGCGACATCACCACCAGTGGTTTACGGAAAGGCCGCACTTGCTGGCGGCGCAACAGGTGGAAAAAGTTGGAGGCCGAGGTCACGTTGGCAATGGTCACGTTGTTTTCGGCGCAGCCTTGCAGGAAGCGTTCGAGGCGGGCGCTGGAGTGCTCGGGGCCCTGACCTTCGTAGCCGTGCGGGAGCAGCATGACGAGGCCGCTCATGCGTTGCCATTTGCTTTCTCCGGCAAAAATAAACTGGTCAATGATCGTGCTCGCGCCGTTGGCGAAGTCGCCAAACTGGGCTTCCCATAGCACCAGCGCGTCGGGCGTAGAAAGCGAATAGCCGTATTCAAAACCCAGCACAGCGTACTCGCTCAGCAGCGAATTGAAAATGCGGAACTTGCCTTGTTTTTCCGAAAGGCCGTCCAAACGATTGATTTCCTGATAATTATTCGCGTCAATGATGCAGGCGTGGCGGTGGCTGAACGTGCCGCGCTTCACATCCTGACCGCTCATGCGCACATCGCGGCCTTCGAGCAGGAGCGAGGCGTAGGCGGCCAATTCGCCGAGTTGCCAGTCAATTTTGCCTGAAGCGATGAGTTGCTTTTTCGCTTCGTTGAGTTTGGCAATTTGCGGCAGCGGCGTGAATCCTTCGGGGAAAGTCGTCAGGTGATTCAGAATCTTATCAATGACTTTGCGCGGAATGCCCGTATCGGGGCTTTCCTGAAAATCCTTGTCGTCGGTCGTTTTTTTCAGCGCCTTCCAGTGGAGTTCAGGTTCCTGGTAAGTGTAGGGAAGCGGTTTCTGGCGCACATTGTCGAGGCGGGCTTGCAGGTCGGCGCGGAATTTCGCCTCCATATCTTTCGCCAATTGCTCATCCACGTCGCCACGCGCGATGAGTTTTTGGTTGTACACTGTGCGCGGGTCGGCGTGTTTTTCGATAATTTTCCACATCTCCGGCTGGGTAAATCGGGGTTCGTCGCTCTCGTTGTGGCCGTGTTTGCGGTAGCAAACGAGGTCAATAAAGACGTCCGTATTAAAAGCCTGGCGGTATTCGACGGCGAGTTCGGCGGCAAAAACACAGGCTTCCGGGTCGTCGCCACTGACATGAAAAACAGGCGCTTGCACTACCTCGGCCACACTCGTGCAGTAAGTAGAAGAGCGCGCGTCCTCCCAACTCGTGGTGAAGCCGATTTGGTTGTTGATAACCAAATGCACCGTGCCGCCCGTGTTGTACCCTTCGAGGGACATCATCTGAATCACCTCATACACAATACCTTGTCCGGCCAACGCAGCATCGCCGTGAATCAGAATCGGCAGCAGACGGTCAAAATCGTCGGTGTACAAAATATCTAATTTCGCCCGGCTGAAGCCTTCCACCACCGGGTCAACGGCTTCGAGATGGGAGGGGTTGGGCAGGAGTTTCACGTACACTTTTTTGCCGTTGAGCGCCTGTGTTTGCGAAGAATAGCCCTGGTGATATTTCACGTCGCCGGAGCCGTAACTCTGGTCAGGAATCATCGTGTTCTCGAAGGCGCTGAAAATTTGCTCGTAGGTTTTGCCGACGATGTTGCAGAGCACGTTCAGCCTGCCCCGGTGCGCCATGCCGATGACGACCTCTTCCACAGGCGTTTCAGTTTCGGCAGCGCGGTTGATCATGGCATCGAGCACCGCAATTGTGGATTCGCCGCCCTCGAGGCCGAAGCGTTTTTGGCCCACAAACTTTGTCGCCAAAAATTGCTCGAAGCCTACCGCGCCGTTGATTTTTTCCAAAATCCGCTTCTTTTTCTCCAACGAAAAACCGTAATCGGGAGCGAGGTTGCGCTGCTCGATTTTTTTGCGGAGCCACTCTCTTTTTTCTTTGTCGAAGACGTGTGTGCTTTCAAAACCGATGTTGCCGCAGTAAAGGAATTTCAAGCGTTCGATGATTTCGCGGAGCGTCGCGTCGGGCATACCGAGTTGATAACCAGCAACAAAGCGCGTGTCCAAATCAGCGTCCGTGAGGCCATAATCCGCCAAATCGAGGCGCGGTTTGCGGTCTTTCCGTTTTTTGATCGGGTTGGTCGTAGAGAGCGTGTGACCCCGGTCGCGGTAGCCATAAATAAGGTTGACGACGGCAAATTCTTTTTGGAGGTTGCTGGCAGGAGCAGTAGCGGTAGCACCGGCGGCTTCGCCGTTAGCGGAAGTCAGGGCAAAATCGAAACCTTTAAAAAATGCCTGCCAGTCGCTCTCGACCGAAGCAGGATCGGCTTGCCAGGAGCGATAAAGCGACTCGATATATTGAGGGTGTGCGTTGAAAACGGCTGAATGGTCTGTCATCGTGAAAGTGGGTTGATGAAGTTGATGAGGGTTGATGAATGTTGATGAATCGCGACGTACTCTAAAGTTATCAACCTTCATCAACTTATAAAACCCTCATCAACCTTTTGAAAAGCCCGCAAAAGTAGCGAGTTTTACAGTCAAAAAAGAGTGAAGAAAATAACATCTGACGCGGCTTCAGGTTTTTTAATTTTGAAATGGTGAAGAGATTTTTTTGAAGCTACTTCTTTTTTCCAACGCAAAAATTCTACCTTTGCCCGCCCAAAACGGAAAACCTGATTGTTTTTTCAAAAAATAGCATTTTTCGCTGTAAAATATGGCACATCACAAGTCAGCCCTGAAGCGCATCCGCCAAAACGAAAAGCGTCGCCTGCAAAACCGTTTCTACAAAAAAACGGCGCGTACGGCTATTAAAAACCTGCGGGAACTGAAGGAAAAAGCCGAAGCCGAAAAGTTTCTGCCGAAAGTTGTCAGCATGATTGACAAACTGGCAAAACGCGGCAACATCCACCGCAACAAAGCAGCCAACCTGAAAAGTGGCCTCACGAAACACGTGAACGCGCTGGCGTAAGTCAATTGGCAAAACAGTTGCAGTCGGCATCGCCGGCAAAATCGAAAAGTGTATCCCGTGACCGCGAGATACACTTTTTGTGTTTGTCCAAATGGACCTCACTGACGAATGAAGAAATGACCTAACGACGACGAAATAATGACCAAATTCCATCCTCTAAAAGTCCGCGACATCCGCCGAGAAACGCCCGACACGGTATCAGTTGCGTTTGAAGTGCCTGAAAATCTGCACGATACATTTCAGTTCAAACAAGGGCAACACCTCGTGCTGCGCACCCACATTGGGGGCGAAGAAATTCGGCGCACCTATTCGGTGTGCACCGGGGTGCAAGAAAACGACCTTCGCATCGCAGTGAAAAAAGTGGAAGGCGGCGTGTTCGGCACTTTCGCCAACGAGCAACTGAAAGTTGGCGACACCCTGGAAGCCATGCCGCCACAAGGCCATTTTTACACGGAACTGAACACCGAAAACCGAAATCTTTACGTCGCTTTCGTAGCAGGCAGCGGTATCACGCCTGTGATGTCCATTTTGAAAACGACACTCGCTCAAGAACCGCACAGCCGCTTCATCCTTTTTTATGGCAACCGGGGGTTCGACCACATCATTTTTCGCGAGCAATTGGAGGAACTTAAAAATCTCTACCCCGACCGGCTCGCCGTACACCACATTTTGAGCCGCGAATCGCTGGGCAGCGATTTGTTCAAAGGCCACATTGACGGCGACAAATGCCGTTCTTACGCCCGATTGCTTTTCCGCGCTGAAGACGTAGACGCTTATTTCTTGTGCGGCCCGGAGGAGATGATTTTTTCGGTAAAAGAAGAACTGGAACGGCTCGGTGTTTTTCCCAAAAAGATTCATTTTGAGTTGTTTACAACTTCCGGCATGAGGAAAAAAGTAGCAGCAGCAGGGGCAGGAGCAGTAAAAAAAGACGCTTTCGACGCTTCGGTGACGGTGATTCAGGATGGCACAGAGTTCGATTTTATGCTCACTTCCGATGGTAGCACCCTGCTCGATGCGGCCATGCGCGCCGGGGCGGATTTACCATTTTCCTGCAAAGGCGGCGTGTGCAGCACCTGCAAAGCAAAAATATTGGAAGGCGAGGTCGAAATGGAAATCAACTACGGCCTCGAACCCGACGAGATAGAAGCAGGCTACGTGCTCACCTGCCAGTCGCACCCGAAAACAAAGCGCGTTGTTGTGAGTTTCGATGTTTGAAAATGATGTTTTGACCAAAAAAAATCAACAACATGCAATACTGGCTTGTCAAGTCCGAACCTGACGTGTACGGCTTTGATCAATTGGTCAAAGACGGAAAAACCCGTTGGGACGGCGTACGCAATTATCAGGCGCGCAATAACTTACGGGCGATGAAAACTGGCGACCTCTGCCTTTACTACCACTCAAATATTGGTCTGGAAGTCGTCGGTATCGCCAAAGTGTTACGAGAACACTATCCCGACCCGACGGCAGAAAAAGGCGATTGGTCAGCAGTGGATCTGGGGCCGGTGAAGCCTTTCAAACGTCCGGTGACGCTGGTAGAAATCAAAAAACACCCTGCTTTGCAACAACTGTTGTTGGTGCGCAACGCCCGTTTGTCGGTGATGCCCGTTTCCTTCGACGAATTTTCCGTCATCCTGCAAATGGGAGAGACGCAACTTTGAGCCTCAACTCAAAAAAATATGTTCGTTTATACTTCCGGCCGGGGTTATCGTTCCGCCCGTTTCAATAGCGGCGGCGGCATCGGCTGCCTGATTTTCGGTATCATCGGGATGGTGGCCGCTTTTTTCATTCTTAAAGGTTTATTCAAACTGCTCTATTGGGCGGCGCCGGTTTTGTTCGTCCTGGCGCTCGTCATCAATTGGCGGGCCGTCGTGGATACGCTGAAAAACTGGCTCAAAACGATGGAATCCAATCCGCTTGGCGGCTTGCTGACAGCAGCTTTGGCAGTTTTGTTGTTTCCGGTCTTCGCTTTATACTTATTTCTCAAATCGCTGGGTTACAACAAAATACAACAAATGCAACGCGAATTTGGAAGCCAGCAATCGCCTGCCGACGAGTTCACTGAATTTGAAGAAATAGAAAGTACACCCAAAGGTGGCGCCCGACCGGAAGACACGTGGGAGCCACCCGTTTTGCCGGAAAAAGAAGCGGAATCCCCTGAAAAGGCGAAGGCTAAAAAGCAAAAGACAGATGAAGAGCGGCCTCAAAAGCCGGAAAATCCCTACGACGAGTTTTTCCAAAACTAAGTCCCCCGGCTCAATCTTTCCTATTTTTCTTTCCCAGCGACTTCCGGATTTGCACCACGTCGGCGATGACCAGAATACTGAAAAAGAATGCCGGCATCACTTCCTTCGAGACGAACACCTGCGCGCTTGTGGAGCGGGGAAAATGTCGCTGGAAAAACGAAAAAAGCAAGATTGGCATTCATCTAAAGGAGTTGGGTTGTTTTAATCAAATCAGATTGCAAAGAAGACATAACTGACGTAGTTATCGCTTCACCCGCACGTACTTTTCCACAATCACCCGGTCAATGCCCAATTTTTCAATTCGCTCCACGCCGCTCTGCGTCAGCGTGTCATTCTGGATTTTGACGACGAACTCGAACTTGTGATCTTCCCACGCCCGGTCAATAAAGTACTGTAAATGCTCGGTATAAACGCTGTCCTTCAAGGTGTATTCGCCGCCGCCAGCGACGTAGAAAGCAGAAGTCGAGTCCTTGCCCTGCTGCAAGTCGTGATTGAAAAACGCGAAATGCGTCGGCGTGATGATTTTTATCATTTCGTTTTTGGCATTGAACGTAGAAAAAGTGCTGTCGCGCTCTGTGGAAGTCGCTGAAATCAGTTGCCAGGTACCGACGAACGGAAGGGACTTTTGCGTGTCGGGTTTTTGCCCGCAGGAGGCAAGAAGGGTAGCGATGAGTAAGAGGGTGAAGAGATGCTTCATGCTGTCGTTATTTGGAGTGAAGGTAGAAATCTTTGCAATTGTTGGCAGAATGCATACGATTGCAGGTAGCAAAAAAGAAAATAACGCGCACCATCCCAACAGGGGTGATGTGCGTTATTTGTAGCACTCATTTGCCAAAACTGGCTTACTCACACGGATTCCATGGATCCGCCAGCGCACCACTCGACGGGATGGCACGTGTGCCCAATACGCTGCATCCGAACGTCGTGCGATACAATCTCCAGCTTACATTGCCGGTACCATAACCATAAGCAGGGCTCAATGTCAATGATGCCCTGTATGTGAGCTCGCTATCCAGTGTTTTTTGCAACCAAATAGCTTGCGTTGTGCCATGCCATCCCCCAGCCTGCCAAACTATCACGTTGTCGCTCTGCCGGCGGACTACAAACGAATAGGTGAAGCCGCCCGGCGGCAATGTGATACTGGAAATAATCAGCCCATGCGTAGCAGGCACCCGATCTTCTACAGCAGAAGGAGGTAAATCGAATTGGTAGGTGGTAGCCTCGCCTTGCACCTGTTCTTCGGCAGCCAGGTCAGTCGGCTGGCTTTCTTTGGCGCATGACATAAATGAAATCAACGTGATGGTAAGCAGAAGATTAAATACGATTTTCATGTTAAAGCGTTTTAAAAGTGAGTGAAATCGTTGAAATGAGTATCCAAAGATTCACCACAGCCACAGGCTAAAAAACTACTTTTTTTCGCTTTTTTCTGTTCGAAAACAACTAAAACACGCCATCTTTTCAGTCTGAAACGGCGTTTTTTCTGCTAAAAAAATTGACTCATCCCGCTACAACCACGCAAAACAATGCCTACAAGAATCTCGGGTTTTCCCAAAATCCTCTCCTGTTTACCTTGAAATTTCTTCGTAAATGTATTTGCTGGCGATGCACATGCCGCCAAAAAGACAGCCTCGCTTACGTTCTTAAAATCTTCTCCATTGCTTTTCCTTTTGCCAATTCGTCAATCAACTTGTCCAGGTACCGAATCTTTTGCATGAGTTCGTCTTCGATTTCTTCCACCCGATACCCGCATATCACGCCGGTGATTTTTGAAACATTCGGATTGATTTGCGGCGCCTGCGCAAAAAAGGTTTCAAAATCCGTTTTTTCGTCAATTTGTCGTTGCAAAGACTCCCGGTTATAGCCAGTCAGCCAACAAATGATGGTATCTACCTCTTCCTTCGTACGACCTTTCTTCTCCGCTTTTTGAACGTAAAGCGGATAAACACTCGCAAACGACATTTTAAATACTCTTGTGTTGTTGCTATTGTTCATAGTTCTTGAATGTTGTTAGGAAGGGACGGTTTTCATACTTTTATTATTCGGGTGAAGGCAGGGTTCTTTGTCGTTGTTGGCATCACTTATAATTTAGCCATAAACTCTTTGATGTCTTTTAAATCTTTTAGTGACAGCCTGAACCACTCTCCTCTTTCCCGTTTGTTGGAGTAAATATTATGCAATTCTTTTTCTACATTTTTAGAAGCCTTCCAGAAGGCAATCATCTCAATTTCCGGTTCTTCACTCTGAAGAGTTTTTTCTCTAAACGAAGGGTTCCGACTCTGCCCAATTTTGACCAA